>Ga0070681_10008025_pt1 | contig 10337 bp, 7 predicted proteins | sample KBSC83BmetaG_FD_65650 | JGI IMG/M metagenome (GOLD analysis project Ga0070681, IMG submission 65650) | Corn rhizosphere microbial communities from Kellogg Biological Station, Michigan, USA - KBS C8-3B metaG | ecosystem: Host-associated > Plants > Roots > Rhizosphere | place: USA: Michigan...
TCGCTCTCGGTGCTCCGCTGGCGTTGCCCTTGATCGTCTCGATCACGATTACGCCGTTGCTGGCGCGCGAACCGTAGATCGACGCCGCCGACGCATCCTTCAGAACCTGAATCGACGCAATGTCCTGAGGATTCAGGAAGTTGACGTAGGAGTCCTGAACCGGAGTGCCGTCGACGATGTAAAGCGGATCGTTGTTCTGGAACGAGCTGATGCCTCGAACACGGATCGTGCTTCGCGACCCTGGCGAGCCGCTCGTCTGCAGCGTTACGCCGGGAACGGTGGCATCCATCGCCTTGAGCACGCTTGCGTTGCTCTGCTTCTTCGCCGCGTCGACGTCGACGCTGGCAACCGCGCCGGTTATGTCCGCTCGGCGCTGCTCGGTGTAGGCGGTGACGATGACCTGCTCGAGGTAGGTGATCGCCGACATCTGGACATCGATGGTCCGCCGGCCGTTGACCTCCGCTGTAACCGGCTTCTCACCGACGTGGGCGAAAGTGAGCGTTCCCGTGGCGGGTGCGTTCAAGCGGTAGTTGCCGTTCGCATCCGTCGTGGTCCTGACGTCGGTTCCTTCGACGCGGACGGTAACGCCCGGCAGTGGGATCCCCGACGACGTCGTCACCTTTCCGCTGATCGGCGTGTCCTGTGCGAACGCCGCTGCGCTGAAGGCAAACGTGAACAATACGCTCAACCACACCGCTGGAGAGCGGAGCGTGCGAGCGTTCAGGAATGAAAGTGTACCCTGTAGCATCCTCTTCATTGCTATCCTCCCGTTAACGGGCATTGTGGTTCTAATCTGCTGGTCTATGCATAGACTGCAGCCCTTTCATCTGGATCAACTGCCGATATGTAATCAGCCGCACGTCGCGAGCTTTGACCGCCTCGCGGAACTGCGACGAAGTAATCGCATCGAGCTCTCCCTGCCTGTTCTTGCTCATTTCAGGGAGACCGCCGTCGGTGTTCATGTCGAGCAATGCACCGAGCTCGGCGTTGTCGATGCCCAAATGGGTGACCAGAACCGTGAAGCCGGGCCTGAGCCGGTTCACCAGCGCCACCAGACTGTCAGGCTTGTCCTTCGGGCGCGCATCGTACTGCGGGCTGTAACGGGGTTCGCCGAAGTACTGCATCATCCCGAGGCCATACTCCTTTGCCAGTCGCTCGGCGATCGCGCTGAACTGGGGATTGTCGTAAACCGTACCCATATGGTAGTCGACGTAGTCGATTCTGAGTCCGGAGCGGCGGGCGCGCTCGATCTGGGCGCGTAGCTCCGTTTCGACTTCCCTCGGATCGGGATGATGATTCTCGAGGGCTTCGGAGGAGGGGAAGAAATATCCGTCGGCATCTACTAAAGAGGGGACCGTCGTCGCTCCAGCGACGGGTCCCCAGCGATAGTTCTTCCATTCTGAGTTGAGGGTGAGATGAATCCCGACCGAGACTTCCGGATGCTGCTTCAGAATCTCGACGGTCTCCTGATACCACGGCGTCGGAAACATCACCGACACCGATACGGGCAGACCCGTCGCGATGAGTCTCTGTAGCGCCATATTGACGCTATGACTCATCCCGGCGTCGTCGGTGCGAATCACCAGGTACGTCGGCTCGGATTTTCCTGGAAGTCGGGATGCGTCAGCCTGACCAAGAGCATTGGCGGGAGACGCGATCAACGATGCACAACTTGCCAGCAGAACGAACGAACGAAGCAGCCGCGTACAACCCTCCCAAACGAGGAAGTAGTCAGGTGCTCTGCGAGCATGACACGCAGCCCGAGCCACGCCACTCAGAGAGAGTGGCTCGGGGCCCACCTCTATTACAGTCCGCGTTTGGAGTTGTCAAGAAGCACTTGGAAAGGCCGGGCAGGCCAACGGCGAAAAGCTTCGCCAGGACGGCGAATCGCATCTCGTCGGATACCATCTTATAGTAGAAGGGCCGATGACCCGATTTCACGTACTCCTGATCACGCTCGCGGCGGGCGCTGTCGGTACGCAACCGCACCGAGCAAACGCGCCCCCGACGGTCCCGCCGATGCGGGTGGTCGGCTACCTCGCGTCGTGGGGAGTGCGCAGCAAGGGAACCGCGATCGCCGACCTGCCGGCCGCAGATCTCACCCACATTTTCTACGCTTTCGCCGAGATCGCACCTGACGGCTCGGTGACATTGGGCAACCAGTGTCTCGACGTCGGAGTATGCGGCAAAGGCGACGCCCTGCCGGGTCGGCCCGCCGGAAACTTCGGCGAGCTCCAGCGTCTCAAGAGCCGTTATCCGCATCTCAAGCTGGCGATCTCGATCGGCGGATGGGGAGGCTCGGCGCGATTCTCCGACGCGGCGCTCACCGACTCTTCGCGCCGCCGCTTCGCGTCGAGCGCCATCGATTTGTACATCAGGAAGTGGCCCCGACTATTCGACGGCATCGACATCGACTGGGAATTTCCGGTTGAGGGCGGGCTCAAGGGAAACGTCGAGCGGCCGGAGGACAAGCGGAATTTCACTCTGCTTCTCGCCGAGCTCCGTCGCGAGCTGGATGCGCAGGGTGCGAGCGATCATCGCCACTATGAGCTGACGATCGCTGCATCGGCGAGGCCGTCGGAGATCGCCAACATCGAGCTCGATCAGATCGTGCCGCTGCTCGACTTCATCAACGTGATGACATACGACTATCACACCGGCGGATCGATTGCGCACTTCAACGCGCCGCTGTTCCCGGCGAAGAACGATCCGACGCCGGAGCTGACGGTGGACGCAAGCATGCGCGCCTTCCAGCAGGGGAGTGCACCGCCAGAGAAGCTCCTGGTCGGCATTCCGTTTTTCGCACGCGTTTACGGCGGAGTGCGTGATGTGAACGACGGCCTGCTGCAGCCGTCAACCAGGCGTCCTTACGATTGGCACGACTCCGACGGCGATTGGCGACGTCTCTCGCACACGCGGCTCCTCGACCCGCGTTACACCCGGCACTGGGAGACTTCGGCGCAGGTGCCATGGCTGTACGATCCGCGGTCCGGCACCTGGATCAGCTACGACGATCAGGAATCGGTGCGCGCGAAAATGCGTTACGTGCGCGATCACGGACTCGGCGGCGTCGTGATCTGGGAGATCGGCGCGGACGATGGGCGCCTCATGTCGGAGATCGCCCGCGGCTCTCGTGACGTGAGTCCGGGCTCGAGGTAGCATTGTCGATTCGGCTGCGGCGCTGCGCCATCGCGGACGCGCCGATGCTCGCCACGCTGGGCGCGAGACTTTTTACCGAGACTTACGGGCCGACCCATCCCGAGCCGGGTCTCAGTCGCTACCTGACTGAAGCCTTTGCGCTCGATGCGCTGCGTGACGCGATCGAGAGCGATCAAGCGAGGATCATCGTCGCGGAGGACGATGGCGAACCGATCGGCTACTCCTTCCTGCGCGAGAGCCCGGATCCGCCGGCTGGTGTTGCCGGCACGAAGGCGATCGAGATCCTCCGTTTCTATGTCGATGGGAAAACCCAGGGGCGCGGGATCGGCGCGATGCTGATGAAGGAGTCACTCGAAGAGGCCCGCCGCCGGGGTGCCGATGTCGCCTGGCTGCAAACATGGAAGGAGGCAGACTGGGCGGTCGGCTTTTACAAACACCTCGGATTCAGCGTCGTCGGCTCGGCGCCTTTTTACTTCGGGGATCAGGTTGCCGAGGATCACATCATGATGATCCGCATCGCGTAGCGAGGCGCCCCAGAATCAGACCGATTCCGCGACGACGACTATTTCCTTCGACGCGTCGGTGAGCGGAGAGCGATCGAAATCTCCGTAAAGCGCGGCGACGCTGAAGCCGGCGCGCGCGAGCAAGTGCGTCAGCTCCTCGCGCAGATACCAGCGCATGTCGAACGACTGAACGTTTCGCTGTGTTTTTCCGCCCGCCGCGTCTGTTACATAGTAGATCAGCTCGATCTCACTCACCTGCTCGATGAAACGCACGCTCTTCACCCGGCCCGTCCGCCGGAATGAACGTCCATCGGGCAGCCGCGTTTCCGGTACATCTTCGCGTTCGGTGCCGTCCGCCGAGACGAGTGCCGCGAAGCTCGGGTTGAAGACATCGAAAACGAATCGACCGTTGGGGCGCAGATGCCGCTTTACGGCGGCGAGAAACCGCAGCTGATCGTCGATGGTGATCTGGTGCTGCATCACCCGGAACGGCGCAGTCACCAGGGCGAAACTTTTCCGGAGCTCGAAGTCGCGAGCGTCGGATTGGTGCAGCTGCACACGCTGCCGCACCTCGGTGGCCTCGCGTTCCAGCTTCCGAGCACACGCCGAAAGCATGTCAGCGGACTCGTCCAGGCCGTCGATTGCGATGTCCGCGCGGGCGGTAGGAATGAGCACCCGTCCCGTCCCGCACCCGACCTCGAGCACGTTCCCCGCGCTGGCGCGAGCTTCGTCGACATAGAACGTGACGTCCGCGCGAGACGCGTAGACCGGCACAAAATCGTAAAGCGACGAGATGATCGGGTTGTAATGGGACATTGAGCCTGCCAGCCTCCGGGTAACTCAATCCTACGAAATTTTCTGCTCCAGGTTACGTGACTGGCACCGGAAGAAAACAGTCCTTGCATGGTGAGAGTCTCGATCCACCCGCGCACCTGGCGCCATTCGTGGCCCCGCGCCTGGAAGCGCACCCAGTTTACGCAGCCCGCCAAGATCGCCGGCTGCATCGCCATTTCCGCACTCAACGTCCTTTGGCGCGGTCACGGCATCTTCAGATCTTCACCAACCCCGATGCGACTCGCTGTCGTCGCCATCGGCGGCTACATCCTGACGACGGTGGCCGAGTTTCTGTGGCTGGTCCGGACCGGCCCGCAATTCACTGGCTTCGAATCGCCCACCGCAGCGAAAGGCGAGCCCACCAAGGAGCCCGCAGATCCACTGGCGGCGGAGCTGAGCGAGCTGCCGCCCGCCGCGCTCCGCGAAGAGACCCTCGAGCTCGCGGCGGCGATGAAGTCATTCGAGGCCGGCAGCGACCGGGAGTTCGTGAACACTCTCGCGGCAGCCAGCAACATCCCGGTCGCGAGCGACGCCGAGAAAGACGAGGTTCTCGATCAGCAGAGCGCGGTGTTGATGGAGCACAACCTTCGTACCTGGCGTGTCTACCGGGAGCGCTTTTATCGGCCCGCCCGCGCCCTGCGCGACGAGCTGCGCAAGCGTCTCGGCATCCGCAATCTGAATAGCGAGCCACGCATTCCAGCGCTCGACCAGGCGGTGCTCAGTGGCGCGCGGCCGATCACCCAGGCCGCGAATTACCTGGCTGGGCTCGCTAGAAGACTAAGGTAGCTGCGCGGCGTGCTACGCCGCGGGCTTTTGGGTCTCAGACTCGTCGAGACCGACTTCGATCTGGGAGAGCGCGTCGGGCGAGATGCCGTGAGTAGCAGAGATGTTGAACTTGCGGCGCAGGTACTCCTCGAAGCTTACCCACTCGCCCTCGTACTCCACCGAGCGTGACCAGGCGCAGAGAGTAACGAGGTTGCGGTAATGCTCGGCGCCGCGCGCGATCACCATCAGCGCGATCAACATCAGGAAGAGCGCACCTGCCAGGCCGACCGAGATCAAGTCGCTGTGGCGAAGCTCTGTCACCAGTGCCTTCTGACGGTTCCTGAGCAGCGTCGCTTCTTCCGCCGTCATCGACTGGAGTCTGGAGCGGATCGTCGTCATCAGGCTATCGCTGCGCGCTGTCTTGACGGCGTTCAGCGCCAGGTCGCGCTTGCCGGCCCGCTCCAGCTTTATTGTCGAATCCAGCTCGGCGAGCTTGGCGCGGGAGAGGGACTCGATGATCAGGAGGCGGCGCACCTGCGCGGAGTTGTCCGAGACGAGCCGGCGCAGGTTTGCCAGCCGATTGCGCACGTCCAGAGTGGCCGCGTCGTACGGTCCGAGAAAGCTCGGATTGCCCGTCACGAGGTAGCCGCGTTGCCCGGACTCGGCTTCGCTCATACGGGCTTCTACCGTGGCTAGCTCTCGCTGAACTTCCAGAGTCTGGCTCACCCACTCGAACGACTCCGTCGCGGCAGTACCGCCTTGCCATTCGAGCAGCAGTAGGGCGCACATGACCAGCGCCGTCGACGCCAGTCCGAATGAGAGGAGAATCGGCCTGCTGTGGGGGATTTTCATGGTGAGCCTTGGAGCGGACTTCGAGGGCAATTGTCTTCTCCAATAGGACGATTTAGACCGCGGCCGGGTATCCACGCCGATGTCAAACTTCGATACATTGCGAGGTGCCCAAAGCGGCCCCTCCGCGACAGGAAGATCTTCCCCTTCACGATGACGTACGCTGGCTTGCCGGCGCGCTCGGACGCGTAATTCGGCGGCTGGAAGGTGACGAGGCGTTCACGATCGTCGAACGGCTCCGAGTCGCAACCCGAGCCCGCCGCCACGGCGAATCCGGCGCCTCCAGCCTCGAGGACATCCTCCGCCAGATCGACGGTTTGACGGTCGATCAATGCGCCGTCGCCGCACGGGCGTTTACGCTCTTCTTCCTCCTGATCAACACCGCCGAGCAGACCCACCGGGTCCGGCGGCGCAACGCATACCTGGGGAGGGGGATGGCGGATCCCCAGCCGGCTTCGGCCCGCTGGACGATGCGACAGCTGCGGAGCCTCGGCGCCACCGGTGAAGATGTCGAGCACGCAATGCTGGCCCTCGACATCCGGCCTGTCCTCACCGCACACCCGACGGAATCGACGCGCAGCACGCTGTTGGGACTGCAGGCGAGGGTCGCCGACCGGCTACTGGCGCGCGAGGCGGCGCCACCCGACGAGGTCAGGCTGATCGAGCAATCCCTCGAGGGCGAGATCGAGCTCCTCTGGCTGACCCGCGAGGTCCGCGAGGATCGGCCTACGGTGCTCGATGAAGTCAGCTCGGCGTTGTGGTATCTGGAGACACGGCTGCTCGAGGCGGGCGCGTACATGCATTCGACCTTGGCGCTCGCGTTCGAGGAGGAGTTTGCGCGATCGGCGGATTCATTCCGGCTCGCAGTTCCATTGCGATTCGGCACCTGGGTTGGCGGCGACCGCGACGGGAATCCGTACGTCACGCCGGACATTACGATTGCCACCGCGCGTCGTGCCAGTCACGTGATTCTCGGGCGGTATCAGGTAGTTCTGGACGAGATGACGCGGCAGCTATCCGTATCATCGTCGATTGCCAGACCGATGGAAGCGCTGATGGATTCGCTCGAAAAGGATCGCAAGCTGCTGCCTTTGATCTGGAAGAAGAATCGACAGCGCAACGCCGACGAAGCGGTGCGGCTCAAACTGAGCTTCATGTCGGCGCGCATCGAGGCGACGCGCCGGCTGGTTGCATCGCGGGATGCAGGACACCCGAAGAAGGAGCCCGCGGCGTATCCGGACGCCGCCGCGTTCGAGGCGGATCTGCAGCTGATTCGCAAATCGTTGCTCCGCGCCGGCGCGGTGCACGCGTGCCGGACAACCGTCGATCCGCTGTACGCAGCAGTTCGCGCGCACGGCTTTCACGGCTTCCTGATGGATCTCCGCGATCATGCCGATGCCCACACTGCCGCAGTCGACGAGATTCTTGGCGGTGCCGACGGAAAAGGGCTTCGTGCGGCACTCGTCGGCAAGCGGCCCCTGCTAAGTGGCAAGCGGAAGCTCACCGATGCGACCCGAACGGTGGTCGACACTTTTCGCGCGATGCGAACGATCCAGGCTGAAGCCGGGGAAGCGGCGGCTTCCACGTACATCGTTTCGATGACGCGATCGCCGGACGATCTGTTAAAGGTGCTGCTGCTGGCGCGCGAAGCCGGGCTCGTAAGCCTCTCCGCGAAGAATCCGACCTCCAGCATCGACGTCGTGCCGCTGTTCGAGACGCTCGACGATCTGGAGCACGCGCCGACGGTGATGCGCTCGCTGTTCGGCGATCCGGTGTACGCGCGCCAGCTCGAGGCGCGGCGCCGGCATCAGGAAGTCATGATCGGCTACTCCGACTCCAGCAAGGACGCCGGCATGATCGCGTCTTCGTGGGGGCTGTACCGCGCGCAGGAATCGTTGTCGGATCTCTGCGACGAGATGCGGGTTCAGCTGAAGCTGTTTCATGGTCGCGGCGGAAGCGTCGGCCGCGGCGGTGGCTCACCCGTCTATCGCGCGCTGGCAGCGCTGCCGCCGGGAACGAGCCACGGCCGCATCAAAATCACCGAGCAGGGCGAGATCATCTCGCAGCAGTTCGGGTTGCTTCCGGTGGCAGAGCGGACGCTCGAGGTGTCGGCAGCAGGTGTGCTGCTCCACGAGTTCAGCGACTGGCGGCGAAAGGTCGGCGTCAAGGAAGTCCAGGATTTCCGCGACGTGATGGAGCGGATGTCCAACCGGTCGCGCGATGTCTATCGAGAGCAGGTCTATGAGGGCGGGGCGCTGTTCGAGCTATTCCGGATGGCGACTCCGATCGACGAGCTCGCCAACGCGCGGTTCGGATCTCGCCCCGCGTATCGCCCCGGCGCGAAGGCGGGCATCGAAGGAATTCGCGCCATTCCGTGGGGATTCGGCTGGACCCAGATCCGGCTGATGCTCACCGGCTGGCTCGGTGTGGGTACTGCGCTCGGCGAAGAAGTTTCGACACGCGCCGGTCTGCGCCGCCTGCAGCGGATGGCGGAGAGCTGGCCGTTCGTCGACGACATGCTCGGGAAGGCCGAGATGGTCTGCGCCAAGACCGACATCGAGATCGCCCGTGCTTACGTGAGGCATCTCGGTGGAGATCTCAAGCTCCTCGACGTGCTGATCGAGGAGTACCAGCGCGCGGTCGAGTCGGTGCTGCTGATTCGCGGGCACAGCCAGCTGCTGAATGACAATCCAGTGCTGCAAGCGGCGATCGCGCTGCGAAATCCGTACGTCGATCCACTGTCGCTGATGCAGATCTCGCTGCTGCGCCGGAAGCGCACCGGGGCCGCGGGGAGTGAGAAGCAGAAGGAAGCCGTGGACGATGCGCTCGCGACGACGCTGAGCGGGATCGCCCAGGGTCTGCGCAATACGGGGTGAGTTGCGCGCGTGAAAGGGCGACTAGCTGGTAGTCTTCAGTTGTGTCCTCGGTCGTCGATCCGCAGTCATAAATCCAAGCTTGAGTCGCTGTGTGCCCGCTGCTATATCAGAGTGTGTTTATGCGGCGCACGACAAGCGGAGCGGCACTGATTGCAGCAATCGTCTGAACTCACTGGTTCGCCGGCTGACGTCCGCTTGCCACGGACGTCGCAGGAGCATCGCGCCGAAGTCAAAAGGCTGACCGAGGAGATCCTCCGCCTCAGCGAAGAAGTGCGTCGCGCCACCTCCCGCGCAAACAAGCTGCTGGTGGTTAGCACCGCTCTGTCCGAGGCGCGGTCGGTCGAAGAGGTCACCCACGCAGTGCTTACCAAAGGTGTGGCGGTGGTCGAAGCGGCGCGCGCCGTGCTCATCTCGTGTGATGGCGACCGGCTGCGGCTACTCGGAACGCTCGGGATTAGTCCGGAGCTCGAAGCGAGCCTCGCGAATTTGACGATCGACAGCGAGATCCCCGCCGTGCAGGCAGTGCGCAGCGGGGAGATGACGTGGATCGAGTCGAGCGACGATTACCGGCGACGCTTCGGCGGTCCATACCAGGTCTTCGGCGAGCTCGCCGACATGCAGACTTACGTGTCCGCGCCGCTCATTCACGCCGGCGAGACAGTCGGGGCCCTGGCGCTCCATTTCCGTGAGGCCGGCGCGCTCGGCGCGGCGGATCGCGCGTTCACGCTTCTGCTCGCGCAGGCGGCCGCGACGGCGCTGCACCGCGCCCGCAGCTATGACGCCGCGCAAGAGCTGCGACGTCGCGCCGAGCTTGTCGCCGATGCGCGCGCCGAAGTACTAGGTGTGGTCGCGCATGACCTGCGGAATCCGCTCAGCCTGATAGTGACGACCACCGAGCTGCTGGAAGAGGAAGACCTCGAGGCCGAGCGCCGGCGCAAGGTTCTCGAGATCGCGAAGCGCGCGGGCAAGCAGATGAACCGGTTGATTGGCGATCTCCTCGACACGGTGCAGCTCGAATCGGGGCGGCTCACCCTCGTCCTGGAAGCTGTCGATGTGGCGACGCTGTTCGCTCACCTCGAGGAAACCTTCGTCCCGCTGGCGGCGCGGCGCGGCATCTCCCTCATCGCAAGCGCGCCCATAGAGAGCATTTCGGTCCGCGCCGATGAATTTCGCTTGTCGCAGGTGATGGGCAATCTCCTCGGCAATGCAATCAAGTTCACACCCGAAGGTGGCAGGGTGACCTTCAGCGCGCGCCGCGAGGGAAGCAATGTCCTCTTCGAGGTGTCCGACACGGGACCCGGAATTTCGCCGGAGCAGCTGTCGCACCTGTTCGAGCAGTTCTGGCAGGCCC
>Ga0070681_10008026_pt1 | contig 10336 bp, 6 predicted proteins | sample KBSC83BmetaG_FD_65650 | JGI IMG/M metagenome (GOLD analysis project Ga0070681, IMG submission 65650) | Corn rhizosphere microbial communities from Kellogg Biological Station, Michigan, USA - KBS C8-3B metaG | ecosystem: Host-associated > Plants > Roots > Rhizosphere | place: USA: Michigan...
GCGATGACGGTGATGTCGTGCCCGAGCGCGGCGAGCGCCAATCGGCTCGACTCGGGCACGAGCGCTTCAATGTTCACATCACGGCCGCTGAACGTCAGCTTCGTGAAGCGTCCGGCCTCCAGCGCCTGCTGTATGTCCATTCCGTAGTCGACGATGTTCGCAACGAACTGCGCATGGGCCTGCGCCTGGTTGAACGCGCCCATGATGCCGAAGCCGATCGTGACGTCGCCCTTCGACATGAAGCCGGGAATGATCGTGTGCAGCGGACGCTTGCGCGGCGCGAGCTCGTTCGGATGTCCGGGCTCGAGCGTGAAGAGCGAGCCGCGATTGTGGAGCATGACGCCCGTGTCGGGTGCGACGACCCCGCTGCCAAAGGCGCCGTAGAGACTCTGGATGAGCGACACGATGTTGCCATCGCTGTCCACGGCGCATAGATATATAGTGTCGCCCTTCGCGGTTGTTACTCCAGCCAGTTCAGACGGTTGCGCATCGCCAGCGGCACGGTTCGGATCGATGAGCGCGCTGCGCACTTTTGCGTGCGCCTTGCTCAGCAGCGCGTCGACGGGAGCCTCGCCGAAAAACGGATCGCCGACATACCGAATCATGTCGGCGTAGGCCAGCTTCTTCGCTTCGATCATCACGTGCAGTGCGCGCGGATCGTGGAAGCCGTACTCCGCGAGTGGGTACTGCTCCATGAGGTTCAACATGATGAGCGCCGCGATTCCCTGCGTGTTCGGCGGTATCTCGTACACCTCCCATCCGCGATACGTCGTCGAGATGGGATCGACCCAGTGCGGTGTGTACTCCGCGAGATCCGCGAGCGTCATCGTTCCGCCGTTTTCGCGCGAGATCGCGACGATGGCTTCCGCGGTCTTGCCTTTGTAAAAGCCGGCGGCCCCGTTCTGCGCGATCAGGCGCAGCGTGTTGGCGAGCCGCGGGTTCCTGAAGATGTCTCCGCCGCACGGCGTACGGCCGCCGGGCAGGAATGTTTCGGCGGCGAGCGGTTCGGCGGCAAGCTTGTCCGTCCAGCGTGCCCACGCGGCGGCGATGACGTCACTCACGGGAAAGCCTTCGTCGGCGTAGAGAATGGCCGCAGCGAGCAGGTCGGCGAGCGGCAGTCTGCCGAAGCGCGCGCGGAGCATCTCCCAGCCGGCGACGCATCCCGGCACGATGACACTGTGAATACCGTTGGCGGGGACGCTGTCGAACCCCTTCGCCCTGAGAAACGCCGAGGTCAGCGCCGCAGGAGACCAGCCACCGGCATTCAGCCCGTACAGCGCACCGCTCTTGGCGTCGTAGTACATGGCGAAGAGATCGCCGCCGATGCCGTTCATGTGCGGCTCGACAAGCCCCATCACCGCGTTGGCGGCGATTGCCGCGTCGATCGCGTTGCCGCCTCGTTCGAGCATCTGCACGCCGGCGCTGGCCGCGAGCGGCGAGCTGGCGGCGACGATGCCGTATTTCGTCGCGACTTTCGAGCGGCCGGGAATCACGGTGTGGCGGACGGTCATCACCTCAATCGTATACGGGCCGCATGTGTGGTTCAGCGGCGCCAACATCCTTTCCAGGTGATCGACGGATGCCGGCACAACGCTCAGGTGTTCGCGAATTTCCGACTGGAATTCAGGCTGGCGCGAATGATCGGTGATCAGGCACGATCTGATTCTTTGCATGAGAGACCCGGAACTGGCATTGGTGCTGAGCGGCGGCGGAGCCCGCGCGGCGTATCAAGTCGGTTTTCTGAAGTACCTGGCGTCCCAATATCCGGATCTCGCACCCGCCATCCTGACCGGCGTGTCGGCCGGCGGCATCATCGCCACCTCACTTGCATCGCGGCAGGGCCGTTTCATCGAGGCGGTGGAGTGCCTCGAGAAGCTGTGGCGGGACCTGCGAACGGACGACGTGTTCCGCATCGATCCGGGAGACTTGGCGTGGCGCGTCACGCGATGGGGCGCTCGCCTGGTATCAGGTGGCGCCCCCGGCACGCCGCGGGCGCGCAGTCTGCTGGATACAGCGCCGCTGCGCGAGTTGCTGACGCGCACGTTCCGCCCGGAATCCGACAGCAGGATTACCGGTATCGATCGGAATCTTGCTGCGGGTGTGCTGCAGGCAATCGCCCTGACAGCATCGAGTTACACGACCGGCCAGTCGGTCACATGGGTGCAGGACGTGAACGGGTGCGGCGTCATGACGTGGGAACGGGCGCAGCGCCGGACAGCGGACGTGTGTCTGGGCATCGACCACGTGATGGCGTCATCCGCCTTACCCTTTTTCTTTCCCGCCGTTGAGATTGATGGCGCGTGGTACGGCGACGGCGGTATCCGGCTGACCGCGCCGCTCTCGCCTGCCATTCATCTCGGCGCGCGGAAGATCATCGCCGTCTCGACGCGATACCCGCGCACGCGCGATGAGGCAGCCCGCCCGGTAGTGGCAGGTTATCCACCGCCGGCCCAAGTGGCCAGCGTGCTGCTGAACGCCATTTTCCTGGATCTCCTCGACGCCGACGCGCTGCGCGTCGAGCAGCTTAATGGACTCGTCGATCGTCTGCCGCCGGAACAGCGAGATGGTTTCCGGCATGTTGACCTGTTGATCCTTCGCCCGTCCGAAGATCTGGGACGGCTCGCGAACAGGTTCGAGGCCGCTCTTCCGCGCACCTTCAGGTTCCTGGTCCGAGGTCTGGGCAGTCATGAGACTCGGTCCAATGACATGCTCAGCTTGTTGATGTTCCAGCCGGACTACATTGCGAAATTGATCGAACTCGGCGAAGCCGACGCTCGCACACGAGCTGCGGACATTGACGCGTTCATCCAACGGGGCGAAACACCGAGCGTTCGTCCGACGCTGCGCGCGAAGCTCTCGCAGTACGTGAACCTCCTGAGGAAGCGCCGTATGGGCGAGGGCTCGGGCAGGCCGCCGGCATCCTGCGGATAGAATCGCGTGCAGTGGCTTCCGCCGACGACGACCGCCACGCTCAGCCTCCTGCAGAGCCCGACGAGGCGCGGGTTGAAGATCCGGTGCGCGTGGCCGCCGGAATTCCGGCAATCGTGGAGACGGTCGCGCGCGGCTGGCGCGAAATGGGTCCGGCGCGGATGCTCAGCATGTATCGCCACGTCAACCAGAAAGACGGGTTCGACTGCCAGAGCTGCGCCTGGCCGAGTCCGGATGGTAATCGCAAGGTGGCCGAGTTCTGCGAGACCGGCGCGAAGGCGATGGCCTCGGAGGCGACGACGAAACGGGCGGGTCCGGACTTCTTCGCGAAGTGGTCGATCGACCGCCTTGCGGATCAGACCGATGCATGGCTCGAAGAGCAGGGGCGGCTGACGCATCCGCTCGTCCTGCGCGGCAGGCACTACGAGCCCATCAGCTGGGACGCGGCGTTCGCGCTCATGTCGCGCGAGCTGAACGCACTCGCGTCGCCTGACGAAGCGTCCTTCTATACATCCGGCCGGACGAGCAACGAGGCGGCGTTCCTTTATCAGCTCTTCGCACGGCAGTTCGGCACGAATAACCTGCCCGATTGCTCGAACATGTGCCACGAGTCCTCCGGCGTGGCGATGAAGGAGAACATCGGCGTCGGCAAGGCGACGGTCTCGCTCGACGACTTCGAGAAGACCGACACGATTTTCATCATCGGCCAGAATCCGGCCACGAACCATCCAAGGATGCTCACGGCGCTCGAGCGTGCGAAGAAGGCCGGTGCGCGCATCGTGACGGTCAATCCGTTCGTCGAGCCGGGATTGCTGCGGGTCAAGAATCCGAATCCGGGCGAGTACCGGAACAAGCTCGCGTACCTGCCGCGCCTGCTCGGCAGCGGCACCAAGCTCACGGACCTGTACCTGCAGGTTCGCATCAACGGCGATGCTGCGGTCCTGAAAGGGATCATGAAGTCGATCCTGGAGCGGCATCCGGAGGCGATAGACGAGCCGTTCATCGCCTCGTACACGTCCGGCTACGAGGCATTCGCCGCGGATCTTCCGGCGACGACATGGGACGAGATCGCCGACGCGAGCGGCGTCCCGCTCGCCCAAATCCACGAGGCGGCGGATATCGCGGCGAGCGCGAAGGCGATGATCTGCTGCTGGGCAATGGGCCTCACGCAGCACCGCAACGCGGTTGACACCATCCAGGAGGTCGTCAACCTGCTGCTGCTCGGCGGCCATATCGGGCGGCCGGGCGCCGGTGCCTGCTGCGTGCGCGGTCATTCGAATGTGCAGGGCGATCGGACGATGGGCATCGGGCACAACATGCCGCAGTCGTTCCTCGATGCGCTGACGAAGGAGTTCGCGTTCACGCCGCCCGCGAAGAGCGGCTTCGATGTCGTCGAGACGATCAAGGCGATGCACGACGGGCGCGTGAAGGTGTTCATCGCGCTCGGCGGCAATTTCCTGTCTGCCTCGCCAGACACGGTATATACAGCGCAGGCGCTGCGCTCCTGCCGGCTGACGGTGCAGATATCGACCAAGCTGAATCGCAGCCACCTTGTCACCGGGGAGCAGGCGCTGATCCTGCCGTGCCTGGGGCGCTCCGAGCGAGACATGCAAGCGGGCGGTGAGCAGTTCGTGACCGTCGAAGATTCGATGGGTGTCGTCAATCCGTCCCGAGGCCGCCTCGACCCCGCATCCCCGGAGCTGCGCAGCGAGCCATGGATCGTGGCCAGTGTTGCCGCTGCGACCCTCGGCCCCAGGAGCGGCGTCGACTGGATGGGACGTGCGGGCAACTACGACTTGATCCGCGATCACATCTCGCGCGTGGTGCCAGGCTTCGAGCGCTACAACGAACGGATCAGGGCCGACGTGTTCCATCTGCCGAACGCGGCGCGGGAGCGGGAGTTCCGGACCGATGTCGGCAAGGCGAAGTTCCTCGTCCACCGCATTCCGAAACCGGAACTGGCGCCCGGCGAATTCCTGATGATGTCCGTCCGTAGCCACGATCAGTTCAACACCACCATCTACGGACTCAACGATCGCTACCGTGGCATCAGAGGTGGCCGCCGCGTGGTGTTTCTCAACGCGGCGGACATCGCAGACGAGGGGCTCGCTGCGGGACAGGTCGTGGATCTCGTCAGCGGCTGCGACGGCCGCGAACGCGTAGCCGAGCGTTTCAAGGTGGTGCCCTACTCGATTCCCCGGCACTGCGCCGCGACCTATTATCCCGAAGCGAACGTGCTCGTTCCGATTAGCAGCGTGGCGGAGAAGAGCAATACGCCTGCATCGAAGTCCGTGCGAATCCGGATTCGGCGGCGCTCATAATTCGCCAATTGGGCCGGCTGAAGGCCGGCCCCTACGATCGCCTGATACATGCGACACAAGCCCGTGCGCGCGAAACCGACCGACGTCACCGAGTGGAACGCCGGTACGGTGCAGCGGCGCGCCGACGATCTCGTCACCGAGGAGCCGCTCGAAATCCGTGTCAACGGCGTGCCCTTGACCGTGACGATGAGGACGCCGGGCGATGATCTCGAGCTCGCGACGGGATTGCTCTACACGGAAGGGATCATTACGGGCCGCGAGGACCTCGGGTCGGTGGGGTACGGCGCAGACTCTGCGAATGTCGTGGAGGTAGCCGTGAAGGGCGAGACGGGCGAGACGGGCGGGACGGCCAGGTTCATGTCGTCGGCGTGCGGCATTTGTGGCAAGACGTCGATCGACGCCATCCGCGCCCGCGGACTGTCGCGTCTGAACAGCGGCGCCACCGTTGAACCGTCTGTGCTGATTGCGCTTCCCGACAAGCTCCGTCAGGCGCAGACGGTGTTCGACCGGACGGGTGCGCTTCATGCGGCCGCGCTGTTCGATACGAGCGGCAATCTGCTGCTGATTCGCGAAGACGTCGGCCGCCACAACGCCGTGGACAAAATCGTGGGAGCAACCCTGCTGGCGTCGGCGAACGGTCCCACTTCGATCGCCCTCACCGCATCGGTGCTGCTCGTCAGCGGGCGCGCCGGCTTCGAGATCGTCCAGAAGGCCGTTGCCGCCGGTATCCCGATCCTGGCGTCGGTATCGGCGCCGTCGAGTCTAGCGGTGCAATGCGCGCGTGAGATGGGTCTGACGCTCGTCGGGTTCCTGCGCGGCGATCGATTTGTGATCTACGCGGGCGATCGGCGTCTGCACCTCGACGGCCGCTCAGGTTGAGGCACTCGCCTCGCGATATTTGGACCTCAAAGTATGTTCCGGCGGCGGGCGCGTGCTAAGCTGAACTCCTTCCGCGCGCGTCCTCGACGCGCAACGCCATGGCCCCGGTCTCATCATCGAACGATTCCATCGAGCGCGCGGCACTGATTCATCGCGACGTCATCCGACTCGTCGCCCTGGTGTTCGTGGCGGTTGCTGCGTTCGTGGTGACGCGGGCGGTCGCCATGAACAACCGCGACCTCAGCGTTCGCAACGCGGCGGAGTGGTACCGCCGTGGAGAACAGCTCATGGATGAACGCCGGTTCGACGAGGCGATTGACGCCTTTCGCCGGGCGACGGTGCGGAACCGCACGAACCGAACGTACCTACTGGCGTTATCACGAGCGTTGGTGGAAACGCGAGACTACGATTCCGCGCGCAGCATTCTCCTGACGGTGCGCGAGTCAGCGCCAGAGGACGCCCAGATCAATCTCGATCTGGCACGCCTGTCCGCCGCGCGTCACGACGTTACAGAATCGCTTCGGTTCTATCACGATGCGTTGTACGCACCGTGGCCGGCCGACCAGGAAGAGGCACGTCGCGCCGTGCGAATCGAGCTGATCCGATTCCTCCTCAGGCACAACCAGTCCAGCCGTGCCCAGGCGGAACTGCTCGCAGCAGGTGCAGATGTGCCGGATGACGTGGCGCATCAGCGCGAGCTCGCCGACCTGTTTCGCGAGGCGGGCGATGACCGGAACGCCTTGGTCCACTTTCAACGGGTTCTCCGGCTTGCGCCACACGACCTGCGGGCGCTCGCAGGCGCCGGCAGGGTGGCGTTCGACATAGGCGAGTACCCGCTCGCGCGCCGCTACCTCCATGAGGTGCCGACCGACATCGATGAGACACGAGAGATGCGTCAGGTGGTTGATCTGGTGCTGTCCAGAGATCCAATGGCCGCCAGGATTGGCGCGCGCGAGCGGCACCAAAGGCTCGAGGCGAATCTGTCGTCTGTCGAGCAACGGCTCGCGGGCTGCATCTCGCAACGCGGCGGCCAGGCCGTCGTTCCCGAGGATCAAACGCTCGAGAACGACCTGCAGGCGTTCACGCGCCGAATGCAACGGTCGTTGGCACTCGATCAGGACACCATCGAATCCGGCGTCGATCTGATCGAACGCGCCGAGCGCATCGCCGTCACCGCCTGTGGACCTGCGACCGCCCTCGACCAGGCGCTACTCCTGATCGCGCGTCAACACGGAGACGCGGCCCAGTGAGCACGGCGCCGACGGCGTGGCAACTTCGTCTGCGCGAGCACCAACTGTTTCTAATCCTGTCAATCCTCGTTGGCATGCTGGCCGGCTTGTCTGCCGTGCTGTTCACTGTCGCCATCGAACAAACCAGCTACCGGCTGTTTGGTCTCGCGCCGGCGCGGAGCCGCCTCTTCGCCATACCTCCCTTGATGAGCATCGTCACAGGAATTCTGCTCGCCAAGGTGTTTCCGGACGTGCGGGGCAGCGGCGTGCCGCAAACCGAAGCGGCATACCACCTCTCCGGGGGCGCGATCCCCGCGCACGTCCCCATTGGCAAGTTCATTACCGGGGTGCTCTGTATCGGTTCAGGGCATTCGATGGGTCGCGAAGGGCCGTCGGTCCAGATTGGTGCGGGCCTCGCGTCGGTGATCGGCCGATGGCTGCGTCTCCCACCGCGACGCATTCGAGAGCTGGTGCCGGTTGGCGCCGCAGGCGCGCTCGCGGCCGCATTCAACACGCCGGTTGCCGCTGTCCTGTTCGCGCTTGAAGAGATCATCGGGGACATGAACGCGGCGCTGCTCGGCTCCGCAGTCGTCGCATCGGTGGCGTCAGTCATTGTCGAGCGATCGATCCTCGGGAATGAACCGCTGTTCCATGTGCCGCCGTATCGTCTCGTGCACCCGGCGGAGTTGCTCGCCTACGCAGCGCTCGGGATCGTCGGCGGCTTGTTATCGCTGCTGTTTTCGAAGGGGCTGCTTGGACTGCGCGCGCTGTTCCTGCACATGCCCGCGCGCTCACGAATCCTCCAGCCCGCGATGGGCGGGCTGATTATCGGGGCGATTCTGATCTTCGCCCCCGCGATTATGGGCGTCGGCTACGAATACGTCGACCAGGCGCTCAACGGCGGGTTGCTGCTGAAGACGATGGCGCTGCTGTGCGTTCTGAAACTTGGCGCAACCGTCGTCTCCTACGCGTCAGGAAACGCCGGCGGCATCTTCGGACCGAGCCTGTACATCGGTGCGATGGCGGGAGGCGCGGCCGGCATGATCGTCCGGCAAGTTGCACCGTTCCCAACCGCCGATCCCGGGGCGTACGCGCTTGTGGGCATGGGCACGCTGTTCGCGGGTATCGTCCGCGCGCCGATGACCTCTGTGTTCATGATTTTCGAGATCACACAGGACTATCAGATTCTCGTGCCGCTGATGGTCGCGAACATGCTCAGCTTCGTCATCTCGAAGCGATACCAACCGGTGCCGATCTATCACGCACTCCTGCATCAGGACGGAATCCATCTGCCCTCTATGGGAGTGCAGGCAGCAATGGCCGGCCGCACGGCCCGTCACGTCATGCGGAGTGAGGTCTCCTTTATCCCCCCGAATGCCTCACTCGAGGAAGCGTGGCACCAGACGGCCAAGCACGGCGAGCCCGCCTACCTGGTCGGGACGACTGACCATCTGCTCGGCGTCGTGACACGGGAGCAGCTCGAGCGCTGGCATGAGTCGGAGCACGCACAGGAACCGATCGCGTCAGTCGTCGACGGGGACTTTGTCCACGTGCATCCTGATCATCCGCTGGACGTCGTGCTGGATCGACTGTCGGAAACCCGCGGTCTGCTGCCAGTGGTCAGTCGAACCGACGTGACACGCGTCGAAGGGGTTGTCACTGCGGACAGCATCGTGGGGATGCGGACGACCCGCAACGCAGACCAGTCGCGACACCTTAAGGGGTAGCATCGAGTGCGACCGCAACCGCTTGAAGGACGACGCGCGCGTGGCGCACATATGTGGCCGGGGTACGTTCCAGTACCAGTGCCACGGCGGCCTCGACGGTGCCGGTTGACCGCCGCACCAGGCTTGTCGCGCGCGACCTTGGCCGGAGCTGTGCCCGACGCGAGTCGCGGCGATCCGGCTCTCTGCTCAACAGCCCTTTCTCGACGAGTCGCTGCAGGATGCCCGTAATCGTGCTGGGGTGAAGGTGGAGAATGCGTGCGACGTCGCCGGCGGACAATCCCGGAAACTGCGTGACGAGTCTCAGCACAAGGCGTTGTGGTCCGGTGATTCCGAGCCGCGCGTCCATGTGTTTCGACGTGGCTTGCAATCCGTGCTCGATCCTCCACAGCAGTCGCATGAAGTCGAGCACGGGGTCGAGCGACTCTTCGGGAGCGCCGGCTGTCCGTTTGCGCATCGGTCAGCATCATACAAGCTCATGTCGGAAAGCCGCGTCGCCCCTAGGTCGATCCGTCCTGTGTCAGGTAGTCGGGAAGCGCAATCGCGTCGCTGAATCCGCCACCGACGGTGAGATTGGCAACCCAGCCGATCGAGAGCAGGCGAAATACCTGATTTCGTAGAAACAGCGATCGCTTTGACCTCGGCGCGAACGCGCCCGCAAATCGCCGTGCCGCCTGTTGTTTCATCGAGACGAACGGCCGAAACATCGCCTGGTAGCGAGCGAATGCTTTCTGGTAATCGCCGTCAGCACGCTGGAGTTCGCCGGCAAGGATGTATGCAGCGGCGATCGCCAGCGCGGCACCTTGTCCGCCGAGGAACGAGATACAGAACGCGGCGTCGCCGACGAGTGCGATGCGGCCGTTCGCCCAACCACCCCCGGTGGACGGCATTTCGATCTGGCTGACGCGATCGAAGTACAAATCGTCAGCGGCGTCCAATTGATCGAGGATGCGCAGGCACTCCCAGCCGCTGCGACCAAACCGGGCTCTCAACAGCGCCTTCTGCTCGACGATATCAGATGGCCCGTCGGGATCCAGGTCGGCGAACGTGAACAGAAACATCGTACGATCGCCTCGCATCGAGAACCGCGACACCTGTTGTCCGACTTCCGAGTACATCACGTACACGAGCTCGTCTCGCGGTCGATACCCCGCCACTTCGAAGGCGGCGACTTTGAGGCCGAGATAGCGTTCGAAACGGCTCTCCGGCCCAAACATCAATTGTCGAACGCGTGAATGCAGTCCATCGGCGCCGA
>Ga0070681_10008028_pt1 | contig 10336 bp, 7 predicted proteins | sample KBSC83BmetaG_FD_65650 | JGI IMG/M metagenome (GOLD analysis project Ga0070681, IMG submission 65650) | Corn rhizosphere microbial communities from Kellogg Biological Station, Michigan, USA - KBS C8-3B metaG | ecosystem: Host-associated > Plants > Roots > Rhizosphere | place: USA: Michigan...
GTAGCCGGCTTGCGAGCAGCGTCGCCGGCCGGCAGGAAGTCGCCCGGGTCGTTCATCACCGCCATGCGTGTCGGCGCATGACCGATCGCAGCGCCGTAGTTGATCGGCATGCGCCCTGCCCGCTCGTCGTACCAGCGATCGATGTCGGCCACGCCGATCTCCAGCTCGAACGTCGAGGTGACGCCGTCCATGGCCTCGTAGTAGTCGCTGTGCGGGTCCTTGCCGTGCCAGTGCAGGTTGATGAAGCCGGGCGCGACGACCAGACCGCGCGCATCGACGACTTCCTGGCCTTCGAGCGGCGTCTCGCTCACAGCTTCGATGCGCCCCCGCCGGATGCCGACATCGCGCACAGCATCCAGCCCGGATTCAGGGTCGATGACACGTCCGTGTGCGATCACGAGCTCGAAGGGCTCGGCGAGAGCAGCAGTGCTCGCGCACAGAGCCGCAACGAGCAGAGCGCGCAGCAGCATCAGTAGAGCTTTTCGACGGCGCGGTCCATGCGCACATCCATGAGCCACGGCTCGCTCGACGCGTACGCTTCGGCGAGCGCGGGAGCAAGCCGCGCTGCGGTCTCGACACGCGAAGCGCGACAACCGAACCCGCGAGCCACATCGACGAAGTCTACGCCCTGCACGTCGCTGCCCGGCATACTCGGAATGCCAAGCCGCGCGCCCAGCGATTTCACGGCCGCGTAGCCGGCGTTGTTGAGGATCACGAATGTGATCGGCAGCCGCTGCTGCGCGGCAGTCCACAGCCCCTGGATCGTGTATAAGCTAGAGCCGTCGCCGAGCACCGCAATCACTTTGCGCGAGGCGTCGGCAAGTGCGACACCGACGGCCCCCGGCAAGGCCCAGCCGAGGCCACCGCTCGCGCAGGCGTAGAAGCCGCCGCTGGTCCGTATCGGAAAATATTCATGCAGCGCGTTGCGATGCGACGGCGCTTCTTCCACGATCACCGCGTTCTGAGGCATCGTCGTCGCGATGGTGTGCATCGCGAACTCACCGCCGATCGGGTCGCGCGCCGGTGGGAGCGGCGAGCGCTGGCGCGGCTTCGGCGCAGCGCGCTGGACCTGAGACGTTTGCGCGAGTAGCTGCTCGATGCCGAGCTGGATCGTGCACAGGATGCTGGTGCCGACCGGCGCGCGCGCGGCCTGCTCCAGATCGTCGGTCAGATGGAAGAGCTGTGTGCCTTCGGGCAGAAAGCGGCCGCCCGTGTGGACGTGATAGGTGAACACCGGCGCGCCGATCACGACGACGACGTCATGGCCGGCCAGGCGGTCGGCGAGCGGCTGCCGCAGCGGCGGCAGAAATCCGGCGAACAGCGGATGGTCCTCCGGAAAGCTGCGGCGGCCGGCCATCGGGCTCTCCCAGACCGCCGCGTTCAGGCGCTCGGCGAGCTGGACCGCGAGCGGCCATGCGCCGTCCTGGTCGACGGCCGCGCCGAGCACGAGCGCCGGCCGGCGGCTCGAATTCAGCGCATCTGCCAGGCGATCGAGCGCGCCCGGATCCGGTGCGAATTGCACGTTGACCTGACGCACTGGGACCGGCTCGGTCTCGGCCTCCCAGTCGTCCTCGGGTACCGAGACGAACACCGGGCCGCTCGGCCTCTGCAATGCCGTGTGGATGGCCTGCGCGATCGCCGCCGGGACATCCTCGCCGCGCGCGGGCTCGATGCTCCACTTGACGTATGGCTTCGGAAATTCGACTGCAGAGCGCGCGCACAGAAACGGGTCGGTCGGGAGCATCGCGCGCGTCTGCTGGCCGGCGACGATGACGAGCGGCGTCTGATTGCGATACGCGGTGAATACGCTGCCGAGAGCATGTCCGACGCCGCCGGCCGAATGCAGGTTCACGATCGCGGGCCGACGTGTGACTTGTGCGTAGCTGTCCGCCATCGCGACGACCACGCTCTCCTGCAGACCGAGCACGTAGCGGAAGTCCTGCGGCCAGTCGCGGAACATGCGCAGCTCGGTCGAGCCGGGATTGCCGAACACGGTGGTCATCCCGAACGCGCGCAGCAGATCGAAGGTCGCTTCCCTGACGCTGATCTTGCGCGTCGCCTTGGTCTCAGCGCCGATTGGTTCCAGCTTCACCGGGATTCGGAAATGAAGCGCTGCGGATTCGCGTATACGTTGTGCTGCGTGCCGCGCGCGAAGCCCACCAGTGTGAGACCGGTTTCTTCGGCGAGGCGGATCGCCAGCCCGGTGGGCGCCGAGATCGCGGCCAGCAGCGTGATGCCCACGGTCGCAGCCTTCTGCGCCATCTCGAAGCTTGCGCGGCTCGTGATCACCGCGAAGCCTTCACCGAACGAACGGCCTTCGCGCGCGATCGCGCCGATCATCTTGTCCATCGCGTTATGACGACCGACGTCCTCGCGCACGACGACCAGATTACCATCGGGCAGAGCCCATGCCGCGGCGTGCACAGCGCCGGTCACAGCGTTGAGCGCTTGCCGCTCGGCGAGTTGTGCGAACGCGGTGTGCACAGCCGCGTGCGTCACTTCGACGCCTTTGCCGACCGCGGCCGGATGCCGAATCGCCTGATCGATCGTCTCGGCGCCGCACAGCCCACAGCTGCTGCGGCCGGCGAGATTCCGATGCTGCTCCTCGAGCGGGATGAAGCGCAGCAGATCGATGTCCATGCGGATCTCGACGCCGTCGTTGACCGGCGTGATCTCGGTCACGTATAGCTCTTCGCGGCGCGTGAGAATGCCTTCGCTCAGGCCGAACCCGAGCGCGAAATCCTCCAGGTCGGCGGGCGAAACCATCATGACGACATGGGGGATGCCGTTGTAGACAAGCGAAGCCGGCACCTCCTCGGCCACTCTGTCGGTTGCGGCCGTCGAGCGGCCATCCTGCCAGCGCTGGACCTGGTATTCGGTGTAGGTCGGGACGAAGCGTGCTTGATCGTTCATGCCGAGAATCCTACCATGGAGGCAGCCTCAACGGTCCCAAGGGCGGACTGTACCGGCCCTCCAAGCTGCGCTCGAAACTTCCGATCCGATGAGAGCAACGATGCAACCGATACTCGCCGCTGCGCTGGCGGTGGCAATGCTGTTTGGCAGCGCGAGCGCGCAAGCCAGCAAAGCATCGCCTCCGAGATCGAATCCCGACACGGTGGCCGCGTGGCATAACTACTGCGCCGAGCAGCCCGCGAGCTGGTCGCAGGAGGCGCTCTGCGGCATACGCGCGCACGACAAAGCCATCGCCGTGTCCGGCGTGTCGCTGGTTGTGATCGTGCTCGGGTGGGTATGGATCGATACAGCCCGGCGGTCGCGCAGCGGCGGAAGAGAGTGGGAGTCGAACCCACCAAGAGGCGATTGACGACCCTTGCCAGATTTGAAGTCTGACCGCCCCACCGGGGAACGCTTCTCTTCCGTAGCTCTTTTCAGGCGATTGCGCCGACTGACTCAGTGCGACGATAGCGCAAATCGCGCTTGTCCATGGGACCAGCCAAATGGGCGCCAACGCAAGAAGCGTGGTAGATGAAGCTCCGTAGAGTCGCGAGCGCAGGTGAACGCTGCGGCAACGGGCGAGTCGCGCGCTAAGAGCGCGAATGAGAGGTTCGCGTCGGCCCGAAGTACGTCGCCGGCAGGCCGTCCGTCTGCCGCCGACGCGTACACGCATGCGATCCGGAGTGAGCCCGGTCCAGGCAGGATCGATCGAGACGTGATGGGCGGGGGCGCGCGGTCTCCCACAGGTCAACGATTTGTCGGACTGCAGCAGTGATGTTCACGATCGCACTCTCGCCGATGGATGATGGATGCATGCTATCAGCAACGGCTGCGCACTCACCATCAGCTGAAGCCGGCGATTTCTGTAGGCGCTGTCCGACGAAAATGACGTTCGGCGCGCAGCCCGGCATAACCGGAACGGAGGATCATCGCGTCCGAGAACAGGCTACACGCGGCCCAGCAGCCGCGTGCGCAGCCGGCATTCGGCGTCTTCGTCGAAACCCACCTCGGGACGGCACAGCACGAGTTGCCTGCAGCTTGGCGGGAACTCATCCTTCGCGTCGTCCAGTGCCGCCCAGGCGTCGCGCGGCAGACCCTGGCGCCGCAAGAAACGGCGAATCTGATCGTAGCGCGTCTGGTCGTGGCCTTGTGCGCTGCCGGTTGTCGACGTGTCGCCGATGACTCGCTTGGCCACGTCACCGGAGAACTTGCCTCTCAGCTCGTCGATCAGGCACAGATCCTCCTCGCCGGCCGCCAGCGCCATCTGCAGCGCACCGTGCTGGCGCAGGAGAGCCTCGAGGCGTGGAAGATGCACGAAGTGCTGCGAGGGATCGCAGTGCGTAGGGTGGAGTACCCCGTCGAGGTGGATGAAGAGGACCATATCGTTTCCTGCCACGGTTCAAACCGGATGGCCTTAGCTTTTCGCTCCTCCCGCATGCGCCATTCCAACATGAGGAGAGCGAGAAGGAAAATAGTGCGCTCACAGGGTGCCGCCGTCCACCTGTTCTTGCGCAAACAGGGCCGGCTGGCGCAGAACATGACTGTCTCCGACGCGCCGCGTGAAGCCGATGCGATCGAAAAACTCGAGGATCTGGATCGCGAGCTTGCGGCCGGTGCCGATCCGGTCGCGAAAGCGGGCCGCGTTCGCGAAGGCGTGCTCGGCCGCGAGCTCTCGCACGATCCGTGACAGCTCCGCGACGGCGTCGTGAGTGAAGTAGTGATCGTGCGCTACCGGGTACACGCCGCCGATCCGTGCGACGCGTTTGAGAAGCCGGCGCATGTCCGCCTCGTCGATCGACATCGTCAGCGCCAGATCGCGCACACGCGGCGGTTGAAACGGGTCTTGCTCGAGCAGCACGCACACCTCGGCCCAAAGCTTTTGCTCGTCCGGCGACAACGTCGGGCGGTGGTCGGGAGCATGCAGCCAAGCGCCGCTCTGCTGGACGCGCCCCTCGGCGAGCAGGCCCGCGATCAGTTCGTCGAAGGGCGCCTGTCCGAGCGCCGGCAGTGCGAGGCGGCGCAGGCGCTCGCGACTCACTCCCACCATGTCCGGCGCCCGTGCGTGTTCCGCCTGCAAGGCGTTCAATATCCTGTCGAGAAATGTGGCGCGCGCAGCCGGCGATACGGAAAGCAACGAATGTGGCGGACCGAGCACATGCGCTCCGGATCGCTTCACCAGCTCCCCCATCTCTGCCGCCGACAGATTCCAGGCCTGCGCGTAACGAGTGACATCGACGCCGAAAGGACTATGCTCGAGCGCAACGCGCAGACCGCCGGCGGCGTCCGTGTCGGCCCACTCGCGCAATAATGCCAAGCGTCCGGGTGAACGCCGACCGCGCGCCGGCGGGAACGGATCGAGCACGATCCCTCCGCCCATGGTGCGCGACGCGGACTGATCGCGAAGCACGAAGCGGTCGCCATGCAACGCGCCGATCTCGCGATCCAGAATGATCTGCGCGAGTGCAGTATGGCCGGCGTCGATGCGCTCGCCCTCGAGAAGCGCCACACGCCCCATGGCTTCGGCCGCGCCGAGATGCACGTGCACTGGCGTCCAGTGAGCGAGCGGTCCGGATTCCGAGGCGAGCACGCGCAGCTCGACGTCGAGGCGCTGCGTGGGTGCGTGCGCTGCCGGCGCGAGCACCCAATGCCCCCGTTGCACGCGGCTCTTGTCGAACCTCTCGCCCACCAGATTCAACGCGCAGCGCTGACCGGCCACACCCGCCTGCGCCGGCCGATTCTGCGCGTGGATCGAGCGCACGCGCACCTCGATTCCCGGTGGTGACAGCATCAACGTGTCGCCGACACTGACGTGACCGGAAAACACCGTGCCGGTGACTACGGTACCGGCACCGGCCAACGTGAAGCAGCGATCGATCGCGAGCCGGAAGTTGCCTCCGGCGGAACGGTCGGAGAGGCAGGCCGACTCGGCGTTCAAATGCTCGCGCAACGCAGCCATCCCGGCACCCGTCAGATTGGAGACTCGAAACACCCGGGCGCCAGCCAACGAGGAGCTCGCCAGCACTGCATCGATCTCCGCTTCAGCTTCCTCAATGCGCGCGGCGTCCACGGCATCGGTCTTGGTCAACGCCACGGCGCCGCGGTCGAGTCCGAGCAGATCGAGGATCTGGAGGTGCTCGCGCGTCTGTGGCATCGGCCCATCGTCGGCGGCAACAACCAGCAGCACGTAGTCGATGCCCGTTGCACCCGCGAGCATGTTGTGCACGAGCTTTTCGTGGCCAGGCACATCGACGAAGCCGAGCACGTCGCCATTGGGCAACGCGGTATACGCATAGCCCAGATCGAGCGTGATGCCACGCGCTTTCTCCTGCGGCAGCCGATCGGCATCCACGCCGGTCAGCGCCTTCACGAGCGAAGTCTTGCCGTGGTCGATGTGGCCCGCAGTCCCGACGATCATGGATTCCAGCCCAGGCTGCGCGATACGCAAGCGTCAAAGCAGCGGTTATCATGCGATTCGCTTCCAGGACCTGTATGGAAGCGCTGCACGTCAAGCATAGTGTACTGTCGCGGCCGGCCTCGGCGCCGCAGCTCGAAGGAAAACCCGGATGCTGTCTTTTGGGACTGCCTACGTCATCAGCGAGTGGATGCTCAGGATCGCCATGCTGGTCTATGTGCCGCAGCGTCGCAGCCCGGCTTCGGCGCGTGCCTGGCTGCTGCTGATCTTCTTCCTGCCGTGGCTCGGATTCGCGCTGTACGCGCTGATCGGGCGCGCGTACGTGCCGCGCCGCCGCCTCGAGATGCAAGCCCGGCTGGCCGAGCTGATGGCCTCGATGCCGGAGCGCTTCCAGTGGATGGCGCCCACGCTGCCCCCAGTCATGCCGCACCTCGCGGAAGGGGCGCGGCTGGCCCGCAACCTGGGCAGCTTCGACGTCTGCGGCGGCAACATGGTCGAGCTGCTGGACGACTATCAGAGCTCACTCGAGCGTTTGCGCCTCGACATCGAGTCGGCGCAGAGCACCGTTCACCTGCTCTACTACATCTTCGCGGACGACGAGACCGGCCGGCGCATGGCGGAGACCATCGAGCGCGCGGCGCGGCGCGGCGTTACATGCCGCCTGTTGCTGGACAGCGTGGGATCGCGCGCCGCGTTGCGCAGGATCGCTCCGCGGCTGCGCGCAGCCGGCGTGGAAGTAGTGCCGTTGCTGCCGCTGCGCGTGTTGCGCCCGGGCCGTGCGCGCGCAGATCTGCGCAACCATCGCAAGATCGCGGTGATCGACAGCAACATCGGTTATGTCGGGTCGCAAAACATCGTCGATGCGGACGCCAATCGCGGGCTCTCGAACCAGGAGCTGGTTGCGCGCGTCGTGGGCCCGGTAGCACATCAACTGCAGGCGGTCCTACTGGCCGACCGGCACGAGGAGCTCGGCGATCGCATCGACTGGCTCAAGTTGTTCCCCGACTGCCCGGCCAGCGGAGCGTCGGCTGCACAGGTGCTTCCGAGCGGCCCCGGACACCAGGAGGGCAACACGCAGGAAGTGCTGGTGAGCCTGATCTACGGCGCCCAGAAACGGGTGGTGCTGACGACACCCTACTTCGTTCCCGACGCCACGTTCCTGGCTGCGATGCGCACGGTTTCGGCCCGCGGCGTCGCAGTGCATCTGATCGTCTCGCGCCATTCGAACAAGCCGGTGGTGCAGTTCGCCCAGCAGTCCTATTTCGAGGATCTGCTGGTCGCAGGAGTCAAGATCCACATGTACCACGATGCGTTCCTGCACGCGAAGCATGTCAGCATCGACGACGCCGTGGTCGCGGTCGGATCGAGCAATCTGGACATCCGCTCGTTCGCGCTCAACAGCGAGGTCACGCTGCTGGTCTACGACGCTTCCGTGGTCGCCCAGCTGCGGCGGATCCAGGATCGCTATATCGCCGGCAGCGACGAGGTCACGCTCGACCGCTGGCGCGAGCGCAGCCCCGCGCGCCGCTGGCTGCAGAACATGTGCCGGCTGACGGATACGCTGATCTGAGGGGTCAGGGGTGAGGGGTGAGGGGTGAGGGACGAGGGGCGAGGGACGAGAGCGCAGGGATTCCGATCGGAGATCCGTTCGTCCTGAGCGTCGCGACGAAGTCGCGGGGTCGAAGGACCCTCGAGCGAATCGAACCGCTCGATGCCTACGGGCCCTTCGACTCTGCAGCTTCGCTGTGACGCTCAGGACGAACGGGTTTGGGTAATGCCTAGTCCCCAGTCCCTCGCCCCTCGTTCCCCAGCTGCGCCAAGAACTCCGCTTCATCCTCCAGGCAGCGCAGATCCAGCCACAGCGCGCCATCGTTGATTCGTCCTAGCACCGGAATCGGCAGATCGCGCAGGCGCTGCTCCAGCTTCTTGAGCGCAGCACCCGCTCCGCGCGCCTTGGCCGATGGCGTCAATACCAATGCCGCACTCGGCAGCAGATCGACCGGCAGCGCGCCGCTGCCGATCTGGCTCTGGCAGTCCCGCAGTTCCACTGTCGCCAGGTCCTCGAACACGCGAGTCACCGGGTCCAGCAGTCTGCGCGCGACCGCACGAATCTCCGCCTGCTTCCGTGTGAGCAACCGCAACGTCGTCAGCCGCTGTGCGAGCTGCTCGGGATTACGGTACAAACGCAACACGGCCTCCAGCGCAGCGAGCGTCAGCTTGTCAACGCGTAATGCTCGCTTGAGCGGGTTCTTCCGGATGCGCGCGATCAGATCCTTGCGGCCGACCACGATTCCGGCCTGCGGCCCACCGAGCAACTTGTCTCCGCTGAAGCTCACGAGGTCGACTCCGCGTCCGATCGATTCGCGCGGCATCGGCTCCTTCGGCAGACCGTAATCCGACAGGTCGACGAGCGCGCCGCTGCCGAGGTCCGCCAGCAACGGGACCGAACAGCGATGCGCGAGTGCGGCAAGCTCGTGCTCGTCGACCGCCGCCGTGAAGCCCCGGATCGCATAGTTGCTGGCATGCACCTTCGCGATCAGCGCGGTCCTGGGGCCGATCGCCTGTTCGTAGTCGTGCAGATGCGTTCGGTTAGTCGTGCCGACTTCGATCAGCTTCACGTTGGCGCGAGCCATGATGTCCGGCAGCCGAAACGCGCCACCGATCTCTATCAGCTCGCCGCGCGACACGATCACCTGTTTCCCGAGCGCGAGCGTGTTCAGCGAGATCAGCATTGCGGCGGCGTTGTTGTTCACGACTGTCGCGCTCTGTGCGCCGGTCAGCTCGCACAACCAGACTTCGACCAGCTCATCGCGCTCGCCCCGCCGCCCGCTATCGAGGTCGTATTCCAGATTGACCGCGGAGCGCATCACGTTCGCGACTGCGTGCACCGCCTCCTCGGGCAGCGGCGCGCGCCCGAGATTCGTGTGCAGTACCGTGCCGGTCAGATTGAACACGCGCCGCAGGCGCGGCACCGACTGCGACTCGAGGCGCGCACGCAGCTCGCCTTCCAGCCATTGCACGCCGGGGGGCCATACACCCTCCGGCGTCGCGCCGTCGACGATCGCGTGCCGCTTGTCGTCGAGCAACGTCCGGATTGCACCGCTCACGGCAGCGCGGCCAAATTCGTCGAGCAAAGCCGGGATGAACGCAAGCCCGAGCAGGCGATCGACCGATGGCAACGCCGCCGCACCGGGTCGCGCGGCAAGAAGCGAGGTGGCAACAGACTCGTTCAACGGCCTCGCCAGCTTCTCAGGTCGCGCCGGGCATCAATAGCAGGTTCGGTCCGATGCGGTTGTAGCCTTCCTGCTCGACCAGCATGTCGAGCGCGAGCGTCGCGAGGTCATCGGCCGCGGGCACCAGGCTCGTGTCCTTCTCGAGATAGAACACCTTCAGGTAGCTCTTGCACTCGTCGCAGCATTCGGCCTTGACCGCTTCGCTGCCGCCGTCGAGGCCAAGGTATGAGATGCCTTTCGTCGACCCGCACGACGAGCACTTCACGCGCACAAGATGCCATTCCGACGCGCACAGCGAACAAACCAGATAGCGCAAGCCCTGCCTGGCGCCGCCGATGCGGACGACACTGGCGACCGGATGCGATCCGCATACCGGACACAGCCCATTGGACACTGCCGGCAGAGGTGCCTGCTCCGCCAGCTGCAGCGCCATCTTTACCCAGTACAGCTGCAGGGCGGCAGCGATGAACGGCGCCTCGCTCGGATCGACTTCGGAATAGACGCCGCCGAGCAGATTGCTCGCGGCAGCTTCGAGGTCAGCGTGCGGTGCATCGTTCAGGCGCTGGATCGCGCGCGCTACCTCTGGCGGCAAAGCGTCGCAATCGATCCTGTCGGTCAGATAGCCGAGCCCCTCGCACCACGCGTAGTCGCGCCGGTGATGGTCGACGGAAAGCGGGGGCAGGCCATGGTCGCGGCAATGCACGAGCGTTGCTGGGTCCGGCACCTCGAGCGTCGGCAA
>Ga0070681_10008031_pt1 | contig 10335 bp, 7 predicted proteins | sample KBSC83BmetaG_FD_65650 | JGI IMG/M metagenome (GOLD analysis project Ga0070681, IMG submission 65650) | Corn rhizosphere microbial communities from Kellogg Biological Station, Michigan, USA - KBS C8-3B metaG | ecosystem: Host-associated > Plants > Roots > Rhizosphere | place: USA: Michigan...
ATGACGCGGTGATAGCGCAGGCCATCAAGACTGAAAGAGTCTTCAATGCCGACACCGAGCGCCTTGATGAGGCTCAAGATTTCGTTGTTAGCCAGCATCTTATCCAGACGGGCCCGTTCGACGTTCAGCACCTTACCGCGCAGCGGCAAAATGGCCTGGGTTTTGCTGTCACGGCCCGTCTTAGCAGAACCACCGGCCGAGTCGCCCTCTACTAGGTAGATTTCGCTGCTGCTCGGATCCTTGCTGGAGCAGTCGGCCAGCTTGCCTGGCATCGAGGCGCCGTCTAAAACGCCTTTACGAATAATGTTCTCACGGGCGGCACGGGCGGCCTTGCGAGCCCGGGCGGCGAGCAGCGCCTTGCCGACGATTTTCTTGGCCACCTGCGGGTGCTCTTCCAGGTAGTAACTAAAGTATTCATTCATGACCGACTCGACATAGCCGCGAACCTCTGGGTTACCCAGCTTGTCCTTGGTCTGGCCTTCGAACTGAGGGTCCGGCAGTTTTACCAAGATGATGGCCGTCAAACCTTCGCGGGTGTCTTCACCGCTCAGATTCTCTTCCTTTTCCTTCAGCAAGCCGTTCTTGCGGGCGTAGTCATTCACCACGCGCGTCAGTGCGGTGCGGAAACCGGTCAGGTGCGAACCACCCCCCGGGTTGACCACGTTGTTGGCGAACTGCTTGATGGTTTCGGTGTAGCTGTCGGTATACTGCATGGCAATCTCGACCTGACTATCTTTAACCTCTTTGTCGACGTAAAAAACATCGTCATCAACCGGCTCTTTACCGACGTTCAGGTGCTTTACGTAGCTCTGAATACCACCCTCGAAATAGAAGCTGTAGCGCTGGCCGGTCTTGTGGTTAATCAGCGTAGTGCGAATACCTTTTGTGAGATATGCTGCGTGACGCAAGCGGTCGAGGATGGTGTCGTAGTTAAAGGTTTGTGACTCGGTAAAGATAGTGTCGTCCGGGTAGAACGTAATTTCCGTGCCATGCGGACGATCTTTTGGCGCTTTGCCACTCACCGCCAGCGGACCGTCTGGCACGCCGCGGGTGTATTCCTGGTGGTGAATCTTGCCGTCGCGGTAAATATTTACAATCAACCGCGTACTCAGGGCGTTGACCACACTTGAACCCACACCGTGCAGGCCGCCGGAGACTTTGTAGCCGCCGCCGCCGAACTTACCGCCGGCGTGCAGCACGGTCAGTACCGTTTCCACGGTACTCTTGCCGGTCTTCGGGTGGATGTCGGTTGGAATACCGCGACCATCGTCAAATACCGTCACGCCGCCGTCAGCGAGCATTTCTACCTGAACGTGCGTGGCGTGCCCCGCAAGCGCTTCGTCGATACCGTTGTCGACAATTTCCCACACCATGTGGTGCAGACCTTCTACGCCGGTTGACCCGATATACATACCGGGGCGTTTGCGGACCGGATCCAGACCTTCGAGCACCTGAATCTGATCAGCCGAATATCCCTTGTTATCAGCCACTATGAAAACCCTCTCTTAAGACTTTTTGGTTAACACCTTAATACTATAGTAGTTAGTATACGGTGTTTTTACCCTTTTCACAAGGGAACAACAGTGGTGGGACTCTTATGACTCTTTCGGTGCATTGTCACGCAGGTGCAGCTGGCCATCGGCATCAATAAAAATGGTGTCGTCTGGGGCTGACGAGGGGGCTTTAGGCCGTTGTACGTGTAGCACGCCTTCTGTCGGCTTCGCGGCCGGCTCTGGAGCTGGCGACACTGGCGCAGGCGCGACCGGCTGCGGGCTAATCTCGGGCGTTATGGCCGTTTCTACGGGCTGGACGCCCATAGCGGTGACTTCATTTCCCCCGGGGGCCTTCAGGCCTTTCTTGAGCTGCTGTGCAATATCGTCAATCTCCTGCTGATCAAGTTGGGCACTCGACACATTACCGCCGTCCTGCCCCGGCAAGCCACTAGGCTGCATGGCATCGGCTGCTACGGGCTTCGGCTGGGGAGCGGCGAAGGCTGGTGATGGCGCTGGTGCGGCAGTAGGCAGCTGTGTCCGTGCCGGGGACAAGCTTGGCATAGGAGCTTTGGCACGCTGCTTGGCAAGCCATTCATCCAGGAAAGAGCCGCCGCCAGCTGGTGATGGTGCCGAGGCGGCAGTAGAGTTTGGCGCTGGAGCACCAAAGCTAGGCCGCGCTGCTGGAGCCGGAGCGGACGCGCCGGGCGCACCAAAAGGACTCGCGGCCGGCGTCGGCGCAGCCGGTGTTTGTGTTGCCAGGCGCGCAAAAATAGCTTTCTCCACCACCGCTTTCGGCTTACCGTATTTGGCGGCCGAAAGTTGTTTCAAAGCGCCAGCGAGAGCTGGATTCGGCGACCCTAGCGGCGGCAACGTCGCCATGCTAAACGACTGCGTCGGCACACCGTTTATGAGCGTCCGCACGATGGCGTTGTAGTTTGGCACGCGCAGCAGATCATCGCCGTCAAACTGCGGCTGGAAGTAGCGACTTAAAGACTCGACGTCGTTCTGGCCGATCCGGAAAGAAACGATGGTACCCATGTTACCGAACACGGCGTCGCGAATCTCGTCCGTCAACTGGGTGGTAAACTGGTTGGCTACAATCAAGTTCAGGTGGTACTTACGAGCCTCAGACATGATGGTCGCGAAGCTGTCGGTACTAAAGTTCTGAAACTCGTCCACGTAGAGGGCGAAGTCTTGGCGCAGTTCTTCGGGCGTGTCGCTGCGGCTCATAGCAGCAGCCTGGAACTTCATGACAAACATCATACCCAGCAGCTTGCTGTTCAGGTCACCTAAGCGGCCCTTGCTCAAGTTGACCAGCAGAACTTTTTTATTATCCATGATGTCACGCAAGTCAAAGGCGCTTTTGGTTTGGCCGATAATATTACGCATCATCTCGTTGCTCAGGAAAGCACCAAACTTACTCACGAACCAACTGACCACTTCGCCGAACTCGTTGCTGCGCTGACTCTGAGGCATTTCCTTTTCCCAGAATTCACGCACGCTCGGGTCAGTTACGTGTTGTAACTTTTGCTTTGCAAATTGCTGATCGCGGAATAATTTTGGAATATCGATGAACGTACCACCTTCGGGATCGGCCATAACAGTCAGCGCCGCATTCCGGAACAGGTTCTCGTAGCGTGGACCGAGGATACCTTGATGTTGTGGGTCGTACAACTTGTACAGCATGCTGATCGCTTCCTGAATCAAGAAGTCCTTTTGATCGGGGTTGCTGAAGTCGAACAAATTAAGGCCCATTGGAAAGTCCATGTCACCAGGACTGAAGTAGATGATGTCCTCGGCGCGTTCTTTCGGCACCATAGCCAGCAGCTTCTCGACCGTGTCGCCGTGCGGATCCACGAAGGCAAAACCGTCACCACTCAGCATGTCCTGCAGTGCCAGATTTTCTAGAAAGGTAGACTTACCCGTACCGGTCTGACCGACCGCATACATGTGTCGCTGGCGATCCTTAATATCCAAGCGGATCGGCTTCTTGACGCCCCGGAAGACATTGAAGCCGAGCATCAGGCCCTGCTCAGGTACGTTACGTGGACCATCCACCTGCTTCGACTCCTGGCGGCTTAACTGTGACGTCGGAATGTTGCTTTGGTCCGGGAAGTGGAAAATAGTAGCCAGTTCCACCGAGTTCATAATATTGCGCCTGGCTCTACCGCGCGGGAAAGCCCGCAACACATAGTCAGCTACCAGCTTGGTAGTTTCTTTGGCCGGTTCGTACTTAAAACCGTTCTTACCCGGGCTATCGAACAGCGAGAAGCTAGCGACGATATTATTAATAATGCTCTGGGCCCGCTGCGAAATGTTGGAGCTAGCTACCACGCGAATGACCACTTCGAAACCTGGGTAGCGGGTCTTATCATCAATCGCATCCACTACAGACTGCTCCAGCGACGACAGCTCTTTCTTCTTAGCACCGCCATCTTCTTTGGATTCCGGTGGCTTGACCAATGCCGTCACCACTTCGCGGGCTAGTAAGGCCGCATTAGCGCTCTTGTCGTTTCCCTTGCGCTTCTTGCTGGCGTGCTGACTAGCCTCCTTGCGCCAGCTGGAATCAGCTGGACGGAACAGGATTTGGATCCCCGCCCCATCGTCAGAATCCAGTGAGGACAGGGCGTTCAAAATCGACTGCAGCGCATCGCGCTTCAAGTCTTGATACGTCGCAATCGGATAGGCGAAGTCCTGCTTCAAACTAAACTCACCGCCCGCCACGCTATTAATGCCGCCGACTTCACTAAATATATTGTGCTCGGGCACTACTTCTAAACGTGCACTTGGATAGGCGCTGGTAATAGCTTGCTTCAGTACATCGAGCATGTCTGCCGGCACGGCAGCGTACAAATGTACGAAGCCATGCACGCCAATAATTTCAAAACTAAAGTGCCTTTGGCCGTACCATCTGTTCTTAAAATTTTTCTCCGTGGTACTCTCAATAATGTTGTAAATTATCTGCGCTTTTGAGATATTTTCGTCAACAATATCACGTGTATCACGACCTTTTGCATCTGTATCATCGCTCATCGGAGGCAGGTGGATGAGCAGCGGCACCATTTCTATGGCACGCTCAAAAGTAACGTCTTCTTGGCTGCCATGTCGTAGTCGAACAAACAACACTGGCCCTAAAATTACCACTGCTGCTACAAAAATAATGCCGACAAAAATGAGTACTTCCATTAATTCCCGGTCGCCTTCGGCGTGACGTTATATTGAGCCGCCTGAACATTCGCTTTCAGTTCCCCAATTGCCTGATTGAGACGGTATGGATCTTGCCGGTACTGAGCCACCAGTCGTTTTGCCTGGTTAGCAGCACTGGTCATTGAGGTCGATGGGGTCGGAATTGAGCTAGCCGCAGGAGCCGGTGCCCCCGGAGTAGCTACCGGTTGAGGTGCGGGCGAAACCGGCGGCAAGCCCGCCTGTTCCGCCGGCCGTGTCTGTTGCGCGTCAGGTTGCATAGTTAGTAGTATATAACGCCCATCCGTCGGATGATAGCCGACTGGCAACTATCATTTGGCGGCGACTGCACGATTACGTGCCAAATAGAGGTAGCCCAACGCAGCGATTGCTCCCATCGTCATCACGTCTTTGACCGTCAGCTGACCCAGTGACTGCAACACCAACAGCAACACCAGGCTCAAACAGACGGCAATCCCTACGCGCGGCCGACCCCGAAGCTCACCCCCCTCGGTGGTATAGCGCGCCTTTAGGAGCCCGAGTAGTCGCCAAGTACTATATAGTGCTACAAAAAGCAGCACGAACGGCACGATTAACCCGATTACCGGTAATTTGTCCGGTTGAGACAACATCATAAAAAGCGTTAGACCTCCCCAGGCCGCCGCCGTCCGCACTAATTGCCGTTTCAGTACCATACGCTTCAACTCCCCCAAGCGTTAAAATACGCCCCGACAGGCCGAGGCCTCACAGGAGGGTCCGACTTTTCGGGGCGCATGGAATTTACAAGGTGCCACCGGCCAGAAATCCGCCCAAAATAAAATATATAGCGCTTCTGACCAGACGTGGCTGTGACTGACCGCTCTCGCTACCGGTAAGGTAGTTCGAGCGATAGGTTAGTAAGTTCTTTTTGGAATGTTTTTGTTTTTGCCTTACTGGTTCTAATACTACTACAGGCGGCAGCTTTTGTCAATACGCTTGTGCTTTCTGAAGGCACTGCCCAGGCAAATTATGATGCCCAGGAAGGGTGAAAAAATAGCCTGCCAGGGCGTTAAAATTGGCGGCAAAAGTTATACACAGACTACAGTTAAAATGCTTATATTTTCTTGTTGACATGACCCTCTAGACGAACTACTATATCTGTAGCACTGAATAAAAAAAGTGCTCAAAAACAAAAAGACAAAAGATAAATAACGGCTTCTCGCAAGCCGTTATTTCTTTAAAACCAACCGTCAAAACCCTAAAACACATCTCGCAAACAACCCGGCCGAATCTAATTTATTGGATTCCAAAAGCCCGGGTTGTTTTATTTTATTTTTGTTATAAAATCTTATTTACCATGAACGGAGCGCGGAGTGTTCTCAGCCTCGTCGATTCTGGCCAGCACGGACTGGTCGTTACCATTGAGTGCTCGCTCAGCAACAATCTGCCCAATATCGTTATCGTCGGCTACGCCAACAAAGCCGTCGACGAAGCCCGCGAACGCATCCGCGGCGCTTTCGCCGCCAGCAATTTATCCTTGCCGCGCAAACGAATTACCATCAACCTGGCACCGGCTGACGTCCCCAAAGACAGCAGCGGCTTCGACCTTGGCGTGGCCACGGCAATTCTGGCCGCCACCAATCAGATCCGTGACCGCCTTGAACAAACCGCTATCATGGGAGAATTGGGCCTCGACGGCGACGTCCGGCCCATCCGCGGTGTCATTGGCAAGATACTGGTCGGCAAACGCCACAATCTAACCCGCTTCGTTATCCCGGCGGCCAATCTGGAACAGGCCGTCCTGGTACCCGATGTGCAATTGCTACCGGTCGCCACGCTACACGAACTGTATACCTACCTGAACGACCCGGCCGTCGCGCCAATCGTCGACACCAACAGTCAACCCCACACCCAGAAAGCGCCCGCCGAGCCTGAAGCCGACGTAACGCTCGACGACATCATCGGGCAGCCCTTAGGTAAGCGAGCTGTCGAGATCAGCGCCGCCGGCGGCCACAATGTACTGCTCGGCGGACCGCCGGGCACCGGCAAAAGCATGTTAGCCCGCACCCTGCCCGGGTTGCTTCCCGCTTTGAGCCGCGAAGAGATGCTTGAGGTCACGCATCTACACAGTTTGGCCAGCCACGATTTTGACAAGATTGTACGACATAGACCATTTCGGGCGCCGCACCACAGCGCCAGCAACGTAGCCATTATTGGCGGCGGCGACCGCGTCCGTCCAGGCGAAATGAGCCTCAGCCACCATGGCGTCTTACTATTCGACGAATTGCCAGAGTTCGGCCGCGTAACCATTGAGGCGCTCCGACAGCCGCTGGAAACTCGGACCATTACTATCGCACGGGCTCGCGACAGCGCCGAGTACCCAGCCAACTTTATCTTTGCGGCCACCGCTAACCCTTGCCCCTGCGGTTATTACGGCACCTCCAAGCCGTGCCGCTGCCTGCCGCATCAAGTACTGAACTACCGCCGCAAGCTCTCCGGACCCATCCTTGACCGCATCGATCTCTATATTGATGTGCACGAGATCGATAACAGCCAGCTGCTCGAACGACAACCCGAGAGCCACGCCACCGAGGCGGCTCGCCTGCGCGTCATAGCGGCGCGCGCCCGGCAGGCTCAGCGTCTCGGGAGTCACAAACTTAACGCCGACATGACTAACCGAGACCTAAAAAGCCATGCCTTGCTGGACGCGTCAGCTAAAACCCTGCTTGATACGGCGGCCGAAAAATTCTCTCTGAGCGCCCGGGCGTACTTACGCACCCTCAAGGTGGCACGGACCATCGCCGACCTCGCCGACTCCCCTGCCGTGTCTTCCGAGCATATTGCTGAAGCCCTGCAGTACCGTCCGCACACTTATCATGACGCGTGAGGCAGCCGCTGCCCGCCAAGGTGTTTGACCACTGAAGCGTCATCTGTTACAATATTGAGGTTAAAAATACATTGAAGGAGATCCTCTATCAGCACTAGCACTCGCCTGAATGGAGCCATTCGGGCATCACAGCTTCGGGTCGTCGATAGCGATGGCAAACAGCTCGGCATCATGAGCCGCTCTGAAGCCCTGCAACTCGCCGAAGACCAAGACTTGGACTTGGTGGAAATTTCACCAAACGCCAACCCACCGGTAGTCAAGATTGTCGATTGGGGCAAGTTCAACTACCAGAAGACGAAGCAGCAACAGGCCAACAAGAAGAACGCCAAGGCGTTAGACATGAAGCAGATGCGCTTCGGTCTGAAGATTGGCGATCACGACCTCGAGGTCAAGATGAAGAAAGTCACCGGTTTCCTAGAAGCTGGTCACAAGGTCAAAATTACCCTCGTGTTCCGTGGCCGAGAGCTAGCGCACAAAGATATCGGATTTAAACTAGCTGAGCGTGTCATCAATGATTTTGGTGACAGCATCGCCGTCGACCAGCAACCGCAGTTGAACGGCAAGCAGCTATCCTTCGTAATTCGGGGAACCGGCAAGCCGGCACACCCAGCTGAAACGCAAGAGTAGGAGAATACTAAATGCCCAAGCTAAAAACCCACAGCGGCACCAAAGACCGCGTTAAAGTCAGCAAGAACGGCGTCGTCCGCGCTCGCAAGTCGCACGCCAGCCACTTCCTGCAGAAGAAGACTGGCGCCCGCAAGCGTCTGATGAGCGGCCTGCTCACCATGAACAAGAGCAACAGCGACAACATTAAGAAGAACCTAGGAGTCTAGAGAAATGCGAGTCAAACGAGGTGTTGCTGGCCACGCCAAGCACAACAAGATCCGCCGTGCCACTAAGGGCATGAGCCACCCTAACCGCGTGAGCATCAAGCGCGGGAAACAAGCTGTCACTAAGAGCCTGCAGTACGCTTACCGCGACCGCCGTAACCGCAAGCGCACTTTCCGTGCCCTGTGGAACGCTCGCATCAACGCCGCTGCCCGCCTGAACGGCACCACCTACAGCAAGCTGATCGCTGGTTTGAAGGCCGCTAAGATCGAGCTAGACCGCAAAGTCCTGGCCGAGCTAGCCGTCAACGAACCAAAGGCTTTCGAGACGGTCGTCAAGGCCGCCAAGTAATTTAGCCGTAGGCCCTACTCTTTCAAAGAACCCCTCCAATTTGGAGGGGTTCTTTTTAGTAATCAGCACGCTTATCCAACAGAGGTGTCACCTCTGTTACTATTTTTGTGAACGGCCACTGGTAGCCACCGCGACGGTCACCAGACACTCCCCCGCTTGGTCAGCGGTATGTCGCAAAATATCGGTAGGGAGGCGCGGTCCGAGGTTTCCGTAGACGCCGTCCAAAAGAAAAACACCCCGGGATCGCCGAGGTGTTATTCATAAAGCCAGAAAGTCTGTAAGCCGGGTTCTGTCGAGATTGATCATCTATCTAGGCCTACCGTTGCCAGCAGGCTCAAGCGGGTTGTGTTCGGGTTGGCGGGACGCCAATGGCTTTTTGAAGAGCCAACAAGACCCATTCCTTGCAGCAGACAGGGTTTACCGCCGATGTACGTCACCGTACACCACTGTGGGCTTTTACCCCACTCGTTTCACCTGTGCTCGTTAGACGAGCAGTTTCGTTTCTGTGGCACTTTCCCTAGGGTCGCCCCCGGTCGCCGTTAGCGACTGTCCTTCCCTATGCTGCCCGGACTTTCCTCGTGCACCCCTAAGGAATTACACGCGACCAATCAACAATCTGGCAGTAGTAATTATACCACAAGAGCTATAGGGGTAGATGTCCCGTCTCGCACAAGCAAGCAAGGCGTCCGGCACGCCCCTCTCCTGAGGCACTTTTGGACTTCGACGGAAGCCTTAACGCTTAGAGTACGGAGCCCGGGAGGCCTTAGGTACCCTGCTCTGCCGCCAGCGCCTCGTCCATTGCCTTGTTAACCTCTTCATCAGCCAGCTTATTGAGCTCGCGTGGCACATGGTCAAAGCTGACCTTCTCGAATTTTTTAACCAATTCAACGCAAGCATTATGTACTGGCCACAGCTCACGGTTCTTGATCTTGAAGATATTTTTCATTTGGTTAACTACTAACATGCTGTCCATATAGACATGCACCTCACGCGCCTCAAAGTCTTGTAGTGCATGCTCAAGCCCCAGCTTCAAAGCTTGGTACTCCGCCTGGTTGTTCGTTGTAATTCCTATATATTCGCCCGCTTTAAGTGCAATGCGGCCGCTCATATCCAGCAGCACATAGCCACTGGCACTGGGACCGGGATTGCCACGCGAACCACCATCGGCGTACAATTGTACCTCTGTTATAACTGTTGTTTCTTTGTCGACAATCGCTGCCGCTTGTGTGTCATCCTTAGCTTCGAATAGTGCATCAATTTCTTGTGCAAGCTCGTGGTCGCGTTCGGTGATCTGCATGCCATTCTCATGGGTATTCAGCCAAATATCGACAACGTTCCACTCGTTTTGCCAGCGCGGATGATGGTCCATACGGTTGGCCGCCGCGGCCACGCGCTGCATGAACGCCCACGCCTCGTTGAAGTCATGAAAGACGAACTGTTTGTATAACCCGTGTTTTGTTTCTTGCCACATACTATAAGCTTAGCACGCCCGCCACGCGGACTAACAGCATGCCTTCCGTCCACGGCAAAAGCCCCTGGCAAGAATGCCAGGGGCTTGTTACGGGACTGAGTACGCTCGTTAGCCCTCGGCCTCGTCAGGATCGACCAAGCTAC
>Ga0070681_10008032_pt1 | contig 10333 bp, 8 predicted proteins | sample KBSC83BmetaG_FD_65650 | JGI IMG/M metagenome (GOLD analysis project Ga0070681, IMG submission 65650) | Corn rhizosphere microbial communities from Kellogg Biological Station, Michigan, USA - KBS C8-3B metaG | ecosystem: Host-associated > Plants > Roots > Rhizosphere | place: USA: Michigan...
GAAGGCGAGCAGCACCAGCATCGAGGTGAGCAGCGCGTTCCAGGTGAAGATCGGCATCCGGAACATCGTCATGCCGGGCGCGCGCATGCAGAAGATCGTGGTGATGAAGTTCACCGCCCCCAGGATCGTGCCGAGCCCGGACAGCACCAGCCCCATGATCCACAGGTCCGGGCCGATCCCGGGGGAGTAGGTCGCGCTGGTCAGCGGCGCGTAGGCGTACCAGCCGAACGCCGCCGCGCCGCCCGGCGCCAGGAAGCTGAACAGCAGGATCAGCCCGCCGAAGACGAACATGTAGTAGCTGAGCAGGTTCAGCCGCGGGAACGCGACATCCGGCGAGCCGATCTGCAGCGGCAGCAGTTCGTTCGTGAACCCCACGAACGTCGGGGTCGCGAACAGCAGCAGCATGATCGCGCCGTGCATGGTGAACAGCTCGTTGTACTGCTGGTCGGACATGATGTGCATGTCCGGACCGAGCAGCTGGAGCCGGATGAACACCGCCATGACCCCGGCGCAGCAGAAGAAGAAGAACGAGGTGATCAGGTACATGTGCCCGATCACCTTGTGATCGGTGGACGACAGCCAGCCCGCCAGCACCGACCCCTTGCGCTGCGAGCGCGGCACGATGCTCGTAACCGGTGTTTGCTTGAGCGTTGTCAACGAACTCCCCCTTCCGCCCCTTGGGCTACGCCGGGTGCTTGCGGATTCCTTGCTGCGGGCGCCGGGCCCGCACGGGTGATGGCCACGGCCGGAAGGGGCTGGCGTTCGCGGGTCGACAGGTACAGCCGGAGTACGAGGACCCACAGCACGGCCGACATAGAGACGTGCACCCACACCAGTCCGGCGGGCAGGCGGCTGAAGGACTGGAAGTAGCCGACCAGTCCCTGTACGGCCAGGCCGGCGAGGACAACGCGGCTGGCCCGGACCAGCGGTCGCGCGGGCCCTGGTCCCTCTCCCGCCCGGGCATGGAGCACCACCGCGGCCGTGCCAGTGCAGACGAGGACCGCGTTCGCGATGACCGAGGCCAGGGCGAGCGCGCGCACAGAATCCCTGGTCGGATGCGAGACCGGGGCGAAGAAAAGAGCGGCAGCGGTGCGGGCGCCGGAGTCCTGTGTCGTCATGGCACTCGGGCGGCCCGCTCGCCACCGTACTCGCCGTGCATCGTGCTGCTAAGCGCCGACGCGTCCGATTCGCACCCGCCAGACTTCCGGCCCGCTCTCCAGGTACAGCCAGGTGAACTGGCCCGCGTGCTCGGCTTCGAACTGGTAGCGCAGCGGCTCGGGATCGTGGTCGTTGACAAGCACAAAACCCGTGTCCGGCGCCAGGTCCTGGTACGCGCTGTCGGTCAGGGCGGCCAGCCGGGCGCCCAGTGCCGACAGGGTGACATGCTCGGCGATCATCTCGCCGACCAGGCCTGTCATGTCCGCGTGCGCCGCGGTTTCGGTGATCGCCGTCATGCTTCTGTCTCCTCCGGTGGCTGTGGCTGCCGATCACAAGCGCGAATCATCAGCCACGATCGTTTTTATCAAACTAATCTGTAAATAACTATCGAGTGGCGGCCGATGTGAGCGAGAGAACATCACCGCGGGGGAGACGGAACGGCATCGGCCACGCGGCGGGGCCGCAGCGAGGATGACGGCCCGGAGGGCCGGGGCGGGCAGGTCAGCTTGCCGCGGTTCCGGCTTCTGCTGGCGCTCGACGGGCTGGGGCGGGTGCCGTCCTCGAAGCTGGCCGCTCACCTCGGGCTGGCGGCCTCGGCCGTCACCCGCATGGTGGACCGGCTCCAGGACGCCGGGCTGGTCCAGCGCGGTTGGCCGGTGCCGTTCCGACGGACTCGTCCGGCGCGGCGGTCACCTCCGTGCCCTGTCCAGCCGCCTGGTTGACAGAACAAATGCTTCATTTTTACAATGCTCTTAGTGAAAACAGTCTGGAGGGGGCCATGGCCGAGGTGAAACTGGTGGCGAGACCCGAGCCGACGGAGCCCGCCGGCCTAACCACGACGCCTGCGCTGACCCTGGCCGAGGAGCACGTGCTGCTGCTAGGGCAGGTCACCGCGCGCGCGAAAGAACTGCTGACCGCCGCCGCGCATGGCCGGTGGCCCGCCGCCGAGCTGGCCGCGCTGGCTGACTACACCCAAGCCGAACTGCTGCGTCAGGCTTCGGACGAGGAAACGCTGCTGTTCCCCACGGCACCCAACCAGGAGGTAACCAGGTTGGCCAGGGGCCATGCCCGGCTGCGGGCCGCCGCTGACATGCTGGCCCGGGTAGCCGCCGCAGAGCAGCCGATGTCTCCAGGGCAGCTCGCTGTCGCTGTCCGCGATTTCGCTGCCCAGCTCGAGCGCCACATGCGAACCGAGGAGAACGTGCTCGCGTCGGGACACCCGGCGCATGACGTGCCCGGAACCGCCGCGCGCGGCGGGCACCGGCACGAGTGGTACCCGCTCACCGAGGGACCGACGGTTGATCTTGACGCGCTCCCGCGGAGTCAGGCGGTGGCGGCGGCCGTGGACCGGCTGCTGCGGATGCGTCGCGGCGAGCAGGTCGAGCTGCTGTCCGGCACAGACCTGGATCTGGTATGGCGCGAGATCGGCGGGCTTTGCCCAGGTGGCTACCAGTTCACCGTCCTGCAGGACGGGCCGACCCAGTGGCGGATGCAGGTCACCCGTCGCAAGGGCAGCTGATCCGGAAATCCGCCGCGCACATTCCGCGCCCGCACCGTCAGAGCAGCACGAACTCTCGGCTGTGCGTGAATCAAGAATCGACTGAGGCACCAGGAGGCGTGGCTCGGCGAGCACCAGGCCGTCCCGGAACGCCTGGCCATCACCGCCACTGTCACCCTCGACGAAACAGACGGCGTCCCCACCATCGTGTCCTCACACCTGGATGTGACCGCCAGGATCCCGGGACTCGACCCGGCCCAATTCAGCGCGGTGATCGGCGAGGCCAGCGACCTGTGCCCGGTCTCCCGGCTGTTCGCCGGGGCGAAGGTCACCGTCGATGCCGCGCTGGAGCCCGCCCTGTTACCACGGGCACGGCTCTAGCGACACCGACGTCCTGACCCATGTCCCCGCCTGATCCGGGCAGATGACCATCGAACTGGACACGCCGGCGCTGCGCGCCGGGTCGCTGACCCGGCGGCCACCGGTCCCAGTGCCAGTTCACCGTTGGCCCCGATACGCTGCGGTACCTCACCGTTCACAGCGGCGGCGGGCCCTCACCCGGACCACAGCCCCGCCCGCACCAGCCGCTGACGCCGCGGCATAAAGGAGATCGGGTTGCGTGACGACACCATCAGCGCCTACCTGGGCAAGCTGGCCGAGCGAACGGCCGCCCCCGCAGGCGGGGCAACCGCCGCGATGAACGCGGCGCAGGCGGCGGCGCTGCTAGCGATGGCCGCGCGCTACTGCGACGGCCCGAAGCACGCTGGGAACGCCGAGGCGATCGGCGAGATCGTCTCCGAGGCAGACCAGTTGCGTCACACATGCGTCGCACTCATGGCCGCCGACGGCGAGTCGTACGGTCCGGTCATGGCCGCCTATCAGCTGCCGAAAGACACCGACGAGCGGCGGGCCGCCAGGGCCGCGGCGATCACCGACGCGCTGGTCACCGCGGCGGCGCCGCCGGCCGAGGTAATCTCGGCCGCTGCCCGACTGCTCGAACTGGCGGAGACGCTGCAGCCGATCGTGAGCGGCTTCATCGCGCCTGACGTGGCCGCCGCGGTCGAGGCCATCCGGGCGGCCGCCGCGACATCCCGCACCAACATGGAAGCCAACCTCTCCGGCATCACCGACCCCGCCGCCCGCGGACGGCTGACCAGAATCGCCGCCGACGTCGCCGCGCTGGAGGAGAAGGCTGGACGGGTCGTCGCGGCTGTACGAGCCCGCTACGCCTGATGCTCCGGCCGCTGGCGGTTCTCCATCACTCCTCCATAGCTCGAACGCCTGGTCTCCATTCGCGGCGCCCTAACTGGTCGTATCCGGCGAAAGAGGAGGAGACATGTCAGACAGCACGCCCGCAACCGCGGGCAGCCACCAGGAGGAGCCCGTCGACGGCGACTACTTCGCTCCCCTCGCGTCGGCCAAACACATGCTGCTCACCACGTTCAAGCCAGATGGCGGCCAGGCATCTGTGGTCGTTCGTGGCGGCGTCGTTGACGGCCGGGCCTACGTCTGGACCTGGAGCCGCCCGGACGCGATGAAGCACCTCCGGCACACCGACGAGGTGCAGGTAGCGCCATGTGCTGCCCGGGGCCTGTTGTGCCTTGCGCCTCCGCTGGATGCGACCGCACGGCTGCTACCCGACGAGGAGGCCAGCCAGGTCGCCCGGAAACTGTCTCGTAAGTCCCAGGTTCGGCGGCATTTCCCGACTCCGCTGCTTCACCCGGTTCACCGGGCGCGGCACCGGCAGAGGGTGTACTACGAGCTTCTGGCCTATGAGGCTGAGCCGGCCGTGCCTCATGGCCGGGGTGCGTTCAATGTTCCTGGCCGCTCGGCGGCCGATCCGCGGGGAAAGGAACCGGGAGCCCATCAGATTACGGTTGTGCGGAGTTCTGCTCCTTTCCCATGGCCCCGATGAGTCCCTGAGAAGTCCTGGTGCGCGGGCGGGTCGGACGGCGCACCGGTGTTCGCTGGGGAGTCCGAACTTCCTGGCACATACGGGGAGATCGTGTCGGTGCTCTTGTCCAGGGCGCATAGGTCAGACGCACCTCCGCCAGGTCGAGCGGTCCTTCGGGCGGCGATCGCGACCAGCCCGCGCTTCTGGACAGTGGGCTGAGCCTCAATCCGCCGGTCAATGAGGGGTCTTCCGGGGCTGTCAACGTGAAAGATGCCCCTCTGAGCTGGGACGATAGGAGTGTCTGACGGCGTTGGCTCCTGTTTCCGGCTCCTGTGGCTCCCCTTGGGGGCCCTGCCCAGATGGCTAGAGGACTGGCCGTCTGGCGGGCCAGTTGCCGGAGGAGCGAATGGTTCCGGTCCTGTCCGGGCCCTTTAAGAGAATCTGGCGAGACTCCCGGTGTATCGACGATATCCTCTATCGTCATAGTCGGTCCGATCGTCAGTTCTAATACGGAGGGTCTCACCACGGTGGCGCGCGCGGCAGAACCGACGAGGGACCCGGAGTTGGCCAAGGACAAGCCCATCGAGGCAAAGCCTCTTCGCGCGGGGAAGGCAGCCCGCGCCGTCGTCTCCGACGGCCGCGCGATCTGCGACGCGATTGAGGCGGTCCTGGCCGCGCCGGGGGAGGCCCGCGAGGTCGCGCGACAAGCGTATGAGGCGGTGCGCGACCGGATTGTCGCCGACGCGCTGGACGCGATGCCGGTGGACCGCCTTCGGGACCTCATACAGAAGAAAGTCACGTTCTCCCCCCTCATAGATGCGGGCCTGGAAACGGTCGGCCAGGTCCTCGCGGCGGGAGCGGGAGAGATCGGGCGAATCCCTGGGGTTCGCCGCCGGTCGGCGAAGCGGATCGTGTCCGCCGCCGCGCAGTTGCGGGAGTCCGTCAAGGAAGCCACTCGCGTTCGCATCGACCCGGATGCCCGGACCCCCGGGCAGACCGCGCTCATCGCCGCGCTGCGCCGTTACGAGCGAGCCAGGTCCGCGCTGAAGGGCCCGGACCTGAGTCCGCTGGCGAGCGAGATCGGGAGCCGCCTCGACCCGGCGGCCCGCGGCGCGAGTCGGCGGAGAATGCTCTTCACGTTTTCCGGGCAGAAGAAGCAGGAAGCCCGTGATGCCCTCACCGGGCTGGATGCCATCCTCACCTCCAAGCCGGTCACCACGGCACGCAAGCGGCTGTCCAGGGCAGAAGCCGAGCTGGAGAAAGCCGGCAAGGAACAGCGGGTCGCCCGGCTGTGGAACGATTACCTCGCCCGCCCCGTCACCTACAACGGCCTGCTCATCGAGGTCGCGGAACTCGGCCCGTCCAGGGATGCCAGTCAGGGCTTCCTCCCCGCGGACATCGCCGAGCAGGTTCGCGTACTGCCCCTTGACCAGTCCCTCCTGAAGACATCGCTGCGCGGCTACCAGGCGTTCGGCGCGAAGTTCGCCCTGGTCCAGGAGCGAGTGATCCTTGGCGACGAGATGGGCCTGGGCAAGACGATGCAGTCGCTCGCTGCGATGTGTCACTTGGCGGCCCAGGGCGCGACGCACTTCCTGGTCGTCTGCCCGGCGAGCGTGGTCATCAACTGGACGCGCGAGGTGGAGCGGCACACGTTGCTAGAGGCCCGCCGGCTCCACCTGCCGGGCCCGAAGCGGGCCGCGGCCACGCAAGAGTGGGCGGCCAACGGTGGCGTAGCGGTCACGACGTTCGAGGCGCTGCGCGCCATGCCCGCGGACCTGGACGTCTCGGTGGCGATGATGGTCGTCGATGAGGCGCACTACGCGAAGAACCCGAACGCGCTGCGCACCCAGGCAGTCAGCGAGTGGGCGGGGCGGAGCAGGCGGGTGCTGTTCCTGACCGGAACGCCGATGGAGAACAAGGTGCAGGAGTTCCGGGTGCTGGTCGGACATCTGCGCCCGGAGGTCGCCGAGAACCTGGACATCGCGGACGAGGCGCTGGACGGCACCAGGTTCCGGGAACAGGTGGCACCCGTCTACCTGCGGCGCAACGCCGAAGACGTGCTTAGCGAGCTGCCGGCCCGGCTGGAGACGCAGGAATGGGTGGCGCTCGAGGGAGCGGCGCTGCGCGCGTACCGGAAGGCGGTCCTGGAAGGAAACTTCATGGCCATGCGTCGGGCCGCGTTCGGCCCGGGAACGGCCAAAGGATCGCCGAAGCTCCGGCGGCTGGTGGAGATCGTCAGCGAGGCAGCCGACGGCGGGCGCAAGGTCATCGTGTTCTCGTACTTCCGCGACGTGCTGGAGACGGTGATCGAGGTCCTGAACGGGCGTGACGGCGTCCCGGGCATGCCCGTCATCGGCCCGCTGACCGGGGACATCCCGCCGGCCCACCGCCAGGCGATGGTGGACGAGCTCGCGAACGCCAAAGGGCCAGCGGTGTTGGTCTCCCAGATCCAGGCGGGCGGCGTGGGCCTGAACGTCCAGGCGGCGTCGGTGATTATCATCGCCGAACCGCAGCTGACCCCGTCGAGCGAGGAGCAGGCGATCGCCCGCGCGCACCGGATGGGCCAGGTGCGCCCAGTGGACGTGCACCGGTTGCTGTGCGAGGACAGCGTCGACCAGCGGGTTCTCGAACTGTTGGAGGACAAGCGTGAAGCGTTCGACGAGTACGCACGCCGCAGCGATATGGCGAACGCGGTGCCGGACGCGGTAGACACCAGCTCGGAGGCCGAACTGCGGCACGCGATCGTGGCGGCGGAACGCAAGCGTCTCCAGGCAGCGTGACCCGTAAGTACGTGCTTCACAGCGTTCCGAGGGAGCTTCAAGACGGTCACACTCACCGTTGGGGGTCTGTACGTTGCCACGCATTCAGTGGCCGTGACGCTTATCGGGACGGCGGGCCGGGCGCAACGGGGCCGTCAGGATCCGGCGAGCAAGTCCAGCACCTGCTGGTGCAGGGCGGGTACGTGCTCTTCGGTTTCGGGTTTCATCAAGACGCTGCGCAGGATGCGCCCGCGCGCCACGTCAGTCGCTACCCGGTGCCCGCGGGCGGCCAGGCTGGCCCCGTCCACGGTGTAGGTGGCAACGAACAGTGACTGCGCGGCTGGCAGGTGCATGCCGGCGTTGAGGACGTGCGCGCTGGCGCGGTCGATCTCCGAAAGGCTCCGCCGGGTGGGGAAGTAGCTCAGGATGTCCAGGTGCGGGCGCTGGAACAAGGTGAGCTCGTCGCTGGTGTCGATGAGGTCGGCCCAGGCCAGGGCCGCGCGCCGCCCGGGGCGCAGTACGGCGCCCAGTCCGTCGGGGGTCAGGGGGAGCAGCTGCAAGGTGAGCCACAGCGCCGCGGCGGCCGCGCCGGCGCGAGAGCATTCCAGGGAGATCTCGCCCAGGTGCAGCTCATCGGAGGTGAAGTAGGTGTAGGGCGAGTCGTGCAGGTAGTGCCGGGCCACGCCAGGGTCACGGAAGATCACCGCGCCGCAGCCGTAGGGCTGCAGGCCGTGCTTGTGCGGGTCGACGACGACGGAGTCGCACTCGGCGATGGCACCGAACGGTTCGGTCGCTACCCCCTCGGCGGTACCGTCGGCGATGAGGCGGAAGAAGCCCCCGTAGGCCGCGTCCACGTGGACCCGGGCTCCGTAGCGGCGGCAGAGCGCGACGATCTCGTGCACCGGGTCGACCGCTCCCAGCCCGGTGGTGCCGGGGGTGGCCACCACCGTGCCGATGCGCCCGCCACGCAGCGTCTCCTCCAGCGCCTGCAGGTCCATGGTGCCGTCGGCGGCGGTGGGCACGGCCACTGCTTCGACGCCCAGCACATGACACATGCGCCCATGCGTGTAATGGGCATCGGCGCTGTGCGCGACCGTCTTACCCGGGTGGATCTGGCGGGCGACGAAGAGCGCTTCCAGGTTGGCGATGGTCCCGCTGCTGGTCAGGTGCCCCAGGTGCTCGGGGAAACCGAACATCGCGGCCAGTTGCGCCACGACCTCCTTCTCCATGCGGGCGGTGGCCGGCCCGCCGTCCAAGGCGTGGTTGTTGGGGTTGATCAGCATGGCACTGACATAGCCGATTACCGCCGCCGGGTGCGGCGGCTTGAGCATCTGCCCGACATAGCGGGGATGGAAGAACGGGTAGTTCTCCCGCAGCCGCTCGTGCAGCGCGCCGGTGGCCCGCTCAAGCTGCTCCAGCGGCACGTCTAGCGAGGGGTGCGGTGCGAAATCGCCGTACTCGGCCATCCAGCCGCTCATCTTCTCGACTGCCTGGCGCAGTTGCTCGGCAAGCTTGCCGTATCCTGCCGGGCCAGCGTGCAGCACGTCGGCCCGTGCCGCGGCACCCGGCGTCGCGCTGCCGGCGGAATCGGTGGTCCTGCCGGGGATGGCTGAGTTGCTGGCCACGTCGGCGCTCCCTTCAGGTCGGTCCGGGTAAAGGCGGGTCACGCCCCCATCCCGGCGTTGACGATACCCATCGACGCTGACAGCGACCGCGGATCCCGGGTCGGCCATGTGCCGGCTTCGGCGGCACCGGCCAGGGTGCGGATCAAGTCATTGAACAGCCCGGGCTCCTCCAGGTTGAGGGCATGCCCCGAGTTCGGCACGACGGCGAGCCCGGCCGCCGGGATCGTGCGCTTGAGCAGCAGGCCTGGCTCCAGGCAGGCCTCGTCCTCGTCGCCGTTGACCACGAGCGTAGGCGCGGTGATGCCGGCCAGCTGGTCGGTGATGTCGTACAAGGACGGCCGGGATCGCTGGATCCCGATGACAGTGAGGGCCATGCCTTCGGCGGAGTGCTCGGCCAGCTGCCCGGCGAACTCTTCCCAGACACGGCGGTTCTTGCGGCGCAGCTGGATCCGGTTTGGCCCCATGGCCTGCTTAGCGCTGACGGCCGTCATGCCGTCGGCGCGCAAGGCGGCCGCCATCAGCTCGGTCTCGGCTAGGAAGGCGGCTCGGCCACCGGGGCTGGCCCCGCTGCCCGCGCTCGCCACCAGCAGCGACGAGACCCGGTCGGGGTAGCGGATGCCGAGCTGCAGCGCGCAGAACCCGCCCATGGACAGTCCCACGACATGCGCGCGGGCAATGCCGAACGTATCGAGAACGTCGATCGCGTCGTCGGCCTGCCGGAGGTAGTTGTAGCGTTCCTGCTCCGGTGGGACTTCCGACGGCGGGTAGCCGCGGGAGGCGTAGGTGATACAGCGGAACGTGCCGGACAGCGCGTCGACCTGCCGGGACCAGGTCCGGTGGTCGGCGGCGAACTCGTGGATAAACAGCACCGGCAGGCCGGACCCGTTCGCCTCGGCGTAGAGGCGCACCCCGTCCGATGTGACTACGGCGGTCATGGGCGTTCCTATCTGTTGTGTCGCTGGGGGAGGACTACCGTACCTGCCGGATGGTGTCGCGGATGGCGAGGAGCGTCGGCATGTCCGCCGCGCGCAGCGCGTTCAGGAAGCCCGCCAGTTCGGCGTCGAGATCATCGGTGAGGATGTCGACGAGGCCGGTCTCCGCCGCCCGTGCCGCGTCAATGCGCCCGGCCGTGAACAGCAGGTGACTGGCCCGGCCAGAGCCCATCAGCTCGACCAGGCGGGTGACGGTCGGGCGATCGTAGACGATGCCGTGCCGCACCGCCGGGATGGCGAAGCTCGCGCGCGGGCTCGCCAGCCTGATGTCACAGGCCAGGGCCAGATTGTTGCCGCCCCCGATGCACAGGCCGTCGATCACGGCGATGGTCGGGAGTGAGAAGTCCCGGACGGCGTCATAGCCGCGCAGCGAGATTTCGCGGTACCGGGCGGCGGCCTCCCGGTCG
>Ga0070681_10008034_pt1 | contig 10333 bp, 7 predicted proteins | sample KBSC83BmetaG_FD_65650 | JGI IMG/M metagenome (GOLD analysis project Ga0070681, IMG submission 65650) | Corn rhizosphere microbial communities from Kellogg Biological Station, Michigan, USA - KBS C8-3B metaG | ecosystem: Host-associated > Plants > Roots > Rhizosphere | place: USA: Michigan...
CGATACTCCAGCCGCTTCAGCCCATCGATGAGGAGTGGGGTCGCGACGCGCGTTCCGATGTAGCCGACAATTCCGCACATTGTTCGTTGAGCTAGAGTGATCGACCCGCGAGCGCGTCGAGTGGCTGCCGCGAGCGCGCCACCAGCGCGCGCGCCGCGTCGGCCGAAGGCGCCTCGGCGATGACACGAACGATCGGTTCGGTACCCGAGGGCCGGATGTGAACCCAGCTGTCCGGCCAGGAAAGTCTCAAGCCATCCTGCGTGTCCACGTTTGCGTCCGAAAAGCTCGAACGTAAAGCATCGTACACCGCATCCAGCGCCACGGGCGGCCGGTCGAGCTTGTCCTTCACGATCGCATACCGTGGATAGTCAGAGACGATCTCCGACAGGGATTGTTCACCATCCGACAGCAACTGCAGCACCAGCGCCGCCGCCAACGGCGCGTCCCGACCCAAGTGAAGTCCCGGCAGGATTACCCCACCGTTCCCCTCGCCGCCCACGACCGCCTGCTCCTCGCGCATACGGATCGCCACGTTGACCTCGCCCACGGGGGCGCGAATCACCCGGCTGCCAGCCCTGGCAGCGACGTCGTCCACGATCCGGCTCGTCGACAGGTTCGTGACGACAGTGCCCGGCTGCCGACTTAGCACGACCCGCGCCGCGAGCGCGAGCGTATAGTCCTCGCCGATTGCCCTCCCGTTGTTTGCCACGATCGCGAGGCGATCGACATCGGGATCCACGGCAAAGCCGACGTCGGCGCCGCTTTGCGACACCAGCGCCTCGAGCTCGCCAAGGTTCTCCGCCACCGGCTCAGGCGGGCGCGGAAAGCGTCCGTCGGGCTCGAGGTTGATCACGGTCACGTCACAGCCCAAACGCTCGAGCAGCGCGGGCATGATGACCGCCCCGGCTCCGCGACAGCAGTCGAGGGCAACGCGAAGTTTTCTGGCGCGAATGCGCGCCGCGTCGATGACCGGTAGAGCGAGGACCGCGTCGATGTGCCGAGCCGGTGCTTCGTCGTCGGCCTCGACGAGGCCCAGTCGCTCCCACACCGCCCGCGGAAAGGCCTGACCGACCAGAGCGCGCATGGCCGCGCCTTCCGCAGCGTCGAGAAAGAGCCCGCTCGACCCCACGAACTTGAGGGCGTTCCACTCGATCGGATTATGGCTCGCCGAGATCATGAGGCCGCCGGCAGCATGATGGTGCTCGACGGCCATCTGACAAGTTGGCGTGGTCGTGAGTCCGAGGTCGATCACACGAACGCCAACGGACTGCAGGGCCGCCACGACGGACCGGTGAAACATGGGTCCGGAAACGCGACTGTCTCGCCCGACGACGATCGGTCTGCTCGAATCCCCCGCGGCCGCCCACGCGCCGAACGCGGCGGCGTAGCTGGTGACGACCTCCGGCGTCAATCCGGCGCCGACACGGCCGCGAACTCCCGAAACGCTCACCATCAACCCGTCTGGACCCAATGCGCCCTCCGAAGCGGTCCCGCAAAGCTAGTGGGCTCTCATAGTCGAGCAAACACGGTGGCTGAGCGTGAGCTGTGTCACAACGCAGTACCGAGACGACACGGAGCGTAACCATCCGCAACGACGAGTGACGACCAATCCGGCAAGCGTCGGACGGCGACGAGGGTGACCGTGCTCAGAGTGTCCTCGTCTCCTTCCGGCAGCTCGAGGTCGTGGCTGCTCTCTCGAAGACAACGATGCGCTGCACCGGAGGAACGTCCTGACATCGTCGCTCGGAGCGCGGGCGTCGCGACTCCCGTTTCGCTGGAAGATGGCGGGGGTCAGCGCCGCAGCCGTGCTGCTCACGCTCATCGTCGTGTTGGTGCCGGTCTACCAGCGGTCGCGAGCCAACCTCGCGAACGTGCATGGAGAGCGGCTCGCTGCCATCGCGCGAAGCACCAGCGTTGCGATCTCCCCCGATTCCCTGGACGTCATCGCGCGGCCGGGCGGTCAGAACACCGAGGCGTTCCTCGCCACGCGCGCGGCGTTGAAGCGACTGTGGGCGGTGAACGGCGGCGACGTGAGCGAGCTGTCGAACGGCATCGCGGTCGTGCGTCGCATGCCGAACGGCTACCGGTATCTCGCACACTCGTCGTGGAACGCCGGACAGCCGCAGTACACCACGACGTGGACGCCGCCCGATTCCCTGCTGGACGCCCTCGACGCCGGCCGGGGCGGCGTGAGCCCGCTCATTCGTGACGACGCGGGCGAGCTGATGACCGCGGCGGCGCCGGTCAAGCGCGCGGATGGGTCGGTCGCTGGGTACGTGATCACCACCATGCGCGCCGACGCGTTCCTCGCCGAGATCCGTGCCACGCTCGTTCGTTTCACGGTCTATCCCCTGCTCGCATTCGTGCTCCCCGTCGTGCTATCGTTCTGGGCGGCGTCGCGCCTAACGCGCGGAATCGACGCCGTGGCCGCCCACGCGGATGCCGTCGCCGGCGGCGGACTTCGACGGGAGCTCGGCTTCACGTCAGGCGACGAAGTCGGGCGCCTTGCCGACGCGGTACGCCGCATGACGTCGAGTCTCCGATCTCTCCTCCGTGACATCGATGGTGGCGCCGGCGAAGTCGCCGCGACGGCCGAACAGCTCGCGTCGGGCGCGCAGCAGATTAGCGCCAGCACGCAACAGGTGGCAGGGGCGGCTCACTCGATCGCGGACTCCGTCGGGACGCAGACGCGCGGCATCAGCAAGCTTGCCGCCGGCTCATCGCGGCTCGCCGAGCGCGCGTCGCGCGTGGCAGACCACGCGCGGAGCGCACAGCGTGCCGGCGACTCGGTCGTCGCGTCGGCGCGACGCGGCGCGCAATCGGCCGCCGAGGCGCTCGAGAGCATGGCGTCCATCAGTAGCGTAACCAACGAAGCAGTACCAGTTGTTGCGGAGCTCGGGGAGAAGTCACAGCGCATCGGGAAAGTCACCGACACCATCGGCGCCATCGCTCGACAAACGAACCTGCTGGCACTGAACGCCGCGATCGAAGCGGCACGAGCAGGCGAGCACGGCAAGGGGTTCGCGGTCGTGGCTGACGAGGTGCGCAAGCTCGCTGGCGAGAGCGCCCGCGCGCTCGACACGATTCGGAAGCTCGCCGCGGAGATGCGAAGCGCATCGCTCCGCACGGCCGAGCGGATCTCCCTCGTGAGCGATCGCGTATCGAACGGAGAGTCGGTGATCCGAACGTCGGCGGCGTCGCTCACTCGAATCTCCACCGAGATCGAGAGCAGTCGCGATGCGATCGCGCTGATTGTCGACGCCAGCGACGCACAGCGCGAAGAAGCCGACGCCCTCGCGCGCGAGATCGAGGCGATCTCCGCGGTCGCGGATCAGAACGCAGCGACGTCGCAGGAAGTGAGCGCAGTGGTGCAGCAGCAGACGGCGTCCATGGCGCACGTCTCCGACTCGAGTCAGCACCTCGCAGAGATTGCGAACCGGCTCAAGGGTGCAATGACGCGGTTCGAGTTGTAAGCTTTCCGGCCGTGAGCAACCCTCTCGGCCTTCTTCCAATCGCACTCGCCGCTGGCGGCGGCCGCATCGACGGTTTCGACACGCAGCAGCTGGTCGCGGCGGGGCTTTCGCTGTTGCAGCGCAGCGCGCCGCTCGTGCGCGCACTGAGCGGGCGACGGTCCGCGATCCTGCTCCCGACGTCACCGGCGTTCATCACGGCGCTCGCCGCATCCGAAGGGCGTGGCGCAGTGCTCATCAACCCGCTCGCCTCACGGTTCGAAGCGGCGTACCAGATTGCCGATGCGAACGTGGGCGCCGTATTCACGACGACGGAGCTCGCTGGCCGCGTTCCCGACCACGTCGTCCGCGTGTTGCTCGACGACGTGCCGAGATCGGCCGTCGTGGTCACGGACGGTGCGGCCCGGCACATCGATCTTGGCTCTCACTGGGGCCTAACGCTGGAAGACGAAGTCGATGTCCCTGGATCGCACGAGGAAGCGGCCATCGTGTATACCTCTGGAATCGAGGGGACACCACTCGGCGCCATCCTCACGCACGCCAACCTCCTCTCGAACGCGCGTGCCACCATCGAGGCAGCGCGTGTGGACCGCAACGTGAGAGCCCTGGCGGTCCTTCCCTTTGCGCATCTGTTCGGCCTCGTGGTCTCGGGTGCCGCGCCCATGCTGGCGGGCGGCCGCGTCACGACGATGAAGAGATTCAATCCGGGGCGTGTCGTCGAGCTGCTGGAGGAAGGCGGGATTTCCGACTTCGTTGCCGTTCCGTCGGTGTTCGCGGCCGTCGTGGCGCTGGCGGAGCGACACGGGAGAACGCTGCGAGGTTCAGCGCTGCGCCTGTGTATCTGTGGCGGCGCCCCGCTCGCCGTCGAGCTGCAGGATAGATGGTTCGAGCTGACCGGCGTGGAGCTGCGACAAGGCTACGGCCTCACCGAGGCCGGACCGGTGTGTCTCTTCAACCGGATCGACCGGCCTAACAGACGTGGCACGCTTGGCGTTCCCTTCCCTGGCGTCCACGTGTCGATCCGTGGCGAGCGGTCGGATACGGAGGTCGCTGTTGGCGAAAGAGGCGAGATCTGCGTCTCGGGGCCTAACGTGTTCGCCGGCTATGTCAATGCCGCCGGTCGCCAGGCGACCCCGGACAAACCGTGGGCGGCCGGGCTGCATCGGAACGGCGAGTGGCTCCGCACGGGAGACCGGGGCGTGCGAAACCCGGACGGTACCGCGTCGTTCCGTGGAGTGATCAAGCCGATGTTCACGCGCAACGGCTTCAATATCTATCCGCGTGAGATCGAGCGGGTCGTCGGCGAAATGGAAGGAGTCGAGAGCGTCACCGTCCACCCCATACCCGACGCGATCCGCGAGAACGACATCGCGATAGGCGTTCGCGGCGACGTGGAGGCCGCTGACGTCAAGCATTGGTGTGACGAACGACTCTCGGTCTACAAACGGCCGACGTCGATCGCGGTCACGCCACGCACCTAACGCGCTGTCGGACGTTGCGCTAGCGAGCGAGCGCCCCGCGGGGCGAGAGCTCGATCGCGCCGGCGTCGTACGCCTCGAGGAACGCACCAACGCAGACCGGATCGAACTGCGCACCGCTGCAGCGACGGAGCTCTGCGAGCGTGTCATCGAGCGGCACACCGGGACGATACGGCCGGATGCTCGTCATCGCGTCGAACGTGTCGGCAACCGCGACGATCCGCGCTTCGAGCGGGATGGCGTCCGACACGAGCCGGTCCGGGGCGCCGCTGCCGTCAAAGCGTTCGTGGTGCCACCGCACGATGTTGAGCGACATCGGCATCTCGTGAAGCAGTGGCGCGAGAATCCGCCACCCGACCGTCGGGTGCGTCATGATGTGCTGGTACTCGTCCGCGGTCAGCGGCCCGGCTTTGTTCAGGATGGCCTCGCGCACGCCGATCTTTCCGATGTCGTGCACGCGCCCGCCGATCTCGATCTGCTGGACCATCTCGTCACTCAGGCCGATCGCGCGCGCGATGGCCACCGAGTAGTTGCTCACGCGCAGCGAGTGACCGTGTGTGTACGGGTCCTTCACCTCGAGCGCGTCGGCTAGCGACTGAATGCTCGCGAGGAACAACGATTCCAGCCGACGACTCTGCTCCGCAACACGTTCCTCCAGCCGTTGCTGGTAGCTGCGATTCTCGAGCAGGAGGCGACGCTTCTCGAGCGCCTGCCTCACGCGGGCGCGCACCTCGTCGAGGTGAAACGGTTTGGTGAGATAGTCCATCGCACCCACCGCGAGGGCGCTCACCGCGGTGGCCACGTCGGCGACGGCCGTGATCATGATGACGGCCGTGTCGGGCAGACGCTCTCGCACCTCGCGCAGCAGACCCATGCCGTCGAGCTCTGGCATGTGCAGATCCGAGATGACGAGCGTTGCGGGCACCCGCTCCAGCAGCTCGAGTGCCGCACGGCCGTTCGGTGCTTCGTGACACGTGAAGCCTTCACCCTGCATGAGCCGCACGAGCACCCGACGAAGATGTGCTTCGTCATCGGCGACGACGCAGTGCAGCGGCGAGCCACCCGGATTATCTTGACCCATTCACCACCGATACTGAGCCCAACGAATGACGCGCGTCTTTGACGAAGATCTCGAACCTGGCTTTGGAACGCGGGCAATCCACGCGGGTCAGCGGCCAGAGCCGCTTGCCGGCGCGATCATGACTCCGATCTACCTGACGTCCACCTACGTGCAGGACGCCGTCGGGAAAAACAAGGGGTACGAGTACGCGCGCGGGAAAAATCCGACGCGTGAGGCGCTCGAGCGGAACGTCGCCGCGCTGGAAGGGGGCACTCACGGATTCGCGTTCGCGAGCGGCATGGGCTGCCTCGACTCGATCATGAAGTTGTTCCGCGCTGGCGACCACATCGTGTGCGGCGAGAACGTATACGGCGGCACCTCACGACTGTTCGATCGTATCCTCGTCAATCTCGGCTTGCGCTTCACGTACGTTGATACGCGATATCCAGATCGCGTCGCCGATGCGGTCACGCCCGAGACGAAGGCCATTCTTGTCGAGACGCCAACGAACCCGATGATGTGGATCGCGGACCTCGCCGCCATGCGGGAAATCGCCAGTCGATCCAACGCCCTGCTGATCGTCGACAACACGTTCGCCACACCCTATTTCCAGCGCCCACTCGAGTTCGGGGCGGACGTCGTTTTCCACTCGACGACCAAGTATCTCAACGGGCACAGCGACATGATCGGGGGCATCGCGGTGGTGCGCGATGACTCGCTCGCCGACCAGTTGAAGTTCATTCATAACGCGGCCGGCGCGGTGGCCGGGCCCTTCGATGCCTGGCTTGCACTGCGCGGCACGAAGACACTGCACCTGCGAATGCGCCAGCACGACGCCAACGGGCGGCAGATCGCGGCGTGGCTCGCGGACCGGTTCGACGAGGAGCGCGTGATCTATCCCGGGCTCCGGTCGCACCCACAGCACGAGCTCGCGTGTCGGCAGATGAAGGGGTTCGGCGGAATGATCTCGGTGGATCTCGGCACCAGGGAGCGCGCAAACCAGGTGCTCGAGCGCGTGAAGATCTTCGCGCTCGCCGAGTCACTGGGCGGCGTGGAGAGCTTGATCTGTCTCCCGGCGGCCATGACGCACGCGTCCGTGCCGCCCGAGCGGCGCGCCAAAATCGGCATCGGTGACGGCCTGATTCGACTCTCGTGCGGCGTCGAGGACGTCGACGATCTGATCGAGGATCTCGACCACGCATTCGAGGGTCTCTAGAACTGGCGATCAGTGACCGGTTGGTCGGGCGGGCGACGCTGGCTGCCGAACATCCCGGCGGGTAGTTTGGGCCAGGGGTCAGACACTTCGGGCGGGCTCGTCTCGTAGACGAAAGAGTGTCGCTCGGCTCGAAGCGATGCGCCGAGTCCCAGTCCCTAGTCCCCAGTCCCCAAAGACATGGCTGACCGCAAAGTCCTCACACAGATCGCTTCGACAGCCTGGGAGCACCCGGCCGATCGCGCAGCGCTCAATAGCCTTCGCGCGATCCCCGGATTCGATGAGGTCGTCCGAAAGATCGCCGGGTTCTTCGGCGAGAAGGGCGTGCGTCAGCTCTTCCTCGCCAACGCGGTCCTCGTCGGCCCCAAACAGCGGCCCGCGCTCAACTCCCTGTACGGGGAGGTCGTGGAGACGCTCGACTGGCCCGAACGCCCGGACCTGTACGTCTCGCAGACGCCATTCGTCAACGCGGCCGCCGTGGGATTCGATAAGCCGTTCATCGTCCTGAACTCCGCGACGATCTCGCTGCTCGAGAAGGAGGAGCGGCGTGACATCCTGGGCCACGAGCTCGGGCATATCATGAGCGGCCACACCACCTACACCACGATCGCGATCATCATCCTCACGGTCGGGCTGCGGAATCTGCCATTCCTGGCAGGGATGGCCCTTCTGCCGTTCCAGCTCGCCCTCCTCGAGTGGTACCGAAAGGCCGAGCTGTCGGCGGACCGTGCCGGTCTGCTCGCCACGCAGGATCTCGACGTGTCGCTTCGCACGTTTCTCAAGATGGCGGGCGGCGGCGCTGGCGACGATGAGATCAGCCTCGAGGCATTCATGGAGCAGGCCGAGACCTACGAGACGCAGGGCGACCTCGCCGATCGCGTCTTCCAGGTCATCAACACGGCGTTCAAGACCCACCCGTTCGGGACCGTTCGCGCCGCGGAGCTGCAGCGATGGGTGCGAAGCGGGAAGTACGACGCGATCCTCAACGGAGACTACCCACGTCGTGGAGACCCGGGTCAGCCGCTCAGCGAGGACTATGTGGACGCGGCCGGATACTACGGGAACCAAGCGCGCGAGGCATTCACGCAGGTTGGTGATGTGCTCGCTCGCGCACGCGACGCCTTCAACAACGCATTCAAGACGTCCGACTCGTGAGAGCATTGATCCTCGGCGGGGGCGGACGAGAACACGCCCTCGCGTGGAAGCTCAAACGCGATGATCCAACTCTCGAGCTCCTCGCTGCGCCGGGCAATCCGGGCATCGGGGAGCTTGCGCGTTGTGTTGCGGTGCCGGCGACGGATGTCGGGCGCGTGGTGGAGCTCGCGGCGGCCGAGCGAGTAGAGCTGGTGGTGGTGGGCCCCGAGGCGCCACTCGCGGCAGGTGTAGCCGACGCGCTCAGAGCGCGTGGCATCCCAACCTTTGGGCCATCCGCTGCCGCTGCCCGAATCGAAACGTCGAAGCGATTCGCCAAGGAAGTGATGCTCGCCACCGGCGTGCCGACGGCGCGAGCCTCGCACCACACCGACGTCGAGTCGGCCCGTCGCGCGGTCGCGGAGCTCGGGACGCCCGTCGTTATCAAGGCCACCGGGCTCGCCGCCGGAAAGGGCGTCGTGATCTGCGAGACGGTCGCCGAGGCGCACGCCGCTATCGACCGCATGCTGCGCGACGGCGCGCTCGGCGAGGCGGGAAGCGAAGTGCTCGTCGAGGAGTTCATGCACGGCGAGGAGCTCTCGCTCTTCGCGCTTACCGATGGCGATCGGTTCCTAACGATGCTGCCGGTGCAGGATCACAAGCGTCTCTTTGCCGGTGATGTGGGACCCAACACCGGTGGGATGGGCGCGTACGCACCGGTCGCGATCGGAACAGGGTCCATCGTTAGGGAGGCGGCTACGCGAATCATCGCGCCCATGCTTGGGGCGTTTCGCGAGCGCGGGTCCCTGTTCAGCGGCCTCCTCTACGCTGGGCTCATGCTCACGGACGAGGGAGCGAAGGTCGTCGAGTTCAACTGTCGGTTCGGCGATCCCGAAACGCAGGCGATCCTTCCACTCATGCGGAGCTCGTTGCTCGATGCGTTCATGGCGGTTGCTTCGGGCAATGGACTCGGCACGATTCGTCCGTTCGAATGGGAGCCGTCGTTCGCGGTCACCACGGTCCTCGCCGCGCGTGGTTACCCGGACTCACCCGTCACCGGCGATACGATCACGTTGCCCGAGCCTGATGATCGCGTCATCCCGTTTCACGCGGGGACAGCGCGCACGCCGGATGGTTCCCTCGTAACCGCTGGCGGCCGAGTGCTCGCGGTGACTGCGGTGGCTGGATCCTTCGACGAAGCACATCGGGCCAGCACGGACTACGCCGCGGGCGTCGAGTTCCAGGGCAAGCAGTATCGCGCCGATGTCGGGTGGCGCGAATCGGCGCGGCGTGCCCGAGCTACCTGAGACCGAAACGATCGCGCGCGACCTCGAGCGCGCGATCGTTGGCAGCACGATCACCGACGTTAGGGTCAGGCGGGGCGATGTGCTGCGGGAGGTGGATGCTCGTCAGCTGCGGCGCCGCGTCGTCGGCTCCGTCATTGATCATGCGTGGCGTCGCGCAAAGCTGATCGTGCTCGATCTGTCGTCGAGCGATCGGATCGTCGTGCAGCCGCGGTTCACAGGCGCGCTGCTCATCGACGACGGTTCGCTTCCGGAGGACGAGCGACGTTACTCGACCATCGAGTTCGTCCTCGACCGCGAGCGCTCCCTCCATTACCGGGACATTCGTCGGCTGGGGACAGTGAGCGTGATGGACGAGCAGCGATTCGCTCGCTACTCGGGGGGTCTGGGTGACGAGCCGTTGGACTCGGTCTTTACCGTCGAGCGACTATCGGCCATTCTTCGGGCTTCGCGACAGGCAGTCAAGCGGGTGTTGATGGACCAACGTCGACTCGTTGGAGTGGGCAACATCTACGCGAACGAAGCGCTCTGGCGATCCGGGATAGATCCCTCGCGGCCGGCAGCGGCGTTGTCGCCGGCTGAAGCGGCGCGTCTGCACGCCGAGCTGCGTGGCGTGCTGACCGAGGCGGTCGCCGCGCGCGGCACGAGCTTTCGCGATTACCGTGATGCGTCGGGGA
>Ga0070681_10008035_pt1 | contig 10331 bp, 8 predicted proteins | sample KBSC83BmetaG_FD_65650 | JGI IMG/M metagenome (GOLD analysis project Ga0070681, IMG submission 65650) | Corn rhizosphere microbial communities from Kellogg Biological Station, Michigan, USA - KBS C8-3B metaG | ecosystem: Host-associated > Plants > Roots > Rhizosphere | place: USA: Michigan...
GCGCCGAGCTTGGGATTCACGACATAATCCGGCCGCAGTTGAAATTCCTTGAACTTGCTCTGCACACCTTTCATCGCGCTGCCCTTGCCCAAAGTTTTTGCCAGAAAAGATTGCGCTTCCTGCGAAAGCACCCATTCGACGAAGAGCAGCGCGGCGTGGGGATGAGGAGCGTTCCTGGCCAGGAACAAACCTTCGGGTTTGACGATCGTCGGGGACAGCACTTTGAAACCGAGCGGCGCGCCTTTTTCACGGATCGCCGCGGACGTCTCGCCGTTGATCGCGATGCCAATCGGAAATTCGCCCGAAGTCACCACCTGCGTGGTCAGAGTTCCGCCGCGCCGGTAGCTCAGATCCTGCTTGGAAAGCCGGGTCAGATAACTCACTGCCTTCTCTCTGCCCCAGGCATCTTCCATAGCCGCAAGCATGTAACCGGCCTCGGGATCGAAGAGCATCTTGCCTTTCCACGACGGGTTCAAAAGATCGTCGTAGCTCTTCGGCGCCTGTTCCGCTTTGACCAGGTTGGAGTTGTACATCAACGCCGTGGTCAAATAGTACATGCTGTGCCAAGCGCCGCTCGGATCGTAAGTCCCTTCGAAAAAGCGATCGGCACCAGGGACAGCGTAGGGCTCTACCAGGTTGGCGTTCAACAATTGATATCCGTAGCTCAGGTCGACTTGAATCACATCCGTGGCGTGTCTGCCGGCGCGCGCCTCGGTCAAGGTGCGGCTGAGAATGCCGTCGCGCGGCGCGAAATAATGCTGGGTGGCGAGCGAGCGATAGCGCGCCTTGAAGACACGCGCAAGCGGCAGAAACTCATCGATCGGCAGGGTGCCGTAATAAACCAGCTCGCCTTCCGCCTGAGCGCCTTTGAGAAGATAACTCATCCGCTCCTGGGTTTTGAGCGGCTTTATTTTGGCGATAACCTCGGCGAGGGTTGCCGCGCCGGCCGGCGTCCACGCCAACGGCAAAATACAAAGTATCCAGGTTAAGAGCCGCGTGATTTTTCCACCCATCGACTGCTTCTCGCTTTCCGCCCAAGATCGAAGTCAGTTCGTTTAAACAATACTTCGCGAGCGCGGTCAACCAAAGCGCGGCTCAGCCGATCTCCAAGTCGGCCCACACGCCAACGTGATCCGACGGCCAAAGTTCCGGATCGTTCTCCGCCGGCTGGTCAAAGCAACGGCCCGAGTCCTTGAGCTTCATGGTTTTTGGAATCCAGATGTAGTCGAAGCAGCGGTCGAGGCGCGGCCACTCCGGGTGAGTCGGCGCTCCGTCCGGTTCGCGGAGCGGCGTAAACGCCGTCGGCCCGGTCTGGGTCGGCCGGAAGAACTCGTGCATTTTTCTCGCCGAAAGCGCTTCCGGCGCCGCATTGAAGTCGCCGCAGACCACTGACCGAGCCGAATCGCCGCGCTGACCGATCCAGTTCAGCAACTCTCCGACCTGATACTCTCGCGCTGCCTCCGGCACGCGGGTCGCGATCAAATGAGTGACGTAGACATCGAGAATCCCGCTTTGAAACTCGAAGCGCGCCGCCAACGCGACGCAGTTGTGCGAGCGATAATCCAGCTTCGCCGTCTCGATGACCGGCAGACGCGCAAGCAAACCTTCCGCTTCGATCAGTCCGTCGTCGCCGGCTTTGGACTGTTGCAACAACGTGTAGTGAGTCCCTCCGGCGTTTTTCACCGCCTGCTGCAGCCAGCGGCCGGTTTGGTTGGGCAGATGAATTTCATTGAGCGCGCAAAGATCCGGCTGCAATTTTCTCAATTGATCGGCGATCAGCGCGCTGCGCGCTTCCCAGCGTTTGTGGTTTTGCTCCAGGTTCAATGTCGCGATGCGCAGGACCATATTTTTCCCCTTCTGCGGCCGGAACGATCATGCTTTCATTTTGATCCGGTGGCCGCGCGAGTCAACGATCGCCGCTGCGTTTGCAGCCCGACAGCCCCGACCGTAAAATAGCTCGCTGTTTTTATGAAACGCTGGCAAATCATCGCGCTCGCGACCCTCGTGGTGGTCGCCATAGCAGTCGCGGCGGGCTATCGCTTAGGCGTTCAGTTGCTGCGCGACCGAGTGGTCGCCGCGCTTGGGCCAGGCGCGCGCTTGGCCGAGCTCAAGGTCAACTGGTTTTCCGTCGAATTGCGCGACATCGCCATCGACGCGCCGAGCGGCTGGCCGGCGGCGCGCACGTTCGAGGCGGAGAAAGTGACGGTCTTTCCAGATCTGCGGACAGTATTCAGCGACACCCTGCGCATCTCGTCCATCGTCGTCGAAAAACCCTATCTGTCGATGCTGCGTAATCCGGGAAAACTCGCGCTTCTGCCCGGCCTCGCGAATCGCACGAGAGATTCCAGCGAATCCTCCAAGGGGCGCGCCGTGACGATCTCGCGCATCGAGCTAAGAGACGGCAGTCTCGATCTCTACGACGCCACCGTAAGCCGCCCGCCTCTCAAAACCCGCATGGAAGAGATCGAGGCGGTGATTCGCGATGTCGCCGTGCCGGCGGCGGAGAAAACCCAATTCGAGATTGCCGGCATCGTCAGGGGTGTGAAGCGCGACGGGCGCGCGCAGGTGACCGGCTGGGTCGGGCCAGGCGCGCGCGATTCCTCCTCACGGGTAATCCTGAAGGCGCTCGATCTGGTCGCGCTCCAGCCTTACCTGGTGAAGAAGAACGACACGCGCGTCTCGCGCGGCGCGCTCGATCTGACGCTCAATTCCGAGGTGCGCAACAATTATCTCGACGGCAAGGGGCGCGCGTCGTGCTTCAGGATCTGGAGTTCGCGCCGGCGCGCGGTTTTTTCGACACCTTCATGGGTCTGCCGCGCAATGCGGTCATCGGCTTTCTCAAAGACAACCACAACGCCATCGACGTCGACTTTACTCTCAAGGGCAACACCAGCAACACGAGCTTCTCGCTCAACGAGAGTCTGTCCACCCGCATCGCCACGGCAATGGCCGGCCAGCTCGGGGTGAGCATCCGCAGCGTCGCCGAAGGACTCGGCACTCTTGGACGCAAAGGCATGGAAGGCGCGGGCAGCGCGGCCGAAGGCATCGGCTCGGCGATGAAGCGACTCTTCGGCGGAAATTGAACTACTCCACAGCAAGCTGCGGGTCTCAGGAGCGAGAACACAAAGGCAAGCTATCCAGAAAACGTCACCCCCGAATGTTTTAATCGGTGTCCAGATTCGGATTCGCCTGGATTCCCGCTTAAGACATGCCGGAATGACGATCATCGGGAGGAAATCAACTCAACGCAGCAAGCCGCGGAGTTTTGCCTCCGCAGTGCAGCAATTGAACCTCGCGCTGCGTCGAATTGTTGAGGTTACTTCACCCGCGGCAAAATCTCTTTGCCCCAAAGCTCGATCACTTCGGGAATGTCGGGACCAAGCGGCACGCCGAGGGTGATCTGCGTGAAGCCGTGGCGCTCCGCCAGAGAGAACAGCTCGGCGATGCGCGGTGCGCACTGCTCCGGCGTCCCGGCGATGATCAGACGATCCACCGCCTCGTCCGGAGTCAGCGACGCTGCATAGTCGACACCGCGATTTTCCGCGTAGGCTTTACGCACCGCTTGAATCGCCTGCGGGTCGATCCCCTTCGACTTGAGAACGTCATCGGGCCAGCCCGATGCGATATGCGAGACGAACCGTTTAGCGTGCTGGCGCGCTGCTGCTCCGTCGCGCGACACCGAAGCGTTGAGCAGCATCACTTTGCGCAGCGGCTCAGCGAGCGGCGACTGCTTTCGCGCGGCCAGGAGGCGGGCCAGCGACGATTCCATATCGGCGACGCCGTAGAGCGTCTGCAAAATCACGCCGTCAAAGCATCGCGAGATCAGATCGAGCACCGCCGGCTTAAGCAGACTCGGCCCATAGTAAAGCCGTATCGGCCCGGGCGTTTTGAAGCGCAGCGCGTATTGCTCTGCGTTCATGTGAAAGTAAGAAGCCAGCACCGGTATCGCGCTTCGCTCGAGCGGCGTGCCGGCGAACAATGTCCGCAGCGCCGTCGCCAACTCGGCCATCAACGCCATCGGCTTGGTTCGCTCTACCTGGTGAGTAAGAATCGAGCGCGACCCGGGTCCGAGACCCAGCGAAATTTCCCGTCCGTCCATCAGCTCGGACATGGTGGCGAACGCCATCGCCAGATCGACGGGATTGCGGAAATAAGGCACGGTCACGGCGGTGCCGAGCTTCACCGGCAATCGCGCCACAAGCGCGGCCGAGCTCGCCACCACGCTGCGATATTCGAGATTGTCATTGGTCCAGACCTGGCTGAAGCCGAACGAGCCCAAGGTATGCCAAGCCGTCTCGGCCAGGCCGATCAATTCTGGCAGCGAATAACGATTGAGCACATGGAGCGGATAGTGAATGCCGATTTCACCGCCGAATTTGCTTTCTGCTTTTGCCATGGCGCTCTCCGCTAAAAGTTTTGTTTGGGAATCCAGCCAACCTCGTTAGACTTCTATTCTGCCTTCCGCCGGCCCGACTCCGCGAGCCAGATAAACACCACGGATGCGAAGCTCAGCGCCAGGGCGATCGAGAAAGCTTCGCGATAGCTGCCGGTCCAGTCGTGAATGGCCCCACCCAGCCAGGGGCCGATGCCCGCGCCGGCGCCGATGAACAGCGAGATCGCGCCGATGATCGCGCCAAAGGACTTGCCGTGAAATAAATCCGCGGCGATGGTCGGATAGAGCGACTGCCGCGAGGAAAATCCCACTGCGACAAACGGCGGAAAGGCGTAGAACAGCCAGCCGCGGCTGACGTCGGTGATCATCATCAGGAGAAAAATCCCCGCCATCAGCGAGGCCGAGCCCAGCGCGTAGGCCCGTTGGCGGCCGATTCGATCGGCCAGGAGTCCCATCGCTATCATCGCTGGCGCGGTAAAAAGCCCGATCATTCCAAGCGCCAACGCGGCCTGCTCTTTCGCAAACCCGGCATCGCTCACCGCCGCGACCTGGTGAATCAAAACCATGTGCAGCGGGATCGCGCCGGCCAGTACGCCTACGGCAAATGCCCAGAAACGCCACGTGCGCAACGCTTCCTTCAAGCTCGGACCGCCGACTCCCGCGGCCTTCGCGCGCGCCGTGGAATCCTGCGCTGCTGCGGCGCCGAAGTCCGGTTTTAGATTCATCTCACCAGGTCTTTGGCGTTGAAAGAAGAAGTTGAGCGGCGCGACCACCAGCGCCAGCAAACCGGCGAGGGCAAAAAACGCCGTGCGCCAACCGTAGGCGGTGATCAACCACTGTGTCCCCGGTACGACGAGAAGAATTCCCAAACCGATGCCCGACGCCACTGCGCCGATCGCCATGCCGCGTTTGCGGATGAACCAGTTGGACAAGAAAGTTGCGTGCGCGGTCATCGGCAGCGCTGCGAAGCCGACACCCATGAAGACTCCCATGCCGATGTAAAACTCTACAATCGAATGGGCAAAGCCGCTGATCACGAACCCGGTGGCCATGATCAACGCGCCGAGCGGCAACACAGTGCGCGGGCCGAATCGATCGAGCAGCATGCCGATTGCCGGCGCCGAAAGCGTCCACATGACCGAACCGAGCATCAGAGCACCCGAGGCCAGCCCGCGGCTCCAGTGAAACTCTTGGATTACGGCGATTAGAAATACCGAGAATGCGTTGCGCGCGCCGAAGGCGACCGCGACCGTGAAAAACGCGATGCCGATGACGACCCACGGGTAATAGCGCTGCAAAGCTCGGCTTGCCGCGATCTCGGACGGCGCCATTTCCAAACGGCTGCGCTCGGCATCCACGGCCATTAGAGATAGCCCTTCTCCTGGTAATATTTCTTCGCGCCGGGATGAAGCGGGATGTCGAGCGGCGCCGCTTCGGTGCTGCGGCAAAGTTTATTCATATCCAGCGGCGCCTCGTCGTCGACGGGGATGACCTTCTGCCGGAGATCGATCGCCTGACAGATCGAATACGCCAGCTCGTTGCTCAAGCTGCTGTGCGTGATCAGCGGCCAGCCGCTAAAATCGATCGTCGCCACGTCCGCCGTGAGGCCGCGAAACTTTCCCGCGGGAAGCACCGATGGCCGGTATCCCAGCGCGGATAGTTTTTTCATCACGCGCTGTTCGATCGGAATAATTTCGAATCCTTGGTCGAGCGCTTCTTCGATCCAGTTGTGCAGTCCCTCATCGAAGACGGCGTTGATCTTGCCCGTCTTGATGCCGTCCAGCCGCTCCGGCGAAGTGGGTCGCGGCGTTTCATGCACTTTGCCGCCCCAGCTCTTGATCTTCGCCAGAGAAAACCCGTAAAGCCCCAGCACCTGGCCAACCGTATACACAGTCGTATTGTCGATGCCCAACGGCCGGGTGGAGACTCGCAGAGGGATTTTGCGCGCGACGATATCGGCCAGCGACTTGATCTTCAGATCCCGCGCCACCGCAAAGGCCATCTTGTCCCAGGACGGAAACGAAGCGAGCGCGCGCAGCGGCTGCTTCTGTTTGTAAAATCCCTTGCCGCGGTAAGCCATCGTGACCACCGCCGACGGATTGATGAAGGCCACATCGATTCGTTTTTTGCCGACTTCGATCGGTCCCTTCATGCCGCCCATCAGATCGCCGTTGATGCCCATCAACACACCGGGATACTGTTCTTCGCGCGAGCTCGGCTGGATTGAGATCGTCGACACGTTGCCCATGCTGAACATGCGCTGGGTATACAACTCCGCCGCGACTTCAAGAGCCATCTTCGTCCGCATCATCCGCGCATTCATTTTGGCCATGGAGATTTCCTTTTCATGATTTTCAATAGGACAAGTCGTTGAAAAACTCTCTCGGAGTCCTTCGACACCGCTCAGGGCCTGTCCTGAGTTCATCGAAGGAATGAACGGAGAAATTTAGAAATGAGTGAAAATTCTCCGTTCATGCTGAGGCTCTCGAAGCATTCCGAATCCTTTCTCATCAACCTACTAAACTAGCGCATGACCGCCGGCAACAAGTCGCGCGCCAGCACGGTAATCGCATCCTCGTAGTTTGGGCCGAGCTTGGCCAGGAGGATCTGATCGAAGCCGTACTCCTGCGCGCGGGCGCACATCTCTTCGAGCGTTTTGGCGCATTCGCGCGGCGTGCCAGCGATGAAGCCGATATCGACCATGGCATCGGTGATCAAAGCCGAGACCTGTTCGATCGTGCCGCCTCCTTCGAAAGCCCGCTTGATATCCAGCACCGTCTGACGCTCCACACCCAAGGCGCGGAATTCCTCGTCTGAGAAACCCATCGCTTCGAGCACCACCAGCATGTGCGCGATGTAGCGCCGGGGAAACTCTCTCGCCTTGTCTCGGTCGTCTGCGACGGAAATATTAATCTCGCAGACTTTGCGCAATGGCTCCTCGCGTCCCGCGCTTTTCCTGCCGCGTTCGGTGCAGTCCAGCAGGCCGGCGAGCTTGCCGCTACGTACCAGCGGTATGAAAAATCCGCCGATCAGCACGCCGTCCATCACCCGGCCGGCGATCTCCATAATGCGCGGACCGTTGCCGCCGGTGTAAAAAAGCACCGGCGATTTGGGCGCGAAGCCCAAACGAATATTGGCATCCGACCGCAAATGGAAAAATTCCGTCAGCGTGGGATAGTCGCCGTAGCGCACCGAACCGCCGGCGAGCAGACGTTTCATGCACTCGACGCTCTCCTTCACCATCGCGATCGGCTTCATAAGGTGGACCTGATTGCCCGCCTGCGCATAATCGCCGCGCGCAATGCCGACGCTGATTTCCCGGCCGTCCATCAGCTCGGAAAGCGATGCGAACGCGTCGGCGATGTCCACCGGATTGCGAAAGTACGGCACTAAAATCGCGGTGCCGAGCTTGATCGGCACTTTCGCCGCGATGGCGGTCAACAACACGAAAATATTTCGGTGGCCGAGATTATCGTTGAACCAGACCTGGTCAAAGCCATTTCGCTGCGCGTGCGCGGCCAGCTCGATCCATTGGGGAATCGCATAGTGCTTCGCTAGATGGGTGGTAAACTGCAAGCCGACTTCGCCGCGAAAAATTGCCATGTCAGAACTCCGTTGTTCACTCGACCTTCAGGAACTGACCACCGCGCCGGCTTTTTTAAGCTTCAGCCGCAGCTCGTAGCGAAACAGATCGCTTCGGTAGAAACCGGCCGTGCGCATGATCAGACGCTTTTTGTGAAAATGGTCGCGCTCGACGTAGAGCACCGGCGACCCCGGCGGAATCTCGAGGCGCGCCGAGACGGCGTCGTCCGACAGCTTGGCTTCGACGATGTGTTTCACGTCGCTGATTTTGATCTTCAGCGAGCTTTCGATCACCGTCGACAGCGGGATGGTCTTCATGCCTTGGATGCGCACCCGCGCGGCGATCCGCGACGGCACATAGGAAATCACATAGGCGAGCGGCCGACCGTGCGCCAAACGCACGCGCTCGATCTTTCTCACGCGGTCGTGCGCCGCCAGGGCGAAATCGCGCCGCAGCTCATGCGTCGGCTCGACGTCTTCCAGATTGAGCACGCGAAAGCTCGTGCCTTCGGCTTCCACCGGCGCCAGGTCCTCGGTTTCGACTTCGAGCTGGACGGATTTTTTGAGCGGCCCCTTCCAACTGACGAAAGTCCCTTTGCGCCATTCGCGGGTCAGCAACTTCTCCCGGCAGAGCTGCGCCAGCGCCTGGCGCACGGTGATCACGCTCACGCCGAGCTGGCGCGCCAGCTCGATCTCGCCGGGAAGACGCTGGCCGAACTCGCGCGCGCCCGAGAAAATGTCGTCGCGCAGGCGCAGCATCACCTTGAAATACAACGGTACCGGAGAACCGATTCGTTTGGCGGCGCGCATATTGACTACGTATAGGTTTAGGAGTAGACCACCCTCGGAAGAATTACAAGCCTTCGCGGAAACACTCGATCGATCGGCGTGAAAAGTTCTGCGGAGGCTCAATCCATCATCTTAGAAAAAATCTTGGAGGTTTCATGGCCCAGCCAGCCAAAGCAGTCCGATCGCAGCCGGAGAATCCCGCCGTACAGGCGCTGCTTAGCGTAGTCCAGAAACGCCGCAGCGTGCGGGTTTACAAAACCGGCAAGGTCAGCGATGCGCAGTTGAGCGCAATCCTCGAAGCGGCGCGCTGGGCCCCTTCCGGAGCCAACACCCAGCCCTGGGAGTTCGTCGTAACCCGCGACCGCAAGAAGATGAAGCGCATTCGCGAGATCTACGATAATGAATGGCGCCAGAGAAAGCGCGAAGACCCGGTCAATTACAAAGGACTCAAGAAAGATTACGTCGGCGACGTGAGCGTCATCGTGCTCGCGTGCGGCGACCCGCGCACCAAGTCGGTCTATCTGACCACCCGCCAGCAGGCCGATCGCGAAAAGCTTTTTCAGGCAAGCATGGCCAATTCTGTGCAGCAGATGATGCTCGCGGCGGCGAGCATGAGTCTCGGCACCGTGTGGGTTTCAGTGCGCGAAGAGGTGGAACCGGAGCTGCGAGAGCTGTTTCAAGTACCGCAGCCGCTCCGGCTTTTATGGGTCGTGCCCATCGGGCATGCGAGCAGTTGGCCCAAGGCCAAACCACGCCGCCCGATCGACGATTTCACCCACATGGAAGTCTACGATCCGAAAAAACTGCGGCCCGACTCGGCGATCCGCGCCTGGCCGAAAAACTGAGAAATCACCGGTGCCGCCGCGACAGCCATGATCCGTTTTGACGGCAAAGTGGTTCTCATCACCGGCGCTGGCCGCGGCATCGGCAAAGCGCTGGCGTTGGGATTTGCCGAGGCCGGCGCGCGCGTGATCGCCGTTTCGCGGACGAAAACGGAAATCGAATCGACGGCGCGCGCAGCGCAAGCTTTCGGGCCGCCGTCGATGGCCATCGAAGCCGATGTCTCCCGCCTCGAAGGCGTGCGCCAAATGGCGCAGCAGGTCGAGAGCCGCTTCGGCCGCCTCGACGTGCTGATCAACAACGCCGCGCTGCGCATGAATCACCTCGGCAAGCGCGATAGCTACTACATTCGGTTCGCCGACTTGGCCGTCGAGGACTGGGACGCCGCGATCGACGTTAATCTCCGCGGTCCGTTCCTGTGCATTAAGGAATGCCTGGCGCTGCTGCGAAGCAGTGGCGGTGGCACAATAATCAACATCTCCGCAGGCGGCGGAAAAAAGGGTATGGCCGGCAGAGTTCCGTACTGCGCGTCGAAGTTCGGCCTGGAAGCGCTGACTCAATGCCTGGCGCTGGAGTTCCGCGACGACAACATCACGGTCAACTCGCTGTCTCCCGGCCAATACTCGATCTTGACCGATCCCGAAAAAATCGATCAACTGAAACAAAATCCCGATCTGATATTCCTGCGTCCCGAATTGATGGTGCCGCCCGCGCTGTTTCTTGCCTC
>Ga0070681_10008037_pt1 | contig 10331 bp, 7 predicted proteins | sample KBSC83BmetaG_FD_65650 | JGI IMG/M metagenome (GOLD analysis project Ga0070681, IMG submission 65650) | Corn rhizosphere microbial communities from Kellogg Biological Station, Michigan, USA - KBS C8-3B metaG | ecosystem: Host-associated > Plants > Roots > Rhizosphere | place: USA: Michigan...
AGACGCGAGACGTCGGCCTGCGCCTGGCCGAGGTCCCCCTCGACCCTCGCGCGCTCACGATCCATCTCCAAATATTTGTTTCGGGGATAGAAACCTTTCTCTAGCACGGGTTTCACATTGTTCATCTGAGTAACGTAGCTAGTGAGCTGGTCGGATAGCGCGGCCCGCTGTCGGTCGCGACCGGCCAGCTCCTGCTGTTGCTGAGCAATCTGCGACTTGAGTATGTTCACCTGGTTGACGAGCGTGGCGCGGTGCTCCCGAAACTGGCGCTGCTGATCTGCGATCGCCATTGCCGTCTCCGGCACGTGGCCGCGCGCGATCACGGACTCGGGGAATTCAATCGATGCAGCGCTGGTCTGCTCTGCAACCAAGCGTGCTTGCTCGGCGAGTGCCACATCCATCTGTTTGCGCAGAATGTCGGTGTTCGCTTGCGCCTCGGTGGGCTGCAGACGGAATAGCACGTCGCCTTGTTTGACGTGCTGGGTTTCCTTGGCGAGGATTTCGCGGATGATACCGCCTTCCAGATGCTGCAAGACTTTGTGGTCGCCCGACACGGCCACCTGTCCCGGCGCCACCGCGGCGCGGTCGAGCGGCGCCATGGACGCCCAAATGCCGAAAGCACCGAACACCAGTGCTATGGACACATAGCCCAGCATGGCGTACCGGTGGAAATCGCTTTTGACTTGGACTGGGTGGTTCGCGGTGCTCATCAGAAACTCTCAAAGCCGATCCAAGACAAAAATCTACCTGCAACTTATGACTTTCGAAAACGGAATTCTTTAAGGAATACGCCCCGGAGAATAGCGTCCGGAAGCCAAACCCCAAAAAATACGACGGCAAATCGCTCTAGCCCAACAGGAGAGAAACAATTAAGGGCTGCCGCAAAGATTTGCGGCAGCCCAGGTCGAAGGCCCAAAATCAGAGGTGCATCTGGGTAGCAAAGGCCCCACTTCCGAGCGACGTCACGTCGTGAAGGGCCACCGACCCGAGGTCGGAGTGCGCGAAACCGGCGATTGCCAAACCGGCGTCGTGGGCGTGAGTCCCTTCGAGCGGAGCGGAGTGAGCCGAGCCATCGGCGGTGGTCGAGAGATCGTGCACCATCCCGACCGTGTCAGTCGCATGCGAGGCATTGTTGAGCGCTGCGGTCGTGCCGAGCGATGCTAGCTGCGGCGTCGACGCGGTGGTATCTGCATGCGTGGCAGAGGCCGCCTGGTCCCAGAAAGTCCCTGTTGCGCTTGTGACTGCGTCGTGGCCGCTAACAATGATGATACCATGTTCACTGGCCTGGTTTTGAGAACTGGCCTCCAGCGCTGAAGTCGTGCTCAGCTCCGTCCCAAAGGCAACATTGCTAGTGGGGCCACCTTTGCCGTCGCCATCGGGGTTGGGCATCTCCTCGCCGGGGTCATGCAACGGACCGTGCCCCTGCTGGGCGCCATTTCCAGTGCCGAGGCCTGCGAGAACGTCTGCGATATGGCCGATGCCCTCGTTCTGGCCGCCGCCGGCATCGCCCTCACCTCCCTCCCCGCCACCCGCGCCGCCACCCACGCTACCGGCGTGACCGATTGAAGGGCTGTGGCTGTTGCCCTCATTGCCGTCGTTGCCATCACCTTCAGGATTCGGCGTCGAGCTGGGGCCGCCTGAACCGCCGCCATCCGGATCCGGCATGCCCGCTTCACCGCCTCCTCCGTTGTTGTCACCGCCGCCGTTGCTGTCACCGCCGCCGTTGGTGTCGCCTCCACCGTTATTGTCGCCACCGCCGCCGTTGCTGTCACCTCCGCCATTGCTATCGCCTCCGCCGCCTGCGTTGCCGCCTCCTTCGCTGCCGCCCGCTCCTTCGCCGCCACCGGCAGGGCTTTCGCCACCTGCAGGGCCGGGGCTATCGCCGCCTCCATCATGACCGCCGCCGAACAAGCTTCCAATCGCATCGATGACGCTGCCGAAAGCATCGCCAATCGCGCTGGCGGCATCGCCGATTGCGCCACCGATCGCATCGGCCGCGCCTCCGACGGCACCGCCGATAGCATTGCCCACGTCGCCGATTGCCCCGCCAATGGCGTCACCGGCGTCTCCGATTGCTCCACCAACCGCATTGGCGGCCGAGCCGATCGCGTCACCGGCACCGTTAAGCGCGCTTCCAACCGCGCCGAGGGCATCTCCAACGCCCTCGAGGCCCTGACCAATACCCCCAATGATGTCGCCACCAACACCTCCGACGGAGTTGCCGAGATTTTCAAGCCCATGGCCCGCATCATTCAGCAGGCCACCAGCTGCACCAGCGACGTCACCGGCAGCTCCGAGGGCTCCATCGATCGCTCCGCCCGCCCCTTCGACCGCGCCTTCGAGACCACCGGCGAGACCTTCGACCGAGCCTTCGACGCCCCCGACCGTCGCGTCAATGACCCCCTCCGCGGCACCGCCGACGCTTTCCGCACCAGTCACCGCCCCAACGATCGCGCTGCCAATCTCCTCGATACCGCTCACTGCGCCACCGACGGCGCCGGCGATGACGCCTCCGACACCCTCAACCGCTCCGATTGCGCCATCGACCGCCCCAGCGGCTTCCCCGATGGCATTGACCACCGCGGCGAGATCTTGCCCAACCTGGCCACCCACCGCGTCTACAATCGCCTGCCCCGCAGCGTCCGCGATATTTTCAACGGCGCCGAGCGCCGCCTGGCCGGCATCGGCAAGCCCGGCGGGGCCGCCGAGCACGGCACCAAGACCTGCCCCTATCAGGTCACCGGCGATTTGGCCGACCTGGCCAGATACGTCACTGATCCCTTGGCCCACCTCCCCGCCAATTGCCTGACCGAGCTCGTTGATCCCGGCGCTAAGCGCGTCACCGGCTTTGTCGCCAATCCCCGCTGTGCCATCCTTGGCGACATCGCCGATCGCATTCAGCACGTCTCCAGCGTCGCCGCCGACTGCATCGCCCACGCTGGTGAGCAAATCGCCGGTAGCGCCGACCGCACCGGCCGTGCCGCCCGTGGCGATCCCCGCCACGTCATTGGCGATGTGGTCCGCAGTGTCAGGGCCGCTGCCTACATCACCCCCCGCATTATCCGGGGCCGAACCTGCTGGCTGGAAGCTGAAGCCGTCGTCCTGAGAGCGGTAAGCTGAGTGTCCGTCGAAGCTGCTCATTGTCCTGTCCTCTACATGAAGCGCGGCTGACGCCGTCGCGGTTTCGGGGTGCGTAGAATTTCAATCTCGATCGGAAAGCTTGTTGGCCTCGATCCTGCGCAAGGATGTCTGAAACCGCGACGCGGCACGGTGAGGGCCGTCACTTCTGCTAAGTGCTACGTGACCCGGATCACTGATGTCGAGGCGGCGAGCGGCCTCGCCGCTTGTGCAGACGCGAGAAGGATAGCTCCGGGAGTTCTCGAGGATTGTCGCTACTGATCCTCCCGGAGCGGATCCTGGCGATGCAAAATCGCGAAATCGCGCTGAGGTCGGTTTACGTTGCTCTGTACCCGGCGCTAATGCGATGTCATTCTTGCCCAAGTCCGCACAGTCGCGGACTACGGGGGCGACGGGAGGCCAGATTGAATAAGCTAATTGGCTACGCGTTTTTAGCAGCCATGCTACCGACGGGCCCTGTTGGAAACGAAATCAACGGCTTTCGGCTCGGAATGTCTATCGAGGCAGCGAAGCAGAGGGCGATAGAAAAAGGCTATATCCTCGGAAGGGGTACGAAGAGCACGTCGAATTGGATTTCATTCGTTCTGGCAAACCAGGGGCAGACTATTTCATTTTGCGGCGACACTCTCAGTGCAGTAGCTAAAAGCTACGCAGGCGAGCTCCATGAACTTGTGAGGTTGGTCCGCGATTGGACGTGGACAGGATCCGATAACGTGAGCCGCCAGATCGGATTTGTTCAGCTGGTTTCCGATCAACCGTCGATCTCGTACAGCTACAGCTACATCAAACATCCCTGCCGCGACTAGGGGATACTGTCAAGCTGCGTGTTCGCGCGACGCATTGAAGATCGCGCCATCGGGGCGACCATCCGGATGAATAGCAACTGTCCGTCCCTGGATCATGCCGGGTACAAAACGTTTGGCGGGCCGTCGCTCGCTTGCCTGATGTTACGGGCGCATTCGTCTCTCAGGAACATTCATCCTGCACGGCACTTGCCGCATTCGCCCTTTTTGCATCACCAGCCGTGCGCAAAGCCGGGATACAGCGTCATCCCGCCTTCTACGAACATGGTGGCCCCGGTGACGTAATCCGCCGCGTATGAGACGAGCCAGGTGGCGGCCTGCGCGATGTCCTCGGGCTCTCCGATGCGCTTGTAAGGCACTAGGCTCATCAGATTCGATACGGCATCAGCGCTGTCCAAGCCGCACGATTGATCGGGGTGCGGATTGCCCAAGGCGCAATTGCGTTGGCGCGGACGGCAAGGGGCGCCACCTCCTGAGCTTTGCTCCGCATCAGCTGAATCACGCCGCCCTTGGACGCCGCATAGTTGACGCGCCCGGCTCAGGGAAATTCCTGATGGACCGAACTCATGAAGACCAGATTGCCCGCCGCGGCGGAAACAGAACAGTCCACGCCGTGACGCGTTATCCGGCTGCTCCACCTTCGATAGCCCGCTGCGCCTTTTGCTGGTAAACCGTTTCCGCGAAACGGGATGAGTGACCTAACGCACGTTCCGCGCCGTAGCTTTGTGACAGAAGCTATCCGTGAGCCCCTGGCAGAAACGAAAACTGGTTCGAAACACGACGCTGGGGAGGCCCACTCGACGTCGTTCCGTGAGGTTTCGATCCTGCCCCTGAAGCGGGGTTGTCCTCACATCTGCAGTCGGCCATAGTCTGCTGGTCCAACAATGGATAGGTGCCCGAAACATGAGTGAGCCAGAAGCACAACATGACGTTTCGCCGGCCCAACCTGGCGGGCAACGCCAGCCTCCCCGAGGCAAGAAGCCCGGTTCTCGGGGCACCCTGATTGGAATTGCCGGCGGACTCGCAATCGCCGGAATAGCCGCCTTCACCGTATTGCCCCGCCTCAGCGGGGACAAACCGGCTGGCATTGGCGATGAATCTACCCTGGAAGTGCTGATACCAGCTGACATCAATGCAGCCCTTCCGACCCTCGATCCCGGAAGTTCGAAAGCAGCGGTGGATGACGCGAAGAACTGCAAGGTCCCCCTGGCATGGGTGACGTTGAAGCAACAACCAAGTGGGCATGGTGGCATGGTGCGCGTCCGTTCGGGATCATATCTGTCGCCGCCGATCAAGCTCACCCCCACACCGCAACGCGTCGCTGTCCCCTACCCCGCGCCTTATCCTACGGGCCGCGGAGTTCTTATTTTAGTCGGCGAGGCGGACCAGGTGGGGTTCTACCTGACGCCCGGAGGCATTCACGACGTGAACGGCACGTATTCCGTCAACGTGCATTGGCAGGTTCGCAACCCATGCCCATGAATGCGCAATCGGCGAGCTCGACGCCGTGATCGGAAAGTGACGGCAATGAAGAACTTCTTCCGTAACCATCCGATGGTTAGCATGTGCATTGCCATGCTAGTGGCCGCGGTCGCCACCCAGTGGATTCTCAATCCGAAATCAGGTCCATTTAGCGCATTGACATGGGCGAACTCGCTGACGATCGGTGCCGTGCTTCTGATCATGGTGGCCGGGTTCGCACTGACCTACGTTGCGATGCGCCTCGGCAGCGACCCCGCCGGATTCGGACTGGTCCCTCTCGGGGAGGGCTATACGCCCGGGCGTCGGCTGAACGTGGATTCTCCGGCCGTGTCCGTCCGCAGCGCCGACGAAGTGCTCGACGAACTCGACCAGATGACAGGGCTCACCTCCGTAAAAGAGGAGGTCAATAGGCTGCTGGCCGGCATCGAAGTCGAGCGCAAGCGCCGTGAACAGGGCTTGCCCGTGGGGAAGGTGAGCCGGCACATGGTGTTCACCGGGCCGCCCGGCGTCGGCAAGACCGAGATCGCGCGCGCCCTGGGGGAAATTTATCGCTCGCTCAAAGTGCTGCGCAAAGGACATGTGGTCGAGGTGCAGCGCGCCGATCTGGTCGCAGGTTATATCGGGCAGACAGCCATGAAGACGCTGGACAAGTGCAAGGAGGCACTCGACGGCATCCTCTTCGTCGACGAAGCCTACGCGCTTGCGGGCGAAGGCAAGGATTTCGGCCACGAGGCAATCGCGACGTTGATCAAATTCATGGAAGACAACCGCGACCGAGTCATGGTGATCGCCGCCGGATACCCCAACGAAATGCGGCGCTTCATCGCTACAAATCCGGGCATGGCGAGCCGCTTCAACAGGACCATCGAATTCCCAGCCTATGAGCCGAAAGAGCTGGCTGCGATTCTGCGATTGATGGCCAAGCGACAACAAGCTGAATTGCCCGACGTACTCGAGCAAAGCCTGGTCCCCTGGATCGAAACCCAGTGGAGAAGCGAGGGATGGGGCAACGCTCGCGAGATGCGCAACCTTCTTGACAAGGCGTGCGAAGCCCAGTCGTTGCGCGTGGCCGTCGATCCGACCGCTGACATAAGCAAGATCGAGATGGTCGACTTCGAAAGCGTCGGCGTGCCTCTTGTGCGAGCGCACGTTCCGCCACCACTGGCGCCTCAGCCTGTGCCGACCATACCAACTCCGGCTCCGATCGCCGGTGAGCCCTCCTTTGCGCCCTCTTCTTCGCCTGACCATTTGGCGCCACGCCAAGGGCGAAGGCTCAAGGTTGAGGCCATTATCCCCCCTGAACGCACACTCGATCAGGCGCTGGACCGGCTCGAAGAAATGGTCGGGCTGGAGCCAGTCAAGGACGAGGTGAACAAGCTCATATCGGGGCTTGACGTCGAGCGCCTGCGTCGCGAGCAGGGGCTCGCTATCGCCCCCATCAGCCGCCACATGGTATTTGCCGGCCCGCCCGGCGTGGGTAAGACCGAGGTCGCGCGCGCACTTGGCGAGATCTATCGCTCCCTCAACGTTCTGCGAAAAGGTCATTTGGTTGAGACTGACCGCTCGGGTCTCGTCGCGGGCTATATCGGCCAGACTGCCCCCAAGACGCTCGACAAATGCAGGGAAGCGCTCGACGGCATCCTGTTTATCGATGAAGCGTATTCGCTTGCCCGACCGGGCAACGATTTCGGCCAGGAGGCGATCGATACGTTACTCAAATTCATGGAGGACAACCGAGACCGCATCGTAGTCATCGTCGCGGGCTACCCGAATGAGATGCTACGGTTCATCAACAGCAATCCAGGCCTGTCCAGCCGCTTCACCAAAATGATCGACTTTCCGCCCTACGCCGCGAACGAACTCGCCGCCATCCTGCGGGTTCTGGCAAAGCAGCAAAACTTCGTATTGCCTGAAGGTCTCGAGTCCAGCCTCGGCCCGTGGATAAAGGTGGGCATGCGTAACAAGTCCTGGGGGCAAGCGCGCGAGATGCGAACGCTGCTTGAACGCGCGCGCGAGGCCCAGGCCATGCGCATTGCGCACGATCCTTCAGCGGATCTGCGTCAGCTAGCCATGGCCGATATTGACGTAGCCATCCAGATCTCCGGATATCGCGAGACGGTGCCGGAGAAGATCAGCGATACCATCGTCAAGATTCCTACGTTCCCTCGCTCTCTCATCCCGCTGTCGGAGGGGACTTCTGGTCTGCAGGCCGCGGTCGTCACGGTCAAGATTGATGGTGCCCACGGGAGCGGCTTTTTCATTTCCAGGGACGGATATCTCCTGACCAACCAGCATGTGGTGGTGGAGAATAAATTCGTGACGGTCAAACTTACAACCGGTCGTGAACTGCCCGGCGAAGTGCTGCGATCGAACAAGGCCAGAGACATCGCGCTGGTCAAGGTGAATGAATCGGGAATGACGGCGTTGCCACTGCGGCTTGACCTTCCCGAGGTCGCCTCCGAGGTTTATGCAGTAGGGACGCCGAAATTTGAGCAATATTCGACGACCATAACCAAAGGAATCGTCAGCGCCTACCGCAGAGAAGACGATCTTACGCTACTCCAAAGCGACACGGCCATTCATCCTGGCAACAGCGGCGGACCGATGGTCGACCGGTTCGGCAATGTCGTCGCTGTAAGCGTCTCCGGAATAGCGATCTCGGGGGTGCTGACAAGCATTAATTTCTTTATTCCCATCGCCGATGCGCTCAAGTTCCTCGCCGTTGAGCTGGTCAAGCCAGACGTGGCATAACTCAAATTATCGGCTCCCTGGGATGGAACGGACAAATTCGATGACCGCGATCGGCCGAACAGCGGCCTTGCATATCGCGTTCTGGCAGTACGATCCCTGGTACCGTCGCGCGTGGCTTGTCTGGCCGCAGGCGACAGCCATCCTTCTTGCGAGCTGGCTTATAGTGGGTCTTCCTCCGGCAGCAGTTCCGGTTGGCAACTGGGCAAAGCCTGCCGATTGCAGCAACGCGTTTACCCCGGGTTGCGCGGCAACCCGGCGCGCCGTGTATTCCTGGGACGATGAGGTCGGCAGACCTACGATTGCCAATCAGGTCACGGTCTACGTCGACCGCTCGACCTTCCGAAATTCTGCCGCGGACGATCGGTCCAAACTCACGGCAGCGCTCGGCGCCTATTATCGCTATGATTGGGCGAAGGCGACCGACATCCTGAAATCGGCGACCGCAAGCGACTCGAACGTTCAGTTTCTCACGGCGCTCGCCCTGATGATACCAAATTCGACCGACCAGGCGCGCAAGGCGGAGGCATTGCTGCGCGAGGCGTCTGCTGGGGGACATCGTCAGGCCGGTAGTGTGCTCGGGCGCATTCTCTTCGCGGGCGCGGGCGGCTTGCCGAAGGATGAAACGGCGGGCCGGAAGTTGATCGATGACGCGGTGGCGGCTGGCGAGCCGTACGCGATGCGGCTTGCTGCTGCCGGATATGTCGGCGGCGAATTTGGCGCGTACGACACGGTCAAGGCCGTCGATCTTTTGCGCAAGGCAGCGGATAGTGGCGAACTTATCGCCATGGCGCAACTTGCATACTGCATCGAAACCGGGCGGGGCGGGCTTACGCGGGACACCGCGAAGACGGTCGACCATTTGCGACGCGCGGCGGATGCAGGGTTTGAAGGGGCACAGATCACGCTCGCCCGGTGGTTCAGAGACCGATATGCCTATCGAGAAAGCGAGGATGAGTCGGAAACGATCAAGTGGTACGAGCGGTCCTATCGCCAAGGGCACTCGGTGTTCGCCCTCGCTGAACTCGCTTATGTCCACAGATACGCACGGGCGGCGCCGTGGTTCGACACCAAGCTCTCGTTTGAATTACTCCAGCTTTGCGCGCCTTACAGAAATGCCTATTGCCATTATTGGCTTGCTCGTGCCTACCACGAGGGTGCCGGAACAGCGCGAGACTACGCCAGGGCCTACGCTCACTACACCGTTGCGAAAGAGCTCGGGCGGCAAGATGCAGCCCCCGAACTCCAGAAACTCGATAATTTCCTTCAACCTGACCTCAAGACCAGCGCAGCGGAGTTGGCAAAAAGCATTTCGGCGGGCCTCAAACCGGTGCCACGGGTGATCCGGCTACAAACCGCGGAGACTGAGACCGCAGGTCCATCTCCGTGGCCGGACCCCACCCCGCGACCGGTATCACCTTGATACGCTAACTAATCGTCTTGCTGGCTCGTAACCATTCAAGCGCGTGCGAAGCATGGGATGGTCTAGTCCGAAGTTTGCGCGTCTGATGAGGTGAGAGGTGAGTCATTGCAGTAGTTTGGGCTGCAAAAGATGCTGTGATTGTGTCCATGTAAGGGATTCCCAAATCGGAGGAGATGTGATTCGATTCGGGGATGTTCATCGAGACGGTGCCCAATCGAGACTCTCCGCCCGCGGTGCTGTTGCGGGAGAGCTACCGCGACGAGCAGGGGCGTTCGCAGAAGCGGACGTTGGCCAATCTCAGTAAGCTGCCGCGCGATATGATCGATACGCTGAAGGCGGTGCTGAAGGGCGCGACGGTGGTTGGCACCGGTCCGCAGGAGCTCGAAGTGGAGCGCTCGTTGCCGCACGGCCATGTTGCGGCGGCGCTCGGCATGATCCGCAAGATCGGTCTCGACCGGTTGATCCTGAGCGCGTCCAAGGATCCGGCTTCGCGGCGCTGCTGCGATCTGATTGTGGCGCTGATGGTTGATCGGCTGGTGGCGCCGCGATCGAAGCTCGGCTTCGTGCGCGCGGTCGATGAAGAGACGGCGGTATCGAGTCTGGGTGCGATCTTGCAGCTTGGCCGGGTCAAGGAGCGGGAGGCCTACGAGGCGCTGGATTGGCTGCTCGAACGTCAGGGGCGCATCGAGAATGGCTTGGCGCGACGGCATCTCGAAGATGGCGTGCTGGTCCTCTAT
>Ga0070681_10008039_pt1 | contig 10325 bp, 8 predicted proteins | sample KBSC83BmetaG_FD_65650 | JGI IMG/M metagenome (GOLD analysis project Ga0070681, IMG submission 65650) | Corn rhizosphere microbial communities from Kellogg Biological Station, Michigan, USA - KBS C8-3B metaG | ecosystem: Host-associated > Plants > Roots > Rhizosphere | place: USA: Michigan...
GGATCGTACGGAAGTTTGCGAAACAGCGGCAAGCCTGTCGTCAGCACGCCACCGTAAGTGAAGAATAATGTGTAGCCGTCGGGAGTCGCCCTGGCGGCCGCAACGCCTGCAATCCTTCCGCTCGCGCCGCCGCGATTATCGACGACCACGGGCTGCGACCACAGGTCGGTGAGGCCATTTTGCAGGATGCGACCCAAGATATCAGTCCCACCGCCGGGCGGTGATGGGATCAGCAGCCGAATCGGCTTGTGCGGATACTGCTGCGCAAAAGCCGAGTGCGCGACCGCGACCGTCGCGAGCATCGCAACGGCAACAGCAGTGCGGTCGATGAATGTCACGCGATTTTCAGATTGCTCTTTGAATAATAGTCAAGAATGGAACGCCGAGACCCTGGCGTCAATCGATTTTTAGGGCGGGGCTATGACGACCGTATATCGATCGCTGATGCAAACTGTTGAACTTAAATTTCGCTTCAAACGGGATTTTGCTTGACACTGCCAAAGTTGGGCGAGTAATTTAGATCGCGGTGCATCACCCGATGCATACCCGCGCCAATCAACATGTGAGGAGATTTCCATGGCTTCTGAAGGAGGATGGGGAAACGGATTTTCGCGTCGCCAGTTCATCAAGGCAGCGGCCGCCGGCGCCGGCGCGACCATGTTGCCTGGCCAGGGGTTCGCCGACGATTCCGATTGCAGAGACACACCGGACGTCGCGCTCGTCAACGGCCGTTTCCTCACGATGGATCCGAAAAACCCTGTTGTGTCGGCGGTCTCGATACGTAACGGACGATTTTCCGAAATCGGCCGGCACGATTCGCTCGGTCCATGCTCGCAGACTATCAATCTCAACGGCGCCACGGTGATCCCGGGGCTGATCGATTCGCATTGCCACTTCATTCGCGACGGCCTCAATCCGGGCCACGAAGTGCGCATCATCGAACTGGCCGCCTCGGTCCCGGAACTTCTCGCCATGATCACGGAGCGTGCGAAGACAGTGCCGGTCGGACAGTTCATCACCTGTGTCAGCGGCTGGAACAGCAATGGCCTTGCCGAACATCGGGTGCCGACGATCGCGGAACTCGACGCCGCGGCGCCGAACAATTTGATTTATATTAGTGAAAACGGCGGGACCAACAAGGCCATCACGAATTCGGCAGGCAAGGCTTGGTTCGGCGGGAAGGGCGTGGTAGTGAACGCCGACGGCACGGTGGCGAACGCCGGCCTCGCGTTCAAGGCGTTGCGTGACGCTGAAATCGCCGGCGATTCGGCGTTGCCCGACCGCCTGACTACCACCAAGGAAAACATCGCATTTGCGTCCAGCCTTGGGCTCACTACCGTGCACGACGTCGGCGGCAACGGATTCCCGCAGGCCAATGCCGCGCTAGTGAGCCTGTTCGTCGATCTGAAGCCTTACGACCAGGCGTTGAGCCTATGGCGCGCTGGCAATCTCAACATGCGAATTCGCTCTTTCCTGTACAGCGAATTCGACCAGAGTCCCGGGCTGGACGTTGCGCGTGCACGCATGATTAACAATCTGATTCGCCTCGGCGACGATGTGTTCCGGCTTAACGGTGTCGGCGAGCGCGTGCAGATCAGCACCACTGCACCGGGTTTTGTCGATCATTGCATATTTGCGGCGAAAAACGGATGGACGGTGCATCAGCATTCGGCAACAGCAGCCGAGATCGCATTTCATCTCAATGCCTACCAGCAGGCCAATGCGGTCGCCGCGATTGCACCGCTGCGCTGGTCGCTTACGCATGTCAATGTCATAACAGACGCCCAGATTACTGCGTTTCGCGACATGAAGACCGGATTGACGGTGCAGGGCACGGCCTACACGAGCAACAGCGGCGGCACGCCGTTTCGCAGTATCCTCGACATCCTGGGGCCGGCTGGAGTGTCGGTCGGAGGCGGCAGCGACGCGACCAATGTGGGTCCGCTCAATCCGTGGCTGATGATGTACTTCATGACGACCGGCAAGAACAACGCCGGCATCGCCATCAACGCCGCACAAAACTGCACGCGCCTGGAAGCGTTGCGCATGTACACGACCGGCAGCGCTTACTTCGCGTTCGACGACGCCAAACTCGGCTCGATCGAGAAAGGCAAGCTCGGCGATCTCACCGTGCTGAGCGACGATCCGCTGACGGTGTCGGATGAAAAGTTCAAGCGCCTGTCGTCGCGGCTGACGCTGCAGGGTGGGCGCATCGTGCACGGCACGTTGTCCGAACATAACTGATCCCGCCTTATCCGAAAACACAACGACCGGCGCCGAGCCGGCCTGGAGCGATGCGATGCGCCCCCGCACGGGGGCGCGCTGCATTCACGCAGACGTGGTCAACGACTCGCGTTCCTGCGTCGCTTTTCGGGTGCGACGGGCTCGTCCAGATAGAGGATTTTGTCCACCGCTTCCCGGATCAGCCCAAGGAACCCGCGCGTCAGGGGCGTCATCGGGCGCGTGGCCGAGACGACCAGCGATAACTGAATTGTGAATTTTGGTTTGACGATCGGGCGGGCCAGAAACTGTGGTGCGAAACGATGGCCGCGCAATGAACTTAGCGGAAGAACCGTGTGACCGTAGTCCTCATGAACGAGATCGAGGAGGGAGGCGATTCCGTCGACCTCAAATGCGATAATCGGTTTCAGTCCGCGATAGGCAAGCTGCGCCTCGATGCGCATCCGGTTAGCATTAGGACGGCTGGGAAGTATCAGCGGGTATCGCGGGAGGTCTTTCATTGGAATCTGTTTTGCGCGCGGCGCCAGCGTGCTCGCTTTCGAGGAAATCAGGAACAGCCTGTGCTCTCGAATCGGAATGATCTCAATATTCGGAGATGGCATCGGGTTGTAAACCAGACCGATGTCGACGCGTCCCGCCGCTAGCGCATCGATAACCGGCACCGAAAGAGCTTCGACGATTCCGCATGACGCGCTTGGAAACGAAGACCTAAACGCCTTCACAATCGGGACTGTCAGGAATCGTGCCAGTGTGGCCGGCAGGCCGAGCACTACGTGCCCGACCGGTGTGCCTCTTACCTCCCCGAGCTCATCGCGCGCCCGGTTTACCTGCATCAAGATGCCGCGGGCGTGCGAGAGCAGACGTTTGCCGGCGTCCGTCGGCGTGACGCCGCGGCCATTGCGGTACAGCAATACCTGCTTTAACTCGACCTCGAGCTGGCGAACCTGATGGCTGAGCGCCGATTGCGCGATCGATAGCAGCGAAGCGGCCTTGGTGAAGCTCGCCAGTTCCGCGACGTGGACAAAGTAATCGAGCTGCTTGAGATTCATTGATCGGAGCCAACAGTTTCTGGCGAATCGCCGTAGAGCAAACTATCTCATATACAGATAACTAGTAGTGCAAAAACACTGTTTAAGATTTCGTGAAGATACCCGCAAATGAGTTAATCTGAACGGTGTCTGATCGATCCTCACAAACTGGGAGGTTATATGGAAAAGCTCTGGATTTGCGGTGAGCGGGCCGTGCAATCGTTGGGGGCACGCTCATTCCTGCGTCGGTGTGTGCTGGCACTGTCGCTGCTCGGAATGTTGCATGCCGCCGCGGTTCGGGGTGATCCCGGCTACGAAATCCGGAGTCCTGATGTCGACATCGGCGGATTGGTGGTCGGCAATTCGATAAAGATTAATATCACCGCTCCCTCTAATGCATTGATCCAACGCGCCACAGTGCTGCTGAATGGACAAAACGTGACGTCGTCCCTGCTTCCCGACGGCAATCCAGGATCGATGACCGGCGTGGTTTCGGGGCTCACGGTGGGTCCCAATACTTTCGAGCTGTTTACGCGCAACGGGCCGAAAGGCGCTGTGGCTCAGCTCGTGGTCGCGCGGGCGACGCTGCCTGGCACGACCTGCGCATCCCTCGCAGCCCTTTCGGGTTTTCCTATTCAGCCTTCAGGAACCACGGGCGGAACCACGATTAGCTCGGCGGTCCTGGTTCCCGCCACCACGGGGCCAAACGCGCTGCCGGAGTATTGCCGGGTTCAGGGGATACTGCAGGACCGTCTGGGCGTCGCCGGCGTGGCTGGCACGGTCTCGTTTCGGTCGGATCAGCCGTATGGCACGCGATTCGATGTGCGCCTGCCAACGGCGTGGAATGGCAGATACATGTTCCAAGGGGGCGGCGGAACTGAAGGGGGCACGCCAAATGCGACCGGATCGTTGACGAACGGCACGAACGGCGTGTCGATGTTGCGCAATGGATATGTGATTGCTGCACAGAATGGCGGCCACTTGAACACTCAGCTTCCGCCTACGCTTGCGGCCACGACCACCACGCCCAGCATCCTCTCGCAGAACATGTTTTTCTCGGATCCACTGGCAGTGAGGGATTGGGGGTTCAACTCGATCGACGTCACCACGCAGACGACCAAGTTCCTTATCGACCGGTACTATGGCCGCAATCCCGACAAGTCGTACTTCGTAGGTTGCTCAACCAGTGGACGGCAGGGAATGGCGATGACCCAGCTTTTTCCATCCCACTATGATGGCGTCATCGCGGGGGACCCGTTTTTCATACCCCCCGACATTTCGCTGAGCGAAACCTGGGGTCTCGAGCAGATCATCGCCATTTCGCCCAAGGATGCCTCGGGAAAAACGCTCTACCACCTGAGCATTCCAGTCGCGGATCAACAGCTTTTCACGAATGCGATACTGGCGGCGTGTGATGCAAACGACGGTCTCGTGGATGGCGTCATCGAAAACATGGCGACGTGCACTTTCGATCCCGCCACCTTTATCTTTCCGTCGAGCGGCCCTTATGGTTCGATCGCCCCCGGTCAACCGTTGCAGTGCACCGGAGCGAAGACGCCGACATGCCTCACGCCCGCACAGGTAAACGCGACCAAGATAATTGCGGAGGGTCCGAGAACCTCGCACGGCCAAAAGATCGTGACGCCCGACGGCACGTTGCTGAGCGGCTATCCGTTCGATGGCGGCTTCATGCAGCCGCAGGGCATTCCGACCCGGGACATCGGAACAGCCACGACTCAGCCCGGCAACATCGGACTGGGATCGGGCCAGCTTCCGTTGTTCTGGTTCACTACACCTGATCCCACTTACGATCCTCTGACCGTCAACTACGACACGGACATACCGCTGGTTACCGCCGCCTCTCCGGCCGTCAATAATTCGACCGACATCGGCGCATTTATCAACAGGGGCGGCAAGCTGATTTTCTTTCACGGGCTCAGTGATTCGGGTCCGCCGTGGCCCTATACCCAAAAGTACTTCCATGACGTGATGGTGCGCAACGGAGGAATGGCGGGTGCGTCCAAATTCATGAAGTTGTATCTAATTCCCAATATGGGACACTGCGGCGGCAATGCGGCGACGGACCGGTTCGACATGCTGGCGCCGTTGGTAGACTGGGTCGAAAACCGCGTTGAGCCGGATTCGATCAATGCGTCGGGCACGAGCTTCTTCGGCACGGTGGGCACGTTGACGGGGCTGCCGACGACACGCAGCCGCCCGCTATGCGCGTATCCCAAGACGCTCCAGTACACGGGTGGGGACATGGCGCTTGCCAGCAGCTACGCATGTCACTAACGTAGCCGCGCGGATAGTCGGTCCGCGGTATCGACGCCCTCCTTTCGAGGAGGGCGTCGCTGGTTTTAGCTAATCTCACTGAATTCACACGTCGTTGCGGTTCTGCCGTGTTCTTCATGGCACGGGCATTCTAGTTTTTCATGAGTTTCATCCTTCCTCTACGCGCGCCCGCGGAAAAGCTACACTGATCCCGTTTGTTTCACCCGAGGGCGGGGCCATGTCGTCTCAGGAAGCCATTACCCAGTTCGTAACGCTGTTCGTCGTCATAGATCCCGCGGCGACCATCGCAGTGTTTCTGATTACCGCGCAGGGCCTCAGCCGCGTCCAGGCAAGAATGGTTGCAATAATCGCCGCTGCCATCGCTTTCCTCGTGCTGCTGTTCTTCATTGCATTCTTCCAGTTGCTGCTGGAAGCCATGCATATACCGCTGCCCTCGTTTCAGTTGGCCGGTTCGATCGTTTGGCTCATCTATGGGCTGCATCTGGTCTTCGATCAAATCAAGGCGGACGATTCATTTGATATCGATACGACCGACGGAATGGTTGCAAGATCGGTCTATCCGCTCGCGATTCCAGGTCTCGCCGGGCCCGGATCGATGATGACTGTCACTTTGCTCACGGAAAATTACAGCCGGTCATTGCTGCAGCAGGCGCAAACGCTAGGTATAGTCGCAATCTGTCTTGCGCTGGTCGTGTTGATCTACTTTGCCGCGGAGCCGATCAGCAGGTTATTGGGAAAAGGCGGGCTCAGCATCATTTCGCGGGTGATGGGATTGATACTGTCGAGCATTGCAGTGACGAATGGTGTCATTGCGATCAAGCTGATTTTTGGGCTCGGCTGAAATGGGCGCATGGATGGTCATCAGTACCATAGTCGAAAGCCGCTGCGAAGGGAAAAAAGCGTGAGCAAGGTAATGGTCGTAGACGATTCAAAGGTCATGCGTTATGCGATCTGCCGGATTCTGCGCGCACTGAATCACGAGCCATTGGAGGCAGAGTCGGGCGAGCGCGCAGTCGAGCTGTACGTGAAGGAAAATCCAGAGTTCGTGCTGCTCGATGTCACCATGCAGGGCATAGACGGCTACGAGACCGCGCGGCGCATTCGCGCGGCCTTGCCCGAGGAGTGGGTGCCGATCATTTTTCTGTCGGCAGGCGAAGACGATCAGGACTTCACCCGCGCGATTGAATCGGGCGGGGACGATTATCTAGTCAAGCCGGTCGGCCAAGTGGTGCTGAACGCCAAAATCCACGCGCTGCAGCGGTTGGCCGACATGCGCAGCAAGCTACTCGAGCTTTCGAAGGAGCTCGCGGCCTCGAACCGGCGGCTTGAGCAGATGGCGCAGTCCGACGGGCTTACCGAGGTCGCGAACCGGCGCCGTCTCGATGCTTTTCTCGCGCACCACGTCGCCCTTGCCGCGCGCCAGCAATCGCCGCTCGCGGTGGCGTTATTCGATGTTGATTACTTCAAGGCCTATAACGATCGTTACGGACATCTCGGGGGCGACGAATGCCTGCGCAAAATCGCAGCAGTGATCAAGAGCTCCTTCCCGCGCGCGACTGATCTTGTCGCCCGCTATGGCGGCGAAGAATTTGCCGCAGTGTTGCCAGAAACGCATGTCGAGGGCGCAAAGCTCGCGGCCGATAAGGCCCGGGCGGCGGTCGCCACGGCAGCCATCGAGCACGCCAGTTCCGATGTGGCGGGGCACGTGACGATCAGCGTCGGCGTAACCGCTTTCGTCCCGGGGCACGACACCAAACCCGAGGATCTTATCGCGCGCGCCGACGAAGCGCTGTACCGCGCCAAGCACACCGGCCGGAATCGCTGCGTAGCGATGTAAAAAAGTTCGGAGGTTCGCATGACCTCCATGTCTCAACAAAGATTGCAAAAAACAAGTGTATTGAAGATTAATAAAATAATGAATTTATCGATTATTTTCTCCATGTGTAATCCATGAATGAGGTACTTTGTGAGTAAGCTGATCGTGGCCTTTGCCGCGGCCCTGCTGTTCGCCGGTAAAGCTGGCGCGCAGGAATTTCCCTCGAGGAGCATACGGCTTATCGTGCCATTCCCGCCCAGTGGTGCCGTTGACATCATCGGGCGCACGATGGGGCCGCCGTTGAGCCGCGCGCTCGGCCAGAACGTGATCGTCGAGAATCGCCCCGGGGCCAATACCGTGATCGGAGCGGAGATCGTGGCGCGGGCGCCCGCCGATGGACATACGGTCTTGTTGATGGCACAGAGCTTTCTCGTCAATGCGATCGTGCGCACGAAACTTCCATACGATACCTTCAGGGATTTCACCGGCGTCATTCGACTCGTATCCAACCCGCTCGTCATCTCCGTCCATCCGTCGTTGCCGGCGCGCACGGTCAAGGAGTTGATAGGTCTCGCGCGTTCGCGTCCGGGCGAGCTCACGTTTGCGACCGCCAGCATACTGGGCGGGCAGCGCCTCGCCATGGAATTGTTTAAGGAAGCGGCCCGGATCGAAGTCATCGCCGTGCCCTACAACGGCGGCGCGCCGGCGGCGATCGCAGTGATGGGCGGACATACTTCTATTCTGGTGGCGAACATTGCCGAAACCGCGCCCTTCGTGGCTGCGGGAAGACTGCGCGGGATCGCCGTGACTTCGCTCGAGCGCTCCGAGCTGATGCCGCGCATTCCGACGGTTGCGGAATCCGGTTTTCCGGGATTCGAGGCGCTGAACTGGTTCGGCGCGGTGGCCCGTTCCGCAACGCCGAAAAACGTAATCCAGCAATTGAATGTGGAGATGGCGAAAGCCCTGCAGGCTACCGAAGTGAAAGAAACGCTGCTCAAACAGGGGCTCGCCCCGGCCGCGCTCAGTCCGGAAGCGTTCGATGCATTCATGAAAGCGGAGACGCAGCGTAACGAGCGCGTGATCAAGGCGTTGAACCTTGGGATCGAATGATCGCCTCAACCGAAGGCGAGGCTCCAACTTTGTGGTCCGTCGTTAATCGACGCGTATCCCCGCAGCTTTGACCACCTTAGCCCATTTCGCCATTTCGGAATTGATGTAAGCGGCAAATTCTTCGGGCGTGTTGCTCATGGGCTCGGCGCCGATCGAGTAGAGCCGCTCGCGTGCGTCCGGTTCGCGCAACGCGCGCGCTACTTCAGAATTCAGGCGCAGCACGATCTCTCTCGGCGTTCCGGCCGGTGCGAGTAACCCGTACCATGAGTTCACCTCGAAACCGGTGAGGCCTGCCTCCGACATGGTCGGTATGTCGGGCGCGCCCTGCCAGCGCTTGAGCGTTGTGACTGCCAGCGCGCGCAGGCGGCCCGCCTTTACCGCCGGCAGGCCGGTCACGATGCCATCGAACATCAGCGATAACTGACCGCCGATGATTTCCGCGTGCGCAGGCGCGAGACCCTTGTACGGTATGTGCGTGACCTTAATGCCTCCCATCATGTTCATCAATTCACCCGCGAAATGCGATGCGGTGCCGCTGCCCGACGAACCGTAGGTGAGCTGGTTGGGCCGCGGTTTGGCGAACGCGATCAGCTCCTTGACCGAGTTGGCTGGAATCGACGGGTGCACAACGAGCAGGTTCGCGATCGAGGCGAACAGAAGAATGGGCGCGAAGTCCTTCACGGCATCGAACGGGAGCTTCGGATACAGGATGGGATTGACCGCATGCGCGAATGCCGGTTCGATCAGCGTATAGCCGTCGGGCGGCGCTTTCGCCGCGATCTCGGTAGCGATGTTGCCGCCGGCGCCGGGCCGGATGTCGACGATCACCTGCTGTCCCCATTTCTCGGTGAGCTTTTGCGCGATCGTGCGCGCCGCGACGTCGCTCGGTCCGCCTGCGGCGAAACCCACCAAGAGACGGATCGGTTTCGCCGGATATTGCTGGGCGAGTGCGCAGGGCGCGCCGGCGATCAGCAGCCCGGTGCATGGAACTGCGCAGCGAAGAAATATTTTCATGTTCTGTCGCTCCAATGCGGCGAATTTCAACCATACCATATGAGTAACGAGTTCGGGACCTGCGTTACTGCAGCGCCTGCTTAACCGCGCCGACGACATCACGCACGACACTCCCGCACTGTGCTCCCGGCGTTTGACCGGCTGTGTCGATCGAGTGCATGATTCGCCGCGACGCCCACAGATAGGAGATCATCATGCCGCGCATCACCCCGCTCACCACCAAGTCCCAACTTGCGCCCGAGCACCACTCAGTCGCAGACGCCGTCGTTAAAGTGTTCGGTCAAATCGGCGGGCCGTTCAGCATGCTGCTCCACAGTCCGCAGCTCGCCGAGCGGGTGCTTCCGCTGGTCAGCTTCTTTCGCGAGATAACCATCGTCGAGCCGAAGCTGCGCTCGGTCGCCATCCTGACTGCGGCGCGCGAGCGCGAATCGGAATACGTGTGGGCAGCCCAGGTGGTCCAGGCGCGCCGCAACGGCGTACCCGAGCAGGTCATCGACCTCATACGGTCGAAGGGCGATCCAGCCAAGTTTTCAGCCGACGAGCGCGAGATCGTGACTTATACCCGGCAGCTCATACGCACGAACCGCGTCGACCAGGCCAGCTTCGACGCGCTCAAAAACGTTCACGGCGCGCAGTGGATGGTCGAGCTGACTGCAGCCATGCACTTCTATGTCTTCGTATCGGGGATCGCCAACGCATTCGAAGTCCCGGCGCCGGCGGGCGGCGACAAGCTGTCGTCGTAGCTGGGACGGTCGGCGGCTGGCCTGCTAAACCCGGTAGCTGCTTTGCACCTCGACCGGAAACAGGTCTTCCGGCGCGAG
>Ga0070681_10008040_pt1 | contig 10325 bp, 7 predicted proteins | sample KBSC83BmetaG_FD_65650 | JGI IMG/M metagenome (GOLD analysis project Ga0070681, IMG submission 65650) | Corn rhizosphere microbial communities from Kellogg Biological Station, Michigan, USA - KBS C8-3B metaG | ecosystem: Host-associated > Plants > Roots > Rhizosphere | place: USA: Michigan...
ACGTCGGGATAGAACTCGTTGTTGAACTCGAAATACCAGCCGCCGGGCTGCCCTTTCGGATTTTTCACTTTCCAGTCGCCCACCGTGCGGACCTGCTTCTGCAGGATCCAGTCGGCGCTTTTCACCATGCGCGGATCGTTGACGGGAACTCCAGCTTCTGCCAGCGCGAACACCGCATAGGCGGTATCCCAGACGGGAGAAACGCACGGCTGCATGCGGAAAGTCTCGTCTTCCTCGATGCCGAGCTTTTCAAACTCGTCCATGGCGCGGATGACCTGGGGATCGTCGAGTGAATATCCCAGGCAGCGCAAGGCAATGATGGAGTTCATGATGGACGGGTAAATCGCGCCCAATCCATCGCTCATCTCGAAGCGCTCCAGCATCCATTTCTCAGCGCTTTTGAGGGCGATCGAGCGCAAGGGACGCACATGGACGCGCTCCAGCCAGTGCGTCAACCGGTCCAGCACCAGGAAGAAGTTTCGCCAGGAAACGATCTTTTTGGCCCAATGCAGGTGCATGCGCGACTTCTGCATGCCGCCAACGAACAGCTCCTCCACGCCCATTTCCCGCGGAATCTTCTTGAAAGGTTTCTTGGCGTAGCAGATGGAGAGCGGCACCAGGATGGCGCGCGACCACGATGAAATCTCGTAGATGTTGAACCAGAACCAGTTCGGAAAAAGCACTATCTCGGGGGGAATCGCGGGAACCGCGTCGTAGTCGTACTGGCCGAAAAAGCACAGATAGATCTTGGTGAAGGTATTGACTTCGGTGACTCCGCCAAGTTCCAGGATTTTGCCGCGAGCCTTCCGCAGCGCGGGGTGATCGGCGGTATAGCCCGCGAGCTTCAGCCCAAAATAAGCTTTGACAGAGGCGCTGAGGTTCGAGGGGCCACCGTTGTAGATGCTCCAGCCACCGTCCTCGTTCTGATGGCGCAAGATCCACTGGGCGGCTTTCTCAAAGCGCTGCTGGTTGCCAGTACCCAGCAAAGTGTGCAGCAGGATGTAGTCCGATTCGAGGGTGGTATCGGCCTCGAGCTCTCCGCACCAGTAGCCTTCCTCGTGCTGCTCCGAGAAAAGATGTTTCTTGGCCGCCGCGATGGCGGCGCTGACCCGGCTGCCCAGTTCCTCGATTTTTCCAAAGCGAAGTTGGGGTTCGGAACCGACAGCTCCTGGATTCGGATCAGGGGAGTTTATGTCCATTCTTCTCGAAACTCCTTCACACACTGTCGTGGACACGTAAATGGCAACGTCCCATCAGCAAAGACGTTGCAAGTAACGTCTCAACGGTTAATTAGCGCTCACGCTGCTGGGCGCTGCGGCGATGGCTTCCACGATCTCCGGCGGAAGGCCGAAGCGAACGTTCTCGGGCATGACTTCGAGTTCCTGCACGTTGGCGAAACCCTTGTCTCGAAGGAACGTCACCGTCTCTTCGACCAAATGCTCTGGCGCCGAAGCTCCGGCGGTGAGCGCGATGGTCTTCACGCCCTTCAGCCATTCCGATTCGATGTCAGTGCAACTGTCGATCAGGTGAGCGTTCGTGCCCAGATTCCGCGCGACTTCTACCAGCCGGTTGGAATTAGAGCTGTTTTCCGAACCGACCACCAACAGCAAATCCGCTTCCGAGGCCACCTGCTTCACGGCGACTTGGCGATTCTCGGTGGCGTAGCAGATGTCCTGCGCCGCAGGGCCTTTGATGTTGGGGAACTTCTGCTTGAGGGCGGCGATGATGTCTTTAGTTTCGTCCAGGCTCAGCGTCGTTTGGGTGAGATAGGCCACGCGATCAGGGTCCGGCACGTCCAGACCAGCAACCTGCTCCGGCGAACCGACAACTTGAGTGACCAGGGGGGCTTCTCCCAAGGTGCCCACAACCTCATCGTGGTCTTTGTGGCCGATCAGGATCAGCGAGTAGCCCTCTTTCGCGAACTTGACGGCTTCCACGTGGACCTTCGTGACCAACGGGCAGGTGGCGTCGATGACCCGCAATCCGCGCCGCGCGCTGTGCTCGCGCACATCGGGAGAAACCCCGTGCGCGCTGTAGATGATCCGCTCGCCATTGGGGACCTCGTCTTCGCTATCGACGAAGATCGCGCCCTTGCCGCGAAGTTCTTCCACTACAAAACTGTTGTGCACGATTTCTTTGCGGACGTAGATCGGAGGCCCGAATGCTTCCAGGGCTATCCGCACCACATCAATCGCCCGGACTACGCCGGCGCAGAAGCCTCGGGGCTTCAGTAGCAGTAAAGTCTTTGCGTCTGTCTTGCCTAGCGTGGGTGCCAAGATTAAAACCTGCTCCTTCGATTCCTCAGTGCTCTGGCCATACAACCTGGTTGAAAGATTGGGGAGCTACATGAGGAGCCTGCCTTCAGTCATTTGGATGCAAAAACGCACCGAAAACCGTACCTTTAGGGTACACGATTCCCATTGTGGCCTTATGCCTAAAGTATCCGAAAGTACCGGGATGGTCAACGTAAGCTCAAGAAACTGTGGCAATTAGCAGCGAAACGCTGCAATCCGACAGCGAATGGAGAGATTCAAGCCGAGGGGCGCCCGGTACTCAGAGGCAGAAGGGACAGAGTTCTTTCGTAGATTTCTTCCGGAGAGCCTATTGCAGAGACCTGCACCAGGAATCCTAATTCCCGATAAAAGTCGATCAGGGGGGCTGTGCTCCGTTCATAGGTGTCTAGCCGGACGCGGATGGCTTCTGGGCGATCGTCCTCGCGCTGAAAGAGGGTCCCGTGGCAGAGATCACACCGGTCCGCCATCTTGGGAGGCCGTTCTATGAGGTTGTAGACGGCTTTGCATTGCGAGCAAGTGCGCCGCCCACCAAGGCGTTGCACGATTTCATGGGCGGGCAAGCCGTAGTTGATCACTGCAGTGAGCGAGAGCCCCTCATCCTGCATGAGTTTCTTCAGGGATTCAGCCTGGCCGACCGTCCGTGGAAAACCGTCCAGGATGAAGCCGGCGCGACAGTGCAGGCAAACTTTGCGCTCGCGAACCATCTCGAGCACAGTTGCATCCGGCACCAACTCTCCCCGGCGGATATATGCCAACGCCTCCTGGATGGCTGGGGTTTGAGCGCTTTCAGGCCGACTCCCAGCGCTGCGGAAGACGTCGCCGGTGGAAAGATGACACGCGCCCAGGCGGTCATGAAGGAGAGCGGCTTGGGTTCCCTTACCAACCCCGGGGGCTCCCAACAGGACAAGTCTTTTGGCCGAATGTTGCAATTTTGGCAACGCCTCACATCTGGCCGGAGGGCCCTCCATCCAGGCTGGACGATCGGCATTCATAGGGGAAGCCACGCAAAGACTTTAGGACCGAGCCGGACTCTGTGCCGTGACGAAAATCACGTGCAGCTGCGCGTCCACACACACCCGAGGATTTCCTCTGGACTGCTCGCGCAAGTATATGAACCCGAACAGTTAACTGGCATAGCACCCTCGTGCCCCCCTCCCCCGCCGCGGTGCCATTGTCATAGCACCACAAGAGGAGCAATCTGATGACGTAATTCCGCAGACTCCCAGGTCAGCGAACAAAATGTTGGAACTGAGCCAAAAGCGAAACATGACCGCAGCGCCGGCGCGCAAAGGCTCGCAGCCGCGGAAGCTGATGCTGGCCCTGGTCCTGCTTCTGGTCGCGCTGGTGGCAATTCTGATCAAGGATCGCCAGTTTTGGTTTGGTTCCGAAGAGGCAGTGATTGAGTCGGATCTGCCGGCTGCTCAGCCCACACCAGCCACCGCGGCTCAATCCGCTCCTGTCACGAATGCTGCTCCCGCGGCGACCTCCGCCCCGGCTCATGCCGCCAAGAATCCCGTTGCTACCGCCAAAACTTCGTCCCAGCCCGCCGTTCCTGAAACACCGGCCGTCACTGCCACCCGAACGGTACTACCTCCGTTGGATGTGGAAGTGATCGCGGGAGACAATCATCACACCGTGCGGCCCCGCAGCAATGTCACCAAGGTGCAGGTGGCAAAGGTTCCGGGCATTCAACCGGAAGCTCCTGCAGCCAGCATCACCAGCAAAGCGGCGACTCACGAGGTCGTGACGGCGGCGGCCACGCATCTGCCCCAGACTGAAATTCACGCCACCTATCCCGTTCTGGCCCAGCACATGAACGTGCAGGGATCGGTGGTTCTGGAGGCTCTGATTGGGACCGACGGCATGATCGAGAACGTTCGAGTGCTGCGCGGGCCAGCGATCTTGTCGAGTGCCGCTCAGCAGGCGGTTCGCGAATGGAAATTCAAGCCGATCTATCAACACGGCCAGGCAGTAGAGAGCAAGGCAACCATCACGGTTAACTTCACGATCAGGGTGGGCGACAGCCTTCCCAGCAGCACCCTCGCACAAGGCACCTCTTCGCTGGAACCGGACCTCACCCGTTAGTCCGAATCAACTGCTCCGCATGTTTCCTGGATGTTTCGGTGAGTTTTGCGCCGCTCAGCATGCGCGCGACTTCTTCGGTGCGATCTTCTCCGGTCACCTCGCGGATCGTGGTGCGGGCACGCCCGGCGCATTCCTTTTTTTCAATTACGTAGTGATGATCGCCGAAGGTGGCGATCTGCGGCAGGTGGGTCACGCAGAGCACTTGATTGCCACGGGCGAGGGATTTGAGCTTCTTGCCGACCGCCTCGGCGGCCCGGCCGCCAATACCAGTATCGATTTCATCAAATACCAGAGTTTTTTGGCCTTTTTCGCGGTTCTTGCGGGCACTTGAGAGTGGACGCTTTTTAGCGCTGCTGGCGTCCGCGCCGGACTCGACGCATGCTTTTAGGGCCAGCATTACGCGGGACATTTCGCCGCCGGAGGCGATGTGCTCCAACGGGCGCAAGGGCTCGCCGGGATTGGTGGAGATCATGTACAGCACCTGGTCGATTCCGGACGCGCTCCAGTTGGATTCTTCGGCGGACTGGGTAATCTCGATATGGAAGGCCGATTTCATGGCCAGATCATTGATCTCGGACTCAACCAGCTTCTCCAGGCGGCGCGCGGCCGCGGTGCGGGTTTTTGACAGTGCCTTAGCTGCCCTCAGGTATTCCGCCGCGGCTTGCGCCAATTCGGCGCGAAGCTGGCGCAGGATTTCGTCTTTATTCTCCACTTCCGACAACTTCCGCGAGACTTCGGTTCCGAACTGAATAACCTGATCCAACATCGGACCGTACTTTCTTTTCAATCGATCCAGGAGGGCGAGCCGATCTTCTACCTGGGCCAGGTGCTCAGGCGAGGCATGTATTCCTCCGGCATAGTCGCGCAGCGTGGCACCCACGTCTTCGACGCTGATGCGCGCGCTTTCGAGAGCAGCCAGAGCTTCCTGAAATTTCGGCTCATATCGCGCTAGTTCTTCGACCTGCTTATGCGCCGCCCGCAATGAAGAGGATGTCGACCCGCTGCCCTCATAGAGCAGATCGAAGGCATTCATGGCGGCGTTATAGATCTTCTCGGCGTTGGCCAGAACGCGTTTCTCGGATTCCAGGCTTTCGTCTTCCCCGCTCTGCAGCTTCGCGTCTTCAATTTCACGTTTCTGGAAAGTCCAGAGATCGACCAGGCGAAGGCGGTCTTGTTCCCCGCGCTCTAATTCGTCCATGCGGGTTCGAATCTGCTTCCAGGCCGCATAGCTTTGGGCGACGTTTTCGATACGGCTTTCGGCAAACGCGTCTAGCAACTCGAGGCGAGCCGGACCATCAAAGGAAAGAATGGATTCGTTCTGCGCGTGAATGATGGCAAGATGAGGCGCCAACTGCCGCAGGACAGCAACCGTGGCGGGCTGATTGTTTACGAATACCCGTCCTTTGCCGCTAGCGGAAATCTCCCGACGCAGGATCAGAGAACGGTCGTCAGATTCATCCAGGCCATTCGCTTCGAGAAGTTTGGCCACTGTGTCTGCCGCATTCCCTGGGGCTTCAAAAACCGCTGATATCAGCGCCCGCTCGACTCCTCCGCGAATTACGTCGGTGGACGCCTTTTGACCCAGCAGGAGCGCCAGCGCATCGATGAGGATGGACTTCCCTGCTCCCGTTTCACCGGTCAGCAGGTTCAGGCCCTGGCCGAACTCCACCACCAGGTTGTCGATTACCGCGTAATTCTCCAGGCGCAGTTCGGTGAGCACAGTTGTCCTTGGTTTTGCGCAGAATAGCACGGAAGACAGCGAAGAAGAGGTTCCGGATTGGGAACGGTCACTGACGGCCGGTGGCGGCCGTCCGTTAAATGCGGACTGGACAGCCGGGGCTGGCCCTCCATGCTTTGAAGCTAGGCTACTGGTATGATCATCTAACATCTCTTCATGGCCATAGCCGGACAGTACACGGTCGAAGACCCTCCGCATTCAATCCCAGCCACAATGAAGGCGGCGGTGTACCGCGGCGTCAATAATGTGCGGGTAGAGACGGTGCCGGTCCCAACTATGGGGCCCGGGGAGATGCTGGTCCGGGTACACTCCTGCGGCGTTTGCGGTACAGATCTGAAGAAGATCGCAACCGGTTCCCATTCCGCGCCGCGCATTTTCGGCCATGAGACCTCGGGAGTCGTCGCGGCTGTTGGGCAGAACGTGCATACATTCCGGCCCGGCGATCGCGTGATTGTGTTCCACCACATTCCCTGCGGAGAGTGCTTTTACTGCCAGCACAAGACGTTTGCCCAGTGTGCCACTTACAAGAAGGTGGGCTGCACGGCTGGATTTGAGCCCTCCGGAGGTGGATTCGCCGAGTACGTTCGCGTGCTGGACTGGATCGTGGAGCGCGGAAGCGTCCGTATTCCCGAAGGTGTTTCTTTCGAGCAGGCCTGCTTTGTGGAGCCGGTAAACACCTGCATGAAGGGGATCGAGGCCCTGCGGTTGCAGGGGGGAGAGACGGTCCTGGCTATCGGACAGGGGCCGATCGGCATCATACTAAGCGTATTAGCTCGCCGGGCGGGGGCCAGCTTAATAACTTCCGATTTGTATCCAGAGAGGCTTAAAATAGGAAGAAGTTTCGGGCTCGACAATTCTATAGACGCTTCGCGGACGGATGTAGTGCAGCGTGTCCGTGAACTCACCGAGGGGCGTGGCGCCGACGCAGTGATTTTGGCCGTAGGCGGCAATTCCCTGATTCGCACTGCCATGGATGCTGCGCGTCCAGGCGGGCGTGTTTTGCTGTTTGCGCAAACGCAGCATGGGGAGGTAATCATCGATCCTGCAGCCATTTGCGTCGACGAGAAGACTCTGGTGGGATCCTACAGCGCGTCCGTCGATCTGCAGGAAGAATCAGTCCGATTTGTCATGAATCGCGAGATGGATCTGGAACGGTTGGTAAGCCATCGCTTTCCCCTCGACCAGAGTACGATGGCGCTGGAACTGGCTGCCCACCCGCAACCGTCGTCGATGAAGATCATGATTCAGCCCAGCAGTTCGTGGGCTGGCAGTATCCGGGAAGGAAACCCGCAGTGAACGGAAAAATGACCGCTGCCGTCCTGTACGGCAAAGAAGACGTAAAAATTGAGAAGGTTCCAATACCTCGCGTAGGAGACGGCGAGGTTCTGGTCAAAGTTCAGGTCGCCCTGACCTGCGGCACTGACCTGAAAGTGTATTTGCGCGGCTATCATGCCCGCATGATCGTCCCCCCTGCCCTGTTTGGCCATGAACTGGCCGGGGTGATCGAGGAAGTCGGGGCCGGAGTGAATGGCTTCAAGAAGGGCATGCGAGTGGTCGCGCTGAACTCCGCGCCATGCCAGATGTGCTTCTACTGCTCAAAACACCAGGAAAATCTTTGCGAAGATCTCCTGTTCAATAACGGCGCGTATGCGGAGTACATCCGCGTGCCGCGGCGGATTGTTGACGCCAACATGCTGGTAATTCCACCCAATGTGAGTTTCGAAGACGCCGCCATGACCGAGCCTTTGGCTTGCGTGTTGCGAGGGCTGCACGAGACCGGGGTGGAAATCGGGGACACGGTCGCGATCCTCGGCGGCGGACCGATCGGGTTGATGTTTGTGCAAGTCGCGCGCGCGATCGGGTGCAACGTGATTGCGGTGGTCAAGCGCGATGGCCAGGTGGAAGCCGCCAAACAGATGGGCGCCCACGAGATTATTCAGACCAGCAAGGTCAAGGACGTGGTGGATGCGGTGCGCGCGTTGTCCCCGCAAAAGCGGGGTTGCGATGTGGTCATCGAAGCGGTCGGCAAGCCGGAAGCCTGGGAATGGGCGGTGGATATGGTCCGCAAAGGCGGCACGGTGAATTTCTTCGGCGGGTGCGCCAGCGGGACCAAGGTTCAGCTGGAGACCAATCGCCTGCACTACTCCGAAATCACTTTGAAGGCGACCTTTCATCACACTCCGGAAACCGTCCGGCGGGCCTTTGGACTAATCGCAGCCAAGAAGATTAGGCCCACCGACTACATCACCGGAGAAGCGCCGCTCTCGCGCCTGCAGCAGGTCCTGCGCCACATGCTGAATCGAAGTGGGGAGATCAAGACGGCCATCATTCCGGGACACTGAGGGAATGTTCGACCGGAGATTCCTCGTAAAGGCCGAAAGCGCTGGGATTTTTAATCAACGACTATCAATCGACTCGGCCGTGACTCAGATCTCGACTCACAATTCGGCAGCTTTGGGATGGAGCCGGTTGCCGTCCAACTACGCGATTCCCGCCAGGGCTCCCAGCCTGGAGCAGGCGCAACAGTATTGCGCTCACCTGGCGCGCACCCATTACGAGAATTTCTCCGTCGCGACCTGGTTCTTACCCAAGCGCCTGCGGCAGCACTTTTTTAACGTGTATGCCTACTGCCGCATTTCCGACGATCTTGGAGATGAAGTGGGGGATACCGCAGCATCTCTGGCCCTGCTTGATCTTTGGCAGCGGGAACTGGATTCGTGCTATGAAGGCATTCCGAAGCATCCTGTCTTCGTCGCCCTGTCGGAAACGGTGCGGCAGTTTGACGTTCCCAAGCACGAGTTCTCGGACCTGCTGACCGCATTCCGTCAGGATCAGACGGTCACGCGCTTCGAGACTTTCAACGACGTCCTCGGATACTGCCAGTATTCCGCCAATCCGGTTGGGCACCTGGTGCTGTACCTGTGCGGATATCGCGATGCGGAACGGCAGCAGCTATCCGATTACACCTGCACGGCGCTGCAACTGGCCAATTTCTGGCAGGACGTCAGCGTGGATTATGCCAAGGGCCGCGTCTATCTTCCGCTCGAAGACCTGCGGACATTCGGAGTGGCAGAACACGAGATCGCGCAGCAACAGAACACGCCGGCATTCTGCGCCCTGATGAAGTTTCAGGTGGAGCGCGCCCGTGACTTGTTCCGGCAGGGGCTTCCGTTGGTTGCTAAAGTGGATCGGGACCTGGCCATCGATCTCGATCTTTTCAGCCGCGGCGGCCTGGAAATTTTGAATGCCATCGAGCAGCAGGGGTATGCCGTGCTGGGAAATCGTCCGGCAATTTCAAAATCGCGCAAGCTGGGCTTGGTCACTCGGGCGGCCATTGCAAAGTGCTTTGGTGTGTCTCTGGGAGCGTCGCGATGAGCGTGGGCACGCAGCAGGTTCCGGTGCCATGGACGCCTGCACCGCCTCAGCTCGTCATGGCATATTCCGTCTGCAAAGGCATTACGAGGACTGCGGCCAAGAACTTTTATTACGCGTTCCTCGTCCTGCCCCGCCGCAAGCGCGAGGCTCTGTGTGCGGTGTACGCGTTCATGCGGCGTTGCGATGACATCACGGACGAGCCGTCGCTTAGCCTGCCCGAACGGCGGCAGAAGCTGGATGTGTGGCTCGACGATCTCCACCGGACCCAGCAGGGGCAGCCCACCGATGACGCGATTTTGCTGGCTCTGACGGACGCTCAGCGACGCCATGCCATCCCCGCGGGACTGCTGGACGAACTGGCCATCGGCACGGCGATGGACGTGGAAGAATCCGAAGTTGCCGCCCAAAGTTCCACGACTCCGGGGATCAGCGTTCAGTACAAGACGTTCGATGACCTGCGCGTGTACTGCTATCGCGTGGCTTCCGTGGTGGGCCTAGTTTGCATTCACATTTTTGGATATCGCGATCCCACGGCCGAGGAATTGGCAGAACGGTGCGGATTGGCGTTCCAAATGACAAACATCATCCGCGATGTAAGAGAGGACGCCGCCATGGGACGGGTGTATTTGCCAGAAGAAGATCTGGCAAGGTTTGGCCTATCTGCTTCTGAGCTTCTGAGCACGCCCGATGCGGCACGATTTCGTCCGCTACTCGCGCTGGAAGCGGACCGCGCCCGCGAGTTCTACGCGGCTGGGGATGCCTTGATCCCATACGTGGCTGAGGATAGCCAGCCGGCGCTGTGGGTGCTGATCACGATCTACCGCAGCCTGCTG
>Ga0070681_10008043_pt1 | contig 10322 bp, 10 predicted proteins | sample KBSC83BmetaG_FD_65650 | JGI IMG/M metagenome (GOLD analysis project Ga0070681, IMG submission 65650) | Corn rhizosphere microbial communities from Kellogg Biological Station, Michigan, USA - KBS C8-3B metaG | ecosystem: Host-associated > Plants > Roots > Rhizosphere | place: USA: Michigan...
CGCAGAGTACGAGGGCGCAGAGGGTCTTGAGCACACGCATGGGATTTCTCTCTATCGCTTACGGGATTTGAGCCAGCCGTCGACGTCGGCGGTCGGGTCGAGGGCGCGCGCCTGGCGCTCGCCGACGAGTTGATCGATGCGCAGCGCATCGGCGAGCGAGCGGTCGCTGCCCATCTGCACGGCGATCTTGTGGTGCTGCAAGGTGGCGAGCTGATGCGCGGCGATTTCCCGGGCCACTTGGTTCACCGTGTGTTCCAGCTCAGCCTCGGGTGCGCACAGCGACACCAGGCCGAGCCGGTCGGCCTCGACGCCGGAGACATAGCGCGCCGTGAGCGCCATGAAGGCCGCCTTCTTCGGCGGAATGCCGGAATGGAACAGCGTGCTCGTCGCCACCTGGCCGAAGCTGCCGCGCGGCAGCTCCGGCATGCCGATCTGCGCCGTATCGGCGGCGATGGCGAGGTCGTGCACGTTCATCAATCCCATCGAGCCGCCGAGGCAGTAGCCATGCACCTGGGCAATGGTGATGCGCGGAAACTCGCGCAACGCCTGCACCAGCCGGATGGTGGCGAGCGGCCGGTCCCAATCGGGCGGCGGCGCCTTCTCGAACTCACGCAGGAAATGAAGATCGACGCCCGCGCTGAACGATGGCCCGGCGCCGCGCGTCACGAGAACTTTCACCTCGCCGTCGGCGCGCACCTTGTCGAGCGCGGCGAGGAACGCTTCGACCAGCGCGCCGTTCAGCGCGTTGCGCTTCTCCGGCCGGTTCAGGGTGACCCGCGCGACGCCGGCGCCCTCCATGCTCTCCAGATAGAGCTCAGGCCATTCGCCGATCCGGGTCCACGCTTCGCTCACAATGCGAAACGATAATAGGATAAGTTCGATATAGGAGGTAGAACCGTCTCGTTATGGCTTCAGGCCGAGTCGATATGGCGGCCAAGCCGAATGCGTCGGGCGACACCGATGGACATGCGGCAACTGCGCTACTTCGAGGGGGTGGCGCGCTATGGCAGCTTCACCCATGCCGCCGCGCGCCTGGCGGTGGCGCAGCCGGCGCTCGGCATCCAGGTGCGCAAGCTCGAGCGCGAGCTCGGCACCCCGCTCTTCAATCGCTCCGCGCGCGGCGCCGAGCTGACCGAGGCGGGTCGCGCGCTGCTCGAGTCGGCGCGGCGCATCCTCGCCGACGTCGAGACCACACGGCAATCGATCCGCGACCTCGCCGGGCCCGTGCGCGGGCGACTGCGCCTCGGACTCGCGCCTAACGTGTCGGCGGCGTTCAGCGTGCCGGTCGTCGAGCGCGCGCGCAAGCTGGCGCCCAGCCTCGAGCTGAGCATCGTCGAAAGCCTCTCGAGCGACCTCGTGGACCTGGTGCTCGCCGGCCGCATCGACCTCGCGATCGCCTACAGCGTCCGGTCGGCGGCCGGCATCGTGTCGCGCACGCTGCTGCAGGACGAGGCGGCGCTGATCGAGCCACGCAGGGGCGGCGCGCAGGACGGGCCGATCGACTTCGCCGAGGCGATGGCGCGGCCGTTGATCCTGCCGGGCCCGGAGCACCGCCTGCGCCATCTGCTCGAGCAGCACGCGAAGAAGATCGGCCGCCGGCCCAACGTGGTGTTCGAGGTGCAGTGGCCGACCACCACCCTCGCACTGGTGGCGAGCGGCTTCGGCGCCACCATCATGTCGCGCGTCGTCGGCCTGCCGGTCTCGCCGCAGCGTTTCGTGTCGCGCCCGCTGGTGAGGCCGCGGGTGCGCTACCCGCTTTCGCTGGTGCGGCGCGACGCACCGGCCTCGAAGGCGGAAAAGGCAATGACCGAGATCATCGAGAAAGTCGCGGCCGAGGTGCTGGACGCGAACGGTGCCGCGGCATGAAGGTCCTCGATGGCACGCGCGTGCTCGACCTCGGGCGCTTCATCACCGCGCCGTACGCCGCGATGCTGCTCGCCGAGCTCGGCGCCGATGTCGTCAAGGTCGAGAGGCCGGGCGCCGGCGACCCGTTCCGCGCCTTCAAGGGCGGCCTGTATGCGCCGCACTTTCGCGCCTTCAACCGCAACAAGCGAAGCCTGGCGCTCGACTATGCGAAGCCCGCCGGCCGCGAGGTGCTGGAGCGCCTGGTGAAGGACGCCGACGTGGTGCTCGTCAACGTGCGGCCCGGCGCAGAGGAGAAGGCCGACATCGGTCCGGCGCGCCTGCAGGCGCTGAATCCGCGCCTGGTCTACTGCTCGATCACCGGCTTTGGCGCCTCGGGACCGTACGCCTCGCGCCCGGCTTACGACACGGTCGGACAGGCGGCTTCCGGCTGGCTGTCGATGTTTCACCAGGGAAGCGATGCCCGCATTCCGGGCCCCGCGGTGGCCGACCTGGTGAGCGGACTGTTCGCCTGCATGGGCATTCTCGGCGCGCTCGTCGAGCGCGCGAAGACGGGCCGCGGACGCCGGGTGGAAGTGAGCATGCTGGAGGCGATGGCGGCTTTCGCCACCGAGCCGCTGAGCCGCATCTTCGCCGGGGAACCACTCTCGTATTACTCGCGCGGGGCCGAGTCTCAGTCCTACATCGTGACCTGCAAGGACGGCAGGCGGATCGCGCTCCATCTTTCGACGCCGATCAAGTTCTGGCGGGGGCTGGCGGCGGCCTGCGGTCGCGGCGATCTGCTGGAAAAGTATCCCGATCATGCTTCCCGGGTGGAGCACTACGGCGAACTGGCACGCGAGCTGTCCAAAGCGTTCGGTGCGCGCAACCGGGATGAATGGCTCCCGCTTCTCGAGAGAAACGACGTGCCGTTTGCGCCGGAGCGGACGTTGCTCGACCTGGCCGACGATCCGCAGGTGAAGTCGCTCGAGATGTTCTACGCGCTCCAGCATGGCCGGTTCGGACCGGTCACCGCGCTGCATCGGCCGATCCGCTACGACGGCGACAAGCGCAGCGATTTCCTTCCGCCACCGGCGCTGGGCGAACACACGGATGCCGTGCTGCGCGAGGCCGGCCTTTCCGACAGCGACATTGCGGGCCTGCGCGCGACCGGCATCATTTGACTTGAATAAAAGGAGGATTCGCATGCAGAAGCGACGTTTCATGGGCGCCGTGCTCGCCGCCGTCGTCTCGTTCACGTGCCACGGACGGCCGGCCTGGCCGGCGAAAGCCGTGACGCTTGTCTCGACGGCGCCGGCCGGAGGGTCGATCGATGCGGTCGCGCGCATCGTCGCCTCGGAGCTCACCGACTCGCTCGGCAAGCCGGTGATCGTCGACATCAGGTCCGGCGCCGGCGGCAACATTGCGGCCGGCTTCGTCGCCAAGGCGGAACCCGACGGGTACACGCTGCTCATCACCGCCTCGAGCACGCTGACCGTCAATCCGCACATCTATCGCTCCCTGCCCTTCGATCCGGAGCGCAGCTTCGCCCCCGTGATCATGCCCGCCGGGCAGAACCTGATCCTGGTGGTGCACCCCAAGCTCGGCGTCTCGAACGTGCGGGAGCTGATCGCGCTCCTCAAAGCGAGGCCCGGTAAGCTCAACTACGCCTCCGGCGGCACGGGAAACCTGCAGCACCTGGCCGGCGAAATCTTCAATTTCGAGACCCGCACGCAGGCGAACCACGTGCCTTATAAGGGCGCGGCGCCGGCGCTCCAGGATCTCATCGCGGGCGAGACGGACTACCTGTTCGATTCATCGACTTCCATTCCGCACGTCAAGGCAGGCAAGCTGCTGGCGCTGGCCGTCGTCGGACCCAGCAAGGTGGCCGAGCTGCCCGGGGTACCGACCTTCCGCGACGCCGGCATGCCGTGGATGGAAGCAGCGCGCGGCTACTACGCCATCCTGGCGCCGGCCGGAACGCCGGCCGCCATCGTGAGCGAGGCGAATACGCGCATCGCCACTGCGCTCAAGAAGCCGGCCAACGCGGCGAAGATCTCCGCGCAGGGTCTCGACGCGGTGACCTCGACGCCCGAGGCGCTGGGAGCGGCGCTGCGACAGGACCGCAGCCGTTTCGCCGACGTCGTCCGCAAGGCCAATATCGTCGCCCAGTAGAATCGGTCATGGCCAGGAAGAACCGCGCCAAGCGGACGGGGCGGCCGCGCCATACGAACGGAGAGGCACCGCAGACACGCGAGCGCATCCTGCGCTGCGCATTGCGCGAGTTCGCCGAGCAGGGCTTTCGCGGCGGCCGCGTGGAGCGCATCGTGCACCAGGCGCGCGTCAACCTGCGCCTCATCTACCACTACTTCGGCGGCAAGGAGGAGCTCTACCTCGCCTGCCTCGAGCGAGTCATCGTCGAGCTGCGCCGCGCGGAGCAGGCGCTCGATCTGGGGGCCCTGCCGCCGATCGACGCGATGCGCAAGCTGATCGACTTCACCTTCGAGCACATGTCCCGGCATCCGGAATTCATCGGCATGGTGCGCAGCGAGAACCAGCTCGGCTCGAAGGGCGTGCTGCGGCGCTCACGCATCGTGCCGAGCCTCACCCCGGCGCTCCTCGTGGTCATCGAGGACGTGTTGCAGCGCGGGCGCCGCGACGGCGTGTTCCGCCGGGACGTCGATGCGGTGCAGTTCTTCGTCACCCTGCACGCGCTGGCGGTGGTTCACCTCGCCAACCGGGCCACGCTGTCGACGATCCTCGGCCGCGATCTGTCCGATCCCGTGTGGCGCAAGGCGCGCCAGCGGCACGCCCACGAGGTGCTGTTCGCCTACCTGCGGCCGCCGGCGCGGCCGCGATAGGCCTCGCTTCAGCGGTGTGCGATCGCGTCGATCGCCACCGTGCAGCCGAAGGGCAGCTGCGACACGCCGATCACCGTGCGCGCCGGGCGCGGCTCCTTGAAGTGCTTCTCGAACTGGATGTTGGCCTCGTCGCGCAGCGTGATGTCGGTGACGAAGTAGATCATCTTCACCACGTGGCTCAGGTTGAGCCCGACGGTGCCGAGGCGCTTGTTGACCTCGTCCAACGCACGCTCGCATGCCTCCATGCGCCCCTTGACCGGGGTAAACGTCGAGTAGTCCATCGACGCGGTGCCGGACACGTAGACGATGCCGTCCTTCTCGAACAACTTGCTGTACGGATGCTTCTTGCTGTTGTCAGCCACGCTTTCTCCTCGTGCTCTGTTAGCCGCGCTTCGCGCCCTCGTACTTGCGCACGTGCTCGTCGCGGCGGTTGTACAGGTCGGGGTCGGCAAAGCCCATGAACTCGGGCTTCGCCTTGCCGGCCTGCACGATGACGTAGACAGGATCGACGGTATTGTTCTGGTAGCCGTGGATCACCCCGGCTGGACAGGATGCGCAGTCCCACTGTCCGAGCACCGTTTCGACGCGGTTGCCGGCCTCGTCCTCGAAGAACACCATCAGGCGGCCCTGCAGCACGAAGAACACCTCCTCCACTTCGTGCGTGTGCGCGGCGTTGCCCTGCCCCGACGGCACGTACATGATGGACAGGGTAAACGCGCGCGCCGGGATCACCTTGTCGTCCTGGTCCTTCTTGCCGCTGGTGTTGCCGATGAAGCGGTGCTGCGCGCGCTTCCACCCTTCGATCGAAGCGTCCGCGAACGCGGACCAGTCGGGCTTGCGCTCGCCGAAGCGGGCCACGTACTTCTTGCTGATGTCCTCCAGCGACATGCCTACGACCGCGGGGTCCAGGGCATGGCGCGCTTTTCTTTCGCTCATGTTTCTTTCCTCTGTCGCTGTCTACTTGGCTGCGACGAATTCGTTGGTGAAGTAGTCCGCTACGGGGCGCTTGGTCTTGATCGCCCCGTATTGCAGCAGCAGGTCCTGCGACGACGCCATCACCTCCGGCGAGATCCAGCCAAAGGGCTTGCCCTTGGCCCAGTCCGGTTCGAGCAGATCGAAGGAAAGGACGAGGACGCGCGTGACCACCTTGCGGTTCAAGGTCGGCGCACGCTTCAGTAGCGAGTCGATGGCGGCGTCGGGATTGGCGCGGGCCGCGTCGATGGACTGCTGCATGAGCCCCGCCATCTTGCGCACGAGCTGCGGGTTCGCCTTGATGAGGTCGTTGCCGGTGATGAGCGAGAGCCCCGGCACGCTGATGCCGGAGAGCGAGTAAGGCAGGCTCGCCGACGGCAGGCCGTTCTCCTCGAGCAGGGGGATCTGCAGGAAGTCCAACGATTCGATGCAGTCCACCCGCTTCTCGAGGAGCGCCTGCGGCTTCGCCGCCGGCTCCATGTTGATGACCTGGACCTTGCCCTCCAGGCCGGAGGACTTCAGCACGGCGGGGAAAAGCGCTCCCGAGCCGCCCGGCGAATAGCCGATGCGCGCGCCGGCCACATCGGCAAAGGACTTCCAGCCCTTGCTTTTCGGGAAGATCAGCGCGAGCGGGTTGCGGCGCAGGTAACCGGAGACGATCTTGACCGGCACGCCTTGCGACACGAGGCCCATCACCGCGCCGCCGTCAGCCGTGCCGAACATCACCGAGCCGTTGGCCACCGTCTGCGTGGTGACCGCCGAGCCGCGGCCTTCCAGCACGTCGAGGTCGATGCCGGCCTTCTTGAAGATGCCCTGGTCGATGCCGTAGTACCAGATGGCGTGGTAGCCGCTGTTCACCCAGTCGAGGCGCAGGGTGACCTTTTCCTGCGCGCTCGCCACGCTGGCGACCAGGGTGCAGATGACGGCGGCGAGAACCAGCTGTATTCGCTTCATGTCGACTCCTCCGGGAATCAGGCGGGATGGGCACGCTGCGACACGTGCCAGGGGATGGCGATGCGCTCGAGCAGCTCGACTGCGTAGAAGAACACCATCGCCAGCACCGAGAGCGCGACCAGCGTGGCGAAGAGAAGGGTGGTGTTGAGATTGCCCGAGGCCTGCAGCAGGACGTAGCCGAGGCCCTTGTCCGAGCCGATGAACTCGCCGGTCAGCGCGCCGACCACGGCGAGCGTCGAGGCCACCTTGAGGCCGCCGAAGATCGAAGGCAGCGCGTGCGGCAGCGAGAACTTCCAGAAGACGCGCCAGCCCGGCGCGCCCATGGCACGCGCGAGCTGCAGCATGGCGGGATCCATGCTGCGCAGGCCGACGATGGTGTCGATGACGATCGGGAAGAAGGCGATGAGGAAGGCGACGGCGACCTTCGGCGCGATGCCGAAGCCGAACCAGACGACGAAGAGCGGCGCGAGCGCGATCTTCGGGATGCTTTGCGTGGCGACCATCGGCGGATAGAGGAGGCGCTCGGCCACCAGCGAGCTCGCGATCACCACCGCGGCAGGGACGGCGAAGACCGCGGCCGCGACGAATCCGACCAGCACCGTGAGCGCCGTCCAGAGCGAGTGATAGCCGAGGTGCCGGGCGTTCTCGACCAGCTCCCGCGCCACGTCGAGCGGCGCCGGCACGAGATAGGGCGGGACCTTGAACACGCGCACGGCAAGCTCCCACACGACGAAGATCAGCAGGAACGAGCCGACGCCCCACAGGTGGCGGCTAAGCTGCACGCGCCCCTCCCTCCCGGATCACGCCCAGGTCGCGGAACAGCTCCCCGATGTGGCGGTTGTAGCGGCCGAACTCGCTGCTGTCACGCACCGCCAGGTTGCGCGGCCGCGGCAGGTCGATCGGCAGGATCTCGCGGATGCGCCCGGGGCGCGGCGTCATGACCACCACGCGGTCGGACAGGAACACCGCCTCCGAGATGCTGTGCGTGATGAAGACCACGGTCTTGCGCGAGCGCTGCCAGATGTCTTGCAGGTCGACCTGCAGCTGCTCGCGGGTGAGCGCATCGAGCGCGCCGAAGGGTTCGTCCATCAGGAGGAGCGGCGGCTCGTGCACCAGCGCGCGGCAGATCGAGACGCGCTGGCGCATGCCGCCGGAAAGCTGCCATGGATAGTTGGTCTCGAATCCCGCCAGCCCGACCGAGGCGATCAGGGCGCGCGCGCGCTCGCGGTGCGGCGCGCACGGCAGGCCGCGCATCTCGAACTGCACGAGGACGTTGCCGAGGACGTTGCGCCAGTCGAGCAGGAGGTCGCGCTGGAAGACGATGCCGACATCGGTGAAGGGCTTGCTCACCACCTGACCGCCGATCGAGACCGTGCCGCGCGTCGGCTGCAGAAGCCCCGCGATCATCGACATGATCGTGCTCTTGCCGCAGCCGCTCGGCCCGACGATGGAGACGAACTCGCCGGCCTGAATATCCAGATCCACCCGATCGACGGCAAGCGTGCCCTCGCCATGCTTGGCCGGGAACTGCTTCACCAGGCCGGCGGTCTGGATGAAGGCGCTCATGCCGGCGAGCGGCCTTTGCGCACCGCTCGCACGATCTCCTGCGGATCGATCGGTGTCCGGTTGAGCTCGAGGCCGAAGGAAGAGAGCGCATCGCATACCGCGTTGGCGAGCGCGACCGGAGGGGCGATGGCGCCGCCTTCGCCGAGGCCTTTCACGCCCAGGGGATTCAGCGGCGAAGGGATCTCCTGGTGGATCACCTCGATGCTGGGCAGCTGGCTCGCGATCGGCAGGGCATAGTCCATGAGCGATCCGGTCAGGAGCTGGCCCTCGCGGTCGTAGACCAGCGATTCGATCAGCGCCCCGCCGATGCCCTGCACGGCGCCGCCGATGATCTGCGCCTCGGCCAGCATCGGGTTCACCACCGTCCCGCAGTCATGCGCGATCGCGTAGCGTTCCAGCCGCACCGTGCCGCACTCGATGTCCACGTCGACGATGGCCGCATGCACGGCGTACGCCCAAGTCACCGTCGGCGGCTCGAAGTAGAACGTGTCCTCGAGGCCGGCCTCCATTCCGGGCGGTCGCCCCGTGTCCCACTCGGGCCGCGCCGCGCGCGCCACCTGGGAAAGCTTGAGAAACGCGCCCGGCACGCCCGTGATGCCGACGCCGCCCTGGCGGAGCTCGAGGTCGACCGCGCTGCATTCGAGGAGATGCGACGCGATGGCGAACACCTTTTTCTTCAGCCGCTCGCTCGCCTTGTGGATGGCGCCGGACACGTTCACCGTGCTGCGGCTCGCGATGGTGCCAAAGCCCATCTGGATCACCGCAGTGTCGGCGAGCGAGACCACGACGTCCTCGATGTCGACCGCCCACAGGTCGGCGATGATCTGCGCGTACACCGTCTCCATGCCCTGTCCCTGGGGGCAGGCGCCGGTGCACACCTGGATCTTGCCGCTCGAATCGATGCGCACCGTTGCGCCTTCGAACGGCCCGGCGCCGGTACCTTCGGTATAGCACCCGATGCCCAGGCCGAGGTACCGGCCTTGGCGGCGCGCCTCGCGCTGGCGGTCGCGGAAGGCTTCCACTCCGCCGAGTGCCGCGAGCGCCTTTTGCAGCGCGCCGGGATAGTCGCCGCTGTCGTAGACGATGGGCTCGCCGTCCCGGTACGGAATGCCGACGGAGAACGGCATCTCGTCGGCGCGAATCATGTTGCGCCGGCGCACCTCGGCCGGCTCGAGGCGCAGCGCGCCGGCAATGAGATCCATCAGGCGCTCGGTGACCTGTACGGCCTCCGGGCGGCCGGCGCCGCGATAAGGCGCGTTCGGCACCTTGTTCGTCGCCACGCCGAGCACCTCGGCGCTCATGTGCGGGATCTTGTAAGGCCCCTGCAGGTGCGAAGCGGTGTTGTACGCCGGCGCGACGCCGAGCGGCACCCACGCGCCGCAGTCCATCACGATGCGGTCATGCATCGCCAGGATGCGCCCTTCGCCGTCGAACCCGATCTCCACGTCGTGGATCTGGTCGCGCGAGTGGCAGGAGCACAGGAAGTGCTCGCTGCGCGTCTCGATCCACTTCATCGGGCGCTGCAGCTTCCGCGCGAGGAACGGCAGCAGCAGGTCCTCGGGATAGACGTGGCCCTTGACCCCGAAGCCGCCGCCGACATCGGGCGCCACGCAGCGCACACGCGCTTCCGGCAGACCGAGCGTGGTCGCGGCTTCCCGCCGCACCCAGTGCACGACCTGCGTCGACGACCATATGGTTATGGAGTCGGTGCGCACGTCGTAGGCGCTCAGGACGCCGCGCGTCTCGAGTGGCACGGCCGCATAGCGGTGGTGGACGAAGCGCTTGCGCATGCGGTGCGGGGCCGAAGCGAGCGCGGCCTTTGCGTCGCCCTTGTTGAGCTGCATGGTGCCGAGCAGGTTGCTGTCGAACTGCTCGTGCAGCCGCGGCGCGTTGGCGAGGGCCGCCGCCTCCGGATCGATCACGACATCGAGCGGCTCGAGGTCGACTTCGACGAGCTCCGCCGCGTCCTGCGCGGCGTGCACGGTCTCGGCGACGATCACGGCGATCGCCTCGCCGACATGGCGCACCTTGTCGGTGGCGAGCAGCGGCTGGCGTGGGTTCAGGATGCGGTGCGGGATGGCGACGCGCCACTTCTTCGGCAGCGAGACCTGGTTGTCCGCGACCGGC
>Ga0070681_10008045_pt1 | contig 10320 bp, 9 predicted proteins | sample KBSC83BmetaG_FD_65650 | JGI IMG/M metagenome (GOLD analysis project Ga0070681, IMG submission 65650) | Corn rhizosphere microbial communities from Kellogg Biological Station, Michigan, USA - KBS C8-3B metaG | ecosystem: Host-associated > Plants > Roots > Rhizosphere | place: USA: Michigan...
ATGATCCGGTCGCGGTCGCGCTGAAACACCGTGCGCGTCGGGCTTTCCGGCTCGGGATAGAGCCGGCCGCGACTGTCCTTGGGGTGACAGGCATAGGCGGCAAGCGCCGGGTTGCTCATGGGCCGAAACCTAATCCGAGGCAGCCTCAGGTGCAATGTGGTCGAATGGTGAAGAATCGGGGAATCGGGGCTGATGTGCCGATTCCGCTCTACCCTCATCCCGAGCTTGTCGAGGGACGCAAAGCGCTACTGCAGCGTCAGTTCTTGCCTTTGGCGAGACGGCGAAGTGACTCGAAATCGCCCCGGATCAGCGCCTCCTTCTTAGCGCGGCTCCAATTCTTGACCTGGCGTTCGGCTGCGATGGCGTCCGTAATACGATCGAATTCCTGATGAAAGACGAGCTCGACCGGCCGTCGGCGCGCCGTGTAGCCGTCATAGCTTCCGGCGCCGTGCTGCGCTACCCGCTCCTCAAGCGACGCTCGCGTGATTCCCGTGTAGTAAGAACCATCAGAGCAGCGCAGGATATAAACGAAGGCGCCCATTGTGGTTCTCGCTGCAATCCGGTTGTGCGTCCCTCGACAGGCTCGGGATGAGGGGACGGGGATGATGGCATCGACAAACGCAAAATCCACGCCCCTCTCGGGTTGCAAGCGGCGCTCGGCTCGGGGATGATCGCCGGCCAAGACCACGCAGGGAGGGGCCGGCGGAATGGCGAGCGCGTTGAGCTATGACTACATCATCATCGGCGCCGGCTCGGCCGGATGCTGCCTCGCCCATCGCCTGACCGAAGACACGGATGTGCGCGTGATGCTGCTCGAAGCGGGCGGCTGGGACCGCGATCCGCTGATCCACATCCCGCTCGGCTGGGGCAAGATCTTCGCGGACCGGCTGCATGACTGGATGTATTTCACCGAGGCGGAGCCCGGGCTCGACGGCCGCAGCATCGAATGCGCGCGCGGCAAGGTGATCGGCGGCTCCTCCTCGATCAATGTCATGGGCTATGTCCGCGGCAATCGCGGCGATTACGACCGCTGGGCCGAGAGCGGGCTGACGCAATGGTCCTATGCGCACGCCCTGCCCTATTTCAAGCGCCAGGAAAGCTGGGAAGGCGGCGCCAGCGAATATCGCGGCGGCGATGGCCCGATCGCGACGCGTTTCACGCGCTATGAAGACCCGCTGATCGAGGCCTTCCGCGATGCCGGCAAGCGGCTCGGTCATCCCTCGACCGAGGATTACAACGGCGCCGAGCAGCACGGCTTCGGCCGGACCCAGGCCAATATCGTGAAGGGCCGGCGCGCCAGCACGGCGACGGCCTATCTGCGTCCGGCCCTGGCGCGCAAGAATCTCCAGGTCGAGACCCAGGCGCTGGTGACGCGTCTCCTCTTCGAGGGCAATCGCGCGGTCGGCGTCGAATATGAGAAGGATGGCCAGACCGCGACCCTCAAGGCCGAGCGCGAGGTGCTGCTTTGCGGCGGCGTCATCAATTCGCCGCAGCTCTTGATGCTGTCGGGCATCGGCGATCCCGAGGAGCTCGGCCAGCACGGCATTCCAGTGAAGGTCGCGCTCCCGGGCGTCGGCAAGAATCTGCAGGACCATCTCTCGGTCGGCGTCGAATATGCGCGGCGCGGCCGCGGGCCCTTCCCCGGCCGGCTGCGCATGGACAATATCGCGCGCGAGATGGTACAGGCCTATCTCTTCGGCACCGGTCCCGCGACCGACCTCCCCGGCGGTGTGATGGGCTTCATCAAGACCGCCCAGGCGAAGACCATGCCCGATATTCAGATCCTCTTCCGCATGGCGCCGACCGGCTTGCAACCCTATTGGCCGCTCCTGCAGCAGCCGGCCAATGACAGTTTCGGCCCGCGCGCCGTGCTCTTGCGGCCGACGAGCCGCGGCGCGGTGAAGCTTGCTTCGACCGATCCCAAGGCGAAGCTGCGCATCCACCAGAATTTTCTCGGGACCGACGCCGATATCAAACTTATCCGCGAGGGCGTCCGCATGGTGCGCGAGATCTGCCGGCAAAAGCCGGTGCAGGACTTCGCCGCCGCCGAGCTCGCTCCGGGACCGGGCAAGGAGAGCGATGAGGAGATCGACGCGCATGTGCGCAAGGTCGGGGCGACCGCGCATCACCCGCTCGGCAGCTGCAAAATGGGGATCGATGCCGATCCGATGGCGGTGGTCGACCCCGAATGCAGGGTACGCGGGATCGACGGTTTGCGCGTCGTCGATGCGGCGGTCATGCCCGATCTCGTCGGCGCCAATATCAACGCGACGGTGATCATGATCGCCGAGAAGATGGCCGACATCATCCGCGGCCGGCCCACCCTCGCCCCGGTGAATGTGTGATGGCGGCCTCGCACGCTCGGCCCGCTGTTCGGACGCGAGGCCACATCCCCGCCCTGCCGCTCGCGTTTTCGCTGGCGGCGTTGCTCGCGAGCTGCGTGCCCGCGGGGCAGGATGCCAGCCTCTACTATGCCGGCGGCGAGGTCGGAAAGAGCTTTGGCATCCAGCCGCCGCGCCGCGTCTATGCCTGCCCGCGGCCGATTCCGAAATCGGTCGAAGGCTGCATCGTGCGCGCCAACGGCTATTTCACCGTCGACAGCGCCGCCCAGCAGCCGAGCGATCACCGCACCATCCTGCATCTCGTCTTCGAGGACGGAAAATCGGGTTGGATGAGCTATGACGATTTTCTGCGCCAGCGCCCCGTCCCGGCCCGTCTCGGCCGTGTCGCGCGTCTCGGGATGACGACGGAGGAGATCAAATCAAGCTGGGGCGCGCCGGCGGCCATCGCGCCCGAGCCCTCGCCCGGCGGCGGCACCCGCGAGAAATGGTCCTATCCCGGGATCGGCGAGCTCTTTTTCGAGGACGGGAAGCTGGTCGAGCTTGGGCTGAAACGCGCCTTGCCGCTGGCGCGTTGACGCAAAGCCGGCGCATCGCCAAGGTTTGACAAAGGCTTCACCCTCCCCACATAGAATAGGCTGCGAAACTCCAGGATTTGCACGATGCCGGACGGCGCCGCCAACACCGAGCCCCAAGTCACCTTGACCGCCAGCGCGGCCAAGCGCGTCGCCGCGCTCAAAATTCAGGAGAACACGCCGGACGCCTTTCTGCGCCTCGCCGTGTCGGGCGGCGGTTGCTCGGGCTTTCAATATGGCTTCAGCTTCGATACCGCCAAGGCCGCGGAAGACCGCATCTTCGAGCGCGACGGCGTTGCGCTGGTCATCGACGAGGTCTCGCTCGAGTTGGTCAAAGGCGCCGAGATCGATTTCGTCGAGGACATGATGGGCGCCTCCTTCCAGGTGCGGAACCCCAATGCCGCTTCCTCCTGCGGTTGCGGCAACTCGTTCTCGGTCGCCTGATTGGCCGCATCCCAGCGAATTCGCTATTTACCTTAAGATTTATCCTTAATTATATGAAATTATAATATTTATTTCGGTCGATAGTCGACCGGGACTCGGCCGCGTTTACCGTCCGTTTACCAAACCGCGTCATGGATGGAGGCGGGAATGGAGGCGGCGATGGGCGATGGTTCGACAAAGCGTGTCCTGGTGGTCGAAGGCGACGCGCCGGCGCGCGGCATGATCAAGGGCATGGTCGAAGCGGCGGGCTTCGAGGTCGTGGCCGCGGACGGCATGGCCTCGGCCTTGGGCGCGCTCGAAGGCGCCAGCCCGATCGACCTCGTCATCACCGGCATCGGCCTCCCGGCCGACTCGGCAGCCGCGCATCCGCTTGCCGAATTGGCCAAGAGCGGGCGGAAAGTCATTTATCTGAGCGGCGCCGAACGCGCGGCGGAGGGGCCCGGCAACGACAATCAAATCCTGCAAAAGCCGGTGATGATCGACGCGCTGTTGCGTAAGATCACCGCGGCGCTCGGGCCGCAGCCCAGAGCCTGAGCGGCGTAGCACAGCCGGCGCGCCGTTCCAGAGAGTCGGATCGTTTACTATCGACGTCATGGCCGGGCGTCGTCCCGGCCATCCACGTCTCCGAGCCTCGACATCAAAAGACGTGGATGCCCGCGACAAGCGCGGGCATGACGATTTAACGAAAGGCGACCCCGCTTCAATGAGCGAGTCGCCGCTCACTTCTCGAGCGCGTCGCGCAAGGCCTGCGCCAAATCGCGGCGGCGATATGGCTTGCTCAACAACACGAACTCGTCTTTCCAGCCGCTGTCATTGTCGAACTTCATCTGCGGAAAGCCCGAGGTCAGCACGACCGCCGTCTCGGGCCAGCGCCGGCGCACCTCGCGCGCGAGCGCATAGCCATCGGCGCCACCGGCAAGGATCACGTCGGTGAACAGCAGATCGACCTTCTCGCGCTCGCAGGTCGCGAGCGCCGCGGCGGCGCTCTCGGCCTCGAGCGCGCGATAGCCGAGATCGTGCAGTTGGCGCAGCACGACGCGGCGCAGCGCGGCATTGTCCTCGACCGCGAGCACCACCTCGCCGCGCCCTTGGGCAAGTAGGCCGCGCTCGGCCGGTGCCTCCGCCGCGGTGCCTTCGGGCGCGCGCGGCAGATAGAGTCGGAAGGTCGTGCCGACATCGGGCTCGCTATAGACGTTGATATGTCCGCCCGATTGCTTGACGAAGCCGAACACCATACTGAGGCCGAGCCCCGTCCCCTTGCCCGCTTCCTTGGTGGTGAAGAACGGTTCGAAAATCCGCCCGATCAAGTCCGGCGGAATCCCGCTGCCGGTGTCGCTCACCTCGATCAGCGCGTAATCGCCGGGCGCGACCTCGGGAAAGAGCGAGGCGTAATCGGCGTCGAGATGCCGGTTCATCGTCGAGATCATGAGCTTGCCGCCTTGCGGCATCGCATCGCGCGCGTTGGTCGCGAGATTGGCAAGGCTCGCTTCGAGCTGCGCCGGATCGATCACGATCGGCCAGAGATCGGGCGTGAGGTCGAGTGAAATCTCGACCCCCTCGCCCAAGGTCCGGGTCAAGAGCTTGACGATGTCGCCGATCAGCGCATTGAGATCGACGCGCTCGGGCTTCAAGGGCTGGCGGCGCGCGAAAGCGAGCAGACGCCGCGTCAGCTCGGCGCCGCGGAGCGCCGCATCGAGCGCGTCGCCGACCAACTCGGCGTCGTCCGGCTGGAGCGCTTTCGAGCCGCGGGCGAGATCGAGATTGCCGATGATGATGCCGAGCAGATTGTTGAAATCATGCGCCATGCCGCCGGTGAGGTTGCCGATCGCCTCCATCTTTTGGGCCTGGATAAGCTGGCGCTCCAAGGCGGTGGTCTGGGTCGCGTCCTCGAGCAAGCCGACGACGGCGCGCAGGTGCCCGTCTTCATAGACCGGCCCGCCGCTGAAGCGGATCTCGACGAAAGACCCGTCCTTGCGCCTCCGCCGCAGCGCGAGGTTGCGGATGATCTGGCCCTCGGCCATGCGCTGGACGATCTCCGCCGAGGCGGTGCCATCCTCCTCGGGCACGATCGGCAGAACGCGGCCGATCGCCTCCTCGGCGGTGTAGCCGAAGATGGTCTCGGCGGCGCGGTTCCAGAGGAGGACGGAGCGATCGGGCGCCATCGCGGTGATGGCGAAAGGCGCCGCTTCGAGCGTCGCCGTGACGAGACTCTGCGTCTGCCGCAGCTTCGCCTCCGCCTCCCGCCGCTCCTCGAGCTCATGCGCGAGCTCGGCGGTGCGGTTTTTGACGAGCGCCTCGGTCGCAAAGCGCCGCACCCGCTCGCGCTCGGTGTAGAGCGCCAAAAGGGCGGTGATCGCCAAGCCAAGCCCGAGCCAATACCAGCGATCGCCGCTGCGCAGCCCGTCGACGAGGCTGGGGCCGAAAGTGAGCGCGAGCGTCCATTGCCGCCCCAGCGAGTCGAAGGAGCGGTCGAGGCTCATCGCGCCAGGCGCCGGCGCTGCGGGTTGCGGCTCGATGACGATCTGCGCCGTCGCGCGGTCGAAGCGCGCGATCGGTGTCGGCTGGCCATCCGGCGGCGTCGCGGCGACGAAGAAATCGATCGATTCGTCGAGCAGCGGCAGCGTTGCCACCATATCCGCCAGCATGCGGTCGAAGCGGAAGCGCGCGAGCACGACGCCGCGAAACCCGGCGCGGCGCTGATCGACGGTGAGGTGCGGCGTCCCTGCGGCATAGACGGGCGCCAGCACGGTGAAGCCGAGCGGGGTCTCCGTCCCCATCGGCAAATGCAGCGGCGCGCTCATGAACGGCAGGCCGCTGTCGCGCGCGGTCTCGACCCAAGCCTTGCGCTCCGGCAGCGAGATCACGTCGAAACCGACGGGTCCAGGCCGGCCGTCGAAAGTCTTTTGGAACAGCACCGGCATATAGGCCGGGCGATCCGGCTCCTCGGCCAGGCGGTTGGCTTCGTCGCGGGCGACAATGCGGAAATCGGGCACGCCGGCGGCGCGCGCTTGCGCGGCGAATTCGCCGCGCTGCGCTGCCGGAATCCACGGCGCCCAGACCACGGCGCTGGCGAGACCGTCGCTCTCATGCGCCAGGGCGGCGAAAGCCTCGAACTGAGCGGCGGCGGTGCGATTGTCGACCGAGAGATAATGCGCGAGCGATTGCACTTGATCGATCTCGCTCGCGAGACGGCGCTCGATCGCGCGGGTATGCAGCTCGGCGCGCAGATCGAGCAGGCTGCGCACCCGCGTCTCGTCGGCGCGCCGGGCGAGGTCCGATGCGATAAGCGAGATGACGATGCCGAGCGCGAGCACGCCGAGCGCCGGCAGATGGCGGCGAAGCGTCGGCATCGGGCCGGCGCGGCGCGCGGTTCCGGTCGAAGCACTGTTTTGACGAGGCGGGTTCACTCGGTCGCTAGTTACCAGTGTGCCGCAGCGATATCAAATGGAACTTCGCTTCGTTCCGAGTCGCGCGCGGCACGGCTTGACGCGGCGCGGAGCGCGGCGCATGAGAGCGCGGATAGGGCAAGGATAACGGGGACAAAACCTTGGTGAAGATCGCCACCTGGAACGTCAACTCGATCAAGGTCCGGCTGCCGGCCGTGCTCGACTGGCTGAAGAGCGCGGCGCCCGACATCCTCTGTCTGCAGGAGATCAAATGTCCGGCGCCGGATTTTCCGGCGCTCGAGATCAAGTCGCTCGGCTATCACGTCGAGGCGGTGGGCCAGCGCAGCTATAACGGCGTTGCGATCCTCTCGCGCGAGCCGGCGCAAGACGTCCTGCGCGCGCTGCCGGGCGATGCCGCGGACGAGCAGGCGCGCTATCTCGAAGCGACCATCGCGGGCTTGCGCGTTGCGTCGATCTATCTGCCCAACGGCAACCCGGTCGAGAGCGAAAAATACCCGTACAAGCTCGCCTGGATGGAGCGCCTCCGGACGCGCGCCCGCGCGCTCATCGAGACCGAAGCCGCGGTGGTCCTCGCCGGCGATTACAATATCTGCCCGACCGACGAGGATGTGTACGATCCCGAAGGCTGGCGCGGCGACGCGCTCTGCCGCATCGAGTCGCGCCTTGCCTTCCGCGCCATCGCCAATCTCGGCTATGTCGACGGCTTCCGCGCCCTCCATAGCGAGCCGCACCGCTACAGCTTCTGGGATTACCAGGCCGGGCGCTGGCAGCGCGGCGACGGCTTGCGCATCGACCATCTCATGCTGAGCCCGCAAGCCGCCGACCGGCTCGAGGCCTGCGACATCGATGCGGCACCGCGCGCCAAGGAGAAGGCATCGGATCACACGCCGGTCTGGTGCACGATCGGCGAGGCGCGCAAGCCCGCGCTGATGTAATCGCGGTCTATCGCGGCGGGATCGCGAAAGCGGGCCGCGCCTTGAAGAGCGGCTGCAGCGACGGCCAGGCGAGGATCGCCTCGGGATGGCCGATCACAAAGGGCCCAACCTCGTATTGCTGAAAGAGGATGCCGAGCCCCTCGGGCTCGATCGCCCAATTCTCCGGCTGCGCGACGCTCTTGCGCAGCGCGTCCGCGCTTTTGGCGAACAGCATGGCGGGCTCGATCTGCCGCTGGAGCTGGGCGAAAGCGAGCTGCGCCAGCGCGTCCTGCCAGGCTTTGCCGGGCGCGAAGAGATCGGCGGCAACGAGGCCGCGCTGCGGCTTGAGCAGCCAGTTGAAAGCGAACACCGCCTCGCCGCCATGCGCCGCGCCATGCGGATAACGATAATCCGTGATCACCGTCGCGATCAGCGCAGGCCCCGCGCTCGCGATGCGGTAGTCGACAGAGCGATCCTCGGCCAAGCGATCCTCCGACTTGGCGATGGCCTCGATCCGGCGCCGGATCACCGCGTTCCAGGCGCGCGCGGCCGCATTCTTCGGCCGATCGATTTGCGGCCAGGCGATATCGCGCTCAACGAAGCCGAAGCGATCGCCGCTTGCCGTTGCGGCAAAGCGCTCGTGCCGAGCGATGACGAAGCCGCCCTTCGCGAGCGTCGCCTGCTCGAGCTGCCGCTTGCGCAGGCCGTAGCGCCGCGCGAGACACGCGGCCGGTGCTTCGCGATCCGGGGCCGCGGACGGGATCTCGGAGCCGGCGGTATCGCAAAGCGTATCGATGAAGCGCAGCCAGGCGCGTTGCGCCTCTTGCAGTGCCTGGCGCGCCGCGGGCGAGAGCGGCACGAGCGCCGCGCTGAGTTCGGCAGCGGCCGCCTCATTCGTCGCGGCGAGCGCGGAATCGGCGCAGACGATCCGCTCGCGCACATTGGCCGGCTTGGCGCAATCGACGGGCGCCGCCTGCGCCCCGGCGCCGAGCGCCAGCAGCGCGGCGAGGGTTGCGGCAAAGAGCGGCGCGATGCCCGCTCTCACGCCCGGCGTATCACTTGCCGACCCGCTTCGCCGCCTCCTCGATGAGGCTGAGATCGGCGTATTTCTTGGGATCGAGATCGGATTTCAGGAAGCCCAGATCATGCGCCGAGGCGATGTTGCGCTTCAACGCGTCGAGATCGGGCATGCCCTTCGGGTCGTGATAGAGATCGCCCTTGGTGAAGAGCCATCCCGACCACAGCGAGGCCGGGGTCTTGGTGTAGGCGGTCACGTCCTTGATCGCCTCGTCGTGATTGGCCGGATCCCAATACCAGCGCAGCTCGCGCAGATTGTCCTCGAGGAAATCGACCAGCGCAGCGCGGTTCTTCTGAACGAAAGACGCGCGCGCGGTCATGATGATCATTTGCGAGATGCCGAGCGCGTCCTTTTGCAGGAAGAGGGGATGTGCCGCGGCGCGCAGCGCCGGATCGAAGGCGAAAGGCTGGACCCCGGTGATGAGGTCGACCTTGTGATCCATGAGCTCGGCCTTCATGTTGGGGAAAGCCGATTCGATCAGCGTGTAGTCGCGCTTGTCCTCGAGCTTGTGCTTCCTCAGCATCACGCGCAGCGCGATGTCGACGGCGCTGCCCGCGGCGTTCGAGGTGACGATCTTGCCCTTCAAGTCCTCGATCTTTTTGATCGGGCTGTCGTTCAGCACCATGTATTGCGTGCTGTAATAGCCGGGGACGCCGTCGCGGAACACATCGGAGAGAATGCGCAGATCGGTGAGCCGCGCATTCTCGACCGCGAGCGCGAAGGACGAATAGGCGAAGGGCACGAGATCGATCTGGCCGCCCGCGACCGCGGTGATCATCGGCGGCGTGCCGGTGAAATGGATGAAATCGAGCGTGTAGCTCTTGCCCTCGTGCTGCGCGATGCCGGGCCGGCCCAGCAACGCCAAAGGCGCGTCGCCCGCCGGCACGATCCAGGCGATGCGCAGCTTCACCGGCTCCGCTTTGGCGGCGGGGCTCGATGCGCCGAGCAGCGCGCAAGCGGCCAGCGCCGCCAAGAATGGCTTTACGACGCCCATGTCAGTCCTCCCCAAGGATGATTGTTCTTTGCTTTGCATAGCATGGCCACCGCGCCGAGACCATACGAGCGAACGCCGCCCGCCGGCGCACGGCAATGACCGAGGCGGCGCCGAAGCGCGGCTTAGAAATGATAGCCGTAGCGCAGGCGGAGGAAGTCGCCGGGCGCGCTGCGATCGCCGAGATAGGGCGAGGCCGTGGCGTGATCGAGCGCGAGGGACAGGCTTTGCTGCGCGCCGAGCTCGTAGCCGAATTCGAGGGTCGAGTGCAGCGAGAAGAGCGGCGAGCCGGAGGGCCGCGTCGGATCCTCGGGCATGACGCGATTGACCGCGCCGGCGAAGCCGATGCTGCCGAAGAGGCGGTGGCTGTCGAAGATGTTCCAGGCGAGGCCGACATAATTGCCGGTCACGGTCGGCCCGAAGCCGTAGGTCTCGCCCGAGAGGGTACGCGGCGAGAACAGGAAGCGCAGCACGCCGTGATCCGGCGAAGTCAGCGAGATTTCGAGATTCTCACGCGAGGCAGGCTCGGTGTTGGCGGGCGTGCCGAGCTCGATCGGAAAGCTCGAGGTGAA
>Ga0070681_10008047_pt1 | contig 10320 bp, 11 predicted proteins | sample KBSC83BmetaG_FD_65650 | JGI IMG/M metagenome (GOLD analysis project Ga0070681, IMG submission 65650) | Corn rhizosphere microbial communities from Kellogg Biological Station, Michigan, USA - KBS C8-3B metaG | ecosystem: Host-associated > Plants > Roots > Rhizosphere | place: USA: Michigan...
ACGATCGCGCTTATGAGGATACTTCCAAGCGCGTCGGCCCATAGCCAGTTGAACGCCATGATCGCCAGGCCGGCGAGAATTGCTGCGACGGAGCCCAAAAGGTCGCCCATCACATGAAGCCACGCACCGCGTAACCCAATGTCGTGCTTGTGCGACGCGCTCAACAGATAAGCCGACGTCAGGTTAACAACCAGGCCGCCGGCCGCGATCAAAGTGAATTGCGGCGCAAGTATCTCCGGCGACGTGTACCACCGCTGGATCGCTTCGTAAATGACCAGAAACGAGAGCAGGACAAGGATGATCCCGTTTGCAAACGCCGCGAGTATTTCCAGTCGGTAATATCCGTACGTCTTGTTCTCGGTGGCGGGACGTGAAGCAAACCATGCGGCGGCCAGTGTCAGGCCGAGGGCCACGACATCCGTGAACATGTGGCCAGCATCGGCAACGAGCGCAAGGGAGTTGGTCAGCCATCCGCCAACGCCTTCAGCCAGCATGTAGACAAACGTCAGACCGGCAACGATCTTAAGCCGGTTCAGGCTTGCTTCCGTTCGTCGATGATGATCGTGTGCGTGATGTGTCGCGATGGCCAAGGCCTCCCGCTAATATTTTCGCACAACTTTTCCGGTTTGCAGCGAGAGGACAAAGCCTGTTCGATTGCCGCGGTCATCGCTGATCTCGATCGCAGCCACGGCGGACGGCGTCGAGACCTGTAGCCTAAAGCTTCCATCCGAACCCGAATAGCTCGGTTCACGGCCTTGCGTGCGGACAGAAAGGCCAGGTTGGGTACGCCCGCTTATCAGATAAACATTTCCGCCGATATTTTCCGAATGCCAATCGGCAACCTCGATGGCGCGGCCGCTGTCGTTCCGTACCACCTGGAATTTCCATGGCTCGTTCCAATCCGTCGTTTGACCGGACTTCGCGGTCGATTTCACGCGCCAATAGTAGGTTCCCGGTGACAGTCCGCCGATCCGGAACTCGTTTGTCGTCATCTGATTTCGATCGACGAACATCGAGTCGGGTGAGAAATAAGGCGAACGCGATACCTGCAGGTAATAGCTCGTGGCATTGGTCCCTTGCCAGGACAACGCGACCGTTCCGCCTGTGCCCGTCGTGTCGACTATCTGAGTTAGGTTCGCAGGGCCGACTTGTTTCGGCGGATCGAGCAGTTTCTCACGCGACGAGATCTGTCCGTTATTGACCGAAGCAAATTCGTTTTCATGGATGACCGTTGTTTGGCCATCAAGCGTCGTCTCGACACCGCCCCGCGTGATCCTGATCTCGCCGCCGTTTGTTTGAGCGTCCGCATTAAAGCTCGCGTCCGTCTGCGGCATAAGCTTGTTCTCGGACTCGGCGACCTCGACGACGTTCTGCGAATTATCACCCTGGTCCTGCGTCTTGACGTTGATCTGGCCGTCGTCGAGCGATACGCGGACGTTTTTATTTCCAAACAGCGAGGAATTATCACGCACAACGACCGTGCTGTTTGGCTTGACGCTGTATACCGAACCGTCAACCATTTGCAGCGTCGCGCGCCCGTCGGCCTGTGTCTGAATAGTGTCACCGGCGGCAACGTAGATCGCCCGCGTGACGATTATCGTCTCCCGCGTCGACGCCTTGGTCACGCGCACGTCACCTTCGAATGAAATGATCCGCGTAGAGTTTGTCGGCACGTCCGCCTCGACCTGCCCGGAAAACAAGCTAAACCTCGTCGCGGCAATATAAAGCCCGCTGCCGATGACGCTGACGACAACGATGAAGATGATCGTATAAATAGTGCTCTTTCGAATGTTCCACCATTCGATATAGAACTTTTTATACTGTTGATGATCTTCGATGGGTTCTTTCATTTATGGGACGCGTATCGTTTGAACTGAAGCGTGCAGAGAGGATCGGTCGATTCAAGATCAATGAGGCCCCACTGCAAATGATGTCGGTAAGCCGTTACAAAAGTGTGCCTGTTCGTTTTATAGGGGCTGTTTACGCAGAAGGCCCAGGTGTCCGTGACAGACACCAACGCAGTTTATATTATAAAGCGTTCGCGAAAAACGGCAAGAGTATTTTAACGGCCGGCAGCGGTCTGATCAGCGCTGAACGCGATCAAACCGACGATCTGCTCGAGACCGGCCGCGTCAATATCGCTAAAATCGTCGAGTTTGTCGCTGTCTACATCCAGCACACCGATCACGTGTTGGTCACCATCGAATATCGGCACGACGATCTCCGATTTCGATGCGGAACTGCACGAAATATGGCCGGGAAACGCATCGACATCCGGCACGATCGTTGTCGAGGCCGTAGAGTACGCATGGCCGCAGACGCCTTCGCCAAACTTGATTCGCGTGCAGGCGAGCGGGCCCTGAAATGGCCCGAGAACGAGCTCACCGTCCTTAGCCAGATAGAATCCGACCCAAAAGAATCCAAATGCTTCCTTTAGAACGGCTGCGATATTAGCGAGATTGGCGATCAGGTCCGTCTCGCCTTCGACCAGCGCGGCGATCTGCGGTTTGAGCTCTTTATACATCGTCGCCCGGTCAGCCGATCTCGAGAATGCGATGCTTTCAGCCATTGGTTCAAGCTTATTGCGCAATAGCCATGACGCGCAAACCGATCAACGAGCGCTCTCGGACCGCAACGCCTCACGTGCTTGCCGGACGAGGACGGCGGCATCGTGCGCGGTCGCCGCCGTCGCGGTAATATGCCCCATCTTTCGTCCCCGCCGCGGATCCGACTTGCCGTAAAGATGGAGCTTTACATTCTCGATATCCAACGCCGCCGCCCAGTTTGGGTCGCCGTTTTCCCAAAGGTCGCCAAGTACATTCGCCATCGCGGCCGGGCGATAAAACTCCGTCGACCCTAGTGGCAACCCGCAAACCGCTCGCAACTGCTGTTCAAACTGCGACGTGACGCACGGACCAAATGTCAGGTGGCCGGAATTATGCGGCCTCGGCGCCAATTCATTTATAAGCAGATTTCCGTTCGTCGTCAGGAAGAATTCAACACAGAGCGTTCCCACATATTCGAGCCGATCGGCGATGGCACTGGCGATCTCAACGGCCTTTCGCGAGGTCTTTTTGTTCACGGCAGCCGGCGCGAATGAGACGTCCAGAATGTGGTTTGCGTGCTCATTTTCGATCGCGCCGTAATGGACAAAATTTCCGCGCTGATCTCGGGCGCACACGACCGATACCTCTTTTTCGAAACCGACAAATTCTTCGAGCACGGCCTCCTGTCCCGTAAGATTTTCAAATGCGCGCTCGACCTCGCCAATACTTTCGACCTTTTGCTGCCCCTTGCCGTCATAGCCAAAGCCCGCGGTCTTTAGCACCGCCGGAGTTCCGACCGCTTCGAGGCCGCGATACAGGTCGTCGATCAGCTTTATATGCCGAAATTCCGCGACCGGAAATCCTTTCTCGGCGAGCCACGTTTTCTCACGAAGGCGGTTCTGTGTTGTATGCAGGATGTCGCCGCGCGGATGAACGGGTACGAACTCGGCCGCCACTTCCATTGTCGCGGACGGGACGTTTTCAAACTCGAAAGTTACGACGTCGACGCTCCTCGCAAACTCTCGTACTGCATCGAGATCGTCATATTTCGCACTCGTTTCGAGGTCTGCTATCTGGCCTGTCGGCGTGTCGGTGTCGGGCGAGAAGGTGTGGACGCGATATCCCATCTTGCGCGCCTCAATAGCGAACATGCGGCCAAGCTGGCCGCTGCCGAAAACACCTATAGTTGAACCGGGAAGAACTATCGCGCTCACTTTGCCAAGGTCGAACGGATAGATTAACCCGACTCTTGCCCGAACGCGAATTGCGTCAAATTGACGAGAGTCTATTTGCCCTCGGCGGCGCTCATCGCCTTCTGCACGTCCTCGTTGTGTTTCTGATTTTCGGCGAGCGAATTGCTGTTCTGAACAGCCGTGCCGTATTGGCCCGAGCGTTTCTGATCATACTCTGTCCGCGAAAGTCCCGCATCGGGATCTTTTTTCTGCGTCTCAACGCGATTTGCTTCGTTGGCATTTATCTCAGCCATCTTCTGCTCAAAGCCGCCCATCATGTAATAAACGAGCAGCGCAACTGAAGCAAAGATTAGCAGCGAAACATACGAAAAACGTGCCGGCGGTCCCTGGCGCTTTTTGCCACGCGCCGAGCCGAGTTGTCTTTCACAGCGTTTGCATTCAAACGCGTCGGCAAAATTGGTCAAACCGCAGTATTTACATCTGATAGAGCTCATAGAACATGACCTCTGAAGGGCGAGAATTTCGAGGGAGATTACCCGGTTTAAATCAAATGGCTAATCGGAGCGAGATTTCAGGATCTGCTCTTCAAACATGCCGCTCCTCCGGAGCTTAATACGTGTGAAAAATGATTTCGAGATCCGTTAGTAGCGATATGTTTGTAGATACTTTCACCGACCCAATTTTGTGCGTAGGACGGTTTTGGTTTGCTTCGACCGAAACGCTTTCAACTTTGCCCGAAGTGCGGGCCGAGAATTAGCAAGTATCGAAACCGCAAGCAGCGCTGCATTTTTCGCGCCGGCCTCGCCAATTGCGAGCGCCCCGACGGGAATGCCGGCGGGCATCTGCGCGATCGAGAGCAGAGAATCGAGGCCCTTTAACGCGCGGCTTTCGACGGGCACGCCGAGCACGGGCAAAACGGTCTGCGACGCGCACATTCCGGGTAGATGAGCGGCTCCGCCGGCACCGGCGATGATCACTTCGAGGCCGCGCTCTGCGGCCGACTTGGCAAACTCGAACAGCAAGTCTGGCGTGCGGTGCGCCGACACGATCTTTGTCTCATGCGGCACGCCGAAGTCGGTCAGCACATCCGACGCGGCCTTCATCGTCGGCCAGTCAGACTTGCTGCCCATGATGATCGCAACGATCGCCTTATTCTTATTCGCGCTCATTGTTGTCGATAATAACGACTATGCCGCCCATATGAGCCTCGTCGGCTAGACACCGGACTCCATCCACGTAGCAAACGTGACTATCCCTGATCTCATCGCTGTCAACGTATCTTGCTTCGAACCCACCCGAGAGCGCGACATTGGAAAACTTTAGCCGGTGTCCATTTTCGTCAACGGCGCGATGGGCGCATTCGACGCAGATATAATGCGGGTAACGCAGAGAGACCTCGCCCGACCTTCCGCAGATCGGACATTCATATTCATCCATTTTGCCCAAGCTCTCCGCGGATGACTGACTCAAACTTGTCCCAGGCGTGGATGCTGGTTCGCCAATAGACGATCTTTCCGTCGCGGCCGATGACAATGTTTTTCGGATAGCCGCTGAATTTGAAAAGGTTAACCAGCGACAGGCCCTGGCCGACGTGCCGGTAGTTAAATGGATGCCCGCGGAGATATGTCCTTAGCTCCTGCGGCGTGTTTGTCGCTATTGCCACAAACACCACGTCATCGTTGCCCTTGAATTTGTCCGCCATGACTGAGAGTTTTGGTATCTCGTCCATGCAGCCGACACAGCCAATGAACCAAAAATTGAGGACGATGACCTTGCCCTTTAGTTCATCGGTATTTATCCATTTGGCGTCGATGTCCGGAACGTCAAAAACGGGCGCGACCGTGCCCTCCTGACGCGGATTTATAACGTGAAACTCGACCGTGCCGTCGTCGAGCACGGTTCGCGTCGCCGGGTCTTTTTTGTCCGTAGAATTTGCCAGCCGCAGATCGACAAACTCATTATTCGAGATCTGCTGCCCGCTGGCGTCGTAAAAGACCTCTTTTGGTTTATCTGGCGCGGCCTGGGCCAGTGTCGTCACAGCGGCCAACAATGCGACCACCGATATCAATACAAGTTTCACCTCAAATCTTCGCATTTCGTTAAAAATAGAAAAGATAGCCGGGGAAAGCAAATTTCGAGCGGCTCTCTGATATGCTGTTCAATTCAGGTTTTGACCCAAAGCGACGTGGAATTGCGATGATCGGCGTTCGCCCGGATCAAGTCAAATAATTAAATTCAGGCAATAAAATGACCGAAAAATCGAAGATATTTTACACATTGACCGATGAAGCGCCGATGCTGGCGACCCATTCCTTTTTACCGATCCTGAAAGCGTTTGCGAGGGTCGCCGATATCCAGATCGAGGTACCGGATATATCGCTCGCCGGGCGCATTTTGGCAAACTTTCCGGAATATTTGAAGGACGACCAAAAGTTCCCCGATCAGCTAGCGGAACTTGGCGAATTGGCGACAAAACCCGAAGCCAATATCATCAAGCTTCCGAATATTTCTGCATCTGTTCCGCAGTTGGAAGCCGCCATCGCCGAGTTGCAAAAGCAAGGTTTCGCGGTGCCAAATTATCCCGCCGAACCTCGGACCGACGATGAAAAAACCGTCAACAGGAAATATGCGCGCGTTTTGGGGAGCGCGGTAAATCCGGTCCTGCGTGAAGGCAACTCGGACCGCCGCGCGCCGAAGGCGGTCAAGAATTACGCCAGGGCAAATCCTCACCGCATGGGCGCGTGGAGCGCCGACTCGAAAACCTCGGTCGCGCACATGAATGACGGAGATTTTTTCGGATCGGAAAACTCCACGACGGTCGCTATGGCAGGCACTTACAGGATCGTTTTTCGCGGCCGCGACGGTGCGGAAAAGGTTCTGAAAGATCTCGCGCCGCTCAAAGCGGGCGAAGTGATCGATTCATCAGTCATGCATCTGTCTGCGTTGAAGTCTTTTGTTCAGGACGCGATCGCCGAGGCAAAGAGTGAAGATGTTCTGCTCTCCGCGCACCTGAAGGCGACAATGATGAAAGTTTCGGACCCGATCATTTTCGGAGCTATCGTCGAAACATACTTCAAAGACGTTTTTGAGGAATATAAGGACACATTTAAGGAACTCGATATTAATCCAAACTTCGGTTTGGCAACGCTGTTTGAAAAGATCGCCGGGCACCCCAAGGAAGCCGAAATAAAGGCGGATATTGAAAAAGCCATCCGGAATGGGCCCCGGATCGCGATGGTAAATTCGGATAAAGGCATCACAAATTTCCATGTCTCGTCCGACGTTATTGTCGACGCCTCGATGGCAGCTCTGGTCCGAGGGGGCGGGAAAATGTGGAACAAGGACGGCAAAGAGGAGGACACTCTCTGCATTATTCCGGACCGAACTTACGCGCGTTTTTACGAAGCGGTCGTCGCTGACATGAAACAGCACGGAGCGATCGACCCGCGGACATTCGGCTCGGTTCCAAACGTCGGTCTCATGGCTCAGAAGGCCGAAGAATATGGCTCGCACGACAAGACGTTTCAGATCTCAGGCGAAGGAAATGTCACGATCGAAGACGAGAACGGAAATGTTTTGCTGGAGCAGGACGTCCAGAACGGCGACATTTTCCGGATGTGCCAGACAAAGGATGCTCCGATAGAGGATTGGGTGAAACTGGCGGTAAACCGGGCAAGGCTTTCCGAAACGCCGGCCATTTTTTGGCTTGATAGTGACCGAGCGCATGACCAGCAGATAATCAAAAAAGTCGAGAGATATCTGCAAGATCACGATCTGACCGGTCTCGACATAAGGATAATGGGACTACGCGACGCGACGCTAGAAACTTTGAAATGGGCGCGAGCCAGCAAAGACACGATCTCGGTCACCGGCAACGTTATGAGAGATTATCTGACGGATATGTTCCCGATTCTCGAGCTTGGCACTTCCGCCAAGATGCTCTCGATCGTCCCGCTGATGAGCGGCGGCGGTCTGTTCGAGACCGGCGCCGGCGGGTCGGCTCCAAAACACGTCGAGCAGTTTTTACGCGAGGGATATCTGCGTTGGGATTCACTCGGTGAATTTTTGGCTCTGCAGGCGAGCTTCGAGCATCTCGCTCGGACTCAAGGTAACAAGAAGGCCCAGGTGCTAGCCGACGCGCTGGACGCAGCGAACGCCAAATTCCTCGCAAACGACAAATCGCCCGCCCGAAAGGTCGGCCAGATCGACAACCGCGGTTCGCATTTCTACCTGGCAATGTACTGGGCCGAAGCCTTAGCGAGCCAAACCGCGAATGCTGAGCTCGCCGCTACATTCGCTACCATAGCCAACGCGATGCAGGAGAACGAATCAACGATAAACGAAGAGCTAATAGCCGCTCAAGGAAAACCGGAGGATATCGGCGGCTACTACCATCCGGATGTGAACAAGACCTATGCTGCGATGAGGCCTTCCGCGACTCTCAATGCGATCGTTGATGGATTTTAGCTGACCCGCGCCTAGGGCGTTGGCACACCGAACGCCGTTATATCTTATTTATCTGCTGTACAAGCGCTAGATCGACATCGGTAATACCGCCGCGGTCGTGGGTGGTGGTCGATATATCGGCGTAGCCCCAGCCGAATGTGATGTCGGGATGATGGTCGGCGGCCTCGGCGATCTCGCCGACGCGGTTGACAAAGGCGAGACTCTCGGCAAAATTCGCGAATTTATAGCGGCGGACTAGCTTTCCGTTCTCGACCTGCCAGCCGTCGAGTTTTTTTAATTCCGACGCGATCTCCTCGTCGCTCAATACCCTGCGTTCCATAGAGTTTTCCGACCCCTCGCTTAGTACGATATACTCTTGTTTTTGGCAGTATATCGGTTTTGTATGTTTGGGTTCAATTTATCAAGCGCTGGGCTTCTGATCTTGTCGGCTGCGTTGCTGATGAGCGGATGCTCGGGGGCAAAGCAGCCCGCGTCGCCGGCGGAGACGTTTCAGACTTACGTTAAGGCATTTAAGAAAAAGGACATCACCACGATGAAGCTCCTGCTCTCGAGCGATTCGATGAAGATGCACGAGCAGGAAGCCAAGGCCGAGGGCGTTACCGTCGACGACATCGTCAAGCGCGACTCGCTGCTCGGTGACGACCAGACGACCGTCGAATACCGCAACCAAAAGATAGATGGCGACAAGGCCTCGATCGAGTACAAAAACCAGTACGGGTCTTGGGAAACAGTACCGTTCGTCCGTGAGAACAATGAGTGGAAACTCGATAAAAAGAGCTTTGCCGACCAGATAATGCAGGACATGGACCAGGACAGTCATCGGCTTGACGACGAAATAAACCAGGGGCGACAGCCGTAGGAGAATCCGCGCTTGGCGACGATCAGACCCTTCAGGGCGCTGCGGCCCTTTCCCGAAAAAGCGGAAAAAGTCTCGAGCGCACCATACGATGTGGTGCAGCGGGCCGAGGTGCGCCGGACAATAAATGAAAATCCGCTGAGCTTTTTGCGGATCACTCGTTCTGAGGCCGAGTTTGCCGACGACGCAATGCCCGACCCGGTCGAGGTGTTCGAACGCTCGCGGGAAAACCTGCAGGAATTTATTGCGAAGGGCGTTTTTTTTACCGAGGACGAACCGTCGCTGTATGTTTATCGGCTCACGGCCGGCGAGCACGTCCAGACCGGCATCGTCGCCTGTTGCTCGCTCGACGAATACGAATCCGGCGCGATCAAAAAGCACGAAAAAACGCGGCCCGATAAGGTCAAAGACCGCACTGATCATCTGCTCGCCGTCAGGGCACAAACGGGTCTGATATTGCTGGCATATCGCGGTACGACGCGCATCGGCCAGTTGATGGATGCAGCCGTCCGCGACGAACCGATCTACGATTTCTGCTGCGAGGGCGGCGTGCAGCATTCATTTTGGAAAGTCGATTCGCCGGACGATCTGGTAGCGGCTTTTGATGAGGTCGATTCACTCTATATTGCCGATGGACATCACCGCGTTGAGAGCGCCGATCTCGCCCGCCGCGAACTGATCTCGGAAAACTCGGAGCATATCGGCGACGAAGAATACAATTATGTGCTGGCGGGCGTCTTTCCCGCCGAGGACCTTCGCATCCTCGCGTACAACCGTGCGATGACGGACCTCAACGGTCTGAGCGACGAGGAATTCTTGCGGCGGCTTGCTGAAAATTTCATTGTTACGGAAACTGATAAAACACGGCCCGACCACTCCGGCGATTTTTGCATGTATCTTTCGGGCCGCTGGTATATGCTGCATTTTGCGGTGGCAAATATCAGCGCACCCGACCCGGTCGATCGGCTCGATGTGACCCTTTTGCGGGACTACATTCTGCGGCCGATACTCGGCATCTCCGACGAGCGTACAGATGATCGGCTCCTCTTCGTCGGCGGAAATCACTACCCGGAAAGCCTGCAGCAGGCAGTCGACGACGGCCAGGTGCGGGTCGCATTCTCGCTGTTCCCGACGTCGATGGAAGAGTTGCTCGAGGTTTCGGACCGCGATGAGATCATGCCGCCAAAATCTACTTGGTTCGATCCGAAACTGAAGGACGGCATTCTTATTCATCTGATCTGATGGACCGCATAGACCT
>Ga0070681_10008048_pt1 | contig 10319 bp, 10 predicted proteins | sample KBSC83BmetaG_FD_65650 | JGI IMG/M metagenome (GOLD analysis project Ga0070681, IMG submission 65650) | Corn rhizosphere microbial communities from Kellogg Biological Station, Michigan, USA - KBS C8-3B metaG | ecosystem: Host-associated > Plants > Roots > Rhizosphere | place: USA: Michigan...
AATATGAAAATGGGATCGGCCGGATTTGAACCGACGACCTCAGGTACCCAAAACCCGAATCATACCAAGCTAGACCACGATCCCGATGTGTTTGCACAAAAATGTCCCCAATTTAATCTTCTCACAGTATGATGATTTTAAATAATAAACCAAATTAAGGCATAATCGTTGCAATTACAAGATTACATCAATGCAGGAAAGATAGCATCAGAGGTAAGAGAAAATGCAAGGAGAAAAAATCATGTTGGTTCTACTCTCGAAGATATATGCAATTCCATTGAAAAAGAAATTATGAACAAAGGTGCCAAGTGTGCATTTCCAGTCAATGTAAGTCTAAACGAGATTGCGGCACACTATACAGCAGAGCCAAATGACAAGACAATAGTAAAAGATACTGATCTTTTAAAAATCGATTTAGGTGTCCAGATAAACGGTCACATTGCAGATACTGCTGTTACAGTATGTTATGATCCAAAATATGATTTCCTAGTCCAGGCAGCAGAGGCTGCACTTAGAGAAGCCATGTCGATAATAAGAGTTGGTACAAAATCAAGCGATATTGGAAAGATCATAGAGAACACTACAAAACAGATGGGAGGAATACCCATTGCAAACCTTAGTGGTCACTCTCTTGAACAATATACAATTCATGCAGGAAAATCCGTTCCAAACATATGGTCTATTGGATCTTTTTCATTCCAATCCACAGAGGCATATGCATGCGAACCATTTGTTACCACATCAGATGGTTCTGGTTTTGTGCGAGAAGGAAAGATAAGAAACATTTTCTCACTTGTTACAAGAAAAAGGACAAAGGACGATGATGCCAACAAGATGATCGATTTCATATGGCAAAAATTCAACATGCTACCATTTGCATTGCGATGGTTCATTCCAGAATACGATGAAAAGACTGCAAGGGAATTACTTGAAAGATTGATCAAATACAAAGTCGTCAGATCATACCCAATACTTGTAGAGGCAAATGAGCAAAGGGTTGCACAGGCAGAGCACACATTCATCCCGCAAGAAAATAGCGTTCTTGTGACTACGATTTGATATTCTAAACCAAATTCCTAGTTAAAGATAATCTTCTTTCTCCACCATTTTGCAAATACAATCATTCCACTACCTGCAATTGCAATTCCTATGTAGACCAAAGTATGACCCGTGCTTTGCTGTAAGACACTTCCACAATGACATCCAACTGGACTGGTTCCAATAGCAGAAACACAGTTACACACGGCATGCTCATACATTCCATATCCCAGTAATGATACAAGCAATCCCAATACAATGAGTACGGCACCAAGTGTCTTCATGTTTGGCATGTACGGTACCACACCATTACTTAAAAGAGTGTCGAATCCAATTTGGTGATTATATCATAAATTCAAGAAAACTGTACAGTAACAAGAGTCCAGTTACTTGACGACTTCACCGAAAATTTTGTCTACCATTAGATTGCCATTTCCGCATGATATGCATTTGTCTGTCACTTTAAAGACATAATCACCTTCTTTGAATTTGCGTTTTGTTAACTTGTTACAGCTATTGCATCTTTCCACAGTATATGGATCTAATACCTCTTCTTTTTTCTTGAAAAGCCTCATTGTGATACTCCTAATGTGTTTCCAACACCAATTACTAAGGCACATTGACCTGTCTTGGTGTTACTCTTAACAATATCATAAACCTGCGAGGATGCAGTATCAGATGAATCAGCAATCTCCTTTTTCATCAGTGTGATTGCCTCTTTGATTGATTGTTTTATCACTATAGCGTAAATGGGAATGTTGTGTTTTGTAGCCACTTCTTCTATCTGGAATCTTTCAGTACCAATACCTCCAATTGCAGCTCCAAATCCTTGGGCTATGGAACCAGTATCTTCCCCTTCTAGTTTGAGTGCAGCATCAACCATTATTATGATGTCAGGCTTGCTTTGAGCAAATATTTTCTCTAGTGCATCTGCAGGCCTTCCAACTGTAGCAGCTGGACCTTCTGCCTTCAAAAGACACAATTTTCTCCCTTCAAACTCTTTTTCACTCATTACAGTTTCAAGGGCAATAGATTTTTTTTCTGTATCAAGCATCATTTTTCCAACAATCATTGGACCTATTCCATCACCTATTGGTTGTCCCTGTTTGAATGCAGATACTGCAACCTTGAGTGCTTCGGCTTCTTCAAGTATGAAGGGCATCATCATTTGCAATGGCAATATTAGTGGAAAGTTATTTTGTTTCTTTGCAGTAAGGAAAAAGTGTCGTACCATCTTATACAACATGTGTAATGTGGTCACAGCTTCAAGAATATTGATAACTTGACTTGCTTGTACATGACTTATGTTTGGAGACAGACTTTTTACCTGATCACGGGTCGAGTCTTCCCTTGTTCTCATTATGTGTTTTATTTTTGGCACAATGCCATTGGGATCCATATCAACTGGCAGAATAGTAAAGTACTCAAAGTATCTGTCAAGCAATGCAGTAGGATCAATAGATGGTTTTATGGTATTTTTTACATATGCGATTAACTCTTTTCGGGTATCATCACGATACAATTTGATCTTCTCAAGTCCTTTGTTGATTTCAGATGAGGTAACTTGAAGTTGAATTCTTTGCCCATATAGCATAAAGATGAAGATTGGTAGTATCCAAATTAGCCACATTAATGGATTAGAGTTGTCACTTGCGCTGAAGAGCTTGTCTAGATTAGTACCCAAAAAATCCAATAGTAAAAAGACCTTATTTTACTAAATTAAATCTTTCAGAGTTTTGCATTCCAAGTTTTTACCATATAGAGATAATTGAAAACTGTCATCCGGCCTTGGGTGAACATGGCGCACTTTTTTCCCAGCAATAACATGCCAACGCATCTATTACTTTCCCTCCTTGCCATTGTTTCTCCACTTCTGAAGATTCCATGTGTTGTCACATGTTTCGTACAGAAATGTAAAACACCGCTAGTCAGAAGATCAAGTCCTTACCTGATGCCCTGAGTCAAGCGAGTCTTCACTTTCTTTCGGTCGGATGACTGGTATAAGTACGGCACCGAAGAATAAAAAACCTATCAATATAGTTCCTGTATATCCAAGTGAAAGATAGGGTTCTAGAACAAATCATATCCAAAACATACGAACCTGCAAGATGAGACTTGCATCAAGGACTAAATCATTTTTTAAGCATTCCGAACACAGGTACAATCAATGAAGCCAAGTGACATTGGACAAGAATTATCAAAAATAGTAAGGTGTTCAGTTTCATGGGACAATCATGTACGCGATTGTTATTCAGTTGATGCAAGTTCTTATCTCATTAAACCACAGGTTGTTACATTTCCTCGTAGTGAATCAGATATAATAAAAATTATAAAATTTGCAAGAAAACATCACATCTCAGTAACTCCAAGAGGAGGTGGCACAGGACTTGTTGGAAGTGCACTTGGCAGAGGAATTATTTTGGATACGAGGTATCTTGACAAGATAAAACTTGGTTCAAAACACGTTAGAGTAGACAGTGGAGTCTTCAAAGGCAGACTAGATAAAATACTGAAAAAACAAGGCAGGTTCATAGGCCCAGATCCCTCAATAGGACCATTCTGTACGATAGGAGGAATGATTGGCACCAATGCAAGTGGGATTCATTCGTTAAAGTATGGCAGTGTAATAGATAACTTGATTCAAGTTAGGATGGTAAATTCTTCTGGCGTCGTTATAGAGTTTCCAGGGAAAAATAGATTCAATGATTTAATTAAAAAAATAAATTCAAAAAATGACATACATTTTCCAAAGGTATCAAAAAATTCCTGCGGCTATAGAATTGATGCTTTATCTTCAGAAAAGGATCTTTGTAGATTAATTGCAGGCTCTGAAGGTACACTTGGCATAATAACTTCTGCAAAGATTAGGACGTATGAACTGCCAAGAAACGTATTGTTGTGCATAATACATTACAAAACATTGTCAGAGGCAGTAAGAGACGTTCCAGAAATAATAAAATCAGGACCATCTGCTGTTGAGATCGTAGACAGTAACATAACAAAACACATCAAGATGAACGTGCCAAAATCAGGCTGCCTTCTTTTTGTAGAGTTTGACAACAACATACAACCAAATAGAAAGCAGATTCATAAAATCATATCAGGCAGAATCATCAGAACAGAATCTGACACAGTAAAAATCAAAAAATTATGGAGTTTTAGAAATTCTGCTTTGGCATATAGTCTGAGGAGCATAACAAAAAATGAGACAGTACCCACTTTAATCGAAGACGCAGTAGTTCCAATAAGAAGACTGCCACTATTACTGAAGATGCTTGAGATGATTTCCAAAAAGTATGGTCTCAGGATGATAATCTACGGCCATGTAGGAAATGGCAACCTGCACATCAGACCAATTCTCAAGCAAAAAGATCTACGTCTAATCAAGAATATAGCAAATGAATTCTTTTCAGGAGTAATAGGCATAGGAGGGAGCATAACAGGTGAGCACGGCGATGGCCTTGCCAGATCAGAATTTGTAAAGATGCAATATAATACAAAAACATATTCTGTTTTCAAAGATATTAAAAAACAGTTTGACCCAGAAAATATACTAAACCCTGGAAAAATAATATCTAACCAAAGTACAGTAACTAGAAACTTGAAGATCTAATGAGCCAGTAAACAGATTATTTTATTCCAGTACCAAGTGGAACGTCTTCTGTGACAGTAAGCCAGAATGGCTTGTCGTTAGAATCAGCTGCTAAAAGCATTGCACCAGATTCAATTCCTGCAATTTTTCTAGGCTCTAGATTTACAAGTGCGATTACAGTTCTGCCCACTAGTTCTTCTGGTTTGTAATATTGTGCACCTCCAATGATGACATCACGTTTTTCATCCCCGAGATCAATTGTACCCTTGATAATTTTTGATTTTCCAGGGATTTCTTCAACTGAGATCACTTTTGCTACCCTCATGTCCAGCTTGGCAAAATCATCGTATGTTATCAGGGTCACAATAATTTCCACAACATGAGGATTAAAATTGATTTCGAAATCACTAAAATGTATACTACTCAATCTAGATTTGTTTTAAAATTTGCATCGTTGTGTTATAACATAAATATGAAGAAATAAAGATCTTTTTCATGGTTCAAATTCAGGCATCTGTTGAAATTGGTGCCTCAGTTGACAAGATTTGGTCCATGATATCTGATCTTGATTCAGAGCCCAAGTTCTGGAAGGGAACAAAAGAAGTACGAAACATCTCAAAGGATGGAAACACCGTAACGCGTGAGGTTACAATAGCTTTCAAGGATTCAAAATGCATGCAGACTGTAACGCTATATCCAAAAGAAAAGATTCAGATCCAGTTTACAAAGGGAATAATTGAAGGAACGAAGACCTTAACACTTGCCCAAATCGGAGATAAAACAAGACTAGATGTTCTCTGGGACATGAAATTAGCAGGCATGATGGGAATGTTTACCGGAATGATAAAAAAACACATACAGAGTGGCTCAGAACAAGCTCTTGAGAGCATAAAGCAAGAAGCCCAGAGATAGTAAGATGTATTTTCTAGACATCATAAATTATCTCATTGCAGCCATCATGCTGAGTGTTTCTATAGCATGGATGTTTTTGATAAAATCAATGTGGATTACATTTAGAGATTCGCCATTTCTTGACAGATTTAATCCCATGCCACACAACACGCCAAAGGTGTCCGTTATCTTACCTGCAAGAAATGAAGAGATGTTCATTGAAAAATGCATAAATTCTCTGTTGGATCAAGACTATGAAAATTACGAAATAATAGCAATTGATGACATGTCAGATGATAACACCGGAGAAATAATTAATAAAATTGCCAAAAAAAATTCCAAAGTCATACACGTGCAAGCAAATCCCAAACCAGAGAAATGGATTGGAAAGAACTGGGCATGTATTGAGGGTTTCAAGATATCATCAGGAGAATTGTTGTTATTTACAGATGCAGATACAATTCATACAAATAAAACAATCTCTCTTTCAGTAGACCATCTTTTGAGCGAGGGGCTAGATTCACTCACAGTAGTTCCAAAAATGCTTTGTCTTGATTGGTGGACAAAGATTACACTTCCAGTGTTATCAACATTTTTGCATACAAGATTTTCTGCACTTCGAGTAAATGATCCTTCCAAAAAAACAGGATATTTTTTTGGGAGCTTTTTCATTATAAAAAGAAAAACGTACGAGGCAGTAGGAACACATGAGAGTGTGAAAAGTGAGATAGTCGAAGACGGAGCACTTGGCAAAAAAGTAAAGGAACAAGGGTTCAAGCTAAAGATGGTACGTGGCGAACACTTGGTCGAAGCAGTATGGGCACGGGATTTGACCACATTATGGCACGCCCTCAAGAGACTAATGATTCCACTTTACATCCAATCAAGCAAGATGGCAATTGGAATATTTTTTGCGGTCCTCTTCTTGCTGTTTGTGCCATTTCCAGTTCTTGCCTATTCAACGCTTTATGCCACTGAGTCTACATCCTTTGGAGTCTTGTTTGGAGTCTCATTACTTGCATCAGGACTAGTCTATCTTGGGAGCACGATGGATGCAAAGAAAGGACTAGGGTTAGGATTTAGACATGCATTGTTTACCCCACTTGGTAGTGCAGTGATAGTATCAGGATTTGCAAGTGGGATTTTGCATGCAAAGAAAAGCAATGCAGTGACTTGGAGAGGAAGAACATATTCCATATCAGAAACGGTCCAGAATCCCATTAGTTTGTGAGTAAGGATTATACAGTAACTGGAGATAATTTAGTTCTTGGACAAGACAACGGCAGTTTTAGGCGGAGTATATGGAATTGTAATATTAGTTTTGGTATTTGCGTTTGTATTTGAACAGCAAAAGACAGATGTCATACAGCAGACTTCAACTTTGGGAAATATTGTCCAGTCAAGTCCAGGATCTCAACTAAGTCTCGCAGATCTTTTTTCTAAATCTCAAGACGGTGTTGTCCAGATTGTAGTTCGCAAGACAGGAGACAATGCTTCAGACAGAGCAATTGGATCAGGCATAGTCTATGATCGTGCAGGGCATATCATTACAAGTAATCACGTTGTAGAAGATTATCAAAAGATCAGAGTTGTATTTCATGACGGTCAATCCTATTCAGCCAAGGTAAGTGGGACTGACAGATTTGCAGACTTGGCAGTAATCAAGGTAGATGCAGATCCACAGACATTACATCCACTGCCACTAGGAGATTCGTCAAAACTTCGCATAGGAGACCAAGTGACAGCAATAGGCAGCCCATTTGGTTTGAGCGGATCAATGACATCGGGAATAGTCAGCCAGGTGGGAAGAATTCTAAATCCTCCAAACCTCCAGTCATTTTCCATTCCAAATGTAATCCAGACTGATGCTGCAATAAATCCTGGAAATTCAGGAGGACCACTTTTGAACAATTATGGCGAAGTGATTGGAATCAATACTGCAATTCAAACCGAGACAGGAGAGTTCTCAGGAGTGGGTTTTGCCATACCATCAAATACAATGAAAAAGATAGTTCCAGTCCTAATACAGGCAGGGCATTACAAACACCCATGGCTTGGAGTATCAGGAATAACAGTCGATCCAGACCTGGCAGACAGCTTGAGCCTTTCTACACATTCAGGCTTTTTAATTGAAAGTATAGTATCAGATAGCCCAGCTTCCAAAGCAGGTTTGCATGCATCAAACCAGACCAAGACCGTGGACGGTATCAAGTACAAATTTGGTGGTGACATCATAACAGGAGTAGACAACACCAAGATTACAAAACTAGAAGATCTTTTGAATTATCTACAAGACTACAAATCCGCAGGAGATACTATAATTATGCACATAGTTCGAGATAACAAAACCATGGATATAACGCTCACATTACAAGAAAGACCTTACAGCCAATAAAGACCAGAAAATAAAATTACAAAACATCATTTGGAAATGAATCAGAGATGATTCTTTGTATTTATTAAATAGTACATTATTAGAAAAATATTGAAGTTCTGGCTGATTTTTGTTTTCATATTATCCGGCGTTGTCATGATACCGTCATATGCAGAACCAGTCATGAATGATACAGGTTTTGTAATACAGAAGTATGTTACAGGCATATGTTGCAGCCCAACTACAATGGCATTTGAGGGAAACGATATTCTCATCTTATCAAAATCTTCCGGAGAAGTTCATTTGTTTAGAAATGGTGTTTTGCAACATACTCCTGTACTACAGGAAAATGTTACAAGTATTGGAGAACAGGGAATGCTTGGAATTACCACAGTTGGAACCAAAGTCTATCTCTACTTTACAGAATCATCAAAGATGGGAGGCCATCCGCTTGGAAAACGTGTTTACAGTTATGATTGGAATGGAGAACATCTTGTAAACAAGACCTTGATAAAAGATCTGTCAAAGACCCAGACATACCACAATGGCGGTGCAATGGTAACAGCCAAGAATGGTTCTGTATATTTGGCAGTAGGAGACGCAGGAAGTTTTGGAAAATTGCAGAACAAGCCTACAGGAGAACCTGATGACACATCAGTTATTTTCAGACTTGTACCGCCAGGTCCATACTATGCAATTGGAATAAGGAACAGTTTTGGATTGACAATTGATCCTGTCACAGGAAAACTATGGGATACCGAAAATGGTCCAGATTTTGGAGATGAGATAAACATCGTTCCTCCTGGCTTTAACAGCGGATGGGATTTGATAATGGGTCCTGCAAATAAAACCCAGTTGGCACAACTTCCAGGGTATCCAGGATATACATATCATGATCCCCAATTTACATGGCAAGAAACTGTAGCACCAACTGGAATTGCTTTTTCATCACCACAAGGATTTGGAAAATACAAAGATAGTGTCTTTGTTGGAGATTGTAACAATGGCAATGTTTATCGATTTCAATTAAATCAAAACAGAGATGGTTTTGTCTTTAGCAGCCCACAACTAGCAGATAAAGAAGTAAACATCGGAGACTCTATGAGTGAGATAGTATTTGCAACAGGATTTGGCTGCATCAGCGATGTAGTAACAGGGCCTGACGGGTTGTTGTATATCACATCACTATCAGATGGAACAATCTATAGAATAGTCCCACAGGAAGATCCAAATAGTATTGGAACAAGCGTGACAGATCCATCTATAATATACATAATACTTGCAGCAATTATTGTAGCTATCATAGCAGTATATGCCATACGTAGAAAAAAATCGAGTAAAAAAATAAATCTTTGAAAAATTTACAAAAATATTCAAAAAAATTTTGCTTGACAATTTCTTGAGCTGTTTGAGAAAAAAATTAGGTTTTAGTAAATAACAATTAAAAAATAAATCACTAAAAGTTGAACAAACATGTCATTTTCACAGTTTGTGCTTTATTCATAGGTCTTACAATTATAATATCAAACGTTCAAGTCTCTGAATCTGTACTATCAAGTAAGATGTTAGTATCAGTCAAAGCAGAAAAAGACCCAATTACAGAAGGCGGATTTCCAACAATAGTAGGTACGGTAAAGGATCAGGCCTACAAACCAATTTCAAATGCAAATGTGCTCATAAGATTTGGAACCATTATAGTCACTACAACTACAGACGACCAAGGCAATTTCAGATACAAATCTGCCACACCCTCAACTCGTGGAATATACGAAATTGATGTAACTGCAACAAAGGATGGCTATGCAAAGAGTATGACAAGTTCCACATTCACAGTTAACCCAAGACAGGTAGTTTCTACTGTATCAAAAACTATAACAGGCTTGCCAATACAGACAGGAAACTATACAGTATTTCTTGGAAAAGTAGCACAATGGAATCTAGAGACAACTTGCTTTGTAGACTTTGGTGACAAGTATATGAGATTCTTAAAGACATGTGACTTGTACAACATTGCACCAGAGGATTTCAGGACAGACCAACAAGTAATACCAATGGTGTCTGTCATTCAGAATAACGACACATACAGACTCTTCCCAGAAAATGTTTACACAAAAGCATTCAACATGGACAACAGTACACTAAAGACATTTGTTGCAAACACATTTGCAAATTATACGGCTCCACATGGTAATTAGAAATTTGTAAAAAAGTTCTAGTATATTGCTACAGTATTATCAAAAAACCAGGGATGTAAAATTCCGCTACAAAATACAATGACATTGTTCAATATTACCATGACATCAAATCATTTCAGACAGGATTAATGTAGACCTGTATTTGATATTTCGTGCAAATCATGTACAATTTGCATCATCGATGAGTTAACAATGTTAATGAACAAAGTGTCGCAATTTTTTATTAACT
>Ga0070681_10008050_pt1 | contig 10316 bp, 8 predicted proteins | sample KBSC83BmetaG_FD_65650 | JGI IMG/M metagenome (GOLD analysis project Ga0070681, IMG submission 65650) | Corn rhizosphere microbial communities from Kellogg Biological Station, Michigan, USA - KBS C8-3B metaG | ecosystem: Host-associated > Plants > Roots > Rhizosphere | place: USA: Michigan...
CGCTTTGGAGCTACCAGCGCAACCACAGTTACGCCGTCGACGAGAACTCCCTTTGGGAAGCCGTCCATGCCTTGAACACATATCAAAAGGGTCCCGATGACCGGGCACCGAGACTCCCCTCAATGACCACTCTCTATTTCGCAGGATTGGACCACGTGGAACACCTATCGCGTGAAGGAACGGCAGGAGGTGAGGATCCACGACTCGATTATCTCGACCATCTTGATGATCTCATCGCGAAATTCTTCGCCGGGCACCCGGCCATTACCCGCCACCATTTTCCCAATCCCCTATCGGAATCAGTCCGGACTGACGCGATCGCATGGCCCGGGATCATGAACAACCCGGCATGGCCTCATACTCTCGTCGTGCTGGCATCCGACCATGGGCATACGCCGGTTCGCTGGGTCGACGCGGTCGGTCTCGAGGACATGAAGCTCATCTTCGAGGAGTTCAATGCAGATACGGGAGGGGCGTACCACGTAGAAGACCCTTCGCTGGTGAATGACACCATTCTCTCGAAGGTTCGAGCTCTGTGGGGATTCGTGGAGGAGGGACATGTTTCAGGACAGTCAAATGTTGTCGTGACCCTCAACGGTGGCACGTTGGGAATCCACCTCAAACCCAAGGATGGAACATGGAGTCAACGTCCCGCTTTTACGACAGAGGTGAAGCCGGTTCTTGAGTACCTCCTCCAGAGCTTGCATGCGAACGGATATGAGCCGGAAGCCGTGCTATACCATACCGGCACCCGGTATGTTGCCATTCCCTATACGATTATAGAGAGGAACATTCAGTTATTGCCCCCAGTGGAGCTTGGTGACAGTCCACTCAATACGGCAGACTTTCCCATGGCCATTGAACGGTTGAACGGACTGATATCAAATGTGCCAGGAGATCCGTCGAGCGCGCCGGACATGATCTTGTTAGCGGATCGGTCAAAACAATTTACCTATGCGAACAAGCAGGATTGGCGTGTCGTGGAGGGACTTAAGAAGGACAACCACAGGCATTTCCATTCCGACCACGGACATTTAAGGTCCGCGGAATCGGTGGTACCCATTGTATTTGCAATAGGCGGCGACGGCGTTGCGCATCCTCACGGGACGATCTGCAAGGCCTCCCTTGTCGACATTGCCCCGACTGTTTTAGATGCTCTCGGATTGCTGGACCCATTCGAAGCTGCGATGGCGGCACGACCGGCAGCACAAAGGGGGCACTCCCTTAAGAATTCACTCGAGCAGATCCTCAGTGGTCACACCGATGCCGATAACAGCTGTCCGGGGTCCAGTCCGTGAGTCATGATCGTCATCTTCAGCTCTCGGAGTTGAAAATGGAGTGGTAGACGAACACCGCCCTCGACAATGAATTAAATGCACCTTTGAATGACCGGCAGAGAGAAACATTGCGCGCGCAGTACAATCATTAGTTGTTCGGCTGTGCAAGACCTTCCGAAGCGCTGTTACAGACACTTCAGATGGATGTGGATCCGATAGAGGGTAAACTCTCCCGGCTTGAGGGAGCCAATCCCACGAGACAGATGAGGTGACCATGGAGGATATCCTCAGCGTTCATCGTGGAACGGCCACAGATGACGAAAAAAGCCTGTTTCGCTTTCTCTCCTTGCAGAACTCCTGAGACCCACAAATTCCCCAGGTATCCACGCAGGCGCCCGACAACTTGCTCCCACAATCCAGGGACATGAGGCTCTACGATCACCCAGTCGAGTTCGTGGACACACCACGTTTCGAGTAAGGCCCTCGTGGCGCCCGTCGTGACGGGGCCAACAGGTTGTCTGCCTGAGTCGATCTCTTCAACCGACATATATGAGGAAGGGTATGTGAGCATTTAGTCCCTGAACGCCAATGCCAACTGATGGGCGCAGAATTGGTGCAGTCGAAGTTCGTTCGCAAGCGACATACACAGGAAGGCGACCCCGGCCCGTTCGTCATCGACCCACTGTACCTTCACCAGATCACATATCAAGGCATCGGTTCCATCGTCCGGATACAGTTTGAGCGTCAGGTATTGACCACGCCTCAGAGGTGTGGTGATGCGAAGTCCGCACCCCCTCGTCGTCAGATCGATCACCAGCCCTATGGTTTGATCTTCCTTGTCCGCCACAAGCATACGAAGATTTACTACCTCCCGGCCATAGTGCCGTGAGTCCTTCCGCTGCACCTGTCGAATCTGCCGGGCTAATAGGGGTAGCTCCATAAATATCCCTCCTGAGCAACTGGTTCCTATGCAGCGTATGGAGCAACTCCTATGCCGCTAGGAGGCGCTAAAAGATTAATATTTTCACTATTTTATCGCGCGAGCATTTCACGGAACAGTGAGAATGAGTCTGAACGCATACACAGGAGGGCGAAAAGAGACAGCTGAAATCCCGGAGGGCTGATTCTGAGCAGGCGTTCATTCCACAGCAAAGACGTCGATCAGACTGGTCAGACCTTCGGCTGGCCTATTTTACTTTCCGTCCCCTTCCACAGCCGCTCGATATTCCCCCTGTGCTTCAGCACGATGAGCCCGCTTAGGACGACGGAAAAGAGCACGAACGCCATACTCGGATGAAGCATGGCTGCAACCAGGGGAAACACTCCGAAGGCGGCAAGCGCGCCGCCGGAGGAATAACGCCATAACGCGACGGCGCCAAGCCAGGTAATCAACAGAACGAAACCGATGAGCGGCGCCACTCCGAATACAGAGCCAAGGGCCGTGGCCACACCCTTCCCGCCCGTGAATCCCAGAAAAGGGGAAAAGAGATGCCCGAAAAATGGCGCAAGCGCCACGAGGAGGATGGCCCATTCGTCTTGTAACAATTGGGTTGCAGCAAAGCCGACCCCCCACCCCTTGCCCATATCGCCGATCAACGTCAGAATCCCGGCCTTTGTTCCGGATACACGCAACACATTCGTGAAGCCGACATTTTTGCTACCGACTGTGCGCGGATCCGGCAAGCCCATGGATTTCGAAACGACAATGCCGAATGGAATGGAACCCAGTAGGTAACCGGCCATTGCCATGAGAAACCAGAGGAGGTTTTCGTCCATGGATTAGGGAATCAGTAAGAGAGGTCCACAAGCCCAAAGAACTTGCAAGGCCAACGCAGGATGCTCAAAACGGTCGGCCAGCAAGGCCGCAGACGAGTCAAAACCGGAGGCGTACACTCGGGGGCGCACGGTGCGACGAATAAGGAGCACCAAGTCTGTGCGCGCCGCCGAGTGGTGAGGCGGCCTGGTCCCCGTTGAGGGTCTGAACGATGCGAGAACGAAGCCGGCGGGCGGTTTCAGCATCCTGTCAAAGCCCCTTGGCCACGACCTGCTTCCAGAAACTCCACACATATTGAGCTCCGGAGACATAGCCGAGCGCCAGAGAGAGATAGAGCGTGACGATCCCGGCGAGATGCAGATTACCCAGCCCGCTCAGGAACGTACCCTCGAGGATCAACAGTACAATCGCCACCACTTGCAGGGCCATCTTGTATTTGCCCGTCGTCTCGGCCTCGATCACCATACCTTCGCCCGCGGCAATGGCGCGAATGCCCGTGACTGCGACCTCGCGCGCAATGATGAAGATTGCGACCAATGCGCTCACGCGATCGACGTTGACCAGGAGGATCAACGCGGACAGGACGAGTAACTTATCTGCGATAGGATCGAGCAGCTTCCCGAGCGTAGTGACCTGGCCGTTACGGCGAGCCAGATATCCATCCAACATATCGGTGACGGCTGCAATGACAAAGACCAAGGCCGCGCTGAGGGATCGGTCCGGAGTCGGAGTGGCAAACAACACGACGAAAACAGGGATCAACAGGATACGAGTGAGCGTAATAAAATTCGGCAGGTTGAGCGACTCCTGCCCGACCGATCTCCATGCCGCCAATACGCGATTCATCAGTAATTGATTCCGTTATCCGGTCTCGAAAGAGCTATTGTGTCACAGGACAGACGAGCAATCCCGCAGAATGCTCAAAATGTTCGTCCCGTAAGGCCGCAGGCGAATCGAAACCGGAGGCGTAGCCTCTCGGCTACGTTGAGGATTTCGATGAGCTGAGAACGAAGTTGGAGAACATTTTCAGCGTTCTGTCCTAGACGATGCCATGTTTTAACAGATCATGCAAATGCACGACGCCGACGATTCGCTTGGGATTGTCCGCTACGACGAGCGTCGTGATGGAGTAGCGTTCCATCAGTTCGACGGCTTTGGCTGCCAACTCATCCGGTCCTATCAGTTTGGGAGATCGCGAAGCCAAGGCGCCGGCGGTAATTTTTGAGATGTCCCCGCCGCGCTGGAGGAACCGCCGCAGGTCGCCGTCCGTAATGATCCCCACCAATTCACCGGTTCGTCCGACGACTGTGGTCATGCCGAGTTTCTTGGCCGACATCTCGAGAATGGCTTCCGACGCCGAGACCGTCTCCCGGGCCTGAGGTAACTCCGCCCCGACATGCATGACGTCCCGCACCTTCACCAGTAATCGACGCCCCAGCGTCCCGCCCGGATGGAACTGCGCAAAATCCTGCTCCTTGAATCCCCGCTTTTCGAGTAAGGCAACGGCCATGGCGTCCCCCATCGCCAATGTGGCAGTCGTGCTCGCCGTCGGCGCGAGTCCCATGGGACAAGCCTCCTCTGCGACGGACACATCGAGCGCGACGGCACTATTCTTGGCCAGCGTCGAACCCTTGCGGCCGACGATCGCGACGACGGGAATGCCCATCCGCTCCATGAAGGGCAGGAGCTGCAGAATCTCCTGTGTCTCTCCGCTATTCGAAATTGCGATGAGAAGATCACGGCGGGCCAACATGCCGAGATCACCGTGGAGTCCTTCGGCCGGATGAAGAAAAAATGACGGGGTGCCGGTGCTTGCCAGCGTAGCGGCGATCTTCTGCCCGATCAAACCGGATTTGCCCATGCCGGAAACGACGACTTTTCCTTTACAGGCGTAGAGCAGATCCACGGCATCCGAGAACCCTCCGTCGAGCCGCTGAATGAGGGCCTGGACGGCACGCGCCTCAATGTCCAACACACGCCGGCCCACGTCGACGTTGGTGCGGCCCTTCGTCGCCGCAACGTGCGTGCTCTTGGTCCTGGTCACTTTCGAGGTTGTGCCGCGTCGCATATCCGCATCACCCGTTCCAGGAGCGCTTTGAGCTGATGGAGTGGCACCATATTGGGCCCATCCGACAGGGCCTCGTCCGGATTGGGATGGACCTCCATGAAGAACCCATCGACTCCGGCACCGGCTGCCGCGCAAGCCAGGGGCTCGACGAATTCACGCTGACCGCTGGATTTGGTTCCCCCGCCGCCCGGCAACTGCACACTATGAGTGGCATCGAAGACCACCGGGTACCCGAAGCTCCGAAGGATCGGAAAGGAACGCATATCGACGACGAGATTGTTATAGCCGAACGACGAGCCCCGTTCGGTGAGCACGATCCGCTGATTGCCCGCCTCTTCCACTTTTTTCACCGCGTTACCCATTTCCTGCGGCGAGAGAAACTGCCCCTTCTTCACGTTCACGACTTTGCCGGTCTTCGCGGCGGCGATGAGCAAATCCGTCTGCCTGCAGAGAAACGCGGGAATCTGGAGCACGTCCACGACCTTCCCTGCCTCGGTTGCCTGTTCTTCTGTGTGGACATCCGTCAGGACAGGAAGGCCCAGCTGGTCCTTCACTTTTTTCAGAACGGTCAAGCCCTTTTCAAGACCCGGTCCGCGATACGATGTAATGGAGGTCCGGTTCGCTTTATCGAATGATGATTTAAAGATATAGGGCATGCCCAGAGACGTGGTGATTTCGGCGATGCGGGCCGCCGTCTCCAGCACGAGCTGTTCACTCTCGATGACACAGGGCCCGGCAATCAAAAACGGCCGGTTTCCCGCACCAACTTTGAATGAACCAATTTGGACTTCGTGCGTCATGGATTTCTTAATCCTGTTTCACGTGAGATGCTCAAACCAGTCTTTGAGCGAGGCCGCAGGCGAGTCGAAACCGGAGGCGTACCCTCTGGGGTACGTTGAGGATTTCAACGAGCCGAGAACGAAGCTGAAAGCTGGTTTCAGCATCTCACTTCAGTGACCGCATTTGCGTCGCAGCGCCGCTCCCACAAACCCACTGAAGAGCGGATGCGGACGGTGCGGCCGTGAATTATATTCCGGATGGAACTGCGTCGCCAGAAACCAGGGATGGTTCTTCAGTTCGACAATCTCGACCAGCCGGCCGTCCGGAGACAGCCCGCTCAGCACGAGTCCCTTAGCCAGCAATTGCTCACGGTAGGTGTTGTTGAATTCATACCGGTGCCGGTGACGCTCACGTACTTCGGTCAATCCATACATTTTTTGGGCCAGACTTCCCTCCCCGAGCTTACAGAGATAGGACCCGAGCCGCATCGTCCCACCCTTGTCGCTGACGGACTGCTGATCCGACATCAAATGAATGACGGGAAAGGATGAAGCCCCGTCAAACTCCGAGCTGTTTGCGCCGGTCAGCCCGGCGACGTTCCGCGCGAATTCGATTGTCGCGCACTGCATACCCAAACACAAGCCGAGAAACGGAATGTGATGTTCCCGTGCGTAGCGGATGGCTTCGATTTTGCCTTCGATTCCGCGCGAGCCAAAACCACCAGGAACTAGAACCCCGTCGACCTCGCGCAGGATACGTTCGGTCCCTTGCCGTTCGATCTCCTCTGATTCAATCCACAGAATGTTCACCTGCGTTTCATGATCGATCCCCCCGTGGACGAGGGATTCCGAAAGACTTTTGTAACATTCCTTCAGCCCGGCGTATTTACCGACCAGAGCAACGGACACTTCATGCTTGGGATGTTTGATCTTCTGAACCATCGCATCCCACTCCCGCAGATTCGGCGGACCGGTCTCGAGGTGGAGGAGACGCACGATCAACTCGTCGAGCCCTTCCTTCCGGAACACGATCGGCACTTCGTAAATCGTATCCACGTCCTTCGCTGTGATCACCGCATCTTTTTCGACGTTGCAGAACATCGCAATCTTGGCCTTGAGTTCCGGCGGAAGATATCGATCGGTCCGGCAGAGGAGGATATGCGGCTGAATACCGATCTCCCGGAGCTTGTTGACTGAGTGCTGCGTCGGCTTCGTCTTCAGCTCACCGGCCGCACCAATATAGGGTACGAGCGTGAGGTGGACATACAGGACGTTCTCGCGGCCCACGTCGTACGGCATCTGACGAATCGCTTCCAGGAAGGGCAGGCTCTCGATATCGCCGACCGTACCGCCGATCTCCACAATCGTCACGTCCATTCCCTGGGCGATGCGCATGATGCACTGTTTGATTTCATCGGTGACGTGGGGCACCACCTGAACCGTCCCGCCGAGATAGTCCCCGCGACGCTCTTTCGTGATGACAGAATGGTAGATCCTGCCGGTCGTATAGTTGTTTTCTTTAGTGAGAGTCAGGGATGTGTACCGCTCGTAGTGGCCCAGATCCAAATCCGTTTCCGCGCCGTCGTCCGTCACATAGACTTCCCCGTGTTGATAGGGATTCATCGTGCCGGGATCGACGTTGATGTAGGGATCGAGTTTGAGGAAGGTGATCTTCAACCCCCGGCTTTCGAGCAGGTTGCCGATCGAGGCCGAGGCGAGGCCTTTCCCCAGCGAGGAGACGACTCCGCCTGTCACGAATATGAACTTGCTCATCGTTGCCCCCGTCTTGTCGGATCGTTTAATTCTGACACGCATGTCACCGTTACCCGGAAGGGGCCGGTTTCAGCAGGCCCAATTCCCGTTTGGCCGCATCAAACTGCTGGAGTTTTTCCGTGACAGACTCAGCATCGTCCGGCGTATCCACCCGCAAGGAGGCATGCTTGGTTTCCCAGACTCTGATCGCAATCCCGTTTTCCAACGCGCGCAACTGCTCGAGTTTTTCCGCATCCTCCAACCGCCCGGTGGGCAGTGACGCGAGCTTCAGCAATGTCTCGCGCCGATACATGTACAGACCGAGATGGACGTAGTGTAATCCTCCGGCTGCCTGCCTGCTCGCATCGTCCCGCACCAATGGAATCGGCGCGCGCGAGAAATAGAGTGCATTGCCAGCCTGGTCCGTCACCACTTTTACCACCGCAGGGTTGTGGACGTCTTCTGTCGAATCGATCGTACGCTTCAGGGTACCTATTCCAACATCGCTCTTGATGAACGGTTCGATGAGATCCGCAAGTAAGTCCGGCTGCAGCGGGATCTCATCCCCCTGCAGATTCAGAAAGAATTCGCCGCCGAACTTGCGTGCTACACCGGCGACTCGATCGGTGCCAGTCCGAAAGTCACCGGCTATCAGCACCGCACGCCCGCCGAATCCAATGACGGCCTGCCTGATCCGTTCGTCGTCGGTGGCGACCGTGACGTCCGTCGCGGCACGACAGGCAACCGCCTGTTCATAGACATGCTGGATCATAGGCTTCCGTCCGAGCATGACCAGGGGCTTTCCCGGAAAACGCGACGACCCGTACCGGGCCGGAATGACGACCATCACGGAGGGCGCAGCCTTAGTCATGGCCGAGGGCCTCCGAAAGCTGTTGTGCCGAGAGGGTCGCAGTTCCAACCATGCCGACCACGATACCAGCGGCATGGTTAGCCAGTGCGGCTGCATCCCTCATCGAGGCCCCGGTCGACAATGCGAGAGCCAGCGTCCCGACTACCGTATCCCCTGCGCCGGTCACGTCGTAGACCTGCCGGGCCTGTGTGGGGATGTGCCAGGAGACTCCGTCTCCTTCGTAGAGACTCATGCCTTTTTCACCGCGGGTGATGAGCACCGACTGGCACCCCAACCGCTGGCGTATGATCGCCCCGGCTTCGTTGATCGCCTGATCGTCATCGCCATGCACCCCGGCCGCCTGGGTCGCTTCCAGGTGATTCGGCGTGATGACCGTCGCCCCCTTGTAGTAGCTGAAATGTTCAACCTTCGGGTCGACGACCAGCGGTATCCCCCGAAGTGCGGCGAGCCGCGTGAGTTCTGACATCAACGTCCCGCTCACCACACCCTTGGCATAGTCCGACACCACGAGCGCAGACAGTTCCCGTAACCGTGATTCGACGTAGCGAAGAATCCTGCGTTGCATCGCCGGTTTGAGTTCCGTGCGGCGTTCGACATCGTACCGCACGATTTGCTGATTGTGCGCAATGACGCGGGACTTTCTGGTGGTTGGACGGTCCTGATCAATGACCACGCCTCCGCGGCCTGATCGAGTCGACCCCAACTCTTTCAGGAGCATCCGGCCGCTCTCATCCGAACCGATGACGCCGCAGAGGTCCGCTTTGCCCCCCAAGGCCAGGATGTTATTGAAGACGTTCGCCGCTCCGCCGAGCCTCAATGATTCGGAATCGACATGGACCACCGGAACAGGGGCCTCCGGCGAAATGCGGCTGACGCGACCCCAGATATAGTGATCGAGAATAAGATCGCCGATGACAAGGATGGAAGCTTGCGGGAACCGCGCGATATACTGTCGAAGCGTTTTAGGGGACGGCGCCCCCACGCCCTGAGAGCCGGAGCCCGCCGTCTGCCTGGGTGTTTTCCCTATTGAATGGCTTTGCCGAATCGATCCCATCTGACCCACTCCGTCCATTGACCCTGTCCGCTCCACGACCAATAAATACGGAACGCCTTGCCGCGGATTTTTTCCTCGCGCACGAATCCCCAAAACCGGCTGTCCAAACTTTGATCGCGATTGTCACCCATCACGAAATAGGCTCCCTCCGGGACGGTCACCGGCCCGAAGTTGTCGCGCGGATTGATGGTGCCATCGATGATCCCGGGATCGATCCGCTGGGTGAAGGCGTTATCATCGAGCACAGTCCCGTTTACGAGCACGGCTTTATTGCGAAGCTGGACGGTATCTCCGGGGATCGCCACAATCCGCTTGATGAAGTCTTTCTCCTCATCCTCGGGAAACCGGAATACGATGATGTCGCCCCGCTGGGGCTTGCCGAATTCGACGAGCGCTTGCGAAGCATAACAATTGAGGGGTGGAAAGCCTGCTTGAAACTTACACTGGCTGGGCCATTGTATACCGTAGGACAACTTGCTGACCAGGATATGATCTCCGATCAAGAGCGTCGGAATCATCGAACCTGATGGAATCTTGAATGCCTGGACGATAAATACTCTGATCGCAAAGGCCAGAAGCATCGCCACAACAATCGCTTCCAGATACTCCCGAAAGAGCGATTTCCTGCCGGGCTGCGCGACCGTCGCCGAATCCTCGAACACTGCCGGCGTCTCCGCGACATCCGTCCGCACCTCCCGGGACGCGGACGTCAGGTCGTCCGATGGAGGGCGATTGATTTCT
>Ga0070681_10008052_pt1 | contig 10315 bp, 8 predicted proteins | sample KBSC83BmetaG_FD_65650 | JGI IMG/M metagenome (GOLD analysis project Ga0070681, IMG submission 65650) | Corn rhizosphere microbial communities from Kellogg Biological Station, Michigan, USA - KBS C8-3B metaG | ecosystem: Host-associated > Plants > Roots > Rhizosphere | place: USA: Michigan...
TGGCAGTTCCGCGCACAGGCCGTGTCACAGAAAACGCGTAAAAAGAGTACCTCTAAGCCGTCAAAGAAAGCCGCTGCGGCCAGCCGTGGTGCATCCAAGAGCCGTGCCCGGGTTTCCCGGTCCGCTGGTAAGGCGGCTACGGCTGCAAAGTCCTCCAAGAAAAGAAGCGCAATGCCCTCAAAAACTGCCAAAACTACCGCGAAAGCGGGCGTTTCGAAGGCTCCTGCCTCGAAGACTGCTGCCAGGACTGCTCCGAAGGCGACTGCCCCGAAGGCTTCCGCGACCAAGGCGGTTGCCAAGCCGGTCGTCGCCGCCAAGCCCGTGGCGGCTGCTCCGAAGCTCGAGGAAAAGAAGGTCGTGACCCAGCGTCAGGGTTTCAAGGCCAATGAATTCGTCGTCTATCCCGCCCATGGTGTTGGCCAGATCCTGGCCATCGAGGAGCAGGAGATTGCAGGCGCCAGGCTCGAGCTGTTCGTCATCAATTTCATGAAGGACAAGATGACGCTGCGCGTGCCGACCGCCAAGGTCGCCAATGTCGGCATGCGCAAGCTGTCGGAGCCCGCGCTGGTGAAGAGGGCGCTGGAGACCCTGAAGGGCCGCGCCCGGGTCAAGCGCACTATGTGGTCGCGCCGCGCCCAGGAATACGAAGCCAAGATCAATTCGGGCGACATCGTCGCGATCGCGGAAGTCGTGCGCGACCTCTATCGTTCGGAATCGCAGCCCGAGCAGTCCTACTCTGAACGCCAGCTTTACGAAGCGGCGCTCGATCGTCTCTCGCGCGAGATCGCGGTGGTGCAGCACTCGACCGAGACCGAAGCGGTCAAGGAAATCGAGAGCCAGCTCGCGAAAAGCCCGCGCCGCGGCGTCAAGGCCGAAGGCTCTGCCGAAGGTGAAGGCGAGGCCGATGGCGACATCGACGAGGGCGATGAGGTCGAAGGCGGCGGTACCACCGTCGCTGATGAAGCCGCCTGAAAGCGTAATCAGGACTAGCATCACGGATCAAAGGCCCGGTCGAAAGACCGGGCTTTTTGTTTGGGCCACGCAAGAGGCTGAAGGTCGCTTGCCGGTGAGGCAGCTACGCGACCGCGGCGATCGACCTGGGCTTCACCAGGTATTCCTTCAGGGGCGCATTCGCTGCGTCGACTTCCGTAAGCGACACGTCATAGCCCCAGAGATCGGCAAGGTGTTGCAGGACATGCCTCGCATCCGTTTCGTGCAACTGGGCCCCTCCGACGACACTATGCTGCAGCATCAAGCGGCGATCGCCGGCGAGATCGACGTCGATCACCTCGATGTTCGCATCGAGGAAGCCGACGTCATGCTGCCGCGACAACTCGCGCCGGACGCGGCGATAACCCCGCTCGTCATGAATGGCATCCACCCTGATGCCGGCGCTCTCGCTGGGATCGTCGTGCAGATGGAACATCCGCATTTGCCTGATGAGCCGGGGGCTGAGAAACTGACTGAGGAAACTCTCGTCCCGGTAATTGGCCCAGATGTCGCGCAGGACCTCCATTGCATCTCCGGTCCCGGCAATATCCGGAAACCACTCGTAATCCTCGTCATCGGGACTGGTAACGATGCGCTCGATATCCTGCATCACGGCAAAACCCAGCGCATAGGGGTTGAAGCCTGAAAAGTAGGGATGGTCGAAATCGGGCTGGAAGACCACGTTGGTGTGCGACTGCAGGAATTCGAGAAAGCTTCCGTCGGAAATCCGGCCCTGCTCGTGCAAGCGGGTCATGATGCGGTAGTGCACGAACGTCGCGGTGCCCTCGTTCATGACCTTGGTCTGCCGCTGCGGATAAAAATACTGCGCCAGGTTTCGCGTGATGCGCAGCAGCTCCCGCTGCCAGGGCTGCAGGCGCGGTGCGGTCTTCTCGAGAAAATAGAGCAGGTTCTCCTGCGGCAGGCGGAGCAGGGCCCGGCGCCGTTCGCTGGTCAGTGTCGCGGCAGTCTTGATCGGTCCGGTCGGGACCGTCCGCCAGAGATCGTTGAAAGCGCGTTCTTCATACGAATGGCGTTCTCCCGCCCGCCGCTCTTCCGCGCGCAGATCGAGGGACTTCTTGCCGGGATAGCGATCGACCCCGTGCGACTGCAGGGCATGCGCGGCATCCAGCGTATGCTCGACGAGCGTCCGGCCGTGACGGGCCTCGCACTGCGCAACGTAGCCTTTTGCGAATTCGAGGTAGTCGAGAATGCCCTCGGCATCCGTCCATTGCCTGAAAAGATAATTGTTCTTGAAAAAATGATTGTGGCCGAATGCTGCGTGCGCAATCACCAGCGTTTGCATTGTCGAGGTGTTTTCCTCCATCAAATATGAGATGCACGGCGAACTGTTGATCACGATTTCATAGGCGAGGCCCTTCAAGCCCCTGCGGTAGGAGGCCTCCTCATGGGCGAAATGCTTGCCGAACGACCAGTGCTTGTACATCAGCGGCAAGCCGCCGGAGGCATAGCCATCCAGCATCTGCTCCGACGTGATGATCTCGATCTGGTTGGGATAGGTGTTCAGGCCCAGCTCGGATCGCGCGATTTCGTCGCAAGCATCGTGGATGCGTTGCAGCATGGAAAAGCTCCAGTCCGGTCCATCGAACAGGAGCCCTGCGTTCGCGGTCATGGCGCGGCCTTTACCTGCTTTTGGCGACGATGAAAGAGATCGCGAAAGACCGGGAATATTTCGGAACGGCTGGTGACCTTGCGGATCGACAATGGTGCCCCGCCATCATGCAGCCGCTGATACAGCGTCCACAGCGATGAATCGGGCATCGCGAACGTGCTGCCATTGGCTTCGCCCACCTCGAGGTAGGCAAAGAACTGGCTGACGGGGAGAATCATTTCGGTCAGCAGGCGGCTTACCGCCTCTCCATCCGCATAGGAGTTGTCGCCGTCGGAAGCCTGGGCTGCATAGATATTCCAGTCTGCAGGACGGAAACGCGACCGGACGATGTCGTGCATCTCCTTCAACGCGCTCGAGACCAGGGTGCCGCCGGATGCCGGGCCATGGAAGAACGTGTCTTCGTCCACCTCTTCCGCCCGGTCGGTGTGACGGATGAACACGATCTCGACGTGGCGATAGCGCCGCTTGAGAAACACGTAGAGCAGCATGTAGAAGCGCTTGGCCAGGTCCTTCATGTGCTCGGACATCGAGCCGGACACGTCCATCAGACAGAACATCACGGCCTGCGTGACCGGTTTCGGAATGGTTTCGAAACGCCGATATCGGATGTCGATGGGATCGATGAACGGTACCCGACGAAGTCTTCCCCGCAGCTCCTCGATCTGCCTGGTCAACTCGACGCGCCTCTCCTCATCTTCGCAATCGGCCAGATCGGCCTCGAGCTGAGCGATGGTTTCGGCCCGCGGACGCCGCAAGGCGACCCGCCGGGCCATTGCCAGGCGCACGGTCCGGCTGACCGAGAGGTTCGCAGGCGACCCCGTGTTGGTATACCCGGCGCGTTGGATGCTTTCGCTTTCCGCGTCGGCGAGTCTCCGCTTGGCGAGATCGGGCAATTCGAGATCGTCGAGGAACAGGTCGACGAACTCGTCGCGGTTGAGAACGAACCTGAACGCGTCCTCGCTGTCACCTTCGCCGGGCCCGGATGCCTTTCCCTCCCCCTTGCCGGAACGCGGCAAGATATCGCCCTCGACATATTTCTTGTTGCCGGGAAGCACCATATCGCGGATGCCGCCCTCGCGGTGCAAGCGCGGCTCGTGCATCCCATCGAGCGGGATGCTGATCTCGCCGCCCTCCAGGACGTCCTTGATGTCGCGGTCCTTCGACATCTTCTTGACCGCGTCCTGAACCAGCGCCTTTGCGCGGCGCAGGAACCGTTGCCGGTTCTCGAGGCTTTTGCTTCCCGGGTTCAGGCGCCTGTCGACGATGTGCATGGCCACCTTTACATCGGCTTCAACCAGCCTGCTTCACGCGCATGTACCACTCGACGAGCCGGCGAACCTGACGCTCGGTGTAGCCGCGCTCCACCATTCGCTGGACGAATTCTCCGTGCTTCTTCTCGGTATCTCCATCCTTCTTCGATCCGAACGAGATGACCGGGAGTAGATCCTCCACCTGCGAGAATATGCGCTTCTCGATCACCTCGCGGATTTTTTCGTAGCTGGTCCAGCCCGGGTTCTTTCCGCCGTTCTGCGCTCGCGAACGCAGCGAGAATTTGACGACCTCGTTGCGGAAGTCCTTGGGGTTGGCGATGCCGGCCGGCTTCTCGATCTTGGTGAGCTCCTGATTGAGAAGCTCGCGATTCATCAATTGACCGGTGTCGGGGTCCTTGAAGTCCTGATCCTCGATCCAGGCGTCGGCGTAGTCGACGTAGCGGTCGAACAGGTTCTGACCGTAGTCCGAATAGGATTCGAGATAGGCTTTCTGGATTTCATTGCCGATGAATTCCGCATAGCGCGGCGCCAGATCGGCCTTGATGAATTCGAGATAGCGCTTTTCGACTTCTTCGGGCAACTGCTCGCGCCGGATGGCCAGCTCGAGCACATACATCAGGTGGACGGCATCTGCACCGACCTCGGCGGTGTCGTGATTGTAGGTCGCGGCCAGTACCTTGAACGCAAAGCGCGTCGAGACGCCGTCCATTCCCTCATCGACCCCGGCGGCATCCCTGTATTCCTGCACGCTGCGCGCTTTCGGGTCGGACTCCTTGAGGCTTTCGCCGTCATAGACCCGCATTTTCGCAAACACCGTCGAGTTCTCGTGCTTGCGCAGGCGCGTCATGACCGAGAATCGCGCGAGCGTCTCGAGCGTGGCTGGCGCGCAGGGGACGGAAGCGAGCTCGGAGCCGTGGATCAGCTTGGTATAGATCTTCTGCTCCTCGGTCGCCCGAAGACAATACGGCACCTTGATGACGCAGATCCGGTCGATGAAGGCTTCGTTGTTCTTGTTGGCCTTGAAGCTTTGCCATTCCGATTCGTTGGAATGCGCGAGGATGATACCCGTGAACGGAATCGCGCCGATGTTCTCGGTGCCGATATAGTTGCCCTCCTGCGTCGCCGTGAGCAGCGGATGCAGCATCTTGATCGGTGCCTTGAACATCTCGACGAACTCGAGAACGCCCTGGTTGGCGCGATTGAGGCCGCCGGAATAGCTGTAGGCGTCGGGATCGTTCTGGGCGAACGTCTCCAGCTTGCGGATGTCGACTTTGCCGACCAGTGAGGAAATATCCTGATTGTTTTCGTCGCCCGGCTCGGTCTTCGCAATTCCGATCTGACGCAATCGCGAAGGCTGGATTTTCGCGACCCGGAACCGCGAGATATCTCCGCCGAAAGCTTCCAGCCGCTTGTAGCACCATGGGCTCATCAAGCCGGTCAGGCGCCGGCGCGGAATGCCGTACTTTTCCTCAAGCATGGGCCCGAAGGTGTCGGGATCGAACAGGCTGAGCGGGCTCTCGAATACGGGACTGAGCTCGTCGCCCGCCTTCAGGACATAGATCGGATGGATCTCCATCAGCGATTTCAGCCGTTCGGCGAGCGAGGATTTGCCGCCGCCGACCGGGCCGAGCAGATAGAGAATCTGCTTGCGCTCCTCCAGGCCCTGGGCGGCGTGCCGGAAGAACCCGACGATCCGCTCGATCGTGTCTTCCATGCCGTGGAATCCGGAGAAGGCCGGATAGACCCGCATCGTCCTGTTGAAAAAAATACGGCCAAGGCGGGCATCCTTGGCCGTATCGATCATTTGAGGTTCGCCGATCGCTGCTAGCAAGCGCTCGGCTGAATTGGCATATCGCATCGGGTCACCCCGACACGATTCCAGGTACTCTGTCATCGACATGTCGGTTTCGCTTCGGGCCTCGAAAGACCTTGCGAACGCGTTGAACAGTGAATCGTTGTACATATGATGCGATCTCCATATGCATTGCACAGTGACCGTGCGATCGAATCAGCATCTACATATAGACGATTGGGCACCAGACTAGTCCCGATGCGCAATGTGCGCTGCGGGCGCCGGATGGGTCATAAGCGGGCATTTTGTTGAATTTCTGTGCGGACCGTCCGGATATCCCTCGATTTCCAAGCCATTGTAACTGTTCAGCAACAGCCGATCCGCGCGATCCGGAAGACGGAACTTTGAGGAGAAGCTGGGTCCGCGCGACAATTTGTCGTGAATCGACGATGTATCGGACGAAACTTCGCAGGCCGGCACGCCACCGCGCGCGGGAATGAACGCGCTTTCGTGCGTCAATCCACCACGATCTTGACCTTGTCGCGCACCTTCACCTGGGCCTTGCCGTCGAGTCCGTTGAGCACGCGGAAGCGCTCGATCGGGCGGTCGACGCCGGACATGCGGTGCGACAGCGATTCCACGGTGTCGCCGGGCTGCACGGTGATCACCTTGACCCGCAGCGGGCGGGCGGCCTGGATTTCCTCCAGCGTCAGGCGGCGGAAGGAATTGACGGTCTCGCGCGCGTTGCGGTCGCTCTCGGTGGTCTTCTGCCGGGCGGCGAAGATGAACCGATAGACGTCGGCGCCGAAGCGCAGCGCATAGACCTTGAACTGCCACTGGTCGCCGCGCGCTGTGGTCGCCGCCGCCGGGAAACCGTTGATGGTCATGTCCTCGGTGGTCGACTTGTCGACATTCTCCATCCAGCCGGAATTGAGATAGTCGCTCAGCGTCTGCTCGGCCGGCACCCGCACCACGTCGAAGCGCATTGCCTGCGAGCCGCCCTCGCGCACGCCGATCACGGCCTTGGCGGTATTGTCGAGCGAGAAATTGTCCGGCGCCTGGAAGGTGAAGCCGAGTTTCGGATGCAGGAAGCGGCGGCCGCGCACGAACCCTTCGCTGGGGTCCTCGCCATAGACGATGTTGTCGATCGCGCCGAGATAGGCCTCGCGGTCGCGCTCGGCGTTTTCGGGCGATACATACTGACGTGCCGTGGCCTGCGCCTTCTGCACGCGCTCGGGCGTTGCCGGATGCGAGGAGAGGAAATCCTGCGTGCGCGGATCGAGCGAGGTTTTTCCGGCCTTCAGCTCCGCATTGCGCTCCATCGAGGTGAGAAACCGCGACGCGCCATAGGGATCGAAATGCGCGTGCGCGGAGATGGCAACCCCCATCTCGTCGGCGTCGATCTCCTGCGAGCGTGAGAAGTTCGCCATCGCCATCTTGTTCTTGGCGATCGTAAACGCGGTCACGTCCGGATCGTTGCCCATGTCGGTGACGACCCTGTCGACGATCGCAGCCTGACGCGCCTGGTCCTCGCGTATCGCCGCGTGCTTGGACAGCACATGCGCCATCTCGTGGGAGAGCACGGACGACAATTCGGAGGTGTCGTTGGCGAGCGCGATCAGACCGCGCGTGACATAGAGCTGACCGGTCGGCAGCGCGAAGGCGTTCACCGCGCCCGAATTGAGGATGGTGACCTTGTAGGCCTGGTCGGGACGGTCGGACGCCGCGACCAGCCGGTCGACGGTCTTGGTGACGATCGCTTCCAGCCTGGGGTCGTCATACAGGCCGCCATAGGAGGCGAGGATGCGCTCGTGCTCCTTTTCGGAGGCCGGCGTGGTGGTAATCGTCCGGTTCGGCTTGAGCGCGGGCGCAGCCGGCTGCAGGGCTGCGGTCTGCAGGCGGCCCATGTCGCCGCAGGCAGCGAGCGTCGCTGCCGCAAACAGCAGTGCCGGCGCAGCCCAAAGGTGGCGGCTCATTCCCATTTCGCGCCGTCCCGCTAGCCCATCCACGACAAACTACTCTAAAGTCCGATACCAGAGCGCGTTATCGCGCTCCCGCCTTTTGTTTGAGCATGCGCCTTGCTCTCAGTTCCCGCCCAGCACTTCGATCTGTCCGGCCCGGATCACTTCGATCCGCGGGCCGGGGCGCGCTTCAACCCAACCGCGAACCCGAATCCGCCGATTCTCAAGGGACTTAAGCGCAACGCCAGCGGATTCCACCGCCGGCATGTTGCGCCTTGAAATAGTCACAGCGAAGTCCCGTGTCCAGCGCCGTCCGAAGTTCAGATAAGTTGTTGCCCCTGCTTGTCGTACGGACAAAACCCTGCCCTCGACCAGCAAAAAATGCCCGATCCCGGACAAAATATCGTCTGTACTTTCCGCGTTTTTTATGACGGCGGGGCTGTTCCACGCGCCCTTTTTTGCGGCTTTTGCGGCGCCCTCGGCCGCCGACAAAGCGGCAGCGCACTCCGTATCCGCGACGTCGGGGGAAGCCAGCGCCGCGCCCTCCGAAACGAGGAGGCTTTGCACCGGCGTGTCCGAGCCGGCGAGAAAAACGAAGGCGGTTTGCCGGCCATAGCGGTCGGGCGTGTCGTCCGCGCCGCGCAGGGCGACGTCTTTTCCTGCGATCATGGCCGACAACGCGGCTGTGCGCTCGGCCCGCGTTACGCCGGGCGACAGCGGCTCGATGCCGGCGAGCTTGATTTCGCGGCCGTCACTGAGGCGAAAGCTGCGCCCGTCGATCACTTCCGCCACACGGCCTTCGCCCTGCGCCTCGAACGAGCAGGGCGCGGCGAGCCCGGGGCCGGCCGTGGCCGTCAGGACCGCAATTGTCGGCCAGCCTGCCGCGACGACGCGGCGAAACGTCCGCCCTGCCGATGCCATGGCGCTATCCTGCCGTCTTCCCCGGGTTATCCTTGGCAGGACATTGCCACATAGGGGACCCCATGGAAATCAACGGCATTGCGCACATCTTCCTGACCGCCGCGAATTACCCGCGTTCCCGCGAGTTTTATCGCAAGCTGCTGCCGTTTCTCGGCATGAAGCCCGTGATCGACACCGAGGCCACGCTCTATTGCGTCGGCGGCCGCACCGCGGTCGGCATCAGCGCGCCGTCGCCGGAGCATGAAGGCGCGGCCTTCGAGCAGAAGCGCGTTGGCCTTCACCATCTCTGCTTCCGGGCGCGCGAGCGCGCCGATGTCGACGAACTCCATGCCTTCGTGAGCACGCTCGGCGCGAAAGTCATTCGCGCGCCGCGCGAGGATTCCTGGGCGCCGGGATATTACTCGTTGCTGTTCGAGGATCCCGACGGCATCCGGCTCGAGATCAACTACGTGCCCGGCAAGGGGCTTCTGGCGTGAGCGTCGGGGTTTGGCGCACTTCGGGGCGCATGCACGCGTAGCTGCTCGTTATCGCGGCACCAGGCTGGCCGTCGTGAGACGGATGGGCAACACCCGGAACTGTCCTGCTCCATCTCAGTGCGCCTCATATCGGCCTCAACGTTAAGGGGATAAGTTGACGCGAGCGACTCATGCTGAGTCGGTCTTTGATATTCCTTAGGCGAAGCAGCCCCGAGGCAAATGTTACCAGCATGTCCGCACGCGCAACACCGAATGAAGCCGATCCGACGATTGACGAGACGCTTGCGTCCATCATCCGTCTGCATCAACCGAAGAAGGCCAAGGCCCAACGGCCCCGCGCCGCCCGGAAGCCGACAAAGCGGAAGGCAAAGGTCGCTGTTTCGCCAGACCACGAGTCGGTAGCTGCTGAACCGCTCATACCCGAGGCGTTTTTATCGGCGGAGCCTGCACCCGCCGAGCTTCCCGCACCCCCTCCAACGATCGCCTCGCGCGCTGCCACGCCTGGCGGCGACGCTCGATCGCGGAGCATCTCGGCCATTCTGTTCGTGGCTGCCCTGGCCCTGGCCGGCGTTGGCGTCGCCATGAACGGATGGTTCGCGCGCTCGCTTGGGTCAACCGACATGGCGGGATGGCTGTTTCTCGCGATCGGCGTTGCGGCCGATCTCGTTGCCCTTGTCATGCCCTCCTGTGCGGCGCGGCTTTGGCAGATGCGACACCGGGCGACTTCGCTTGCCGGATGGGGCGTCTGGACGATGACATTCGTCTTTGCCGTCATGGCAGGGGTTGGTTTTGCCAGCATCAATATCGCCGACGCCACGCTGGTGCGGGCGTCACGCCTGACGCCTGCCGTCGCATTGGCGCAGGCCGCCTTAACTGACGCGATGTCGGCGCGGGATCGCGAGTGCAAGGGCGGGGTCGGCAAGTTCTGCCGCGAACGCGAGGCGGCGGTCAACGAAAGACGGCAGGCACTCGACCTGGCTACGCAAACGGTCGTGCAAACGGCGGACCCGCAAACCGAGTCGGCGGTTCGGCTGGTGGCGTGGGTTACGCACGGAGCGCTGCAACCGACCGGCAATGATTTCGCGATGCTCCGGCTTGTGTTGATGGCGCTGCTGCCGCAGATCGGCGGCATATTGCTCATGGTCGGGCGATCGGCGAAATAACCGCGCTCTCGCCGCCGGCGAGGCTGCGCCGGTGTCCGGTTGTTCGGAGTAGATCGGACAAGGTTACGGCCTGATCGGCGTTACATTCCAGGAAACGCCAACCCTTCGCTC
>Ga0070681_10008053_pt1 | contig 10315 bp, 4 predicted proteins | sample KBSC83BmetaG_FD_65650 | JGI IMG/M metagenome (GOLD analysis project Ga0070681, IMG submission 65650) | Corn rhizosphere microbial communities from Kellogg Biological Station, Michigan, USA - KBS C8-3B metaG | ecosystem: Host-associated > Plants > Roots > Rhizosphere | place: USA: Michigan...
CAACAGATTGTTCTCCACCATGGGCGCAAACCGGCGCGATTCGCCATTCACTTCCACGCTCGTCTCGATGCCGGTGCCGTCGCAACGTTGCTTTGCGATTTCGCCAAGGGCGCCTGCCATGTCGCGCGATTCGAGAATGTGGGCGCGCATGTTCCAGATGGAATCACGCGCCTCGGCGAGGCTTTCCCGAACTAGTTCATGCGCGGCCTCAAGATGATGCCCCAGAGCTTCCGAAGCGCCGTTCACATTCTTTTTGGCCAGCGCCAATTGCACAGACGTCGCCGCCAATCCCTGAGCGAGCGTATCGTGTATTTCGCGCGCCACGCGATTTCGCTCGGCAAGAATGGCAGCGAACTCCGCCTCCGCCATGGTTCGTTGCGCGGTTTGCTCACGCAAACGACGTCTTGCGGCCAGCATCACCATTGCGGCAACGATCAACGACGCGCACGCCACGAAGCCGAACACCATTATGATGTGTGACGGCGTCCACCAGGGCGGTGGCGCAATCAACATCAAATCATCCGTTGAGCGCAAAAAGATTTGAAACAACCGCGGCCGGTATATGCCGCTGACCACCGGACGCGAATCATCGGAAATAAGCGAGCAAATACCCGAAACACGCACTCGACTACCTGGTTGCCAGTTACTCAGGACTCGATCGTTTACCGCCTTCCGCAAAATCGCTTTGAATGTGACCTCATTGTCTTGAAAGGTGAATGCCCAGCCATCCAAAGTCGGCTGGGCTTCGGTCAATAACGCGTCAATTGATATCAGATCTTCTTCGTGATCGAACGCCTGGCCGGACTCATTGAGCTTCACCGGTTGCGGCGCGGGACCGGACGATCGACGGCGGAAAATGGCGTCTTCCAAAACCGGCACCTCCTTGCCGTAATGCAAATAACCGACGACGTCGATGTCATCGCCGGGGTGCAGTTTTTCCGGTTGATGCGTTTGGACCTGCAAACCGCTTTCGTTGTCACGCAACCACACCAGGACCCCGGGCTGCTGATGCGTCACGATGCCGCGAACATGAATGCGGTGTTTGTAATCGGTGGCCGGAGAAAATTGAAGCAGCGTGGATACAGAACGAATTGGCGTCGCGAATGGATCCGCTGGCGCCGGCTTCTCAACCTCAACTGTAAAATCGCGGGAGATGAAAACCAGCGGGCTGAGCACTTGTCGGCGCGCATTGAATTGATAAAAACAAACGCCCTGAACCCGCACTTCCGCGTCCTGCTCAACACCCGGCGGATGCTCGTGATTGCTGCTGACAGTCAGGCGTCCACCGCCCACCGCCAGGTCCATGTGCCACAAGCCGAATTCGTTTGTGTCGGTGATCATTGCCCAGCTTCGCACCACGCCGGAGACTTCCACGAGCTGGCCATCCAGACTGCCCGCGATCATTTCCTCGAAAGTGACTTTTTGCGGCGCGGGAATCGGGGCGTTTCCGAGCTTGTGGAATGAATTGAGTCGAACGATGGGCGCGAATTCGCCGGGATCGGTGACTCCGTCCACCTCGAGCAAATCTCCGCGATGCACGCCCGCAAAGATATTGGTCGTCCCCAGAACGTAAACGCCGGCGGTCCCGTCGGATATAACCACGGCGCGATTTCCCGGCGGCCCGGCTTCGGTGACGACGACGCCGCGCAATTTCGCCCGAAGCGGCCGCGAGGCTTCCGCAAATGTGAGGTTACGGATTTGCGACGCGTTCGTCACCGCCTCACTGGTTGGTTGCGCCGCCAGCCGAGGTCCTGTCAGTGCGAGTGACCAAATTACAATCCACCTGAAAATGGTTTTGCTGCTGGATAACTTGGTGAGAGCGGCCATGGCGGCAAAATCAGGTTATCACTCTACATCCTTCGGAATCAATAAACGAACCGGCCCCATGAGCCCCGAAGGCATTAACGGACTGCGGCGCGTGAGCTGTCGAATGTTCGTGCGAGTGAGGCGTTCAGCCTCAGGCAGGAACTGATCTCCAATGATTCGGTTTGGCCAAAAGTTCACAACTTCAACTTCAAGCTGGTTGACACCAGGCTTCAGCGCGCGGGTAATATCGACTCGAAACGGAGGCGCCCAGGTGATGCCGCAGGATTGGCCGTTCACTTTAACTTCGGCCAATTCGCGAACGCTGCCCAAATCGATTAGAACTGATTTGCCGGCTGCGTCGGCGGGGACTTCAAACTCCTTCCGATAAGTTGCTGTGCCGGAATAATATTTAATCCCGGGTTCCGGGCGATCAGGCCAGCTCACCAGCAAATCGAAACGAACTGAAGCCGGGCCGCCCCATTTGGGATCGAACGATAAGTTCCAAGGACCGCTCATTTCTTTGATTGTCGCGTAGTCTATTTCGTTTTGCTGAGCGCCAGCGGGATGCGCTGACGCCGGCTCGCGAAAGACTATGAATTGAGAACCGCATGGGCCGAGGTTCAACCGGGCCTTCGTCATGCCGTCGGCTTGCGCATACGCTCTTGCGAAATGATGCTCGCCGCTGACAGCGTTCCACAGCTCCGGCGCTTTGTTCGAGACACGAAAGGCGCAATCAATCGTAGCCGCATTCGTCGATCGATTCGCGACGAAATAGATATCGGTCTCGCCGTCTCGCCGATGAATGAAATTGATTTCAGCATGCGGATTGTTGCTGCACGTGCTTTCAAAATCCGGTTTAACGTTCAGGCCCGCCAAGGTCTCTCGGGCCGTTTTTCCGGCAACGACTGGTCCCCTGCCCCATAGTCTATCCGCAATTCGTTTCACCGCCGCGTCACTCGCAGGAAAACCGGACAAACCGCTCGCACTCACTGGCTCTGGTCCAATGATCGTTGCGCCGGCGTCCGCGAATTCCTTGAGCTTGCGCAAGACCGGCAATGAAATGATGGTTCGATCCGGCAAGGCGAGCACGCGATAGCTGACACCTTCGGGCAACACCAAACGGCCATGGCTCACTTTCATGCGGTTGAGAATGACTTCGGCAGTGACCACATCGTAGTCGTAACCGGCGCCTTCGCGGGCGGGATCCGATTTCCGCAATTGGGCAAAGTTCGGAACGTGATCGCCGTAATAGTAAGCGACATCTGACACCGGAATGCCTTGCTGCAGCATCCATTGGCAGCGGTTGATGTAGGCGAAAAAGGGCGCGGACTTGTCCCACCATGTGACGTTGGGATTGAGATGCGTGCCGGCGAAATATTGCTGACCGGGCATGCCGGCGCTTTCCGGAGAATTCACCCACGCGTGCCAGGCGAGCAAATTCAAGCCTTCGGTGCAGGCGTAATCGAACGTGGGCTTGAGATTGTCCCACAACGTTTCCTGCCAGTGCGGTCCAATCGTGGTGAATCCTTCGGCGAGCACCAGTTTGTGGCCGTATGTGTGCGCGGCGGAAGCGGGTTGCTTGACGAAGAAGCGGTTTTCGTCTCCGATGCGATGACGCCAGGACCACGCCCAGAATTCGCTCATCGGGACGTCGTTGTAACCCAGACATTGTTGGGCATCGATGGGCACGGCGTGCGGACCGCCGCTTTCGGGATGAATTTGCATTCCGTGACGATGCGCGCCATCGCGGAAAAGTTTGAAATGATTGTCGATGGCCAAATCTCCCATCGTGCGTCGAAAATCCTGAAGGAAGCGATCAGTCTCGTCGCGGCTGTTGATGATTTTGCCGGCGATGGTTGGAAGCCATGGCAACAAATCGTAACCACGACGCTTCCGGAATTCCTCGCGAAGCGTCGGCGTCCAATTAGCGACTTCGACTTCCCAACTGTCGGTGTAGAGATATTTCAGCGTGTGACCGGCCATCGGACCGGCGTCGGCGATCAAAGGCTCGACCACGGCGTCCCAATAGCGTCGGAACGCCCCGGCATCGAAGGGGTCGAGGGCGTAGCCATCCCAACCTTCGCTGCAGGTGGAAACGCGGCAACTGTCGTTCAGCGTGCATCCGAAACGGAGAATTTGCCATTCCCCCTCCGGAGCCTGCCAATCCAATGTGCCATCGCGGGACATTTTTGAAGTCAAATCGATGACACCGTCCACTCGGGCGTCCTGTTCGTTTGTGGTGGCGGGAAATTCCTGGAACAGCGGTGTGGAAACCGGGGTTGAGAATGGCTCGAGTGCCTGGATCAAAGCTTTTTGCGCTTGTTTCTCGATGGGCTTGCGGTCCGGTGGCAGGTTGGGATTGATGCGATAGGCGAGAACAAAGAGATCGTGGTAATAGTTGTCCCGACTCCTTGGCTGAACCAATTTGAAGACAGAATTGGTTCCGCCGCTGACATGTAGTTGCGTCCACGTCAATTTTTTCGGTGCATCGTCAGCCGTCACCATCGGGCCGCCCAAATTCCACCCGCTTTGGATGTTGAGACTCATCTGGAGCCCGAGACGATCGGCCTCTTGAAGCGCGTGTTTGTAGAGTTGACGCCAGGCGGGAGAAAAAAACGTGGCGCCGTGGGGCACGCGCGCATTGTTGTCCTGATCGGAGCCGTCGGCATCAACGAGAATCGCACCGCCGATGCCTTTGGCTTTCATCGCTTCCAAATCGCGCGTGATGGATTGCGCGGTGACATTGCCATTGATCCACCACCAGTAGACACGCATGCGCGCGTCGACCGGCTGATTGGTCCAACCCGCTTCTAAAGACGCGCCGGCAAATGCGCGAAGGGAACAAAGGCAGATGATGCTGGCGAAAATGAAATTGCGTAAAACACGGCAAAGGAAATTTCTTGCTGAGGATGGAAGCATGGAGGCGTGTCGTTTGCTCATTCGCGCATTTAGTTTGGGCTCGCCGCGCTTTCGTCACAAGCCAGAACGCCAGTTGCCGGCTCCGCTCTTTGTCTAAAATTTGAAAGGAGCAACCGACCCCTAAGACGGCTCTTTCCTTCTGCATCGCTCCCGCGGGGCGACGTCAATTCAACAGTCTTGTAGGAGTTTAGAGTTTTCTCAGTGGAACGGGTATCACCCGAATGGGTAATACGAACTTTGTAGGAACGCCGCGAGCTTTCCGCTAGCATTTGCCGCCAAAGATTTGCCAGCGATGAGAAGAATGTGTTCATTCCTATTCAAGAGAACCCCGGTGCCCCTGGCGTTCTTTTGTCTTTCCGTCATCCCATCCATTTCTCGAGCTGGCCCGCCGCCAGGTTATTACCTCGTTTGGGGTGATGAATTCAACAGGACAAACCTGGATCACTCCAAATGGGACTACTGGCTGCCCGGGCCGCGCCGCAACGCGGTGAACGTGACGAATGCGATCTCGCTCGACGGCTCGAATCTCGTCATCACCACTTACACGAGCAATAAGATTCATTACACCGGATTTGTCGCAACGGACGAAACGTTCCGTTCCCGGTACGGCTACTGGGAATCGCGGATTCGTTGGGGAGACACGAACGGCATGTGGTCGGCGTTCTGGCTGCAATCGCCGGAAATGGTCACACGCGCTCCCGACGCGCCGCTCGCAGGTTCGGAGATCGATATCGCAGAGCATCGTTTTCTCGACAAGGACGCGAGGAATATTGCGAACCAAATCCAGGTGAACATTCATTGGAATGGTTATGGCCGGACATCGCGCAGCGCGGGTAGCGGCAACAAAGGGTCCGGTCTCGCGGATGGATTTCACACCTATGGATTTCTTTCCACTTCGAATTCCTACACGTTCCTGGTGGATGACGCAAAGGTATATGGCGGGGGTTCGGCGCCAATTTCGCGCAGCGCCGAGTGGGCGATTCTGAGCAGTGAGGTTGATGACACTTCGACCACCTGGGCGGGACACATTCCGGCGGAGGGTTATGGCGTCCTCGGCGAAAGCTCGACGCGGATGATGGTGGATTACGTGCATTATTATGCGCCTTCGAACGTTCTTTTTTGGACGGGTGCGGCGTCGTCAAAGATAAGTGATTCGAAGAATTGGATTGCCGACCGGCGACCGCTCACGGACAGCGAATTGACCTTTACGTATCTCAGCACGAATGCCAGCACGGTAATGGATGGAGATTGTGCAGTTGGTAAAATTGTTCTGCTGCAAACGAGGCAGGATATTTCAATCGATGGCGCGAACCTACTGCAACTTGGGACGGGCGGAATCGACATGGAGAGCGCCAGCCGGGCGTTGAAGATTGGCGCGCCGATTGAAGTGACGGCGGCGCAAGGCTGGTTTGTGGGGCGGAAGGCTGGCGGGCTGAGATTGACAAGCTCTGTTTCCGGCAATGAGACGGTGACCAAAACCGGGGCGGGCAAATTGATTTTGGATATGACGAATGAATTTGGTGTCCCGTTGAAAATCGATGGCGGAGTGGTTTCATTTGGCGAATCCGTCAGAGCGTTGAGTTTTACCAAGGGTTTGATGTTGTCCTCGAACAGCACGATTGCTCTTAACCTCGATGCCGCAAGGCGGGCGAATGATGAATTGAAGTTGACGGGGCCGATCACTTTCGCGGGCAGCCTCGCCGTCTCGAATGTTTCTGGTGATTTGAAGGAAGGCGACACTTTCAGGTTGTTTGAGGCCAGTGAATACAGTGGAGTTTTCGAGCATTTCACACTGCCCGAGCTGCCGCCCAACCTGAAATGGAATACGCAATCTTTAACCAACGGGGTCCTCTCGATCATCTCATCCCGACCATGAAAACCACCCTGCTCGCTTTGGCTGGCGCTTTGCCGTCGGCGCTGACTTTGAGCTTTTGCCTTGTGACGAACGCGGTTGCCGACGGTCCGCAAACGATCCAGCCGGGCGAGCTGTGGCCGGACGATCGCGGGCAGCATATTCAGGCGCACGGCGGCGGCATCATCAAATATGGTGACGCTTATTATTGGTTTGGCGAGGATCGCACGCGAGGGTTGCCGCGCGACAAGCGTTACGTGGCCTGTTATTCGTCGACCGATCTCGCGCATTGGACGTTCCGCCATCAAGTCGTCGCGCTTGCACCGCCCGAAAATCTCGGTCGCGGTTTTATCTTGGAACGGCCCAAGGTTTTTTATAATGCGCTCTCCAACAATTTTGTGATGTATGCGCACATCGACGATCGGCAATATAAATATGCCAGCGTCGCGGTGCTGACGTGCGACAAGGTGGATGGAGATTATCAATACGTTAAAAGTTTTCGGCCGCTCAATCACGAGAGCCGCGACATCGGGCAGTTCATCGATGATGATGGGACGGCTTATTTGATTTTTGAGGATCGCCCGTTTGGATTTCGGATTGCGAAACTGGCGCCGGATTATTTGTCCATCGAGAAAGAGATGTGTTTGATTCCGCAACACATGGAGGGTGGCGCGTTGGTGCATTACCATGGGCTTTATTATGCGATCGGCTCGGCGTTGACCGGCTGGAACCCGAACCCGAACCGTTTTGCCACGGCGACCAATCTGGCGGGGCCGTGGTCGGAATTCAAAAACATCGCCGACCCGGAAATGAAAACGTACGGCGCGCAATCCACGATGATGTTGAAGGTTGTGGGGACAAAAACGACGACGGTGATTTTTATGGGTGATATGTGGCGTCCGCAGACGCAGTGGGATTCACGTTATCTTTGGATGCCGCTGGAAATTGGCGATGGAAAGCTTTGGTTGAACAAGCCGGCGCCGTGGACGTTGGACGTGAAAACGGGCGAAGCGGTGGTCCAGAAGTAGGTTGGGATGAGACGGATGACCGTTCAGCCGTGCCCATACCGGCCTGCGATTGGGCACGATGGGTTTTCCGTGCGTCGCCGGGAATGAGTTTTTGCCGACCGCAGTCGCGATGACCGGTTGCGAACGCATTCAATTGTTGCTGTTTCCATTTTGCCCTTCTGCCCTTCCTCCTTGGATTGGTTAGAACCATGAACCGTTGGACAGGCATCCTGCCTGTCTCCATATTTTCCCAGCGGTTCCATGGGTTCAATGCGCGAGCAGCCCTGGCTGAAGCGTTTCCATAGACATTAAATGACCCGTCCCCTTTGGAATCGCCGGTGTGGCGCGCTTTGCGCAGAAAAATTAACAAGATCAAGCCGAGGATCATCCCGCTTCGCGCGACAGGGGGATGGAGCGACGCGACAGCGACAGAGCCGCCCTAACATGAAAGGAAAAGAGCCGGACTTGCGTCCGGCTCTTTCGGCGAATTTTGATCTCAACCGTTCAACCGGCTGAATCTATCACGGATATTTCAGGCGGAAGTAAACATTGTTGGTTGTGCCGGTGGTCGGGATGCTAACCGAGGTCGTGTCCCGTGAGCCGGTTGCAGCCGGGTAGTCAAACCAAGTGGCGCTGCTGGTCAGGCTGACGGAGTTGCTTTGCAGTGTCCAGCCTTGATGATCAGCGGGCCACGTCAAGTTGAGCGAGCCGCCGCTGGCGCTAAACGTGATGTTGGTCGGATTCGTGGCAATCGTGCTGGTCACAATGCTCAATTGACCGCTGTTCGGGTCGAAGCTGTAGCCCAATCCTGCTCCAGGCGATCCGGAGATGCTGCTGAAGTTGCCGGTGTGCGTGCCGGGTGCAAAGATTGTGAACGTGTCACCGACATTCAAGGCGACAGTGCTGAGATTGCTTACAACCAGCGTGCCGCCATAGGTGATCTTGCCGCTACTGGCCACCATGTCGTTGACGCTGCTGTCTTTATTGATGCGGATGAATGCGCCCCCTTGCATCGTGATGTCGCTGAACACGGTGAAGGTGCCGAGGTTAACACTGTCACCACCGCCGATGCGTCCATTCGGGCCCACGATCACCGGGCTGGAAACATTACCGGAACCGGCCAGGAGGCCGTTCGTGACAATGGTGGGGCCGGCGTAATTTCCCGAATTATCCAGATAAACAGCGCCGGAACCTTTCTTGACAAAGCCGCCGTTGAAAGCGTCGCCCGCCTGGAGCGGCTGCGTGGCAAGGGTCACCGAGAAACCGCCGTCATCGAGCACGAGGCCGTTGCTCATGATCATGCTGGTAACCTGGAGGTAGTCGCCACTGTTAGTGGTGGCCTGAAGGGTGCCGCCGTTGAAATTGGCGAGTGAAACCGCCGGATTGCCGTTTGGCACCACGGCGGTTGCCTGCACCAATCCGCCGTTCAAATTCAGCGTGCCGCTGCCGGGTGGATTCTGGCCCAGAACGATAGCCTGGCTGTTCAACACCTGGCCGCCATTGACGGTCAAGGTGCCGGTGCCGCCAATGCCGCCCACGAAGATATTGTTGGCATTGTTGAAGTTATTGTTCTGGTTGCCGCCATGAATAACCGTGCCGTTATTCACGATCAACGTGCCATTGGCATTGGTTGAATTGCCGATGGTCAGGATATTATTTTGGACGGACAAGATTCCGCCATCAACAATCATGGTCGCCGTGCTGCCGGCGCCGTTGGCAATAAAGGTTTGCAGCAGCGGTGAGACGAGAGAACCGCCATTGGTGACAATGGTTGTGCCCGCGCTGAATATATTTTGGATGCTGAAGGTCGAGTTGTTGCCAAGGTTATTGGTCCCACCCACGACCCAAGTCCCGGAACCCGTCTTGGTGATCGAAGTGCCGGCCAATCCATGATCCTGGATCGTTCCGTTCCAGGCGCCGCCCGCACTGCTGCCGACCGTGAGGGTGATATTATTCGCGCTGCTGTTATCCACCACGCCTGAACCGGTCAATTCGGCCACCTTTTGATCAAAGCCAGCCACTTGCAGTGTGCCGGCGGAGCCAACAACCAAGGTCGCATTCGAGGAGAGGACAAACGGAGCCCCAGCCTGCAATGTGCCATTGCTGATGGTCGTGGCACCCGTGTAGCTGTTATTCGTCAAGCTCAGGATAGCTGTGCTGCCGCCCAGCTTCATCAAGCCCGTAGTGCCGGAGATATTTCCGCTTCCACTAAACGTGTAGCTCTTGCTGCTGTTGCTGATCACGAGGCTGGCAGGAGATACATTCGTATTGAGGAGAACGGTGCCATTGCCGACATCGTTGAAGATCACGGCATCGCCCGGGGTGATGATTTGATGATAGGAGGTTGGAGTCGCATTCACCAACCAGTTCGTGGTTGCATTTATGTTCCACGTATTCAGTGCCGTCGTATTCGTGCCTGTCCATACGAGGCCCGGACCGGAGCTGGTTATGACTACATACAGGATGGAATCCGGCACGTCGTTTGAGAGGAAACCGGTTGCGCCCTGCGGCAGGCTTAGGTTGGTAATGTTACCTGAGCCGGCAATTGCGCCCGTGTATTTAATGACTGCCAAAGGACCCACATTGACGGCAGCCAGATTGATGGTGTTGGTTCCGTTCAAGGTCAGGGTGCCGCAGTTAATCATCGGCACTGCGGGATTATTCGCCGTGGCGGGAGTGAGGGAGATCACCGCTCCCAATCCGGAAGCCCCGCCATTCAACGTCAAATTAC
>Ga0070681_10008054_pt1 | contig 10314 bp, 8 predicted proteins | sample KBSC83BmetaG_FD_65650 | JGI IMG/M metagenome (GOLD analysis project Ga0070681, IMG submission 65650) | Corn rhizosphere microbial communities from Kellogg Biological Station, Michigan, USA - KBS C8-3B metaG | ecosystem: Host-associated > Plants > Roots > Rhizosphere | place: USA: Michigan...
TGGTCGCGATGGTGATTCCCGGTGTCGGTTGCCAGTGATGATCGATGCCCAGCACCGTCGCCGCGCGATCCAGCCACGGTCGATCAACCCGGGTCAGCAACATGCCCAGGCTCTGCGTGCCGAAATCATGGGTGACACGTGCCGCGCCGAACAGGCGCCCGGCCGCACCGTCCTCGTCCGCGGCCAGCACGCCGTAGCTGGTACCGCCGAAACTGCCATTGAGCTTCGCCGCCGCGTTGATGTTGGCGGCACCGTGGCCGTCGTCGGATGGCCCGCCCACGCGGCGCGTGTAGATCAGCTGGCTGTTGTCATCCAGCAGGCCAAAATCGAAAATCCCCTGGTTCTCGGTGAAGAACGGCCGCTTGTCGCTGACAAAGGTTTCGGTGGCGCCGAAATTGACCACCAGGTCATCGCTTTCGACTTGGCCGAAATCCGGATTCAGCGCCGCGGTCAGCTGGAACTGGCCATTCGGTTTCCACAGGATGTCGGCGCCTTGCTGGAAGTGGCTGCGACCGCGCACGTTGTCGTACAGGCCGGAGACATACGGCGTCACCGCCAGCAACGACTGGTTGTAAGCCGGCACCTCGACCGGGCTGAAGGCGGACAGGAAGCGCGGACGCATGAAGCTGGCCATCGGCCACGAGGCGCGTTCGCCGGTCGAGCCGGTCACGCGATCGAGATAGATGCCGAGTGTGCGCTTGCCCGAGCGCGCGGTATGCATCGGCGCGATGTACCACGGGATCAGGATCTCGACCGACCAGCCGGCCGCGTCCTCGCTCACCGCATGCAGCCAGTTTCCGTCCCAGTCCTTGTTGAACTGGTTCTCGTTGGTGACAACAGCGTCGTTGATACCGCCGGTGGAGCTGACCACGAAGTCGTAGCCGGTGCGTCCGTTGCCGTCGAAGTCGACCATCAGGTTGACCCGGTCGACCTGATCCTCGAAGTCGCGTTGCACACGTTGCCGCGTGCGCGGCACCGCCGCTGGCTGGTCGCAGCGGAACGCCACCGCAAGGCCTTTCGGCGTGGCCAGAATCCAGGCCTCGGTGTGCAGCGAGGCAGGCTTGCCATTGAGCGGCTGGGTTTGCCGGAAATCGGTAATGTGCCGCGCACCCTTCCACTCCAGCGGATCGATGCGCCCATCGATATCGACCGCCAGCACGGGTGCCGACAGCGCGGACAGGACCAGCAACAGCAAACAGGTTACGCGCACGTCAAAGATTTCCACGGTAATTGCGCAGGACGGCGCAACGCAGCGACCGACTCGCCACACGGGACAGATGCACAGCATGCCTGCAGGGTTTAGCCGTCAGCGACAGCCAAAGGTCACCCCATGCCTGGTGGACAACCGATATGGCGAATGGCCGCGGCGCGCCGGATCGAGCCGGACTGGCAGCCGGTCAACGATGACGTCCCCAGATTCCGTAGCGCAGCACCATCGCCAACACGAGCACTGCGGTAAAGGCGCCATAGCCGTACAACGCTGGCTGCACCTGTTGCCAGATGGCGCCGCTGACGCGGCCGAACTCATTTGCCTCGGGCAGCATGGCGCGGTCGAAGCCGAGCAACGTGCCCTGCACCGCCGCGATCAACGCCAGCAACAACATCACGAAATCAAAAATGCGCCGACCAGATGTCGCTGGCAGGTTTTTTGGATACGCCCAATAACCCCAGCACAAGATCAGCCACAACGGCGCCAGCAGCAAAATGGCGAGATAGCGCAGCACTCAATTACTCCGTGGGTCGACGTAACGACACATCACGCGCGCGCGGCCAGCTGATCCAGCGCTTCGCGCAGGCGCCGCGACGCGTCATCGCGCGCGGCTGCATTCGCGTATTCCGGCGTGCAGGCCACTACCTGGCCGTCCAGCTCGAGCGCCACCGCCAGCGGCCGCCGCTGCCACACCGCCGCAGTCGCGCCCAGGGTCTTGAGGCGCTGCTGCAGCGCGCCGGCCGCCTTCGGTTCGGCAAACGCCATCGACAACAGCAGTTCTTCGCCCTGCGTCGACAACAGGCGAAAGCGGAAGCTGCCATCGGTGTCCCGAAAGCTGGCGAAGCGCGGCAACTTGCCTGGTCGCACCGCCTGCGGCTGTCGCCGCCCACTCGGCACCGTCGCCGCATGAAATGCATTCAACCCCAGCACGGCGCGCAATGCGGCAATTTTCGGCGTGGCAATCGCGCGGGCCTTGTGCGCGCCCTGCTGCAGAATCGCCTCGATCGCCGGTGGGTCGGCCATGAACGCCGCATAGCGTTCGCGCATCGGCGCCACGTCAGCTTCGACGCGCTCGTACAGCGCCTGTTTCGCGTCGCCCCAACTGATGCCGTCCAGCAACGCCTGCCGGAACGCCGCCGTCTCGGCTGTGTCAGCGAACGCGCGATATATGGTGAACAGCGCGCAATCATCCGGGTCCTTCGGTTCGCCAGGCAGGCGCGAATCGGTGACGATGCGCATGATCGCCGCACGCAACGCCTTGCTGCCGCCGGCAAACAGCGGAATGGTGTTGTCATAACTCTTGGACATCTTGCGCCCGTCGAGCCCGGGAAGCGTGGCCACCTGCTCCTCGATCAGGGCTTCGGGCAAGACGAAAAATTCGTGGTCGTGCAGGTGATTGAAGCGCTGCGCCAGATCCCGCGCCATCTCGATATGCTGAATCTGATCGCGGCCGACCGGCACCTGATTCGCATCGAACGCGAGGATGTCCGCAGCCATCAACACCGGGTACAGGTACAAGCCAGCGGTCACCCCGGCGTCGGCATCCTCGCCGGTTTCCAGGTTGCGATCCACCGCCGCCTTGTACGCATGGGCGCGGTTGAGCATGCCCTTGGATGCGATACAGGTGAGGAACCAGGCCAGCTCGGGAATCTCGGGAATATCCGATTGCCGGTAAAACGTGACCCGCTCGGGATCAAGTCCGGCCGCCAGCCACGTGGCGGCAATCTCCAGCCGCGAACGCTCGATCCGCGCCGCGTCACTGCTCTTGATCAGCGCGTGATAGTCGGCCATGAAATAAAACGCATCGACATCGTCGCGGCGGCTGGCGGCAAGCGCAGGCCGGATGGCGCCCACGTAATTGCCCAGATGTGGCGTACCGGTAGTGGTGATGCCGGTCAGTACCCGTGTATGCATGGCGCTCGCTTGAGTTGGGTGCGGTGACACGCGGTCAACGCAAGAGCGTGGACTTGCCGAACAGCGACTCGATCAGATCCACCGCCACCTTGGCCGTGGCGTTGCACTTGTCGAAGGCCGGGTTCAATTCCACGAGGTCCAGCGAGCCCAGGCGCCCGGTGTCGGCGATCATCTCCATGCACAACTGTGCCTCGCGATAGGTCGGTCCGCCACGCACCGTGGTGCCGACTCCCGGAGCAATCGGTGGATCGAGAAAGTCCACGTCAAAACTCACATGCAGATGCGTGTTGGCATCAACCCCGGCCAACGCTTCGGCCATCACCGCACGCATGCCGATCTCGTCGATCCGGCGCATGTCGTACACCGTCATCCGCGCCTCGCGGACAAGGCGTTTCTCGCCCTCATCCACCGAGCGAATGCCGATATAGCGCACGACATCCGGCGTAATGGCGGGCGTCTGTCCGCCAATCTCGATCAAGCCCTGCGGACCTTTGCCACACAGGCACGCCACCGGCATGCCGTGAATGTTGCCCGACGGCGTCGCCTCGGCCGTGTTGAAATCGGTATGCGCGTCGAGCCACAACACGCGCAGCTGCTTGCCGGTGGCGCGGCAATGCTTCGCCACCGCAGAAATCGAGCCGATGCCCAGGCAATGATCACCGCCAAGCATGATCGGCAGGCGCCCGGCCGCCAGTTCCTGATACACGGCTGCATGCGCCACCACGTTCCACGCGATCACTTCCTGCAGATGACGATAGCCGTGCTCTGGCGGCAGCCACGGGTTGAGCGGACCGGCCAGATTGCCGCGGTCCACGACGGTCAACCCACGCTTGCCCAGCTGCGCCGCCAGATCCGCCACGCGCATGGCTGCCGGCCCCATGGATGCGCCGCGCGCACCCGCGCCAATGTCCGTCGGTACGCCAATCAATGCAATCGTCTGCTGATCCATCATCATCTACCTGTAGTCACCACGCCAGGCGCCCGCTCCGGCACCCTGCGCATATGGCGCTGCGAAAGCAACCACATTGCTGTCGTTCGCAATGCTTCACGGCGGCGCGCGCCATGCGCTGCCGCCGGTCAACGCGTCACGGCGGCGGCGCTCGAATGCCATTGATTCTACCGGATCGGCAGTTGCCTTGCTGTGGCCGGTCGCACGCGGCGGCGTCGACCAGCGGGCACGGAAACACCGCGGCCCGCGGCGCAGTTGACACCAATCGGCACAGCAGAACCCTGACTACGGATCGGTGCGGCGCCCCCGCGCTGCTTCGTCGGCACGCCGCGTATGGGTATTGGCTAACCAGAAGACCAGCGTGCGATCACCATCCATTGGCGTCGACGACCGGCGCGAACGCACCCCCAACGCCAGAAAACCTTTCGCAATCGACATCGTTCCCCGCGCCAGCGCAGAACGTGCAATAAACGCGTGCATGTGGACTTACCCCCGGTCGCCCCCAAACAACCCTGGGCCGATCCTAGCAGCACTACGTGTCGCCTGCCAAAACGTGGCGACAGAAAAGTCCGCATGCGCACGTACCTGATACGGGGAGTGCCACGCCCCCTCCCAAACCCGCTGCCAGACTTTGCTCCAGGTGACTCAGGCAGTCGCTACACGCAGACCCCGGCTCCCGCGTTGCATGGTTGGCAGGATGTCCAAAACCTGACGCTTTCGGGCCGCAACATAGCCTGTCACAAGCTGACCCGAAGGTCGAAGCCGAGCGGGCCTGTGCACCGCCCCCAAAGGGCGTCGAAGAGTCTTACATTTTTCGATCACGAGTGATTTCTGCGGAAAGCTAGGCGTGGCGCGCACTGGTAGTCCAAAACTCGGCGTTTTCACGATTCTTGAATGTCGGGGAACCTTACGTTGTTGAGTATCTTCCCGCGACATGTCAGAAAATAACTTAACGAAATCAATTACGTACAACTTGGCACAAGAAGTGCTTTAGTTATTGTGAGTGAACATCACGGGGTTCCAGGCTTGCCGTCATCCCGCCAGGTTCCCGACTTCCCCCGGAGTCAGTCTCATGAAGAAAATCATTCCCACCCTGTTGTTGGGTCTGGCGGCAGCCGCAAGTCTGCCAACGTACGCCACCCCAATTGCGACGACCATAGACCTCGATACGGTTTTCACCGGCGCTACACCGAGTGGACCGCCGCCGTGGCTGACCGCCACTTTCACCGCAGACACCACCTCCAATACCGGCACCCTGACGTTGATCTCCAAACTGACTGGTTCCGATTTTGTGCAGGGGCTCCAAAATTCCAATGCTGCCGTGGGCTGGGCGTTTTTCGTCGATACCGGAATTGCGAGCGTTACCTGCACCGGGGGAAACAACTGCGCCGACAATGCACTTTTTGATGACACCTTCAATGGGGGCCCCGTCGGGAACAGCTGGAATCTGGCCTTCGGTTGGCTGTCCAACGATCGCTTTGGAGCCGGTGACACGGCCATTTACGACATCACCTTCGACAGTAATCTAACGGCGGGGTCGCCGTTCGGTACCAATACCGATGACAAAGTCGGGGGTTGGCTGTCCGTCGCGCACATTCAGGGCATCGGCCCCCGGGGCTGCAGCGGCTGGATCGTCGGCGGGGACGGAAATGGCGCCCAAGGCGCGGACGAGCAGTGCAGCAATGTCTCCGTACCGGAGCCGTCGGTGCTCGGCATGTTCGGACTCGGTACCCTCTTGATCGGGTTGTTTGCGGGCCTGCGTCCGCGCCTGTACCGGGACCACAATGCGAGCTCGTGCTGAGGCCGGCTCGTTCTGAGACAAGCAAGTTCCAAGAAAAGCAACCTCCGACAACGGAGGTTGCTTTTTTATTGCTGCACCGAGCCGGTCAGGGTCGCCTACTGCCTGTCGTCACAGCCAGCCAACCACTCGCTTCGAGCTTGCCCAACACTTGGCAAACGGCTCTGCACTGTTTGCACTGGCGTTCGGTAGCCTTGGACGAGTACAGGATTTGCTGGTCCTCACAGACATCCGAAATATCAGCCGACCGCGTTCACACGTAGCTTATTGATTTCATTGGTGCCGGCAGAGGGAGTCGAACCCCCGACCTACTGATTACAAATCAGTTGCTCTACCAACTGAGCTATGCCGGCGATGGTGGGCGATTCTAGCAGGATGCCCCGCGCTGCTCGCAGTGCGTCACGAGCCTTCCTAGAAGCAACCAATACTGTGCGCACGGATCGCTCGCGTCGGCACTGCACCCCAGTCCACACGGGTTCTGGCGGCAATCACCATGTCCAGCCAATACTCGGGCGTGCGCTCCACGCGCTCCTCAAGATGCGCAGGGAAACCGGCAGCAACCACTTCGTCGCGTCGTCGATTGGCGTTGGCGGGATCCTTGAACACACCCAACGACACACTGTTGGGCCGGTCACCCGAGCTGACCACAAAATAATCGCTGATGTGCCGGCTGGCGAGCTGGCGTGCGCTTTCCAATGCCTGCGCACGGTTCGCGGTAGCCGGCAGGTAGACCCACCAGCTGCTGCCGCGCGCGACCAGTTCCTGCCGCGCTCGCGTCCGCATCGCCTGCGCCGCCAGCAGCTGGCGTGCGTTGCGCATGCCCTGCGGCGTCGCGAAGGGACCAAGCGCCAGACAACGTAACCCGCTGGACGTAGCCGGATCGGCAGGTGCCGACGTGGCAGAGGCTGGTGCTGCCGCGACTGGTGGCAACTCCGAAAGCAGGCGCAGAGTGGCCACCCCCGCGTCACTGGCCGGACTCGCGTCCACCGCATACGGCTGCCCCAGCCACACCCACGCGGCCACCGCGATGTTCAGTGCACTCAACAGCACAAACAGCAGACGAAGAATCATGGGCGTCCGGCTCGCTGATCCGCACCGTCGGAACCTGTCGCCGGTGTTGCCATGCCATCGGTCATGGCCCAGCGCGCGAGACCGTGCAACACGCCATCAGGCATGACGTACGCCGGCAACGTCAGCAGCGGCAGCAAGCGGGCAGCGTCGCCGCCACCAAGCACCAGTGTCGGTGCGCCACCCAAGGCCGGACTCATGCGCTCGACAAAACGTTCAACCAGCGCCGCCACGGCATGCCAACAACCGGAGGTCACCGCATCGGTGGTATTGCGCGCCACATCGACGATATCGCCGGCTTGCTCCGTTCGCGCATGCACGGTCGCGACACCAAGCGAACGCCGCATCAATTGCGCACCAGGCGCAATCAGCCCACCCAGATGCTGGCCATCGGCGGTCAGCGCATCCAGCGTAAGTGCCGTACCGGCGCCCGCCAGCACGCACGGCGCGTACCCTGCCGCATGGGCCGCAAGCATGGCCAGGAAGCGATCCACGCCCAGTCGCTGCGGCTCGACGTAGGCATTGCGCACGCCACAGGCGCTGGCGGGGGTGCGCACCCAACGCGGCGCACCAGCGAACTTGACGGCCACGGCAGCCGCCACCAGCGACTCGCGCGCGGCATCGACCACTGATGCTGCCACGACCGCGTGCACCGACGGATACTGTGCCCACGCCAGCTGCAGCTGCGCAGGCAAATCCGCATCCCAGCCCAGGGCACCCTGCGCCAGCCAGGGGCCAGGATGCTGCGCAGCGAGTGCCCACTTCAGCCGCGAATTGCCCAAGTCGAGCAACAGCATCATTGGCGGCGCACCGTGACGTCGGCGCTGTCCACGACGCGCACGCTGCCGTCGGCCAACCGCACACGCAGCGCACCACGCTCGTCAACTCCGGCGCCCACACCATCGAAAGTACCGAATGCTCCGCTGACGCGTACTGCCTGGTCGCGCAATACATCATGTCGCGCGTAATCGGCGCCGAAGCCGGCAAAACCTTCACGCTCGAATTGGCGCAGGCCCCCGATCAGCGCGGCGATGAGCGTGGCCGCAACGCGGTTGCGATCCGGGGGCGTACCGCCGTTCAAGGTGGCCAGATCGCAGACCGGCTGTCCGGCCTGTTCGCGCAACGCCGGCGTCAGACACAAATTGAGCCCGATCCCGATCACCGCCGCGCACGGCCCCTGATAGTCACCACCAAGCTCGACCAGAATGCCGGCCAGCTTGCCGCCGGGCTGGTGCGTGCCACGTGTGAGCACATCGTTGGGCCACTTCAGGCCGGCGCCGGCAATCTCCAGCGTGGCCAGCGCACGCAACAGCATGGTGCCCACTGCCAACGACAGCCCGGCCAGCGCGGCAAAGCCGTGATCGAAACGCTTCAGGCAGGACAAATACAGATTCATTCCCGGCGGTGACAACCACTGACGGCCACGCCGACCGCGGCCGGCGGTCTGTGTCTCGGCCAGCACTACGCTCAAATCTGGCGCATCGCCCGCGCGGCGCTGCAATTCGGTGGAGGTGGAGTCAAGCTCCCAGTGCACTTCCAGTGCCCCGAGTTGACTGGCCAGCGCGTCCGGCAATTCCGCGCGGATCCGGGCACCGTCAAGCAATTGCAATGGCCACGGCAACTGATACCCGGCCCGACCGTGCGGCAGGATCGGCAGCCCGCGTGCGCGCAACGTTGCAACCTGCTTGCAGACCGCAGCGCGCGTCGCGCCGGTGGCCACAGCCACGTTGGCCCCGGCTACCGGTGCACCAGTAGCCAGCGCCAGCAATATCGGCGGCGGACGAGTGGGGATCACGCTGCGCGCACCGCCGAAGGCGATGGCTGGTTGGCAAGAAAGTACCAGGTCATTGCCGAATTCTAGCTTGGCTGACCGGACGGCAGGCGGTCACGTGCGTCGGTACCGCGCACACCACTGGCATCACACCGGTATTTCTGCGACGATCCGAGACTTAGGGTTTGCGCCTCAGGAAGCGGGATCTTCATGCACTGCACCCATTGGCTCATCGGTTGCGCGCTGTGCATCGCCAGTATTGGCGTGGCAGCGGCAACCACCGGGGAAGCCCAGGACGTGGACAGCTCCGCGCACTCCGCCATGGAAGATGGCACCGCGCACGAAGGCGGCAGCGACCTGCTTGGCGTGATCCGCGACAGCGACCAGCGCAATACCGGCGTGGAGAGCCCCGCCAGCACATCCAGCACCAGTAACCGCGGCGGCAGTACACCGACCGCACCAACCCGGCCGCACCAGCCCCACCTCGGCTGGCAATCGTTGTTGCCCGGATCCATCCAGTAGGCATTCGGCGCCCTGCCAGGACATTGGCGGCAAACGCTGGATACACGGCAAGTGCAGTCGTCAGGTCGCCGCCAGGGTCACGCTGAAGCGCGCCCCGCCAAATTCCGGTGAGTGATCGACGACCAGCTCGCCACGATAGGCATGCACGATGTCCTGCACGATCGACAGGCCGATGCCGTGGCCCTGCACGCGCTCATCGCCACGCACCCCGCGCTGCAGGACCTTCTCCACCTGATCGGCGGCAATCCCCGGACCGTCATCCTCCACGCTCATGCGCAGGGCCGCGCGCGCATGCCCCGGAACTGGCCGCTGTTTGACCACGAGCAACACGCGATGGCCGGCCCACTTGAACGCGTTTTCCAGCAGATTGCCCATCAGCTCCAGCAGGTCGCCCTGCTCGCCGTAGAACACGGCGCCGTCATCAATATCAAACTCGCACAACAGGTTTTTCGCGGCGTAGACCTTTTCCAGGCTGCGTACCAGATCTTCCGCATGCTCCGCGATGGGCACCGCGCTGGCAAAGGTCTGACGCCCGGAAGTGGCGGCGCGTGACAGCTGATAAGCCACCAGCTCATCCATCCGTCGCACTTGCGCGAGCACCCCCGTACGCCGGGCGACGTCGTCGCTATCCAGGTCCATCGCCGATTCCACCTGCGAGCGGATCACCGCCAGCGGCGTCTTCAGACTGTGCGCCAGATCGGCCAGGGTATGACGGTAACGCGTGCGCTGTTCGCGCTCGTTGTCGATGAATGCATTGATGCGGTCGGTCAGCCCGACCAGCTCCTGCGGATACTGGCTGTCCAGATGTGCGCTGTCGCCGCGTTCGACCCGTGCCATGTCGCTGGCGACCCGACGCAGCGGCGTGAGGCTCCAGCGCAGCAACAACAGCTGCAGCAGGATCAACATCACGCCCAGAATCGACAACCAGATGCCCAGGGTACGTCGGAACACGGCATTCTGGCCTTCGAGCTGATCCTCGGTCTGCGCCACCATCACCGTCAGACCAACCGAGGGTTTGCCCTCCACATCCAGCGCCACGCCGTAGCTGTAGTAGTACAGCTTGCCCATGCGCGTATCCACCG
>Ga0070681_10008055_pt1 | contig 10312 bp, 8 predicted proteins | sample KBSC83BmetaG_FD_65650 | JGI IMG/M metagenome (GOLD analysis project Ga0070681, IMG submission 65650) | Corn rhizosphere microbial communities from Kellogg Biological Station, Michigan, USA - KBS C8-3B metaG | ecosystem: Host-associated > Plants > Roots > Rhizosphere | place: USA: Michigan...
CCACGAAGTTCATGAAATGCGGATTGGCTACGGCCGGATAGAGCGCGAAAATTCGCTTGGGAAAGAAATGATAGATCGATTGCCGCAGAAATTCGGCTACCAGAATGACCATCAGAAACAGGAAATGAAACGCGCTCCGGCGATAATTCCGCTGTTTGAAAAACCGGTACACATTCAGATCGAAAAATGGCGAGAAACGCCAGATATCCTCGGCGTCGGGCGCACAGTCGCGCAACAGCCCTCCGAGCACACCAATCGCGGCCAGCAGCGGCATCGTCAGCAGCTCGTGATGGAACATGGCCGGAACGGAAATGAGAATTCCCGACACTAATCCGGTGACATAGCCGCCCAGAATTCCCGCCAGCAGAACGCCTTCAAGGCCGAGATCCACCGCCAAGTAAGTGTCTTTGGGGGACAGTACGCGTGTCGCAACGCTGGCCGCGAAGATGGCGGAGAACCAAAGCGCCAGCTGCAGCCGTTGATTGAGCGTACGATTTTCTCGTAGCAGCATGCGCTGCACCGCATCCGGACGCACCAGAATGCTGGCCAGCGAGGCCACTACACCGAGCTTCACCAGCAACGTAACGAGAAGCCGTTCCACTCGCTGCCATTATAATAAAAGGAAGCTGACCAATAGCCACGATAAAATGTCCGCCGCCGCCGCATTTCGCCTCCAGAAAGTGGCTGAAGCCGAATTTCCCACGCGCTGGGGAAGCTTCCGCATTTTTGGATTCGCCGGTTTCTACCCCGACCGCGTGGAAGAAGCAGTCGTTTTGAAAATGGGTGACATGACCTCCGATGAGCCGCCGCTGGTGCGCATTCACTCGGAATGTTTAACTGGAGATGTGTTTCACAGCCTTCGCTGCGACTGCCGGGCGCAACTGGAGTTGTCCCTGACCCGCATCGCCGACGAAGGCCGGGGCCTCCTTATTTATGAGCACCAGGAGGGACGAGGGATCGGACTGCTTAACAAGCTCCGCGCCTACGAATTGCAGGACCAGGGCGCCGACACGGTCGAAGCAAACCAGCGCCTAGGTTTTGAAGTTGATATGAGAAGCTATGGATTGCCCGGAGCCATCCTGGGCTACTTCGGCCTCAAGAAGATCCGGCTGCTCTCGAACAATCCCGATAAGGTGCAGGCTGTCGAGCGCGCTGGAGTTGAAGTCGTCGAACGCGTCCCGTGCCTGGTCGATCCGGTCGACTCCACACAAGCGTACCTGCAAACCAAAAAAGATAAGATGGGGCACCTGATCGACGGGCTTTAGCGTACGTGAACCGGCAGTCGCTCCACACGGTTGGCAGTCCGTGTGCCCACAGAAGGACGATGCAGCGGTGTCTTGTCCTCATATTGGCATTTGCCGGATCGCTACTTAGCATCGGCGAGCAGACAGCTCAACCGGCTGCTCGTACTACCGGCCCCAGTCACTTTGACGGCTGGACGCTTTCACAAAAAGAGCAGTTCCTGCTCACGGCCCGCATAGACCACGAGAATTACGCGAGCAAAGGCATCACGCACTCCCGGAAAGCCACTTTGACAAACGGCCGCGTGAGTCACGCTGCCCACATTCAAACGATCGATGTGCATCTGCCCCTATTCAAAGGCAAAGATGGCTTTGAGGAACGTGATTTCACCGATAGCTGGAAATACAATGTTGCGGCTTATCGTTTGGCTAAGCTGCTGCACTTAGCGTACATGGTGCCGGTGTGCGTGGAACGCGAGATCGACGGGCAGAGGACCGCAGTCGATTGGTGGGCGGATGGCGTACTTATGGATGAGAAAGAACGCATCACACGTAATATCACCCCTCCCGATGTCCCGGCGTGGAACCGGCAAATGGCAACCATCCGCCTCTTCGATCAGTTGATCTATAACATGGATCGCAGCCAGGAGAATCTGCTGATCACCACAACCTGGAATGTCTTCATGATCGATCACACGCGCGCATTCCGTAAATGGCGGACGCTTCGCGATGCCTCCGCCATTACCCAATGCAATCCGGGGCTTCTCCGCAGTCTGAAAGCCCTGAACCGCCGCGACCTGGACCGCGAACTGAGTTCATTGCTGACTGCCGAGCAAATCGATAGTCTGCTCCTGCGCCGCGACCTGATTGTGGAAAAACTGCAGTCAAAGAGTACGGCTGCGTACCGTTGATTTAAAGCACCTTCCAAATAGTGTTCGCCTATTGTTCGCCATAAAAACAACCTATTGTGGTACTGGAACTTAAGGGCCGCTTTTGTAGTACGTCGATAACTTACTAAGTCCAAAAGATTTCTTAAAAAAGGCTATTGAAAAGTGAATACTTCGGTGGCACAATCGGTTGTGGCCGAAAGTGGCCTAAATGTGGACTATAGTAGGTGCCAAACGACGATCAAAATCGGGATGCGCAGGCCGTGGAGCCCCCTCGTGGGATGTACCCCTGCCGTATCGACGACAAAGGCCGTCTCAAGCTACCCGCGGAGTTCCAACACTTTCTCAATGTGTTACCGGAGAAAAAGCTGTTTGTGACCAGTTTGGACCGGCGCATAGCCCAAATATACCCGATGGCGGCGTGGCGCGAGAACGAAAAGTTTTTTGAGAACTATCGCGACAATCCGCAGGTGGCGCACGACGTGGCGTTCAATGCCAACGATTTGGGCGCGGACGCGGAAATGGATTCGCAAGGCCGCATCCTACTTAACACCTCATTGCGCAAGGAACTGGATTTGCAAAATCAGGAGTTGCACGTGTACGCGTATCGAGGGCACATCAAGGTTCTGACGGAAGGCATCTATCAAGAGCGCCGTCAGCGCGCGTCGAAGGCGTCCACGGAGAATGTGGACCTGCTCGAACGGGCGGGGTTGAAGTGATGCCGTATGCATTATCCGGTGCTCGCCGCCGAGGTTCTCGAGTATCTGGCGATCCGTCCCGAGGGAATTTATCTCGACGCGACGGCCGGATTAGGCGGGCACACGCGGGAGATTGCGCGGCGGCTGACCACCGGATTTGTGATAGCGAACGACCGGGACATAGAATCCCTCGAGTTTGCGCGCGCGAATACGCAGGAGTTCGCGGATCGGGTTCGTATTCATCACGGGGCATTCACGGATTTGCAGGAAGCCGTTGCGGAGCAGGGCATCCAAAAGGTCAACGGCGTCGTAGCCGACCTGGGAGTGAGCCGCTATCAGTTGACGGAGCCGCACAGAGGATTCTCGATCTTGACCGATGGACCGCTCGATATGCGCATGGACCAAACCCAGCGCATGACAGCGGGCGATCTGGTCAATTCAGCCGCCGAAAAGGCAATCGCCGACTTGATCTATCAACTCGGCGAAGAAAGGAGGGCGCGGAAGATAGCCAGAGCAATCGTTCGGGCGCGGCCCATACGGAGCACACTGCACCTGGCCGGTGTAGTGGAGCGGGCCGTGCCCCGGACGGGCCGATTGCACCCGGCGACGCGCACGTTCATGGCGCTGCGGATGGCGGTCAACGACGAGCAGGGCGAACTCGACCGTTTGCTCGAAGCGGCGCCCGGCCTGATCGCACCCGGAGGGAGGATGGTCGTCATTTCTTTCATGTCTCTCGAAGACAGGAAGGTCAAAGAGAAGTTCCGCAACTTGGGGCGGGAAGAGCGGGCGGAGGTGCTTACAAAGCACCCGGTCACGCCTTCCGACAAAGAAGTTTTTGATAACCCGCCGTCGCGCAGCGCCAAGCTGCGGGCGGTCGAGATGAAGTAACGAGGAAACAAGAAGCATGGCAACACTGGCGACATACTTCAGGAAAGATGATGCGGTGATCTATCACGAGGAGGCGCTCCTGCCGACTCGACCGCGGCGGACTGCGCAACCCGTGGACCCTTGGCGGCTGCGCGCTTTACCCAATGAAGATGTCTATTTCTTCTGCAAACGGATAGACAACTCGCGGATCCTCAAGCAAAAAGATCCGCGCGCCGCCAGAGAATGCTGGTCGGCCATTGGCGCTTTTGCGGTGCTCGCAATCTTATTAGCCGGGGCACTTGCCCCGAGTGTTTGGGGAACGTTTGCCGGTTATCAACTGCAAGCCCTGAAACTGGAGCGGCAGCGGCTTATCGATGAGCGCAGCACGCTTGAAGTGGCGGAGGCCGCGCTGCTCAGTCCGGCACGTCTCGAGAAACTGGCGCGCGCGCAAAAATTGCTCGAGCCGGTGGCCGGACAGGTGATCCATCTCGAACCGCGCGCGGATGGCTCGCTGGCCATGAACCTGACGAAATAACGGGGGCAGGCATGCCTGTCCATGGGCTTATCACGCGACCATCGGCAATGGACAGGCATGAATGCCAGTCCTACTCACGGCGTCTGACCTGGCTGGCGGCGGGGGTATTGCTTTGGGCCGGGTTGATCTTTTGTAAACTGATTTCACTTCAGGTCATCCACCACAATGACTACGCCCGCCTGGCCCGGCAGCAGCAAGAGCTGAAAGTCGAGATTCCGGCGCCTCGCGGCCCGATTTTCGATCGCACCGGCCAGCCGCTCGCCATGAGCATACCGATGGAGTCCGTGTACGTGAATCCTCTGCGCGTGCCGGACTTGGGCGTGGCCTCTCACCTTCTGGGGCGCATCCTGAACCTGGACGCCGGTGTGCTGCGCAACCGCATGCGTCTGGCCTATGAACGCCACAGCGGTTTTCTGTGGGTAGATCGGAAGGTTTCAAAGACGGAAGCAGAGCAACTGCGCAGCCTGCATCTCGAGTGGGTCGAATTTCAGACCGAGAGCCAGCGGCATTATCCCAACGGTTCGCTGGCGGCGCACGTACTGGGATCAGTGGACCATGAGGAAAGAGGCAACGCCGGAATCGAGATGAGTCTCGATCGCGACCTGCGCGGCCGTGCCGGCGCGGAGATGATGCTGACCGATGTGAAGCGCCGCGGGATCGATTCGCAGCTCTCCTCGCAGGCGCACGCCGGTATGGCCCTGACGCTCACCATCGATTCGCGCATCCAGTTCGCAGCCGAGCGGGAAATTGCCAAAGCGGTTCAACTGCAGCATGCGCGCACCGGCAGCGTGGTCGTCATGAATCCGAACAACGGCGAGATCCTGGCGCTCGCCAATTATCCGAGTTTCGACCCCAACCAGCCGCCCAAGCCCGGCGAAAATCCGGCATCGCGCTTCGATCTGGCCGTATCGGTGCCCTTTGAGCCCGGTTCAGTATTCAAAGTGGTGACGCTCTCCGCCGCGCTTGAAACCACCAGCTTACGGCCGGACTCCCCGATCAACTGCGGCAATGGCGTCCTGCGGCTGCCTGGCCGAGTGATTCACGAAGCCCACCACGGCTTCGGAACACTGGCTATGCATGAGGTCCTGGAGAGATCGAGCAATATCGGCGCCATCCAGATCGGTCTCCGGGTGGGACCACAGAACATGTACGAGTACGCGCGGCGCTTCGGCTTCGGCTCGCCTATCGGCTTGCGTTTGCCGGCGGAATCGGGTGGCCTGTTCCGGCGCCTGGACCGGTGGGGCAAGACATCCCTGGCCTCAATCGCCATGGGCCATGAAGTCAGCACTACCACGATCCAGCTGGCACGGGCCTGCGCGGCGATTGCCAATGGCGGGCTGCTGGTGAGGCCAAAGCTGATCCTTAAAGAGGGCGATCTCCCGACGCCCACGGAGCCCGCGCGTCGAATTCTGCGGCCTCAAACAGCAATCACCATGCGGCAGATGATGGAAGGCGTGGTCATCAGCAAACATGGTACCGGGCGGAAGGCGCGCTTAGAGGGCTACTCGACAGGAGGCAAAACCGGAACGGCGCAGATTTTCGATGTCAAGGCGCACCGATACACGCATCAGTACAACGCCTCTTTCATGGGCTTCGCGCCCGTCACGAATCCTGCGCTGGTCATCGTTGTAACTGTGAATGGGACCTCCGGGGCGGCAGGTTATGGAGCTGGGGCTTCAGGTCCTGTGTTCAAAGCTGTGGCCACCGAGGCGCTGCGTGTTCTGGATGTTCCGAAAGACTTGCCGGAGGCCGCGGCCGAACCGGATGACGCGAGCCCGGCGGAGACTAATGACTTGGCCATTGTGGAGCTGGAATCGCCCGAGCCGAACATCATGGAGGAAGTCGCCGCGCAGCAAAATCAGGCTGTGGCTGCGCCGGCTGTAGAAGGCGGGCCCAAGGTGCCGAATTTTCGCGGGAAGACGATGCGCGCCGTAGTGGAGGAAGCAACCGCGCTGGGCATTCCCGTCCAGTTCGATGGAAGCGGCACGGCGCGCGCCCAGGTCCCTCCGCCGGGAAGCGCAGTGCGAGCGGGGGAACGGGTGCGGGTGCAATTCAGGCGTTAAGTTTCAGGCCGAACGATATTGATATTAAAGATACGGCGCACATGACGATGGGCGAAGTCCTCGCGGGAGTTCGACTGAAACACTCGCTGCCGGCGGAGCTCGCGCAAGTGCCGGTTCAAGACCTCGAATACGATTCCAGGCGGGTGAGAGAAGGGGCCTTGTTCTTTGCTTTTCCGGGGGCGCATGCGGATGGGAGGAGCTTTGCGGGTCAGGCCGTACAAGCCGGCGCTGTAGCTGTGGTGAGCGAATTACCGCCGCCGGACGGGTTCAACGGGCAATGGATTGAGGTCGAGCACGGGCGCCAGGCGCTGGCCGTGGCCGCCCGGAATTTTTTCAAACGGCCCGATGAACGCATTGCGTTGACCGGCTTGACCGGAACCAACGGCAAGACAACCACCTCATACTTGTTGGACTCCATTCTGCGAGCCGCCGGAAAGACCACGGCTTTGGTGGGCACGATCGAGTATCACCTGGGCGAGCGCGTGATTCCTGCCGTAAATACCACGCCGGAATCGCTCGATCTGTACAAGCTGCTCGCGGAACTGGAGAATATGGACGGCACCTTTGCAACCATGGAGGTCTCCTCCCACGCCCTTGCGTTGGGCCGTCTGTACGGCATGCATTTCCATACGGCGGTTTTCACGAATCTTACGAGAGATCACCTGGACTTCCATCAGACGATGGATGATTATTTCGCCGCTAAACAGATGCTCTTCACCGGAGCGGGGGCGCCGGCGCCGCCATTTGCAGTGATCAATGCCGATGATAGTTACGGAGCGAATATTAAGACGGGGCCAGATACGGAAGTCTTGTGGTACGGGCTGGGAAAAGATGCCACGGTGCGGGCGCGGCGTATTACATCCAGTTTCGAGGGATTGCGTTTTGAAGTACACGCAAGGGACGAGCAGTTCGCCGTGCAGTCGGCCCTGATTGGCCGGATCAATGTCTATAACATCCTCGCTGCCTGCGGTGCGGCGCTCAGCTACGGTCTGCCGCCGCAGACGATTGCACAAGGTATCGCCCGGTGCCGTGCCGTCCCGGGGCGATTCGAGCGCGTGAACGAGGGTCAGCCGTTCGTAGTGGTGGTGGATTACGCGCACACCGATGATGCGCTGCGCAACGTGATCTCGATGGCTCGAAGCCTCGAGCCAAAGCGCGTGGTCACTCTTTTTGGGTGCGGCGGCGACCGCGACCGGACCAAGCGGCCCATTATGGGCCAGGTAGCGGCCGAACTGAGTGACCTGGTGGTGCTTACCAGCGACAATCCGCGATCGGAAGACCCAATCGATATTATGAATGATGTGCTGGTCGGGCTTCGCCGAAAAGACACACCGTCTATCGTCGAACCCGATCGGGCGACGGCAATCCGCCGGGCTATCGCGGAGGCGCGGCCGGGCGACATCATCATTCTGGCCGGAAAAGGACACGAGACGTATCAGATATTGAGGGACCGGACGATTCCATTTGACGACCGGGAAGTGGCAAGGGACGTGCTCCGAGGTTTTGGATACCGCCTTCGTTCGGAAGATTCGGAATGACTTTGGATTGCGATGATGTGGCGCGAGTCATCGGCGCCGCGAGGCCGCCCCAAATGCCCGGCCTGCCGATTTCCGGCTGGAGCATTGATTCGCGAACGGTCGCTTCAGGTGACCTGTTTTTTGCGCTGCGCGGGCCAGACCATGATGGTCATGATTATGTGCAGGCTGCGATCGAGAAGGGCGCGGCGGGCGCCGTGGTCGAGTCGGGACAGCCGGGATCTCACGCATTGCTGGTGGTTGAGGACACGCTCGCGGCTTTGCAAAAGCTGGCCGCATGGGCGCGCTGCAAGTGGACCGGCGACGTCGTGGCGGTGACAGGCAGCGCAGGCAAGACCACGACGAAGGACGTGATCGCGCACTTGCTGGCGGCCGAGATGACGGTCGGGAAGACGATCGGCAATTTCAACAATCACGTGGGAGTGCCGCTTTCGATCTTGCGGCTGCCAGATGAGTCGCGCGTGGCGGTATTAGAAATGGGAATGAATCACGCAGGCGAGATTCGCGTGCTGGCCAGGATGGCGCGGCCGAATGTTGGCGTCGTGACCAATGTCGGCTATGCGCACGTGGAAGCGTTCGATTCAATCGAAGGTGTAGCGGCAGCGAAGCGCGAACTGATAGAGGAACTGCCTGCTGAAGGCGTAGCCGTCCTGAATGCAGACGATCCGCGGGTGCGGGATTTCCGCGGGGCGTATGCGGGTCGTGTGGTGACCTTTGGGATGTGCGACACCGCGGACGTGCGCGCCACAGACGTGGAGATCGGTACCGAAGCCGTGCGATTCAACTACCGTGGCGTCTCCTTCGAGAGCCCGCTGGTGGGACGGCACGGGCTTTCGAACGTGCTGGCGGGCCTTGCCGTGGCTGAGGTGTTCGGCATTGCGCCCGAGAGATTGCGCGAAGCCGTCCGGAATCTTGCGCCGGGTAAAATGCGCGGCGAGCGCCTGGAACACAACGGTATCGTGATCTGGAACGATTGTTATAACTCCAACCCGGAGGCTGTTCGCGCCATGGTGGATGTTTTGAGCGCGACGCCGGCTAAACGGCGGATGGCCATATTGGGGGAGATGCGCGAGCTTGGTCAATCGACCGAGACTCTGCACCGCGACATCGGAACATACGTTGCGGCGCAGGGGATTGATGTACTGATTGGTGTACGCGGCGCGGCCCGCTTCATGGTCGAAGAGGCCGTGCGGGCGGGAATGTCGGAAAGCGCCGCGTACTTTTTTGCCGATCCGGTGGTGGCAGGTGATTTTCTACGGACGCTCGTCCGTGCGGGTGACGCGGTGTTGTTCAAAGGGTCTCGCGGCGTCAAAGTGGAGCAGGCGCTCGAGCGTCTGATCGGGAATGGGGGCTAGGGCTGGTTGGGCGCCAGTAGCAGATGCTTTATTACTTACTTTACGAGAAGCTCTTTTTCTACGTCAGCCCGTTCCGCGTATTTCGCTACACGACGTTTCGGACGGCCTTCGCGAGCTTGACAGCGCTGTTTCTTTGCATTGCGCTGGGGCCTTGGCTCATCGCGAAACTACGCGAATTTCAGATTGGGCAATACATACGGGAGGAAGGGCCGCAGTCGCATAAGAAGAAGGCCGGCACCCCGACTATGGGGGGCGTCCTGATCGTCATCTCCATCGTGATCCCAACATTGCTTTGGGCTGACCTGCGGCAGTTCTACGTGTGGATCGCTCTCTTCAGCCTGGTTACGTACGCGGCGATTGGTTTTACGGACGATTATGCGAAGGTCGTGCAGAAGCGGAACCTCGGCCTGACCGGGCGCCGGAAATTTTTTATGCAGGTGCTGGTGGCGTTCGTGCTGGCCAGTGTGCTGCTGGTACTCAAAGTACGCGGCCTGTACACGACGAATATGAATGTCCCATTTCTGAAGCAATGGAAGCCAGATCTCCTGATACACGATTTCCTGCTACATCCACTGCTCTACCCGATGGCATTTCTCCCATTCTTTATTTTTGTGGCCTTTGTCGTGGTAGGCGCGTCGAACGCGGTAAATCTCACGGACGGTCTGGACGGGCTGGCGATCGGCTTGATGGTAATCGCATCGGGCGCACTCACGATGCTGACCTATGCCGGCGGCCACGCGGAGCTGGCGAACTATTTGCAGCTGGAACGCAATGCTCACACCTCGGAGCTGACGGTTTTCTGCGGTTCGATGACGGGCGCGAGTCTCGGGTTTCTCTGGTACAACGCGCATCCGGCTGAAATCTTCATGGGCGATGTGGGCTCGCTATCGCTCGGCGGCGCCATGGCGGTGATTGCCGTCCTCATCAAGCAGGAAATCCTGCTCGTATTTATCGGGGGAGTCTTCGTGATCGAGGCGCTCTCGGTGATCCTGCAAGTGGGGAGCTTCAAGCTTCGCGGGAAGCGAATTTTCAAAATGGCGCCGCTGCACCATCATTTTGAGGCGCTCGGCTGGCAGGAATCGAAGATCATCGCCCGTTTCTGGATTGCAGGCCTGGTGATGGCGTTGTTTG
>Ga0070681_10008064_pt1 | contig 10307 bp, 10 predicted proteins | sample KBSC83BmetaG_FD_65650 | JGI IMG/M metagenome (GOLD analysis project Ga0070681, IMG submission 65650) | Corn rhizosphere microbial communities from Kellogg Biological Station, Michigan, USA - KBS C8-3B metaG | ecosystem: Host-associated > Plants > Roots > Rhizosphere | place: USA: Michigan...
GCGGTGAAGCGCGCGGCGCAAACGCTTTCGGCGCGGCTCGGTAAACGCGCCGCGGGCCGGTGATACGATGAATGGTTTCGGCTGTAACTAGTTTTTCGAAGGAGGAGCGATGGGTTCCATCACTGACGCGCCGGTGCGCGCCGATCTCGAGCGTTTCCGCCTGCGGCAGACGGTCGAGCGCTTCGCCGCGGAGGGCGAGCTCGAAGTCGTGGCGCAGCCGGTCGATCTCATCGACGTCGGCGCCTTCCTGGACGGCAACGCCAAGGCGGTGCTGTTCCGCGCCGCCGGCCCGGAGAAGGCGGAGCTGGTCGGCAACGTCATGGGTAGCCGCCGCCGCCTCGCCCTCGCCATGGGCGTGAGCGAGAAAGACCTGCGCGCCGAGACCTCGCGCCGCCTCGGGCAGGAAATTCCCCCCGTCGAGGTCAGCTCGAGCCAGGCGCCCGTTCACCAGGTCGTGTGGACCGGCAAGGACGCGGATTTCACGCGACTGCCGGTGCATTTGCAGCACAGCGAGGACGGTGCGCCGTACATCTCGGCGAGCATCGACATCACCCGCAGCCTCGACGGCACCAAGCGCAACGTCGGCTATCGCCGCATGATGCTGCGCGGCCGGCACGAGGCGGGCATCGATCTCATCGCGCCCAGCGACCTGCGCGCGCTCTATGCCGAATACGTGAAGCGCAAGGAGCGCATGCCGGTCGCCTTCGTCATCGGCTCGCATCCGGCGGACGGCATCGCCGCCACCAGCATGTCGGCCGTGGCGGACGAAGTCGCGCTGATGGGCTCGATCCGCGGCGCCGCGGTGCCCCTCGTGCGCTGCGCGACGATCGAAGCGCACGTGCCCGCCGACGCCGAGGTGGTGCTGGAGGGCTATATCGACGAGCGCGGCTGGGTGGAAAGCGAAGGACCGTACGGCGAGTACGTGGGCTACTACGGCATGATGAAGACCAACCCGGTGTTCCACCTCACCGCCGTCACCATGCGGCGCGACGCCCTGTTCCAGACCGTCACCATCGGCGGCCGCGCGCTCGCCAACACCGACACCGCGCAGCTCTGCGCATTGCGCACCGAGGTTGCCGCGTGGAGCGCGCTCATGACCGCGGTGCGCGAGCCGATCGCCGTGTACTGCACGCCTTCGGCCGGCGGCATGCACAACCTGCGCCTCGCGCTGCGCCAGCGCTATCCGGGGGAGGTGAGGAACGCCATCGCCGCGGTATTCGCCTCCAATGCCGACGTGAAGAACGTTTTCGTCGTCGATGAGGACATCGACATCTTTTCCGATTCGCAGATGGATTGGGCGCTCGCGACGCGCTTCCAGCCCGACCGCGATCTGGTGGTGCAGACCGGCTTTCGCTGCGTGCCGCTCGATCCGTCGCTGCTTGGCAGCCGCACCGGCGCCAAGGCCGGCTTCGATCTCACGTTTCCCTTCGGCTGGAACCGCGAGACCGAATTCCGCGTACCGGAGGCGCCCAAGCTGCGCGCCGCACCGAAGCAAGGCGTTCGCCAGGCGCTCCAGGCCGGTCCGAAGAGCTTCCGCGAGCTGATGGAGGCCGCCGGCAGCCGCGACGGACGCGAGGTGCTGATCGAGCTCGACGGCGTGCGCAAGGACCCGGGCATCGACCGCACGCCTGACGGCCGCTATCGGCTGGCGACCAAATAATCATTCTCGAGGAGGAGTCATGAAACGCAACCTGCTTTTTCTGGCGCTGGCCGCCATCGCCAGCGCCCACGCGCAGACCGCCAGGCCGATCCTGATCGGCGAGGTCGCGCCGCTCACCGGCCCCGCCGCCACCGTCGGCACGCGCCTCAACAAGGCATCCCAGCTGTGGGCCGAGGAGGTGAACGCAAAGGGCGGGATCAATGGCCGCAAGATCGAACTCGCCACCTGCAACGACGAAGGCCGGCCGGACAAGGCAGCGGCCTGCCTGCGTGACTTCCAGGAGAAGGGCGCGGTCATGATCTTCGGCAACTCGCTGACCGCGAGCCTGCGTGCCATGCAGCCGCTGGTGAAGAACGGGCCGCTGCTTCTCATTCCCTCGCCCAACGTCGTGCCGCCGGCGGACAGCTACGCCTTCCAGGTTAGCCCGTCCGACCTGCACCTCACCGAGGCGATCGCGAAGTACATGAAGGAGAACGGCCTCAGCAAGATCGGCATGGTCGCCGCCACGGACGCGAGCGGCGAAGTGGGCGTGGAGAGCGCGAAGAAGGTGTTCAACGACCAGAAAATGGAGCTGCGGCTCGCGCGCATCGATCTGCGCGCGACCGACGCCTCGACGCAGCTCGCGAGCGTCGCCGGCCCGGATATCAAGCTCGTCTATTCCTCGTACACCGGCGCCGGCGCCGCCACCGTGGTGAAAAGCTTCAAGATCCTCGGCCTGCCGCAGCCCTTGATGGTGAGCTACGGCAACATGAGCGAGGCATTCGTCAACCTCATCAAGGATGTGGCGCCGCCACGCCTGCTGGGCACCAGCGTCGCCGCGCTGGTGCCGGACCAGATGCCCGCCGGCGCCGAGCGTGACCGCGCCCGCGCCTTCTTCGATGCGTATGCCAAGCGCTTCAACGAGAAGCCGGACATGATCAACCTGCTCGGCCGGGCGGAGACCGACGTGGCCGAAGCGGTGCTGCGCAAGACCGCGAATCCGTCGGACTATCCGGCGGTGAAGAAATTCCTCGAGTCGACGCCGATCGAGAGCTTCCACACGCAGAAGTTCTCGTCGACGAACCATGTCGGCCTCGATGCCTCGTCGGTGATGATCGTGGAGCTGAAGGACGGTAACTGGATCAAGGCGCAGCCGATTAGCAGCCGGTGAATCTCTTCAGCCAGGCCGTCATCAGCGGCCTGATGCTCGGCGCGGTATACGCCTTTCTCGGCATCGGGCTGGTGCTGGCGTATCGCACCGCCCGTATCTTGAACCTCGCGCACGGCGAGGCTTTCGCGATCACGGGCGTCGCAGCGGCACTGTTGGTGAAGGCGGGACTGCCACTCCTGGCCGCCCTCGGCCTCTCGCTCCTCATCGCGCTGGCATTCGCGCTGTCGTTGCACCGCTTCGTGCTGCGCCCGCGCGCCGACTGGCCCGCGGCCACCCTCATTCTCATCACGCTGGGCGCGGCATTCGTCGTGCGGGGCGTGCTGATCCTCGCCGGCGGCACGGATCCGGTGTCCTTCCCCGCGCTCTTCACCGGGATGCCGCTGCGCATCGCCGGCGGCGTGATCCCGATGCAGGGGATAGCGCTGGTGCTGCTCGGCTTCGGCGTCTCGGCCGCGGTCGGCGTCTACCTCGCGCGCACGCGCTCGGGCAAGCAGCTCCTCGCGGCGGCCGAGAACCCCTTTGCTGCCGAGCTGGTCGGCGTCGATGTCGAGCGCGCCCGCCTCGTCGCCTACGGCATCGGCGCGATCCTCGGCGCGCTCGCCGGCATCCTTCTCATCCCGCTGATCGCGGTGGACTTCCAGTCGGGCCTCGCCATGACCCTGCGCGGCTTCATCGCCGCCGCCATCTCCGGCATGTCACCGCTCGGCGTGCTGTTCAGCGGTATCGGTCTCGGTCTTTTCGAGTCCATGGTGGGGGCATACCTCGGCGCGCTCTACCAGGATCCGGTGATGTTCTTCCTCCTCATCCTGGTCGCGCTCTGGCAGAGCCGGCATATCCGCTTCGGCGGCACGCGACGCGCATGAAGCTCGCTCTGTGGGCGACGCTCGCCGCGATCGCCATCGCTCTGCCGTATATCGGCATCCTGCCGGCCTGGACGCCAGCACAGGCGACCGTTGCGGCGTTCACCGCGCTTTCGCTGATCGGACTGAATCTGATCTTCGGCGTGACCGGCATGCTGGCGCTCGGCCAGGCGGCCTTTACCGCCATCCCGGCGTATGCGGCCGGCATCCTGCAGAAGAACCACGTGCCGGGCCTGCTCGCTATCGTGCTCGGTATCCTGATCGCGGTGGCGATCGCGCGCGTGGTGGCGGAGATCTTCGTGCGTCTGCCGGGTATCTATCTCGCCATCGGCACGCTCGGCTTCGCGTTCGTCGTCGAGGGCGTGGCGCGAGCCTTTCCATCGATCACCGGCGGCGCGTCCGGTCTGGTGCTGGAGCCGCCGATCGAGCTGTCGCGCGACGGGTGGTACGCCATCGCCGTGGCCTGTCTCGGGCTCGCGATCGCGGCGTTTCATTTCAGCGTGCGCGGACGTTTCCTGCGCACGCTGCAACTCGTGCGGCACGACGAGCTCGCTGCGCAAGTGCTCGGCATCAACGTGCCGCGCGTGAAGGCCAACGTGTTCACCATCGGCAGCGCCTATTCGGCGGTCGGCGGCGTGCTGCTCGCCTACTACGTCGGCGTACTCGCCCCGGAGACGGGGGGCGTGAACGCGTCGCTCGAGTCCCTTGCCATGGTGATCATCGGCGGCGCCGGCGCGCTCCTCGGTCCGGTGGTCGGCGCCGCGGGCGTGCAGTGGCTTTTCGCCGTGGCGGGGGGCGCACAGCATTACGAGCTTCTCGTGTACGGCCTCGGCTTCTTCCTCGTCGTGCTGTTCGCACCGGCCGGCATCATGGGTCTTCTGGTCCGCCGCCGAGCAGCCACCGCGACATCGCCGAGTGCCGCGGCGGGCGCGCTGTCAGCTCGCATGCCGCGTGAAGGCGTCTGCCTGCGCGTGGCAGGCGTGCAGAAGCACTTCGGCGGCCTGCGCGCCGTGGACGACGTCAGCTTCGAGGTGCGCTTCGGGCAGATCGTCGCGCTGATCGGTCCCAACGGCGCCGGCAAGTCGACGCTCTTCAACTGCATCTCGGGCCTCGAACCGCTCACCGCCGGGCGCGTCGAGCTCGAGGGCGTCGATTTGAGCGCGGCGCCCATCCACCGCCGCGCGGGCGAGATCGGTCGCTCGTTCCAGGTGCCACGCCTCGTGCCGGAGATGAGCACGCTGGATAACGTCACCGCGCGCCTTGATCATCTTCGGGGCTCGCGTCGCGAAAACCAGCGCCGCGCTCAGGCGCAGGCCCAGCTCGCCGCCTTCGGGCTCGAAGCTTTCGCCGAGCGCCGCGTACGCGAAATCGGCCTCGGCTTCCACAAGCTGATCGAGCTTTCACGCGCCTCCGCCGGGCATCCAGCGCTTCTCCTGCTCGACGAGCCAGCGGTCGGGCTGACAACCGAGGAGGTCGCGCGCCTCGCGGCCGCGCTGCAACGCCTGAGGGCCGAAGGCGCGGCGATCCTCGTGGTCGAGCACAACATCGATTTCGTCTCGACGATCGCCGACGAAGTGGTGGTGATGGAAAGCGGACGGTTGATCGCCCGCGGCGCGCCGGCGGCAGTGATGGCCGATCGTATGGTCCAGGAAGCGTATTTCGGGTCCCTCGCATGAGCTCAGTGCTCCGCGTGCAGAACCTGGAGGGCGGCTATGGCCGTCTCACGGTGTTCCGCGATGTGGTCTTTCAGCTCGCCCGCGGCGAGACGGTCGGCCTGCTTGGCGCGAACGGCGCGGGAAAGACTACGCTCATGAAGACCCTCGCCGGCGCGCAAGCCGCTTCAGGCGGGCGCATTGAACTCGGCAGTAGCGACGTCACCGCGCTGCCGGCCTACGAGCGCGCGCGTCGCGGCTTGGCGCTCGTGCCCGAGGGCCGCCACGTGCTCGCCACCCTCACGGTGCAGGACAACCTCGAGCTCACGCGCTCGATCGAGGGTCATCGCGCGGGGCTCGCCGCTTTCGAGGAGCGGCTCGCCGAGGTCTATGGGCTTTTCCCGCGCCTGCAGGAGCGCTCGCGCCAGCTCGCCGGCTCGCTGTCCGGCGGCGAGCAGCAGATGCTCGCCATCGGCCGCGCGCTTCTCCTCAAGCCCGAGGTGCTGATGCTCGACGAGCCGACGCAGGGGCTCGCGCCGATCATCATCCGCAGCCTGGCCGAAACGCTGAAGGGCCTGCGCGGCCGCTTCGCCATGATCGTCGTCGAGCAGAACCGGGCCTTCCTCGAAGGCCTCGCCGATCGCGTGCTGTACATGCGCGCCGGCAATCTCACCGAAGGAGCACCCGCATGAGTACCGCCCGCATGACACCCGAGGGCCTGCCCGCCGGCTTCCTCGCGCAGTCGGACAATTTCACCACCATCCGTTTCGAGCTGCGCGACCAGGTCGGCATTCTCACCCTCAACCGTCCGGAGAAGCTCAACGCCTTCGACGAGACGATGATCCGCGAGATCCGCCAGGTGGTGTGGCGGGCAAATTTCGACGACAACGTGCGCGTTCTGATCATCACCGGCGCCGGGCGTGCGTTCTGCTCGGGGCGCGACATTCTCGGCCTGGACTACGAAAACAACCTGCCCTCGGCGCAGTACCGGGCCTACGTGCGCGCCAACCACGAGATGCTCGACGACCTCGAGGCGATCGAGAAGCCGGTGATCGCCGCGGTGAACGGTGTGTGCGCCGGCGGCGGGGTGGAGATCGCGATCGCCTGCGACTTCCGCATCGCGGCGAAAGGCGCTGACTTCATCCTTACGGAAAACAAGCTTGGCGTGCTGCCCGCCTCCGGCGCCTGCTCCCGCATGATCCAGATGATCGGCATCGGTCGCCTGAAGGAGATGGTGATGGCCGCCCTTCCCGTCGGGGCCGAAAAGGCCGAGGCGTGGGGCCTCGTCCACCGGGTAGCCGCAAAGGAAAAGCTCATGGAGGCGGCGCTCGATTTCGCCCGCCACCTCCTCGGCCGGGCGCCGCTCGCCATGGGGATGGCGAAGCACATCATCAACACCTGCCAGAACGTCGACACCGAGACCGGCCGGATCCTCGAGCGGCTCGGGCAGTCGGTCCTCATCCGTTCCGAGGACGCGCGCGAAGGCATGCGCGCGTTCCGCGAAAAGCGTTCCCCCAACTTCAAAAGCAGATAGGAGCAAGTGAAGTGAATTACGAAACCGTGACCTTCGACGTACGGCCCAACGGCATCGCCACGATGACGCTGAACCGCCCCAAGCAGCTGAACTGCTTCACGCAGAAGATGTTCCAGGAATGGAGCGACGTGATCAGCAAGTGCGCCTATGACAACAAGGTCAAGGTGCTGGTGATCACCGGCAATGGCCGCGCCTTTTCCTCCGGTGTGGATCTCTCCGTGCTGGGCAGCGACAAGTTCGACCCGGCGCAATTCCGCTTCTATTACCGCCAGAACCACATGGGCTTCGACAACCTCGAGGCGCTCGAGAAGCCGGTGATCGCCGCGATCAACGGCCTTTGCTACGGCGGCGGCGTGGAGCTCGCGCTGTCCTGCGACATCCTGCTCGGCGCCGACGACTCGAAGTACTGCCTGATCGAGAACCACATCGGCTGCATCCCGGCGAGCGGCGCGTGCAATCGCATGATCCATTTCGTCGGCCTGGCGAAGACGAAGGAGCTGATCATCAACGCCGAGCCGATCGACGCGCAGGAGGCCTGGCGCATCGGCCTCATCAACCACGTGGTGCCGGCAAAAGACCTCCTGAAGGAAGCCTATGCCTATGCCGAGCGCCTGCTCGACAAGGCGCCATTCGCCATGGGCATGGGCAAGCACGTGATCAACCTGTGCCTGAACGCGGACATGCACACCGGCCGCTACATCGAGCGCCTCGGCCAGAGCGTGCTGGTCCTTTCCGAGGACCACCAGGAGGGGATGCAGGCGTTCAAAGAGAAGCGCAAGCCGAAATTCAAGGGGAGGTAATCCATGTTTCCGATCTCGCACATCCTGCCGCGCGCGCGCGCGCTGTACGCAGACCGTCTCGCCGTCTGGGATGGCGAGAAGCGCTTCACCTTCGAGGAGCTCGGCCGGCGCGTGGACGCGCTGGTCGGCGCCTTGAAGGCGAAGGGCGTGAAGCGCGGCGACCGCGTCGGCATCCTCGACGTGAACTCGTACCGCTACGCCGAGGCGTATTACGCCTGCGCGCAAGCCGGATTCATGCTGCTGCCGATCAACTCGCGCCTCGCGCCGCCGGAGCTGAAGTACGTGCTGAACGACTCCGGGGCGAAAGCGCTCATCGTCACGGAGCCCTTCTTTGGCGCGGTCGAAGGCCAGCAGGTGGAGGTGCTGATCAAGGATTACGACGCGTTCCTGCGCACCGGCACGCCCGACGCCCGGGTGGAAGACGTCGGCCTGGACGACATCTGCCAGATCTACTACACGAGCGGGACGACCGGCGAGCCGAAGGGCGTGTGCCTGACTTACCGCAACATGATCGCCAGCGCCTTCGACTCGATCGTCGGCCTGACGCTCGGGCCCGACGATATCTGGCTGCACGCGGCGCCGATGTTCCACCTCGTCGACGCGTGGTCGATCTGGTCGATGCCGCTCCTCGGCGCGACGCAGGTGATGCTGCACTTCACGCCCGAGAAAATGATGGAGGTGGTGCAGCGCACGAGGCCCACCGGCGCGGGCGTACCGCCGACGCTGATCAACATGATGGCCAACCACCCGAAGATCAAGGAATACGATCTGTCGAGCCTGCGATTGATCATGTATGGCGGATCGCCCACACCGCTCGGCATCCTGCAGAAGGCGGTGAAGGCCCTGCCGACGAAATACATCCATGGATTCGGTATCACCGAGACTTCCGGTATCACGACGCTCGCCGATCCGAACGACTTCTACGTCGAAGGCACGGCGGCGCAGCTCGAGCTCACCAATAATGCCGGCCGGCCGGTACCCCACATCCGCCTTGACATTTTCGACGATCAGGACAAGCCCCTGGCGCGCGGACAAGTCGGCGAAGTGGTGGTGAGCGGCGCGCGCGTCATGCGCGAGTACTGGAACAAGCCGAAGCACACGGCCGAGGCCGTGAAGAGTGGCTGGTACCACACGGGCGACATGGGCTATGTCGACAGCGAGGGCCGCCTGTTCATAGTCGACCGGAAGAAAGACATGATCATCAGCGGCGGCGAGAACGTGTACTCGGTCGAAGTGGAGAACGTCATCTCGCAACATCCGGCCGTTCTGGAAGTCGCGGCCATCGGCGTCCCGGACGCGCAGTGGGGCGAGACCGTGAAGGCGGTCGTTGTCCTGCGGGAGAACGCGAGCGCGAGCGCCGAGGAGATCATCGGCTTCTGCCGCGGCAAGATCGCCGGCTACAAGATCCCGAAGTCGGTCGACTTCTCGAGGGAGCAGCTGCCGAAGACCGGTCCGGGCAAGATCGCCAAGCGCCGCCTACGCGATCCGTTCTGGGCCGGGCGGGAGCGCAAAATATGAAGCTCTGGTATCGCGAGGGCGGGCAGGGCGGCGAACGCCGGCTCTTGCTCATCCATGGGCTCGGCGCCAATGCCGATGTGTGGCAGGCCATGCAGAAAAGCATCGACCGGCGCTGGATCGCCGCGGACCTGCGGGGCCATGGCCGCTCGCCGCACCAGGCGCCGTACGGCTACGCCATGTATGCGGCGGACATCGCCGAGCTGTTGCAGCAAGGCGAGGAAGTCGATATCGCCGGCCACTCGATGGGCGGCGTGGTCGGGATGGCCCTCGCCACCGGCTGGTACGGCGTGAAGGTTCGCAAGGTCGTGGCCTTCGGCGTGAAGATCCGCTGGGCGCCCGACGAGGCGCCCAAGCTGCATGCGCTCGCGCGCCAGCCCGCGAAGCTCTTCGACACGCGCGAGCAGGCGCTCGAGCGCTACCTCAAGGTGTCCGGCCTCTTCGGCCTGGTGGATCCCTCGGCCGCGGAGAGCGGCGTGCGCGAGCAGGACGGCAAGTGGCGCCTCGCCGCCGATCCGCTGGTCAACGCCGCTGCCGGGCCGGAGCTCGCGCCGCTCGTGCGGGCAATGCAATGCCCGCTCAGGCTCGCGGCGGGCAGCAAGGATCCGATGGTCAATGCGGCGGACATGGCGCCGTTCGATCCGCAGGCACACACCATCGAAGGCGCGGGCCACAACGCGCAGGTCGAACGCCCGGCCGATGTCTGGGGATGGATGCGCCAGCACCTCGCATGAGACGACCGCCGAAGCCCTCGCACGAGGACATCCTCTGGCTGCAGGACTATCTGCCGTACCGGATGGCCGTCGTCGCCGCCCGCATGCTGCGCGACGCATCGCGCGTCTACAAGAGCCGCCGCAATCCGCTCACTACCCCGCAGTGGCGCTCGCTCGGCATCCTCGCCAATCACGAGCCGCTTACCGCGACCGAGCTCTGCCGCATCAGCATGCTCGACAAGGTGGCGATCAGCCGCGCGCTCGCCCAGCTGCAGCGCCGCGGCTTCGTGACGCGCCAGCGCATCGACAACGACCGGTGAGCGCGCGAGATCACCCTCACCGCAGCGGGCTGGCGCTATTACAACGAGCTGGTGCCGGAGATGAAGCGGCAGGAAGACACGCTGCGCGCCCTGCTGAAGGACG
>Ga0070681_10008066_pt1 | contig 10307 bp, 11 predicted proteins | sample KBSC83BmetaG_FD_65650 | JGI IMG/M metagenome (GOLD analysis project Ga0070681, IMG submission 65650) | Corn rhizosphere microbial communities from Kellogg Biological Station, Michigan, USA - KBS C8-3B metaG | ecosystem: Host-associated > Plants > Roots > Rhizosphere | place: USA: Michigan...
GTAAATCCTGTCAACCTTTACCTCACGAAGGAGAAGCGATGGATATCAATATCCTCACACACAAAGTCATCGGCTGCGCCTACAAAGTCCACAACACCCTCGGATTCGGTTTCCTCACAGCGACTGGCGTCGACAACGGCTTGCTTATAAACTTCGGCACAACCGTCCAAATCAAACGAAAATTCCGCGAGTATCGAAACTAATTTATCAGCCCGGCTTTGCGTTGCATCTCACGCAACGTCTCGGGAATGAAGGATGTGATTTGAAACGTCTCCTCACGACCGTCGGCGTAAGTCTGATACAGGTTGAAATCCGGGAGGGAGAGACAGCTTAGCGGCGATTGCTGGTTGTAGCCGGTGTCGAGGCCGATCGCGCTGTGTGAGATGTAGATGCCGTGGCGGCCGAGACGGCCGCGGAGAGGCAGGAGCGGCGTGGGTGTGTGTCCGAAAACGCAGGGTTTGCCTTTGTAGTTCTTGTAGAAGTCCATGTCGCGCATCCATAGGAGCGACTGCTGCGAACTGTCGCGCGGATGCTTGCCCTCATCCAGCCCCGCATGGACGTAGATCGCATAATCATCCTCGTAGTAGTACGGTAAGTCCTGCATGAATGCGAGATGCTCGGGCGGAAGTGATTGCTCAAACATCGCCCTCGCTGTTTCGAGATCCTGCTCACTATCAACTCGCAGCGATTGGCCCGTGTACTGCTCAAACGTTCGCTCACCACCCACAACAGGCGTGAGCCAGAGATTACTGAAACCATCCAGGAAATCCATCAACATCTGCTCGTGATTTCCGCGCAAGCAGATCACTCGCTCCGGATTTTCATTGCACAGTTTGAGGATGTGAGAAACGCATCCGGGTGCGTCTGCACCACGGTCGATCAAGTCGCCCAAAAAGACGAGCGTGTCATTCTCCGGATCGCGCGGCAGCATATCGATCAGGTTGAGGAGCTGCGCACAGCGACCATGTATGTCGCCCACGATGAATGTTTTCATTCAGACTGGTCCCCGGCTGGTTGTTCGCGTTGGCTCTTGATGCGATTCATCAATTCGACGAAACGTGGATCCTCGTGCATGTCGGTCCAGTTTGGATCAGACTCGAACCACTTGTAGTTTTCATTGCCAAGACTGATTGCAGTCTCCAACCACCGCAGCGCTTCGACCTGTCGCCCCTGCAAAAGATAAGCAGACGCAAGCCAGTAAGAAATGTCGTAATCGGCTTCAGCCACCTGCCTGACTTTCGGCGTGAGTTGTTCGTTTGCTTTCGTGTGTTGTCCCTGCGCACTGAGACAGATTGCGAGGATCGGCCGGACGCCGTCGATCTGCGGATGCTGCTGCAAAACCTGCTGGAGAACCTTGATCGCTTCGTCAACCTCACCTTTGTAGTAAAGCACGCGCGCAGTAAAAACTCTGATCAGCGGGTGTTCCGGCTCGATTTCATGACCCTGAGCGAGTTCGCGCGAAGCTTCTTCAAATTGGCGCTGATACATGAAGATGCGCGCACGATTATAACTGGCCAGCACTCGTTCGCCCGGATTCAATTTCACCATCCGATCAAAACTGCGTAGCGCCTTTTCATAATCACCGTCGAGTCTCGCAACTACACCGCGAACAAACCACACGCCCGGATCGTTCGGATACTCGTCCCGGAGCAGATCAACTTCCGTGCGCGCTTTCTGTTTTTGACCGCCGGTGAGATAGATGAACACCATGTGCATGCGCGCTTCGAGCAGTCGCGGATCGAGCTTCAACGCTTTGCGAAACGCGTTCTTCGCCTTTTCGTGATCGCCGGCTTGGCCCAACCCTTTAAGCACGCGATTGACGTAACAACTGCCGAGCGCGGAGTAGGCGAGTGCGAAGTTTGGATCGATCTCGATCGCGCGGCGGAAGTGTTCGATGGCCGAGTCGAGATGTTCGCGTTGGATAGTGTGATAGATGAACGTGGCCAGACAATCGCGACCGCGAAGATACTCTTCGGAAGCGGCAGCGTCCGCCGTCGTCTTGCGCGCCAGTTCGTCCTTCTCATCGGGACTCAACTCGAGTCGCAAACCTTCGACGATGCGCTGCACAATCGTGTCCTGCACGCCGATGATGTCGCTTGCTTCTGCGTCAATGCGTTCACTCCAGAGAATCTCGCTCGTGCGAACGTCCAGGAGTTGCGCCGTGACGCGTAATCGATCGCCTGCACGCAGGAAAGTCGCAGTCAGAATGGCATCTACACTGAGCTCGCGTCCGGCTTCAGCAGAATCGATAGCCCTGTTTTGATACTTGACTATTACCGACGATGGCCGCACGACGAGTGAACGAACACGAGCGAGCTCGGTGATCACGGCGTCCGCGAGAGAAAACTGGTAGAAGTCGATCTCGCGTTCGTTGCCGATGTTTTTGAACGGAAGAATCGCGACACTCTTCCGATCGCGATCGCCGAGACTCGTCAGCGGACTCGGTTGAGCATCACCGCTGCGGCCGCCCGATCTTGGACCAGACGAAGCCTCGCCGGTCTTGCTGCCTGTCAACCAGCGCAACGCGCGCGTCACCGGACCTTCCTGTTTCAGGTGTTTGGGCGCGACAGGCATCGTGCTCTCGTCGAGACCAGGGAGCGAATCGGCGCCCAGCTCGCGAATAATCGAACGCAGATCCTCAGCGAAGTGCGCAATCCTTTGATAACGATTTCGAGGATCTTTCGCGAGCGCTTTATCGATCACGGCTTGCAACTTCGCGGGTATGTAACCCGGTCTCATTTTTGACAGCGGCGGCGGCTCTTCGTTCAGCACTGCATGACGCACCTCGACCGCAGTTTGACCCTGAAACGGCCACGTGCCGGTCAGCATTTCGTAAAGCAAAACGCCGGTCGAGAAAATGTCCGCACGCGAATCGACGCGATCTCCGCGCGCCTGTTCGGGCGCTGCGTACGTGGCGGTGCCGTAAGGAATGCCGAGTTCTGTGATCTCAGTGTGATGAATTCCGGAGGTGCGCGCTTGTTCTTCGTCGAGGAGTTTCGCGAGACCGAAGTCGAGTACTTTGACCTGGCCGGTCGGTGTGACCATCACGTTACCGGCCTTGATGTCACGATGAATGATGCCGCGAGCGTGTGCGGCGGCGAGTGCGTCCGCAGTTTGCAGAGTGATCGACAAAGCGCTTTCGAGCGACAGCGGACGACCGTTTACGAGTTGGCGCACGTTCTTGCCCTCGATGTACTGCATGGCGATGTAGTGAATGCCATTGATCTCGTTGAGGTCGAAGATGGTGCAGATGTTTGGATGGTCCAACGCGGAAGCGAGGCGCGCTTCGCGTTCGAAACGTTTGAGATTTGCTTCGCGGACGGTCAGCTCGGCGGGCAGCACTTTGATGACGAGAGTGCGACCGAGCTTGGAATCGACGGCTTTATAGACGGTGCCCTGTCCGCCCTCACCGAGCTTCTCGAGGATCTTGTAATTCCCCAGCGTGGACCCAATCATTTCCAGAGTAAGCCGCAGATTCACGCAGATGAACGCGAATCTGATGCGTTTATCTGCGTGAATCTGCGGCTAAATAACCTTCCTGGCTTATTCCGTAATGCCCATCTGCCAGAGCATGAACGCGTAATCAAACGCCGTATCGTGCAGCGCATCGTAGCGGCCTGACGAGCCGCCATGACCGGCGCCGAAGTTGACCTTCAACAGCAATGGATTGTTGTCAGTCTTCATCGCGCGCAGCTTAGCCACGAGTTTTGTGCCTTCCCAGTACGGCACCTGACTATCGTTCACTGAAACCTTCACCAGCATTGCCGGATAATTCTGTTTGGCAACGTTATCGTAAGGCGAATACGTTTTCATGTAATCGAACGCGGGCTTCTCATTCGGATTCCCCCATTCGATGTACTCACTCGTCGTCAGCGGCAAGCTCGCGTCAAGCATCGTGTTCAGCACGTCAACAAAAGGCACTTGCGAAACGACCGCTTTGAAGAGATCGGGTCGCATGTTGCTCACCGCGCCCATCAGTAACCCACCGGCACTGCCGCCTTGAATCACGAGCCGATCCTTCGACGTGTACTTCATCTTGATCAACGCTTCCGCGCAGGCGATGAAGTCGGTGAACGTATTCATCTTCTTCATCATCCTGCCCTCTTGGCGCCATTCCTCACCTAACTCGCCGCCGCCGCGAATGTGCCCAATCGCGAAGATAACGCCGCGGTCGAGCAGGCTGAGGCGGTTTGAAGAAAACGTCGGAGAAATGGAAATTCCATACGAGCCGTAGCCATAGAGCAACAGCGGCGCGCTGCCATCAAGCTTCACTCCGTTGCGATAGACGATCGAGATCGGAATCTTCGTTCCGTCTGAAGCCGTAGCGAACACTCGCTCCGATTTGTAATTGGAGCGACTAAATCCGCCGGGCACTTCAGTCTCTTTGAGCAACGTCGACTTGCCTGTGTTCATGTCGTAGTCAAAGATCGAGTAGGGCGTGACCAGCGAGTTGTAGACGTATCTCACCACGGAGGTGTTGTACACGCGATTGTTCGTCAGGTTAACTGAGTAGACAGGTTCGGGAAATTTAACGCGATGTCGCTTGTTAGTCTTGAAGTCGATGACTTCGAGTTGTTCGAGACCGTTTTCCCACTCCGACAGCACAGCGTGATTGGCGAAGAGCGTGATCCCATCGACCTTAACCTCCGGCCGGTGGGCCACAAACTCCTTCCAGTTCTTTTCTGACGGATCGTTTACCGGCGCGGTCACAATACGGAAATTCTTCGCGCCTTTGTTGGTACGGATGTAGAAGAGATTGTCGCGGTAATCTACGTCGTACTCGTGCTGCGGTTGCCGCGGCAGAATCACTTTGAGCGTTCCATTCGGATCGTCGGCGCGAATAAAGCGAGCTTCGTTCGATGTCTTGCTGAACGCATGCACGAAAATTATCGCGCCGTCGAGTGTGCGACCGACTCCGATATCGAACAGTTCGTCCTTTTCATCGTAGACGAGATCTGATTTATCTGAACCGAGCACGTGACGGAAAAACTTGTCGCTGCGTTTCGTGACAGCGTCTTCCGTCACGTAGAAGAACGTTTTGTTATCGGTGGCCCATGAGACACCGTTAACACGCTCGATCTTTTCGGGAAAGAGTTCGCCCGTTCGCAGATCTTTGACTTGCAGTGTGTACTGGCGATAACCCGTGTTGTCAGTAGTAAACGCAAGCAGGTTTCCATCGTCACTGGGAACAAACGTGCCGACATTCATGAACTTCTGACCCTTAGCCAGTTCATTTTCATCGAGAATGACCACTTCCGCCGCGTCAAGACTGCCCTTCTTGCGGCAGAAGATCGGGTACTGCTTACCTTCCTCGGTGCGGGTGTAATAAAAGTAGTTTCCCCAGCGAAAAGGCACATTGGTGTCAGTCTGTTTGATATGACTGAGCATCTCGTTGTAGAGCTTCTGCTGGAGCGCCGCCGTCGGCTTCATCATCGTGTTGGCGTAGTCATCTTCAGCTTTGAGATGGGCCATCACTGCGGGATTCGTTTTTTCGCGCAGCCAGAAGAAGTCGTCGACGAGCGTCGTGCCGTGAATGTTCGTAGTCTTTGGTTTCTTTTCTGCCATAGGTGGTTGAGGCGCGCCCGCTCCTCCATTCGATTGTGCTGCGACTTCGCTGCTAAATGGGAGAACAAACAGAATTGAGAGCAACAGCAGAAAGCGCAAACTGGAGTGGTTTTTCATGGAGCACCTTCCTGGGTAAGATCACGAGTCAAAATCAGGGGAGACAACTTCGGGTAAACAGCCGGCGCACGGCCGGCTAATCGTGAACAGTTCAACCGCGAGGCGGGTTTCCCCAACCTGAGCCCACGTAGTTTCCGTCCTGAACGATGCACGGCACCGTCGGGTCGCCGCCGGAAAAAGAAAACATCTCGGCTCGGCGAGCTTTGTCGTTCTGGGCGTCGTAGTCGAGAAACGGAATTCCTTTCGAAGTGTAGTATTCGCGCGCCTGCTGGCAATAAGGACAGCCAGGTTTGGTGTAAATAACTAAGGCCAATTCGATAACCCCCGCAATTGATCTGTTGTACTAATTTGAGCAGGGAGCGATTATACTGCCGCTGCCTATGAGTGACCAAAGCGCGGATCTGCTCGATCCTTACGAGAAGCTGATAAGCCTCGAGATCGCCGGCAAGCAAGTCAGCGTTCCAGAGAAGAACCGCCTCCTGCGTTGCTTTCAATACTTATCCATCAACACGATCTCGTACGGCGACTTCTGCTGGAACGGTGAGTGTACGAATTGCCAGATCTGGTATCACCTGAAAGGACAGAACGAGCAGAACGACAGGCCCGCGCTGTCATGCAGGCTCGAGTGTGAAGAAGGAATGGTGATCACCAGGCTCAGCCGGTTTATCGAATTGGAAGGGATTACGAAATAAATCTGCGGCTTAAGTTTTATTAGTCGTGACGTGCTCGACGGCGATCGCGATAGAAATCGCGCACATCAGCGCGACGGTCACGAAGATCCGATCTTAGATCGCGTCTGTCTTCTCTGACCTCACGAATATCTCGGTCCCGAAGATCAGCCCGTAAATCGCGACGATCCGATCGGATGTCTCTTGTATCAGAACGAATATCGCGGCGATCCTCACGCAGGTCTCGCCGTTCCCGGCGATCGATATGCCGTTGGGCCATGACAACATTGCCTGAAAAACAAATCATTCCGGCAATTGATAGTAGGGTGCCAAATAGTCTTTTCCTCATTCCTCAAGTCCTCCATTTCAGGATTAATGTTTGGTGGCGCTTTGACGGACTATGGAGGAGAGACGCCTCTTAACCACCCTTGCTGAGGATTAGACGCGGCGCCAGGTTGAGGAGTCGAGATTTCTTTCGTCAGTACTTCGGTACGCTCGGGTCTACTTCATTCGACCAGCCAATGATTCCACCGCGCAGGTTTATCAGTTTGCCTTTGAATCCGGAGCGTTGCAGTGCGTCGATCGCGCGTGCGCTGCGCCCGCCCATCTTGCAGTGGACCACTGTTTCGCGGTTCGGATCGATCTCGTCCATGCGGTTCAGCACCTGCGCCAGCGGAATATGTTTTGAATTCGGTATGCGCCCGATCGCGACTTCTTTGTCTTCGCGCACGTCGATGATCTGAATATCGTCGCCGTTGTCGAGGCGCTGCTTAAGTTCGGTTGCGGTCATCTCTTCCATTGAATTCTTCCCCAGGTTTGAATGTCAGCGGCTTTGAGCCGGGACACACGTTACACTACACTTTGCTAAAAAACGAAAGGCCCACGCATGAGATTCGAGTTCTACACTGAAGCCCTCGCAAACGTTCCCAAGCTGTCGGTAGACGGAACGGTTGATAACAGTATTCACTTCTCGCACTGGGAAGCAAACGCGACGCCGGCGGAGGTCAAGGCCGACACCTCGACTGAGATCGCGCTCAATCTCGTTGCCTCACCGAATCGTGTCGCGCTGACGAACGGCATCGAGTTAGTAACCAACAATCATTTCGATACTGACGGAGTTTTGTCCGTGTGGACTGTGCTGAACGGCGAGCGCGCGTTGGCTTATCGCGACCTGATGATTTCGGCCGCTGAAGCTGGTGACTTTTCGGAGTACTCGAGCGACGACGGCGTGCGCGTTAGCATCGCGATCCAGGGCTCGGATCAGGCGAGTCCGAATAACGACGACGGTTCGCCGTTGGCACGATTGCTCGCCGGTGAGAAGGTTGACGGCGATGCGCGCGCGTATGAGCTGGTCCTGCCTGAAGTCGAGCGTTTGCTGACGAACATCAACGACTATGAATCACTGTGGCGTGAAGGTTGGGAAAGTGTTGTCGCTGCGATCGAAAGCTTCGAGCGCGGAGAGTCGAACGTTGCGGAGAATTCGAATCTTTCGTTGATAACTCTGGCGCCCGAGCTTTTTAGCGGTACCGGATTCAGTCCAACCCGACACTCCGCGCCTTACACTGCGATCTCGAAGTACGCACACGGTGAGCTCTTTCTGATCGCGATTCCGGCCGGTTCCGGATGGTTTTATCGTCTCGATTATCCGTACTACTCCTGGGCTGAAACTGTCGTGCGTCCGCGCGTAAAGCATCGCGATTTGAGCGGCGCCTTGCAGCTGCTGAACAACAAGGAAGGCAATCGCGACGGGCGCTGGCAAATGGATAATCGCGAGATGACCTCGGCTGTCAAGTTTCTCGACAATAACCGGATGCTTGCGGCGTCGCGTCTCGAGCCTCAAGATGTCGTGGAAGCTTTGCAGAACTCGTTGCGATTGGCAGTTGCCGGTTGAAAAAGAATGCACGACGTAATCATCATCGGCGCTGGACCAGCGGGACTCTCGACCGCTTTCTGGTGCGACGAGTTGGGTCTCGACACCTTGGTGCTCGAGCAAGCTGATCGAATCGGCGGTCAGCTTCACCGCGTCTACAATCCGATCGAGAACTATCTCGGCGTTAAGGCTCGCAATGGTGAGGAGTTTCTCGATTTATTTGCCAAAGATGCCGAGTCAGCGGAGTTTGATCTTTGGACGCAGGTTGCGATCGCTTCAGTCGATCTAAAAGCGAAGCGAGTCTTGTTGGCGAGTGGTGAAACGTTGCAGTCGATCGCGATTGTGATTGCGAGTGGCGTTAGTCCGCGCGAGTTGGGTGTGCCGGGTGAGAAGGAGTTTGTTGGCAAGGGAATCATCCAGTCCGGCGCTCGCGATCGACAACTCTTCGCGGGTCATGATGTTTGCGTAGTTGGCGGTGGTGATGCGGCGGTTGAGAATGCTTTGCTGCTGGCCGAGGTTTGTCCGACAGTGACCCTGGTCCATCGTGCGAAGAAGCTGCGCGCTCGGCGTGAGTTCACTGAGCGTTTACAGGCAGTCCACTGCATCACGGTTTTCACTGAATCGGTTGTGACGCGTATTATTGGCGACGAAACCGTGCAGGCAGTTGAGATCCAGCGCAAGGCAGGGATTAAGCCGTTTCAGCTTGCGGTGCGCGGCGTGCTCATTCGCATCGGTGTCGAGCCGAATACGCAGTTATTCAGAGAGCAACTGGAAACGAACGAGAAAGGTTTTATTAAGGTGAGCAGCACGCAGGAAACGAGCGTTCCGATGGTTTTTGCTGCCGGCGACGTCTCGAATCCGCTCGCGCCGACGATCAGCAGCGCCGCAGGCGCAGGCGCGACCGCCGCGAAAGTAATTGCAGCGCGATTGAGTGCAGGCCGATGACCGCTTATCTTGACGCTCATGTCATTGCGTATCCGATCGAATACATCGCCGGCATCGATCTCTACAACGCGGGCGAATTTCACGCGGCGCACGACGCGTGGGAAGAACGCTGGATGGGCGAAGTTGGACCACGTGAAAAACTTTTTCTCCAGGCCATGATCCAATCCGCGGTGGCGTTTCATCATCTCGACATTGGCCGCCCCGGAGCCGCGCGCCAGATGTATCTTCGTGCGAAACAGAAGTTCGCGCGTTTGGGTGTGCGCGTGTTTATGTCGTTGGACCTCGACGATTATCAGTCTCAACTCGACCGTGCGCTGTCGTGGTTGTTGACTGCTGCCGATCCGCGTCACTTGACGCCGCCTCCGATCGTTGCGCCGAAGATCAAACTGCTGGCGACAATCGATGAGTATGATTAGAAAATGAACTTTACGCGTTTGATTCTGCTGGCTTGTTGGTTTGGCGCCGCACTATTCTTCGGCGCCGTAGTCGCACCGGCTGCTTTTGGAGTCTTGAGATCTTTTGGCCTACCAAACGCAAACGAGATTGCCGGATCGATCGTGACGCGTTCGCTTTCGGTCATCAATATCGCCGGTTTTTTGATCGCGCTGCTGCTGTTGTTGATGTTAATACTGCGACGCAACTCGTCCGGACGCGTGAGTTTTATTGTTGAGTGCGTCTGTCTCGTGGTGATCGCTCTAACAACAGCGGTGGGCCATTGGGTGATTGCGGCGCGCATGCGAGCCTTGCGCGCGGCGATGGTCCTGCCAATCGATCAGATTGCGGCGGACGATCCGCGGCGGGTTGAGTTTGGCGCGCTGCACGGTTATTCGGTTAATGCGCTTGGGCTTGCTATGATTGCCGCGCTGGTGGCACTGGTGTTGATGGCCCGAAGCTTGCGCAATTGATGTTCAGGATGGAAAACGCTTGTGGACATTATCGAAGACATTGAAGGTTGGCGAAGACGATTTGCAGGGTGGAGACCTGGCGCCGGCGACAACCTTTCAGATTACCCGTTTGTGAGGAACCGGCGCGCACCGTTCATGCCCGCGCGACGCGCATTGCCGATGCTCAACCTTGCGCTGATCTCTTCAGCCGGGGCGTACATCGACGGCACGCCTGCGTTCGATACCAGTTCCGCGACT
>Ga0070681_10008067_pt1 | contig 10307 bp, 8 predicted proteins | sample KBSC83BmetaG_FD_65650 | JGI IMG/M metagenome (GOLD analysis project Ga0070681, IMG submission 65650) | Corn rhizosphere microbial communities from Kellogg Biological Station, Michigan, USA - KBS C8-3B metaG | ecosystem: Host-associated > Plants > Roots > Rhizosphere | place: USA: Michigan...
GGAGATGCTCGACCGCTTCGAGAAGGTGCTGCCGCTCGACCGGATGCACGCCGCGTTCGAGGACGGGTTGCTCGTCGGCGGCGCGGGCGCGTTCCCGTTCCAGCTCTCCGTGCCGGGCGGGACGTTGCCGTGCGGCGGCGTCACCGTCGTCGGCGTCTATCCGACGCATCGCCGGCGCGGCGTGCTGCGGACGATGATGGACGCGCAGCTTCGCGACCTTTGCGAGCGGGGCGAGCCGATCGCGGCGCTCTGGGCGAGCGAGGAGACGATCTACGGGCGCTTCGGCTACGGGCTCGCCGCCTGGGCGGGCGGGATCCGGATCAAGCGCGAGTGGAACGCGTTCGCGCGCCCGCTCGAGCGGCGCGGCCGCACGCGCTTCGTCGACTTCGAGGAGGCGTGCAAGGTGTTTCCGCCGGTGTGGGATGCGGCGCTGCGTGAGCGGCCGGGGATGTTCGCGCGCACGCCGGAGTGGTGGGAGCTTCGCCGGTTGCGCGAGCGCGACGAGGAGAAGGCGAACCCGAAGCGCTTCGTCGTCCTCGAGCTCGACGGCTCCGTGCAGGGCTATGCGATCTACCGCCAGTTCCCGGGCTTCGAGAACGGCGTCACCGCGGCGCGGCTCGAGGTCGTCGAGGCGGTCGGTGCGACCCCGCAGGCGACGGCGGAGCTCTGGCGCTTCCTGCTCGACGTCGACTGGTACGCGACGCTCGAGGCGGAGCTCGTGCCGCCCGACCACCCGCTCTTCTATCTGCTCTCGAACCCGCGCCGGGCGGCGTACCGGCTGGGCGACAGCCTCTGGGTGCGGCTCGTCGACGTCGGCGCCGCGCTCTCCGGGCGCGCGTACACATCGGACGAGCCGATCGTCTTCGAGGTGCGCGACGCGGTGTGCCCGTGGAACGAGGGCCGCTGGCGGCTCGCGGGCGGGCAGGCGGCGCGCACCGAGGAGCAGGCCGACCTGACGGTCGACGTCGACGTGCTCGGCGCCGCGTATCTCGGCGCGGTGTCGTTCGCGCAGCTCCGCGAGAGCCTGCGGATCGAGGAGGCGGCCGAGGGGGCGATCGAGCGGGCCGATGCGATCTTCGGCTGGCGCCCGCTGCCCTGGTGCCCCGAGATCTTCTGAGCTACCTTGCCGGGGGTGGGGAGGGTGCTGCGGCTTGCCGCCGCCGGAGTCGCGGCGCTTGCGTGCGCGGCGCCCGCGGCGGCCCATACGGATAACGGGCGCGGGCTCTTCCTCCAGTGGCCCGCGAGCGGCGTCGTCACGCGCGGCTTCGGCTACGACGGCGCGGAGTGGCACGCGGGCATCGACATCGGCACCCTGAGCTCGCTCGACGTGCGCGCGGCCGCGGCCGGCACGGTCGAGCTCACCGGCTACGCCGTGGGCTACGAGGGCTACGGCCAGATCGTCCTCGTCGACCTCGGCGACGGAATCGAAGCGCTGTACGCGCATCTCTCATCGGTCGACGTCGCGATCGGCCAAGAGGTGGCGGGCGGCCAGCGCCTCGGCCTCGCCGGCTGCACCGGCATCTGCACCGGCACGCACCTCCATTTCGAGCTCCGGAACATCGGCACGGCCTTCGATCCGGCCCCGCTCCTTCCGGCTACACTCCCCTAGCTCCAGGGCGGTTAGCTCAGTTGGGAGAGCACCAGCTCGACAAGCTGGGGGTCACTGGTTCGAGCCCAGTACCGCCCATAGAAAGTCCCTGCAAATCCGTGACTTCCGTTTTCTGTTCTGAAAGCAGAACTGTCGCGGTGCCACCACTTCCGGAAGAGAGTGATCACTGCGGTGGTGTTCTCCGTGCCGAGCGGCCTGTTAGCTCAGTTGGTAGTCCGCTTCAGCGTCGACGCTTGAGGCAGAGTGCCGCGAGGTCGATCTGGTAGATCGGCTGGAAGACCTGGCAGCCGATGCGGGCGGAGAAGAACTCTGACTCTTGCCAGTTCAGGAGCGGTGCCGACGGTGCCGCGTTGCGCAAGAGGTCCGCTTCGAGCCCCTGATATGTGGTGTAGCGCCGGGGGCCGGTGAGCCGTGCCGCGGCGGCAAGCTTGTGGTTGTAGACGGTATCGTCGAAGTAGGAGTGGTTGCTGTTCGCGACGGCTCGGATCGAGCGTCCGTCGAAGAGATAGTTCAGGACGTCGGAGGGGTCCGGGTAGACCGGATACCACACGTCGAGAGCCATGTCGAACGGCTCGCCTCGAATCCCGGTGCGGTTGAAGAGCTCATAGCCGGACAGCGTCTTGATCTCGACGCTGATCCCGATCGGCGCGAGCTCGGACTGGATCAGCTGTGCGACCTCGCGGCAGGGGGGTCGGGTGCACGCATAGAGGATGGCGTGTCCTCGGTGGCCTCGAGCGAGGCGTCTTGCCTGCGCGAGATTCCTCGTGAGCGGATAGACGTGGGTGTCGCGGAAGCCGGGGATGACCGGCTGGAGATACTGGTCGGTCGGGGTGGCCAGGGGTCCGGAGGCACGTGCGATCGCCCGGCGGTCGAGTGCGTAATTGACCGCTTTGCGGAGGTCCGCGTTTGCGAACAACGGTCGGCTCGTATTCAGATCGAGGTTCTCGACGCCGAGCAGTGAATTGACGAAATACCGCTGCCCGCCTGCTCGTGCCGCCGGGCTGCCGGGGCCGAAGCGGGCGGCGAGACTCGCGTGCTGTCCGGGTGGAAGGTAGTCGACCACGGCGAAGTCGGCCGTGCCGGTCTCGATCTCCTTCACGATCTGTGCCGCGCCGATACCGACGCTGTAGTCGATCTCGTCGAGCGCATGCGGTCGCGAGCCGTGGTAGTTCGGATTTCGCTTCAGCACGGCGCCCTGCCCCGGCGTATACGACGCGACGTAGTACGGTCCCGCCGCGGGCACGTGGTTCACGCCTCTTGCCTCGATCGGCGTGCCGGGGGGCACTGCGCAGAAGTGCGGCAGCGCGAGCCGCGAAAGAATGTCCGGGGAGGCGTGTGTCAGCTGGACGGTGAGCGTGTTGCCGCGCGCGCGAACGCCCGAGATGTGCTTCGCCTTCCCAGCCTCGTAGGCTTTCACGCCGACGATGTCCGCGGCGAAGTTCCTCGCCGGTCCATAGGTGATTTTCGGGCTCAGCGCCCGCTCGATCGCGAATTTGAAGGTCTGGGCGGTCACAGGCGCGTTCGACGGCGGCGAGAAGCGGAAGCCGCGCCTGATCGTGAAGGTGTAGGTCTTTCCGTCGACTGAGCGGACCGGCAGTGCCGCCGCTACCTCCGGCTCGGGCCGTGACCCCGCCGGTGCTGGACGATCCGGGTAGTTGAACAGTCCCGCGCAGGTCGCGTACATGATCGTCCAGGAGGGGAGGGTGTTGGCGACCGCGGGATCGAGCGAGTCAAGGCTATCCGCCGAGTCGACGCGCGCGACGCCGCCCGCCTCGACGGCGGGACCGACGAACGCGTTCTGGACGGACACCCAGACCCGATCGCTCCCGACGGCGATCGCCCGCGGGCTCCCGCCGACCTTGATCGTCTCGACCACCTTGTTGCTTCCTGGATCGATCCGGGACACCGTGCCGTCGCGGCTGTTCGCAACCCAGACGCTGCCGAGGCCGACCGCGATGCCGGTGGGGGAGCGACCGACCGGAATCGTCGTAATGACGGAGTTCGTCGCAGGATCGATCCGGACAACGGCACCGGCAGTGCGGTCGGCCGCCCACACCGCTCCTGCCCCGACCGCCATCGCGTCCGCCCCGTCGCCGACTGCAATCGACGCGATCACGAGCTTCGTGACCGGATCGATGCGAGCGACGTTGTTGCCATGCGTGTCACCGACCCACACCGCGCCTGCGCCGATTGCGATGCTGGCTGGGCTGTTGTCCGTGTCGACGCTCGCCGTGACCGCCTTCCCTCCAGGATCGAGACGCTCCAACAAGCCCGCTCCGGCCGCCACCCAGACCCCGTCGGCGCCGGCAGCCACGCTCGCTGCGGACCAAGGGTCACCCTGCACCACCCGCCGACCCGTCACAACGACGTCGAAGCGGGGATCGATCTCGATCAGCTCGGGGAAGCCGTCGGGCCGCCTGCGGATGACCCAAAGTGCGTTCTTCCCCATGGCGAGGCCGACGGGGGCTCCCCCGACCGCCACCGCACGAACGACCTCGCCGCTGGCGACGTCGACACGCGACACGGTCTCGTCGACCGTGTTCGCGACCCAGAGGCTTCCGTGGCCCAGCGCAAGCGCCGCCGGCGCGGCGCCCACAGCGACCTGTCCGGTCACTCGACTCGAGGCGGGATCGATGATTGCGACCGCGTTCCCGGTGATGGCGCGTGTAGCTGCGTGATCACCCCAAATCACGAACGCGACTGCGGCCGCTGCGACGACGGCCGCTGCACCGAGGACGGCTGTGAGGAAATGCGTGTCGCGGGCCAGCGCTCCCCGGCGCCTCAGGCTCGAACGTATCCGAGTTGGCGCCGGTTCTGGCTGCCCGTCCGCGGGTTGCTCGATCGCGGGGTCGTGAGTCAGGATCGACTGCTCCAACCGGTGCAAGGCATCGCCCGGCTCGATCCCCAGTTCCTCCACGAGCGTGCGTCGCGCGTCCTGGTAGACCTGGAGCGCCTCCGCCTGACGGCCGGAGCGATAGAGCGCGAGCATCAGCTGCCCACGCAGGCGCTCCTGCAGCGGATGCCTGGCGACCAGCGTCTCGAGCTCACCGATCAGGTCCACGTGGCGGCCGAGCGCAAGCTCCGCGTCGATCCACTCGATCACCGCACTCAAGTGAAGCTCCTCGAGCCGACCGATCTCCTCCCGCGCAAACGAGTCGTACGCGAAGTCGGCAAGCGGCGGCCCCCGCGAGAGCGAAAGCGCTTCGTGTAGGAGCGACGACGCCCGCGCCGAGTCGCCGGCAGCCTTGGCTCTTCTCCCCGCTTCCAGCCGCTCCCGGAAGCGGTCGACGTCGAGCTCGATCGGGCTGACACGGAGCGCATAGCCTCGCCCTTGCGTCTGCAGACGGTCGTCGCCGAGTACGCGCCGCAGCTGTGACACGTAGTTCTGGAGGATCTTCGCCGCCGACGCAGGCGGCTGCTCGTCCCACAGTTCCTCGATCAACCTGTCGGTCGAAAGCAGTTCGTTCCGGTGAATGAGGAGAAGGGCGAGCAGCGCTCGCTGCTTCCCGCCTCCAACTGATAGCTCTCCCTCGGTGCCGCGAACCTCGAGCTGACCGAGGATGCGGAAATCCATCCCCCTAGTATCCTCCCCGCTCCCGGTAGAGCCAAGCGTCCGCTCGACTACGAAATGACTGCTGCGTGACTGACGCTGGGCGCAGCGTGACCGTCGGCTGACCGGTCGCTGGGACGCTCGTCTCAGTGGCCGCATCGGGCGGTCGCGGACGAAACGGAGCACATCGTGGAGCGTCTTCTCACGCAGCTTGCCATCGCTCTCGCGGTCGCTGCGGTCGCCGTCCCGCTGGCGCGCGCGACCGATTACGACGGCTACAAGTCGGGCTATCCCCAGCTGCACACGATCCTCACGTACCACCAGCCGCAGTACGACGGCTACAAGTCGGGCTACCCCCAGCTGCATGCCGCCCTGTCGCACCAGGTGGCAGTTCCTCCAGTACGAAGGGCCGAGCGCGGGTTCGTCTGGCGCGATGCGGCAATCGGCGCGGCAGCGGCAGCCGGATTCATCTTCCTTCTCGCCAGTGGTGCGGTCTCTCTCAATCGCCGCCGCACCAGGCTGGCTCTCGGACAGGCGAACGGGGTGATCGCGCCGTAGTGCCGTTCGAACGGTTCGTGGCGGCCACCGAGCTCGCGGTCCGCAATGGGGTCATACAACCAGGACCGAAGTTCACAAACCGACAGCAACAAGGAGGACGAGATGAAGAAGGTGCTGATCCTCGCGGCGACGGTCGCCGCCGCCCTGAGCGTCGGCGTCGCCACCTCGGCCGCAACGCCGACGACGCCGAATGGCTACTGCGGAGCCTTGAACATGCTCCGGGCCTGGCCCGGCGGGGGGGCGAACGTCCCCGATGGCGGCGGCATGCAGAAAGCGATGAGCGTCGACAACGCCAACGGCAACGCCGGGATGTCGACTGCCGTAGGCAACTCCGCGTGTGGATGAACATCGTCGACGACTCGGCGAACGCCGTCGGTACCGCCGAATCCAACCCGCAGACCTACCAGGTACGCCGCGCCGGGCGGGCAGGGAAGCCACCCTGCCTCCCCGGCGGTCGGGCTCGCGCCGATGCGTCCGGCCGAGCAATGTCCCGGGGTTTCACCGGTAACGCCGGCGAATGGCAGCGACGCCGGAGGCACGACGATCACGATCAATTACCGCGAACGAGGTTCAGCATGAACCGCAACCTCGGATTGATCCTGGCCGTCGCCGTCGCCGTCGCCGTCGCAGGCGCGCTCGCACTCGCGAGCCAGGCGCGTACGGCGGCGTCCTCCCCGCGAAGTGGAGCTCTCCACGCGACGAAGGAGTGCTCGGCATACACGGGCCTCGCCGGTTTCTTCTGCACGATCACCTCGTCGAACCTCAAGTCGATCGAGGACGGCTCGAGGGTCGTCTATGACCAGGCGGCAGGTGCTTGCTCGCTGGAACTAGTTCGCGACAGTCGGCAGGAGACGGGTGAGTCCGTCCCCTGCATACCGCTCTCGTTCCTGCTGCGCAAACAGGGAAGCTCATGCGCATGGAGGGCGTCAGGCCGGGCCTAAGTGCACCCGCCCGCCGGCCTGCATCTTTGGGTTGTCGCTCAGGGCGACGCGGTGCTACCACGTGCTACCAGGAGCCCGCGCAAAAGGGTGCAAGTGAGCGCAAAGCCACCGAGCGTGAGGCCCACGAAACTCCTGCAAAAGCGAGAATGCGGGGGAACCAGCGCGAACGCACGCGAGCGCCGGGGCCGAATCGACAAGCTGGGGATCACTGGTTCGAGCCCAGTACCGCCCACTCATGTACTACAGAAAGCCCCGCAAACGCGGGGCTGCTCGCGCTTGCGTAGGAGGACGTGGGCTTAATGGCGACGCACGTTGGGGAGGGCTGCTGCGACTGGTGGGGCGATCGCTTAGGTCGCGAAAGCAGTGAGATGAGATAGCCGTGCGCGTGCCGGTCCGAAGAGCGACTGTCTTCTAGTAGTCGTAGATCGCGACGCTTGCTCTGCCGCCAGCGACGTGAATCGTGACCGATACGGTGCAGAGTGTCGCTCCGTCGAACACTGGTGGATAGGCGACAACCCTGTGAAGCTGGGTGACGATCGCTTGATTCTGCGTGGTCATTCCGTCGTCTGATTGTTCTTCGCAGTAGGAGAACCAGGTCAGGCGGATCGGCTTGCCGGAGCTTGAGCTGGCGACTACGCCGAGGGCGGTTGGTTGTGTCGCGAGCCGGTAGAAGTGCGCGACTTTGCCCGGACGGGAGGTCACCGTCCGGCCAAGCTGCCGCCAGGGCCAGGATCAGGAGGCGAAGCGATCGCGGCGCTACCGGAGGCGAGCGCGATTGCGGAGACCGCTAACGCAGCGACCGGCGCCAGCATGGTTCGATAGTGCCCGAAAAAATGGTCAGTAGAGGTAGATGTCGACGAGGAACGCCGCGAGCCCGCAGATGACAACGTTCAGCGCGACCCGTCTCCCGGCTTCGGCCCGAAGTGGGCCGAAGCCCAGAAGAAGCGTAGCGATCGCTGTTGCGAAGACGCCCGATCCCGTGTCTTCGTAGCTCACCGGGAAGACGTACCCCGGGGCGTCGACGAGGAACTTGCCGCCGGTGTGGCGGAGGATGAGATCCCAGAGCAGGGGGCCGAGCAAGGAAGCCGCCGCACTTGCAACGAGCACTGAGATCCGTCGTTCCTTGAGCAGGAACCACACGCCGAGTAGCGCGAGGGCGGCGGACGCAAGGACACCCCAGATCGTTGCACCCCAGGTCGGCATCAGAACGCCTGTACGCCGTAATCTAACCGTGCGGTCACGCCGTAATCTAACCGCGCGCGTTAGGACTTGAAGGGTTGAGACGAGCAATCGCATTCGTTGCTGTCGCCCTCGCGGTGTGGGCTGCGGCCGCGGCGAGCGCTCGAACGGACGGCTCCCTTCCGCTCCGGCAGGTCGCTCGCGTGCCGTTGAGCGGGCCGCCGGTGCGCTTCGACTACACGAGCATCGATCCGAGAACACACACGCTCTGGATCTCGCACATGGACGCGAGCCAACTGCTGGCCTTCAACGTCGTCAGCCGCAAGATCACGAAGACAATCTCGGCGCCCGGCGTACATGGCGTCATAGCGGTGCCGCAGATACACCGCGTCTATGCCTCTGCGACGAATGCCCGGGAGGTGCTGACGATCAACTCAGAAACGGGTGCCGTGCTCGCGTCTGCACCGGCCGGCGAATATCCCGACGGGCTCGCCTATGACCCGTTGCAACGTCACGTCTTCGTCTCGGATGAAAGCGGTGGTGTCGAGACCGTGATCGCGGCTTCGGGACACCAGATCGCGACCATCTCGCTTGGTGGAGATGCCGGCAACGTCCAGTTCGACCCGGCAAGCGATCGTGTGCTCGCCGATGTTCAGACCCGGAACGAGATCGCCGTTATCGACCCGAGGTCGAATCGAATCGTGAAGCGGATTCACGTGCCGAACTGCAACAACGATCACGGGCTGCTGATCGACTCGCCTCACCGGATCGCGTTCGTCGCCTGCGACGGGAACGCGAAGCTGCTCACCTTGAATCTGCGGACGATGTCGTTCACCGGCACGTTCAACGTCGGCCAATCCCCAGACGTGCTCGCCTTCGACACAGCCAACCGCCGTCTCTACGTCGCTGCGGAGAGTGGAGTCGTCGCGGTCTTCGCCGAAACCGCGACCTCTGCAAGGCCGTTGGGGATGTCGTTCCTCGCGACCGAGGCGCACACGGTCGCAGTCGATCCGGCAACGCACCTCGTCTACTTTCCGCTCCAGATCGGTTCCACCGGACGGCCGCAACTGCTGATCATGCGGCCGAGGTGAGTCGCGGTATGCGACCCGCGAGGATCGGGCTGCTCTGGCGAAACGAATGGGATCCGCCGCAGACCGGCACAGACGTGGCGGAGAGCTGCAGACTCCACAGGGTCTTTGCGGCGTTCCGCGATCTCGGTGTTGTCGCAGAACCCGTCATCTACGCAGACGACTGGGGTGCAGAGGTGCTCGAGCAGCTCCTGTCTCTCGACGGCGTGCTGGTGTGGGTGAATCCGATCGAGCAGGGACTCAACCGCGTGAAGCTCGACAACCTCCTTCGCGAAGTCGGAGAGGCAGGCGTCTGGGTCAGCGCGCACCCGGAGGTGATCCTGCGGATGGCAACCAAGCGCGTGCTGTTCGACACGCGGGCGATGAGCTGGGGCACGAAGACGCGCCTCTACCTCTCTGCTGCCGAATTGCGGGCTGGACTCGCCGGGCTCGACGGCGGTGCGCGCGTGCTCAAGCAGCAACGCGGGATGGGTGGCCAGGGCGTGTGGAAGATCGAGCGCGACCCAAACGACGCTGAGCTGCTCCGCGTCGAAGAAGCGACTCGTGGTGCAACGCAAGAGCAGCTAGCGGTGGACGCGTTCGTCACTCGCTGCGAACCGTACTTCGAGCGCGGCGAGACGATGGTCGAGCAGCCCTTCCAGGAGCGGATCGCGGAAGGGATGACCCGCGTCTATCTGACCCATGACCGCGTCGTCGGATTCGCCCACCAATACCCCGCTGGCCTGCGCCCGGAGAGCGCCGGCGCGCCTCCGCCGGGAAAGACATTCGAGACTGCGAGCGTCCCGACCTACCGTCGCCTGCGGGAGACCGTCGAGTCGGAGTGGGTTCCTCAGATGCAACAGCTGCTCGATCTCGCGACGACGCAACTCCCCGTGATCTGGGACGCCGACTTCCTCTACGGACCGAAGACTTCGGCGGGCGACAACACCTATGTCTTGTGCGAGATCAACGCGAGCTCGACATTCGCGTTCCCCGACCACGCGATGCCGACGGTCGCGGAAGCGGCGCTCGCACGGATCAGCGAGCGCGGGTAGGCAGCCTTCTCACCGCGTGCGTCTCGCTAGGCTCGGTCGTCGAGACCGTGCGGAACCAGTCCCAGGTGACCCCCGGGCACGGGTCGATCTTTTGCGAGCGAACCGGCCCTTGGCGTGATGTCGGTTTCGCGTCTCTAGGATGTCCGGATGGCGTATGACGAGGCTATCGCGCAGCGCATCCGCGACCTCGTCGCGGGCGCGCCGAAACTCACGGAGAAGAAGATGTTTGGCGGGCTCGCGTTCCTTGTTGGCGGCAACATGGCGATCGCGGCGAGCGGTCAGGGAGGGATTCTCGTGCGGGTCGATCCCGAGGAGTCGTCGGCGTTGGTTGCGAAGACGGCGGCCGAG
>Ga0070681_10008071_pt1 | contig 10300 bp, 7 predicted proteins | sample KBSC83BmetaG_FD_65650 | JGI IMG/M metagenome (GOLD analysis project Ga0070681, IMG submission 65650) | Corn rhizosphere microbial communities from Kellogg Biological Station, Michigan, USA - KBS C8-3B metaG | ecosystem: Host-associated > Plants > Roots > Rhizosphere | place: USA: Michigan...
ATCGCCGTGCACGCCGCCGCGCGGGTCATGGCGCAGGCGCCGCCCGGCGAGGTGCTGGTGTCGCGCGTGGTCACCGACCTGGTGGCGGGCGCCGGCCTGAAGTTCGCCCAGCGCGGCAGTCACGAACTCAAGGGCCTGCCCGGCACGTGGGACCTGTTCGCCGCGAGCCTGTAGCGGTTTCAGGCCCTCGGAGTATCCACTTCCCGCGCAGGGATTCTCACGGCCGTGAGAGACCTTCGATGCCGATGGTATAAGGCCTTCTCGCGATTCTTCTCACTTCTCGCCTCACCCCCTCGCAACAATATTACGCGCGGCGACAGGGATCTCGCAAAGGCTCGGGACGACCACCGAGGGCGCTCAAGCCGTCTTCTGCGCCTTCAGGCCGAGCTTGCCGATGGTCTGTTCGCGCATGACGAACTTCTGGATCTTGCCGGTGATCGTCATGGGGAACTCGGGCACGAACTCGATGTAGCGCGGGATCTTGTAGTGGGCGATCTGGCCCTTGCAGAACTCGCGGATCTCGTCGGTCGTGGCGCTCTGGCCCTCGCGCAGCTTGATCCAGGCGCAGATCTCCTCGCCGTACTTCTGGTCGGGCACGCCGATCACCTGGACGTCCTGCACCTTGGGGTGGCTGTAGAGGAACTCCTCGATCTCGCGCGGATAGACGTTCTCGCCGCCCCGGATCACCATGTCCTTCAGCCGGCCGACGATGTTGACGTACCCCTGGTCGTCCATGGTCGCGAGATCGCCGGTGCGCATCCAGCCCGCCGCGTCGACGGCCTCGCGCGTCTTCTCGGCGTCGTTCCAGTAGCCCTTCATCACCGAATAGCCGCGGGTGCAGAACTCGCCCGTCGCGCCCCGGGGAACCGCCTTGCCCTCGGGGTCGACGATCTTGATCTCGATGTGCGGCAGCACCTGGCCCACCGTCGAGACGCGGCGCTCGACCGGATCGTCGGTCGCGCACTGCGCCGACACCGGCGACGTCTCGGTCATGCCGTAGGCGATGGTGACTTCGTGCATGTTCATCTTCGACTGCACGCGCTTCATCACCTCGATCGGACACGGCGAGCCCGCCATGATGCCGGTGCGCAGGCTCTTGAGGTCGAAGCTGTCGAACTGCGGATGGTCGAGCTGGGCGATGAACATGGTGGGCACGCCGAACAGCGCCGTGCAGCGCTCCTCCGCCACCGCCTGCAGCGTGGCCAGCGGATCGAAGGCATCGGACGGATAGACCATGGTCGAGCCGTGCGTCAGGCAGCCCAGGTTGCCCATCACCATGCCGAAGCAGTGGTAGAGCGGCACGGGAATGCACAGGCGGTCCTTGTCGGTGAGCTTCAGCCCCTCGCCCACGAAGTAGCCGTTGTTCAGGATGTTGTGGTGGCTGAGCGTCGCGCCCTTGGGGTAGCCCGTCGTGCCCGAGGTGAACTGGATGTTGATGGCGTCGTCGAACTGCAGCTTCGGCGCCAGCTCCGCGAGCTTCACCCTTTCGGCGTTGCCCCCGGCCTTGGCCACGTCGTCGAAGTTCAGCATGCCCGGCGTCTTCTCGCTGCCGAGGCGGATGACGTGCCTGAGAGTCGGCAGCTTTTTGTCCTTCATCAGGTCGGCCACGATCTCGAGATAGTTCGAGGTCTTGAGCGCCGGCGCCAGGATCAGCGCCTTGCACTCGACCTTGTTCATCGCATAGTCGAGTTCGGCCCGGCGGTAGGCGGGATTGACGTTGACCAGCACCATGCCGGCCTTGGCCGTGGCGAACTGCGCCAGCGTCCACTCCGCGGTGTTGGGCGACCAGATGCCGACCCGGTCGCCGCGCCCGAGGCCGAGGCTCATCAGGCCGGCGGCCAGGTCGTCGACCCGGCGGGCGAGCTCGCCCCAGGTCCAGCGCACGTTCTGGTGGCGCACCACCAGCGCCTCGCGGTCGCGGTAGATCTCGACCTGACGGTCGAAGAACATGCCGATGGTCTCGCCGATCAGCTTTTTGTCGGAGACGCCGTGGTCGTAGGAAATCCTTGGGGCAGGCTGGGCATTGGTCATGCGGCAAGCTTAGCCCGGCGTGCGGGATTTGAAAGACGAAACGCCAATTCGTCACAGCCAGCGTCTTCCTCGCACCTGCGAGAAAAGCGGCCGGCGACCGGCGGGTGTTCGAGGAGAGAGCTCTAGCGACGCAGTGCGGCGAGGCGGGCGGCGAAGGTGTTCATGCGCTGGGAGTCCGAGACCGCGTGCACATGATCGGCCAGCAGGCCGAGCGACGTGTTGAGATTGCAGCCGCCCTGGACCAGCCACTCCATGTTGGGCAACTGCTGTTCGAGATCGATGGCGATGCTGAGGTAATCCGGACGCGCCTTCTTGACCTGGTTCGCCGCCACGGCGAGAGCGTCGTCGTAGGCATGGCAGAGTTCCGGTGTCGGCTGCAGGTCGAGGCGGAACAGGTCGGTCAGCGCATCGAGCCGGCCCGCCTTCAGCAGCGCGACCGCATCGGCCTGGCGGCTCTTGACCTGGCGCGCACCCGCCAGCGCCTCGTGCGAGAGCGAATCGCCGCCCGGCAGGTATTGCAGGTAGTCGCGCAGCGCGGAGTCGGGCCCGAGGCGGGCGAAGGCCTCGGCCTCGCGCTTCTCCGCCGCCCGCATTCCCCCGGCTTCGCGTTCGGCCCGCGCCTTCTCCCGCGCCATCTCGCGCGCCAGGGTCGCCGTCGACGGCGGCAGCGCGATCCACACCAGCGGCGCCGCGGTGAGGAGCACGATGGCCCCGCCCAGCACGATGTCGGCCGCCTCCGCGCCGAGGTGCGCCCGCCACGACGGCAGCCGCGCGTGCACCGCATAGGCCGCGAACAGCAGCGGCAGCACCGCCGGCACCGCCAGCGCCCAGCGCGTGCGATCGCCGTAGATGTCGCCCGCCACCCACATCGCCACGGTGGCGACGGGCACCAGGAACAGCGCGCCGATCTTGCCCGTGACCGACATCTCGCCCTTGACCGCGGCCACGACCAGCAGGATCGCCAGCACGACCATCATCGCCGTGCCGCTGATGGCGGCGAAGCCCAGCGCCATGCCGCGGCCGGCGGCGTCGGTGTGCAGCGCGTCGCCGAGGCTCATCATGGCCGCGAGATAGAGGGAGCCCGCGAGTACCAGCAGGCCGATGGTGCCGAACGGTATCCGCGAGGGCGCCACTACTCCGCCGCCTCTTCGTGCATGACCTTGTCGGCGCGCGTCGGATAGATGATGCGCTCGGCGAAGCGGTACATCGCCTCGATCTCCTCGCGCCCGCGATAGGCGACCACCGTGCCTTTCAGCGCCGCATGGCGTTCGGCCTGCATGCAGCGGCGCACCTCGGCGGTCAGCGTGTTCATGCGGTGATAGGCCTCGGAGATGTCGCGGCCGAAGGTCGTGATGCCGTGACCGACCAGCACGATGGCGTTGGTGTCCTGCACGAACGACGCGACGGAACTCACATCGGCCTCGACGTCGACATGCGCGGGCACGAAATGCACCGGCTTGCCGAGCACGAACGGCGGGTCGAGCGACAGGACCTTGAACTCGTGCGGCGCGCCCGATCCATAGAGCGCGATCGCGGCGTCGTCGTGGACATGCAGGGTGGCGCCGATGTCGGGCCGCAGCCGCAGGATCTCGCGGCTGAGATTGTGGCCGACCGAGGTCATGCGCGCGCCCCACACGATGCGCGGGGTGGGCACGTCGGTGATGACGATGTTCTCGAGCTCCATCTCCTCGAGCGAGATCTCGGCGTGCTTGGTGTAGGCCAGCCCGTGCGGGAATTCCCGATGGGCGGCACGGATGACGATGTTGCCCAGCGTGTTGTGGACGTAGCCGCGCGCCGCCACCAGGTGCGCGTACTTCACGAACTGTCGGCCGATGACAGGGTCGAAGACGACCGGTGCAGGCATGGTGGAATCCTCCCGGGGCACACCCCGCGCCATCACCCTAGCGGGAGGCGGCGGCCAACGGCAACGCCGTCCCCTGCTTGACCGGGCGCAGTGCGAATGAACTGCGAATCTGGGCGATGCCCGCGATCTTGGTGAAGTCCATCACGAAGCGCTCGTAGGCTTCGAGGTCGGGCACGACCACGCGCAACAGGTAATCGCTGTCGCCGGTCATCAGGTAGCACTCCATGACCTCGGGCCGCTCGGCGGCGGCGCGCTCGAAATCCTTCAGCGACTTCTCGTTCTGGGTCGACAGCGAGACACTGACGAAGACGTTGACCGACAGGCCGATCGACCGGGCGTCGAGCATCGCAGCATAGCCCTTGATGACGCCGGCTTCCTCCAGCGCCTTGACGCGGCGCCAGCACGGCGAGGACGACAGTCCGACCTTCTCGGCCAGCTCGGCGTTACTCAATCGCCCCTCCTGCTGGAGGCGCTCGAGGATGCGGCGATCGATGGCATCTAGGGAGATCATTGCTCGGATGGCCCTGTTTTGGATAAATTCTACCCTATACAGGCCTCGAATCGGGCCAAACGCAAGGATTTTCCCCTCACCCGGGCGTATCCCATGGGGATGACCACGCTTGCCCCGATCCAGCGCCTGAAGCTGCTCCGTGAGCTGGAGCGCAAGGTCCTGTGGCTCTCCGCCTGGACCATCCATCACGCCAATCACCTCCGGCCCAACCGCGACGGGCTGAAGGTCGGCGGCCATCAGGCCTCGTGCGCCTCGCTGGCCACGGTGATGACGGCGCTCTATTTCTCGGTGCTGAAGCCGGAGGATCGCATCGCGGTGAAGCCGCACGCCTCGCCGGTGTTCCACGCCATCCAGTACCTGTTCGGGCACCAGACGCAGGACAAGCTCGCGCACTTCCGCGGGCTGGGCGGCGCACAGTCCTATCCGTCGCGCACCAAGGACATCGACGACGTCGACTTCTCGACCGGTTCGGTGGGCCTGGGCGTGGCCATGACGCTGTTCTCGTCGATCGTGCAGGACTACGTGCGGCTGAAGCAGCTCGCACCCGCGGACCGTCCCACGGGACGCATGGTGGCGCTGGTCGGCGACGCCGAGCTCGACGAGGGCAATGTCTTCGAGGCGCTGCTCGAAGGCTGGAAGCACGACGTGCGAAACCTGTGGTGGGTGATCGACTACAACCGCCAGAGCCTCGACGGTGTGGTCAACGACCGCCTGTTCGGCCGCATCGGCGAGATGTTCGGGCTGGTCGGCTGGCGCGTGGTCACCTTGAAGTACGGCACGCTGCTGGAGACGGCGTTCGCGCAGGCCGACGGCGGCCATCTGCGCGACTGGATCGACGCCTGCCCCAACTCGCTCTACTCGGCGCTGGTGTTCAAGGGCGGTGCCGGCTGGCGCGAGGCGCTGCACCGCGACCTCAACCAGTATCCCGGCATCCGCCGCATCCTCGAGCAGCACGACGACGAGGCGCTGCACCGGCTGATGACCAACCTGGCCGGCAACGACATGCAGGCCGTGCTCGACGCCTTCGAGGGCATCGACGACGACACGCCGACCTGTTTCATCGCCTACACGATCAAGGGCCAGGGCCTGCCGTTCGCCGGCCACAAGGACAACCACTCCGGCCTGATGACGCTCGACCAGATGGCGAGCTTCAAGAAGGGCATGGCGATCGACGACGGCGCCGAATGGGACAAGTACGCGGGCCTCAAGGCCACGCCGGCCGAGCTGCAGGGCTTCGTCGATGCCGCGCCCTTCAACGCGCGTGGCCGCCGCCGCACCCAGGCGCCGACGATCGAGATTCCGGCCGCGCTGCCCGCGCCGCACGACAGGGAGTCGAGCACGCAGGCGGGCTTCGGCAAGATCCTGAACGCGATAGCCGCCGAGGACAGCGAGATGGCCCGGCGCATCGTGACCACGTCGCCCGACGTGTCGGTGTCGACCAACCTCGGCGCCTGGATCAACCGGCGCGGACTCTTCGGCCGTACGGAAGCAGAAGACGTCTTCCGCGAGCTGAAGGTCGTGTCGGCCCAGCTCTGGCGCGAGACCCCGCGCGGCCAGCACATCGAGCTGGGCATCGCCGAGAACAACCTGTTCATCCAGCTGGCGGCACTGGGCATCAGCCACGAGATCTTCGGCACGCGGCTGCTGCCCATCGGCACGCTCTACGATCCCTTCATCGCCCGCGGCCTCGATGCGCTGAACTACGCCTGCTACCAGGATGCGCGCTTCATGGTCGTGGCGACGCCGGCGGGCGTGACCCTGGCGCCCGAGGGCGGTGCCCACCAGAGCGTCCACACGCCGCTGATCGGCATCGGCCAGCCCGGCCTGCTGTCCTACGAGCCCGCGTACGTCGACGAACTCGCCGTGCTGATGCGCTTCGGCCTGGAACACATGCAGCAGCCCAAGGGCTCATCGATCTATCTTCGCCTCTCGACCCGCAGCCTGGCGCAGCCGCAGCGCACGCTCTCGGCCGGGCAACAGGCCGACGTCGTGTCGGGCGGCTACTGGTACGCCCCGCCCGAGCCGGGCGCCGATGTCGCCATCGTCTGCATGGGCGCCGTCACGCCCGAGGCGATCGCCGCGCACGACAGCATCGTCCGCGACTTCGCCGGGGCAGGCCTGCTGGTGCTGACCTCGCCCGACCGTCTGCACGCCGACTGGCTCGCCGCCCAGCGCAACCGCGGCCGGACCACGGGCTCGGTGGACCGCAGCGCGAGCCCGGTCGAGCGCCTGCTGGCGCCGTTGTCGCGCGACGCGCGCATCATCACCGTGATGGACGGCCATCCGCTGGCCCTGTCGTGGCTGGGATCGGTGCGCGGCCAGCGGGTCGTGCCGCTCGGCATCGAGACTTTCGGCCAGTCCGGCGACATCGGGGACCTCTACCGCACCTACAAACTGGACGCGGCAGCGATCATCGACGCGGTGGCACGCGCCGTCTAAAATGACGGCGTGAAAGTCGACGGAAAACCCTATCGCACCATCTGGCTTGGCGCCGACGGCACGACCGTGCAGGCGATCGACCAGACCTTGCTGCCGCATAAATTCGTCGTCCGGGACTTCCGGACGATGGAGGATGCCGAAAAGGCCATCCGCACCATGATCGTGCGCGGAGCGCCGCTGATCGGCGCCGCCGCCGCCTACGGCATGGCGCTGGCGATGGCGGCCGATCCTTCCGATGCCGGCCTCGCGCGCGGCTACGACGTGCTGATGGCCTCGCGCCCGACCGCCGTGAACCTGCGCTGGGCGCTCGACGATGTGCGCGCCCTGCTGTCGCCGCTCGCTCCGGCGAAGCGCCGTGATGCCGCCTACAAGCGCGCGGCGGAAATCTGCGACGAGGATGCCGACATCTGCCGCCGCATCGGCGAGAACGGTCTGGGCCTCATCAAGAAGCTGACACCGCGCGGCGGCGAGCGCCTCAATGCGCTCACCCATTGCAACGCGGGCTGGCTGGCCACCGTCGACTGGGGCACCGCGCTGGCGCCGATCTACCAGGCGCACAATGCCGGCATTCCGATCCACGTCTGGGTCGATGAGACGCGGCCGCGCAACCAGGGCGCCAGCCTGACGGCGTGGGAGCTCTCCAAGCACGGCGTGCCGCACACCGTGATCGCCGACAATGCCGGCGGCCACCTGATGCAGCATGGCAAGGTCGACTTCTGCATCGTCGGCACCGACCGCACGACCAGGCGCGGCGACGTCTGCAACAAGATCGGCACCTATCTCAAGGCGCTGGCCGCGCACGACAACGGCGTGCCGTTCTACGTCGGCCTGCCCTATCCCACGATCGACTGGACGATCTCGGACGGAAACCGCGAAATCCCGATCGAGGAGCGCAGCCCCCTCGAGGTTTCGCGCCTGTCGGGCCGCACCGCGTCCGGCAAGGTCGTGGCCGTCGACATCCTTCCCGAAGGCAGCCCGGCCGCCAATCCCGCCTTCGACGTCACGCCGGCCCGCCTGGTGACGGCGCTGATCACCGAGCGCGGCGTCTGTGCCGCCAGCGAAGCCGGCCTCCTGTCGCTTTACCCAGAGCAGGCAAAGGCGGCGTGAGCCTCACGCCCATGACCCGCGCCGTCGCGGGTCTCGGCTTCACCCAGATCGTGGGCTGGGGCACCACCTTCCTGATGCCCTCGGTGCTGGGCCGGCACATCCAGGACGACCTGCACATGCCGAGCGAGCTGGTGTTCGCCGGCATCACCGTGCTGTTCGCCGTCGGCGCCGTGCTCGCCCCGCGCATCGGCCGCCGCATCGACCGCACCGGCCCGCGCCTGCTGATGACGGCGGGCTCGATCGTCTACGGCCTGTCGCTGCTGACCACCGCCCTCAGCCAGGGCCCGGTCGTCTATCTGTTGAGCTGGGCGGGCATGGGCGTCGCCTCGACCCTGGCGCTCAGCGTGCCCTCGAGCATCGCCATGGCGCAGATCGCCGGGTCGCGCGCGCGCCAGGGCATCTCGATGCTGACCATCATCGGCGGCTTCGCCTCGACGGCGTTCTGGCCGCTGTCGGGCGCGCTCGACGCGCTGGTGGGCTGGCGCGGCACCCTGCTGATCTACGCCGCGGTGCATCTCTTCGCCTGCGCGCCCATCCACTTCTTCATGCTGCCGAAGGCGGCACCGATGCTGCCGCACGGCACGGCCAGCGCCTCGACCGCCGGCGGCCTGCCGCCGGAACTGCGGGCGCGCGCCTATCGCCTGCTGTCGGTCTCGCTGTGCTTCGGCGCCTTCGTCTTCACCGGCATGATCGTCTACATGATCGAGGTGCTGCGGGCGCTCGGCCATTCGCCCGCCTCGGCGGTGTTCCTGGGCTCGATGATCGGGCCCGCGCAGGTCGGCATCCGCGCCTTCGAACTGCTGTTCGGCCATCGCTATTCGATCATGACCTCCGCCGTGTTCGGCTCGGCCCTGCTGCCGTTCTGCCTGGCCCTGGCGATGGCGGCCGGCGGCAACTTTGGCGCGGCCCTGGTGTGCATGCTGGCCTACGGCATGTCGAACGGCCTGAAAGCCGTGCAGCGCGCGACGCTGCCGTTGGCCCTGTTCGGCCGCGGCCAGTTCGGCGCCTACATGGGCCGGCTGGCGTTGCCCCAGGGCATCGTCTCGGCCACCGCGCCGATCGTGCTGGCCACCGTGCTCGACCGCTTCGGCGCGCTGGGCGTGCTGGGCATCAATCTGGTACTGGGCACGATCTCGCTGGTCGCCATGGTGATGCTGGCCCGCATGAGCCGCGCCATCCGCTAGCCTCTTTCTGACTGGAACGGAATCTCCCTTTCATTTTCCTCCCCCGTCCCGGGGGAGGTGACAGCGTCTTGCGCTGACGGAGGGGGTGCCACAGTCGAGGCGCCTGCAAGTTGCAGATCATGATCCGAAAATGGAGAGAGCGGCCGCGTGGCTCCCCCTCCGTCGGCGATTACGCCGCCACCTCCCCCGGGACGGGGGAGGAACTTGAGAGATTTCGATCCAGTCGAAAAGACTCTAAGGTCGCGGCCATGAAATACATCGCCGCGCTCTGCGCCGTCGCCGCCTTCTCCACGCCCGCCCTGGCCCAGAACTGCGCGGCGCCGGCCGCCCTCGACGACGGCTGGAGTGTCGCCGCGCCCGGCGATGGGGGCTTCGACAGCCAGAAGTTCTGCTTCCTCGACAAGTTCATCACCAACCTGCCGCAAGCCAACGTCCACGCGGTGATCGTGGTCCAGCACGGCAAGCTGGTCGTCGAGCGCTACTACGACGGCGCCGACCAGCGCGCCGGACAGGACATCGGCGTGGTGAAGTTCGCGCCCGGCGTGAAGCACGACCTGCGCGGCATCACCGAGGGCGCGGTGTCGCTGCTGGTCGGCATCGCCTCCGGCGAGGGCAAGTTTCCCTCGCTCGACTCACCGGTGCTCGACTTCTTCCCGCAATATGCAGCCCTGCGCACGCCCGAGAAGATGGCCATCACCTGGCGGCACCTGCTCACCATGTCGTCCGGCCTGGGCTGGAACGAGCAGATCGCCTACGAGAACCCGGCCAACAGCGCCAACGTGCTCGCCGGCACGGCCGACCCGGTGCGCTACATCCTCGAGCAACCGACGTGGGGACCGTCCGGCAGGTATTTCCTCTACTCGAGCGGCAGCACCACGCTGCTGATGGCCGCGCTGGCCAAGAGCACCGGAATGGCGCTCGACGACTATGCGCGCGACAAGCTCTTCGGCCCGCTCGGCATCCGGCAATACGAGTGGCTGAAGATGGCGGGCAGCGGCCAGTTCTCGGCCTGGGGCCTGCGTCTGCCGGCGCGCGACACCGCCAAGCTCGGCCAGCTGCTGCTGAGCGACGGCGCGTGGAACGGCAAGCAGGTCCTGCCCAGGGGCTGGGCCGCGGAGTCGATCAAGCCGCGCTTCAACGCCAAGGATCTCTATTATTACGGCT
>Ga0070681_10008076_pt1 | contig 10296 bp, 7 predicted proteins | sample KBSC83BmetaG_FD_65650 | JGI IMG/M metagenome (GOLD analysis project Ga0070681, IMG submission 65650) | Corn rhizosphere microbial communities from Kellogg Biological Station, Michigan, USA - KBS C8-3B metaG | ecosystem: Host-associated > Plants > Roots > Rhizosphere | place: USA: Michigan...
ATCTCGTCAAGGTGATAGCCAAGCGCAAGCTTGGCGGCGATCTTCGCGATCGGAAAGCCGGTCGCCTTGGAGGCCAACGCAGACGATCGCGACACGCGCGGGTTCATCTCGATGGCCACAATGCGACCGTCAAGAGGATTGACCGCAAACTGGATGTTGGAACCGCCGGTCTCAACACCGACGCGCCGGATGATCCGCCGCGCCATGTCGCGCATCCGCTGATATTCCTTGTCGGTGAGCGTCAGCGCCGGCGCAACGGTGATGCTGTCGCCCGTGTGGACGCCCATTGCATCGACGTTCTCGATCGAGCAGATGACGACGAAGTTGTCCGCCACGTCACGCATCACCTCGAGCTCGAACTCTTTCCACCCAATTACCGATTCCTCGACGAGGATCTCGTGTACGGGCGAAAACTCGAGGCCGCGGCCCGCCAGCTCACGGAATTCTTCGATGTTGTAGGCGATGCCGCCGCCCACCCCGCCCATCGTGAACGAAGGACGGATGATCGCCGGGAAGGCTGTGTGCTCGACGATGGCCATCGCTTCCTCGAGCGACTGGGCAACACCGCTGGCCGGGACCTCGACGCCGATCTCCTCCATCGCGTTGCGGAACAGCAGCCGATCCTCGGCGACCTTGATCGCGTCGATCTGCGCGCCAATCAGCTTGACGTTGTACTGCTCGAGCACGCCTCGTGCGGCGAGCGCCACGGCGAGATTCAGCGCGGTCTGGCCGCCCACCGTCGGCAGCACCGCGTCCGGACGCTCCTTCGCAATGATCGCTGCAACCAGATCCACGGTGAGCGGCTCGACGTAGGTGCGGTCCGCCATCTCGGGGTCCGTCATGATCGTCGCCGGATTGCTGTTGACGAGCACGACCTCCAGGCCCTCCGAGCGGAGCGCCTTGCACGCCTGGGTCCCCGAATAATCGAACTCGCACGCCTGTCCGATGACGATCGGACCCGAGCCGATGACGAGGATGCGTTTCAGGTCCGTCCGCTTCGGCACGTGTCAGCGCTTCTCCATGGTGTCGAGGAACTGGCGGAATAGATAGTCGGCGTCATGGGGGCCCGGCGACGCCTCTGGATGGTACTGCACCGAGAAGATCGGTTTGCTGACGTGGCAGAACCCTTCGACAGTGCCGTCGTAGAGGTTGAGGTGGGTTACCTTCACGTCCGACGGCAGCGACTCCGGATCGACTGCGAACCCGTGATTCTGCGAGGTGATTTCCACCTTGCCCGAGTCGAGGTCCTTCACGGGATGGTTGGCGCCTCGATGTCCGAACTTCAGCTTGAACGTCCGGCCGCCGACGGCAAGGCCAAGGATTTGATGGCCGAGGCAGATACCGAACGTGGGAACGTCGTGTGTGACCAGCTCGCGGACGTTGTCGATGGCGTAGCTCAACACCGCCGGATCGCCCGGACCGTTGCTGAGGAAGAGTCCGTCTGGCTGGATCGCGAGCAGATCGCGCGCCGGTGCGGTCGCCGGAAATACGGTGACGTCGCAACCGTACGCGTCGAGCCGGCGCAGGATGTTCCACTTGATCCCGAAGTCGTACGCGGCCACCCGCAGCCGCCGCGATGAGCGGCGCTCGGGCGCGATGCCGAATTCCCGATGCTCGGCTTCGCCTGCCGCAGCGGCACGTTCGCGCCAGTCGAACGGGGCCTCGCACGTGACCTCGCGGACCAGGTCGGACCCTTCCATCTTCGGGATTGCGCGAGCCCTGGCGACCAGCTCGTCGGGATCAGCGGGTCCGGTGGCGATGACGCCGCGCATCACTCCGGCCGACCGCAGCACGCGCGTCAGCGCACGCGTGTCGATATCCGCGATGGCGACGATGCCATGGCGAACGAGGTAGTCGCGCAGCGACGCATCGGAACGCCAGTTGCTCGCCACCGGAGATGCTTCGCGTACGATGAAACCGGCCACGCGCGGCGTCTGCGATTCGGCGTCGCCCGATGCCGTGCCGTAATTGCCGATGAGCGGCGCCGTCATCGTCACGATCTGTCCCGCGTAGGAGGGATCGGTCAGTACTTCCTGGTAGCCCGTCATGCTCGTGTTGAACACGACCTCACCGCACGTTTCACCGGCGGCGCCGGCGGCGACGCCGCGATACCAGGTGCCGTCTTCGAGTGCAAGGGTGGCGTTCATCGGCTATGCATGATTATGACGCGGGATGCATGATTATACATGACCCGCCGCGGCGTCCCGCTATTGCACCTCGGCTGATTTCCTGCGAGAGTACGGCCCGGTGATCTCCCAGTCCGGCGCGGCGACGACCTCACGCCTTCCCCTCGATATCCGACGGTTTCCGTGGATCAAGCCGCTCGTCGCCGACTACGCCTTCGACTACGCGAAGGTGGCGGATTTCTTCGCCGGCAATCCCCGCGATCCGCTCGCGTGGCGTGATGCGATCGCCCGCACGCGTGCGCACCGCCGGCAAAGCGAGGCCGTCGCCGCGATCATCCGCGCGCAGCAGGAGCGCCGTGGCGCGCCAGCCGAGGCGCGCGCCGCCGCCGAACGGCTTCGCGATCCGCAGACGGTCGCCGTCGTCACGGGCCAGCAGGCCGGTCTGTTCGGCGGGCCACTGTTCACGCTGCTGAAAGCGATCACCGCCATCGAGCTCGCCGCCAGCCTGCGCAGCGAACACGGCGTGCCCGCCGTCGCGATCTTCTGGATTGAGGGCGAGGACCACGACTGGGACGAAGTGCGATCGTGCGGCGTGCTCGACGCAGAGCTCGCACGTCACACGATCGAGATCGGGAACCCTCCCGGCGCGCGCGTCGAGCCCGTCGCGCGCGTGCATCTCGACGACTCGGCACGCGCGGCGCTCGCGGAGCTCGCCGCAGTCCTGCCACCAACCGAATTCACCCCGTCCACGCTGCAGACGCTCGGCGACGCATACGCCGCCGGAACCGGCATGGCCGAGGCGTTCGGCCGTTGGATGGAAGCCGTACTCGGCTCGCGTGGACTCGTTGTGTTCAACGCCGCGGACCCGGCGGCCAAACCTCTCGCCGCCGCGGTATTCACGCGCGAGCTCGAACAGGCGGGCGCCACCGCGCGTCTCGCGGCGGACACCGGTGCGGCCATGGGAACGCGCGGCTACACCGCGCAGGTCATGCCCCAGGCCGATGCGGTGGCGCTGTTCCATCTCAACGGTGGACGGCAACCGATTCGCCTGCAAGACGAAACGTTCGTGATCGGTGATCGCACCGAGGCGCGCCCCGCGATGCTTGAACGCGCGCGCGAGGCGCCGCAGGAGTTCAGTCCCAACGTCCTGCTGCGGCCCATCGTTCAGGACACTTTGTTCCCGACGGTCTGTTACGTGGCCGGACCGAACGAGCTGGCCTACCTCGCGCAACTGAAGGGCGTGTATCGCGCGTTCGAGATTCCGATGCCGCTGATCTATCAGCGCGGCACCGCAACGCTCCTGGATTCAAATGGCGCCCGCTTCCTGCTCCGTCACGACGTTCAACTCGAACAGCTGCAGGCGCAAGACGAGGCGCTGCTCAACCGGCTGCTCGAATCGCAGCTGCCGCCGGGAGTCGATGCGGCAATGCAGGAGCTGTCGGCACACCTGCAGGACCGGATGGACGCACTGACAGCGGCGATTGCCCGGATTGATTCAACGCTCGACGCGGCTGCCCGATCGACGTTGGGCCGGATGCAGGACGATCTCAAGAAGCTGCAGAACAAGATCATCCAGGCCGCCAAGCGAAAGGACGATACGCTGCGCCGGCAATTACATCACGTGCGCGCACAGGCGTTTCCCGATGGAGATCCGCAGGAGCGCAGCGTTGGCTTCGTGTATTTCCTCAACAAGTACGGGCCGATGCTCGTGGACCGCCTGCTCGAGGACCTACCGACCGATATGGGAGTGCATTGGGTGATTACGCCGTGAAGCGGAAGCGGCGCGCGCGGCGCTCCATCGCGCGCAATCCGAAGCTGGTCAGGTACGCCCTGCTCGGCTGCCTGGTTGCGGCGCTCGCCGCTGGCGCCGTCCTCACCTACTACTACTTCTCGTTTTCCCGAATCATCGATGCTCGACTGCACGGCGAACGCGAACGCACGCTGCCGCGTGTGTTTGCCAGACCGCTCGCGCTGCGGCGCGGCGAAGCGCTGTCAGCGCTCGAGCTGGTGGCCCGTCTGAACGATCTCGGCTACGCGCAGCGTCCGTCGGTCGGCGCCCCTGGCGAATTCGCCATTGCGCGCAACGCGGTACTGTTCACGCCGCGTGCGGGTGCGTTCGCGGGAACGACCATTCGGGCCATGTTCCCCGCGCCGCCGCCCGTGCGCCGCGCCTCGAGCCCGCCTCCGTCGCCGCGCGGCATCACGGCGCTCGAAGTCTCGACGGGCACAGGAAAGCCGGCGAAAGCAGCGGCCGTCACCCTCGATCCTCCGCTCCTCACCGCGCTCGTAACGGGCGCGCGCGAAAAGAGGCGGCGCGTCGAGCTGAACGCCATCCCCAAGCGGATGCAGGACGCCGTGCTGGCGATCGAAGACCAGAGCTACTACTCGCATCCAGGGATCAACCCGTTCAGTGTGATGCGCGCGGTCATCGCCAACACGTTCAGCCGGAACAAATACCCGGTCGGCGGCAGCACCATCACCCAGCAGCTGGCGCGGATGTTTTTTCTCACGGACGAATTCAACAGCGAGTTGCAGACAGGAACCCGTTCCTATCGCCGGAAGCTGCAGGAGGCCTTCATGTCGCTCGTGCTCGAGCGGCGGGCGTCGAAGGAAGAGATCCTCGAGCTGTACCTGAACGACGTCTACCTGGGACAGCGCGGCTCGTTCGGCATTCACGGTGTCGCCGAGGCATCGCGGCTGTTCTTCGGTAAGGATGTCGCGAACGTGACCGTCGCCGAGGCGGCGATGATCGCCGGCGTCATCCAGAATCCCGGACTGCACTCGCCGTTCGTCAATCCGAAGAATGCCGTCGAGCGACGCAATGTCGTGCTGCGCGCCATGGCAGACGAGGAGGACATCACGCCAGAGGTAGCGGAGCAGGCGTCACGCGAGCCGTTGCAGGTCGCCGCGCGCAGCGTGGACAACGAAGCCCCGTACTTCGTCGACCTCGTTGGACAGACCATCGAAGAACAGTTTCCCGGACTGACGGCGCAATCCAGCTCCGTCGATGTTCACACGACGCTCGATATCAACCTTCAGAGACTCGCACTTGACGCGGTGCGAGACGGCCTCACGCACGTGGACGAGATGCTCGCCCGGCGCAAGCGGAAAGGACGCGCGCAGGCCGCGCTGCTCGCCGTGGATCCGCACACCGGCGAGATCCTGGCGATGATCGGCGGCCGTTCATACAACCAGTCGCAGTACAACCGCGCAATCTCGGCGCGGCGACAACCCGGCTCCGTGTTCAAGCCGTTTGTCTATCTCGCAGCCTTCGAGCGGGCCGCCGAAGAAGGCCGCAGCGACCTGACGCCCGCGTCGCTCACCGACGACTCGCCTCAGGTGTTTACGTTCGACGACAAGACGTGGGAGCCGAAGAACTACGACGATTACGATGGCGAGATCACGTGGCGCCGCGCGCTCGCGATGTCCAGGAATCTTGGAACGATTCACGTTGGAGAAACCGTCGGCTTCGACAAGGTCGCGCAAGTCTGGAGTCGCGTGGGCGTTGGAACGCGGCCGCAGGGTGTGCCCGCCATCACCCTCGGCGTGTTCGAGCTGACGCCGCTCGAAGTGGCCCAGGCCTATACGCTGTTCACCAACGGCGGATCCGTGCGGCCACTGAAAGCCCTCGACAGCATCGATGCCGGTGGACGCCATCTCACGCCCAAGGAGCAGACCCTCCGGCCTGTTGCCCGCGCCGACACCACGTTCCTGGTGACGAATATGATGCGCAGCGTGCTCAACGAGGGCACCGGCGCCGGCGCGCGCGCCGCAGGCTTCGCGCCGGATGCGGCGGGCAAGAGCGGAACGACCAACGATCTGCGCGATGCCTGGTTCGTCGGCTTCACGCCACAGCTGCTCACGGTCGTCTGGGTCGGCTTTGACGACAACCAGCCCGTGTCGCTCAGCGGCAGTCAGGCCGCGCTTCCCATCTGGACGCAGTTCATGAAGAACGCCACGGCCGGCCAGTCCAGCACGGCCTTCGATGTACCAGAAGGGATCACCTTCGCCGAAATCGACCGCGATACGGGTAAGCTCGCGACGCCCGGCTGTCCCCGCACCATCACCGAATCGTTTGTGTCGGGCACAGAACCCGCCGAATACTGCGAGCTACACCACTGGTAGGCGGCGCCCCCGCAACCCGAGGCAAGCGGTACCGATATAATTTCTTAAGCAACTGACCCGCAATGGTTTCGCAGCAACTGTCCGAACGGTCGCGACGTCTGCTGGCCGCCCTGGTGCACGAGCACATCGCCACCGGCGAGCCCGTTTCGTCGCACACGCTGGCCCGCGAAAGCGGGCTGGGCGTATCGTCCGCGACGATCCGTAATGTGGTCGTCCGGCTCGAAGCTGAGGGATACCTCCATCAGCCGCATACCTCCGCCGGCCGCGTTCCGACCGATCGCGCCTACCGTGTCTTCGTGGACCTGCTGCTGGAAGGCCGCAGGCCTGCGCGCCGGGCGGCCCTCGTCGAGCACGAGCTGCGCCAGCATGCGGAGCGATCTCCGCTGATCGACGATCTGCTGGTCAGTGTGTCGCACATCGTGTCGCGCGCGTCGAAGCACGTCGGGTTTGCCATCGGCAGCACCGACCTCGCCGTGCTGCAGCGCATTGAATTCGTTCCGCTCGGCGGAACGCGTGTGCTCGTGGTCGTCGTCTCAAAGGGCAACCAGGTCACGCAGAAAGCGGTTGATGCCGGCGAGGAAATCCGCTCCAGCGATCTCACGCAGGCGGCCAACTATCTGACGTCCGAATTCGAGGGACTGCCGCTCTTCGACGTGCGCGAAGCCGTGCTGGCGCGTCTCGCGCAGGAGCGCACCCTGTACGACCAGTTGATGGCTCGCGCGCTGCGGCTCGCACGCAGCACGCTCGAAGAGCTGCCCAGCCAGAACGCCTTTCACGTCGAAGGCGCGGCTTCGCTGCTCGACGGTCAGGCGCCCGAGGGCGTCGCGTTGCCAACGTTGCGGGCGCTGCTCGAGATGATGGAAGAAAAGGAGCGGATGCTGCGGCTGCTCAACCAGTACATCGACGGTCCTGGCCTGACAGTCGTCATTGGTGACGAACACGCCTCGCCCGACCTGCGTCCGTTCAGCCTCATCGCCTCGACCACCACCGACGGCAGCACGATCCGGACGGTGGGGGTCATCGGCCCGACGCGAATGCAGTACTCGCGCGCAATCAGTGTGGTTGACGGTGTCACGCAGGCCGTCGCCCGCGTGCTGCGCGCCAATTGACCAGGGATATGCCAGACGATCCGATGAACGAACAGGACGCCGCGGGAACGGCCACCGAGCCACGCGACCCGGAGTCCGACCAGGCGTCTTCCGAGTCGCCGCTCGAGGCGCTCCGCAAAGAAAACGACTCGCTCCACGATCGGCTTCTCCGCATTGCGGCCGAATTCGACAATTACCGCAAGCGGGTCGATCGCGACCGCCGCGATCAGGCGGACGCGGCAACGGCGGATGCGCTCATCGACTTTCTCCCGATCCTCGACAACCTCGAGCGGGCGTTGAATGCACCGACCGGCGGCGATCGCGAGGGCTTTCGCAAGGGCATCGAGCTGATTCAGCAGCAGATGCTCGATCTGCTGCGCAAGCGCGGCGTGAAGCCTGTCGAAGCCGTGGGAACGGACTTCGATCCCCGCTATCATCAGGCCGTCGTCCAGGAGCAGAGTGCGGACCACCGCGAAGGCGAAGTGCTCGAAGAATTCACACGCGGATACATGCTTGGGGATCGGCTGCTGCGGCCGGCAATGGTCAAGGTAGCCAAAGCGTGAGCACGAAGCGCGACTACTACGAGGTGCTGGGCGTCGTACGTACGGCGACCGACCAGGAGATCAAGAGCTCGTACCGCAAGCTGGCGCTCAAATATCACCCCGACCGCAATCCCGGCGATAAAAGCGCAGAGGAGTTGTTCAAGGAAGCGGCAGAAGCGTACGCCGTGCTCGCGGACACGGATAAGCGACACATGTACGACCGCTTCGGGCACGCCGGTCTGGGCGGTGCGGCCACGGGCGGCTTCGATCCGACGGTCTTCACCGGCTTTGAAGACATCCTCGGCGGCCTCGGCGACATCTTCGGCATCGGGGATATGTTCGGTGGCCAACGCCGCCGCGGCGGGCCGCAGCGCGGCGCGGACCTCCGCTACGACCTGGAGATCTCGTTCGACGAGTCGGCAAAAGGTCTCGAGACCACGATCCAGATTCCGCGCAACGAGACCTGTGAAACGTGCAACGGCTCGGGCGCGGCGGCCGGCTCGAAGCCGCAGACGTGTCCGCAGTGCCACGGACGTGGTCAGCTGCGCTATCAGCAGGGATTCTTCACAGTCGCGCGCACATGCGGTCAGTGCCGCGGGACGGGTTCGATCATCACCTCACCGTGCGCGACATGCCGCGGTTCAGGACGCGTTCAGCAGCAGCGAAAGCTGACGGTCAAGATCCCCGCCGGCATCGCCAGCGGTCAGCGTCTGCGGCTGAGCGGCGAAGGCGAAGCCGGCGCGGGCGGCGGTCCCGCCGGCGATCTCTACGTTGTCGTCCACGTGCAGGACCATCAGTTCTTTCACCGCGAGGGCAACGATCTGTTCTGCGAGATCCCGCTGAACTATCCAACGCTCGCGCTCGGCGGAGAAATCCAAATCCAGACGCTCGAGGGCGAGGACACGTTCAAGATTCCGGAAGGCACGCAGAGCGGAGCGACGTTCCGTCTGCGGGGGCGCGGGATGCCTGACGTGGTATCCGGCCGCGGGCGCGGCGACCTGATGATCACCGTGAAGGTGGTCACGCCGAAGAAGCTGACGAAGGATCAGCGCAAGCTGCTCGAGCAACTCGCCGAGACGCTGCCGAAGGAGAAATTCGAACCGACGCCGCGGGACGAGCACGACGAGCGCGGCATCTTCGATCGCGTCAAGGATATCTTTGGGTAGATGGCCTGCCATCGAGCTCCAGCAACCGGACCCTGACGATCTCGCCGCCGCGTTTTTTCTCGATTTCAATCTGGCCGCCGTCGATGGACGGCGATTTTTCTTTCACGATGCCGGCGATCGCGATCGCGCGTTGACGGAGCTGTCCGTGGAGCTGCCGCAGTTCGGCGCTCGCGCGGTTGATGTCGATGACGAGGATTGGGCGACGCGCTCGCAGGCGAACCTCCGCTCTGTCCGCGTCGGCTCACTCGTCATCTCGCCGCCGTGGGACGTCGCCGCGCAGTCCGGCCTCGGTCGCCCTATCGTCATTCAACCCTCGATGGGTTTCGGCACCGGGCATCACGCCACAACGCGCCTCTGCCTCGCCGCGCTTCAGCAGATCGATCTGACTGGCCGGACGGTCATCGACGTCGGCACCGGGTCCGGCGTCCTCGCGCTCGCCGCGCGGCGCCTTGGTGCCGCCGGCGTCCTGGCACTTGACGATGACGCCGACGCGATTGCGGCGGCGCAAGAAAATGTTCGTGAGAACGGGGAGACGCGCATCGCGCTGGAGGTGGCGGATTTCCGTGCGGCGACGCTCGGTCAGTTTGATGTCGTTGTCGCGAATCTGACTGGCGGGCTGCTCATCGCTTCCGCCACGCGTCTGCAATCGTTCGCAGTCGCCGATGGATGGCTCGTCATCTGCGGCTTCATGGATGAAGAGGCGACTGACGTGCTGGACGCTTTTGCCGGGTGCCGCCTTGAAGCGAGAACGACGGAAGAGGAGTGGGTCTGCGCGCTGCTTAGAATTCCCTCCACATCGTGAAGAGCGCCGACAGGGCGACGATGCACATAGCATCGGCGCGAAGGGTCCGGGCGCCTACCGTGATCAGCCGGCACACAGCGGCGCCGCGTTCGATCTCCACCGGCGCCCATCCGCCTTCTGGACCAACCACCACCGTCGCGCCGCGCTGCGGTGATAAATCGAGCTCCGATGCTGGCGTCGTATCCGCGGCCGCGGCAGGCTCGACCAGCATCAGGGCTGGCAATGGCAGCAGCATCCGGCCGAGCGACTCCACCAACTCGTCGAAATTGATTGGTTCGAACACGCGCGGTACCGTGGCGCGGCCGCACTGTTTCGCTGAGGCAATCGCGATGCGCTCCCAGCGCTCCCGCCGCGCGCCGCGCGCCAGCGCCGCCCGCGACGTCTCGGTCCGTGCCGTGACCACGGGCTGGATCTCCGCCACGCCCAGCATGGTGGCGTCGCGAACGA
>Ga0070681_10008082_pt1 | contig 10294 bp, 9 predicted proteins | sample KBSC83BmetaG_FD_65650 | JGI IMG/M metagenome (GOLD analysis project Ga0070681, IMG submission 65650) | Corn rhizosphere microbial communities from Kellogg Biological Station, Michigan, USA - KBS C8-3B metaG | ecosystem: Host-associated > Plants > Roots > Rhizosphere | place: USA: Michigan...
CCAGATCGTCGTCTCCGGCGACAAGGCAGCGGTCGAGCGCGCGGTCGAAATCGCCAAGGGCAAAGGCTCGCGCGCGATGATGTTGCAGGTGTCCGCGCCCTTCCATTGCAAGCTGATGCAGCCCGCCGCCGACGTGATGGCGGACGCGCTTTCGAAAGCGACCGTCAACGCTCCGAAGGTTGCGGTGGTCGCGAATTTTTCCGCGCAGCCGGTGACCGATCCGAAGGAAATCGTGAAGCTTTTGGTTTCGCAGGTGACCGGCACCGTGCGCTGGCGCGAATCCGTCGGCTATCTCGCGGCGAACGGCGTAAACAAGATCGTCGAAGCGGGCACCGGCAAGGTGCTTGCGGGATTGATCAAGCGCATTAACAAGGAAGTGCCGACGCAGAATGTCGGAACCGCCGAGGACGTGGCGGCCTATAAAGCAAAAGCATAAAGTAGAGCGAGGCACGCGATGTTCGATCTCACAGGCAAAACCGCACTCGTAACCGGCGCTTCCGGCGGCATCGGCGGCGGCATCGCGCGCGCGCTGCACAAGCAGGGCGCGACGGTCGCGATCTCCGGCACGCGCAAGGATGCGCTCGATAAGCTGGCGGGCGAACTCGGCTCGCGCGTCCATGTTTTTCAGTGCGATCTGTCCAAGGCCGATCAGGTCGAGGCGCTGGTGCCGGATGCCGAAAAGGCGATGTCGAAGCTCGACATCCTCGTCTGCAACGCCGGCATCACGAAGGACAATCTCTTCGTCGCGCTCAAGGACGACGATTGGAACAACGTCATCAACATCAACCTGACGGCTACATTTCGCCTGGCCCGCAAGGCGCTCACCACAATGATGCGCCGCCGCTTCGGCCGCATCATCGGCATCAGCTCCGTGGTCGGCGTCACCGGCAACCCGGGGCAGGGAAACTATGTGGCCGCCAAGGCCGGCATGATCGGCATGATGAAAACGATCGGCGCCGAATATGCCCGGCGCGGCGTGACGGCGAATTCGGTCGCCCCCGGCTTCATCGCGACCGCCATGACCGACAAGCTGAATGAGAAACAGCGCGAAGCGATTCTATCGCGGGTACCCGCGAACCGCCTCGGTACGCCGGACGACATTGCCGCCGCGGTGGTCTATCTCGCCTCCGACGAGGCGGCTTATGTGACCGGCACCACCATCCACGTGAATGGCGGTATGGCAATGATCTAAAAAGGTTTTTCGTCCGGGCAGGGCTGCGTTCGAGCGCTAGTCAAGCCAAAAGAGCTATGGTAACAACCGAAACCGCCTTGAGGGGCACAAACAAAAATTTGGGATCGGCAAAGGCAGAACGATGAGTGATATTCCTGAGCGCGTGAAAAAAATTGTCGTCGAGCACCTCGGCGTCGACCCCGAAAAGGTCACGGAAAAGGCGAGCTTCATTGACGACCTCGGCGCCGACAGCCTCGACACCGTCGAACTCGTCATGGCGTTCGAAGAAGAATTCGGCTGCGAAATCCCGGACGATGCCGCGGAAACCATTCTGACCGTCGGGGATGCCGTCAAGTTTCTGGAAAAGAACGCGGCCTGAGCCGCGATTTTTCTCAAGCGTTATCAGTGATCTTGCGAGATTTCCTTGATCGGGCCATGAAGGTCCGGTCAAGGAAGTTTAGTTTTTAGCCCTCGCGAAATCCCCCGGAGATCTGCATGCGTCGCGTCGTTATCACAGGCCTGGGAATGGTCACGCCGCTCGGCGCGGGCGTCGATACGACGTGGAAAAACATCATCGAGGGCAAGAGCGGGGCGGCCAAAATCGAGAAATTCGACGTCTCGGATCTTCCCTGCAAAATCGCCTCGCAGGTGAAGCGCGGCGACGGCTCGAATGGCACCTTCAACGCCGATCAATGGATGGAGCCGAAAGAGCAGCGCAAGGTCGACGACTTCATCATCTATTCGGTCGCGGCCGCGACCCAGGCCCTGAAAGACGCGGGCTGGGAGCCGAAGAGCGAAAAGGATCAGGATCGCACCGGCGTTCTGATCGGCTCCGGAATCGGCGGCATCGAAGGCATCGCCGAAGCGGCGCTGATCCTCAAGGAAAAAGGCCCACGGCGGATTTCTCCGTTCTTTATTCCGGGCCGTCTCATCAATCTTGCGTCCGGCTATGTCTCGATCATGCACGGCCTGAAGGGGCCGAACCACGCGGTGGTCACGGCCTGTTCGACCGGCGCGCATGCGATCGGCGACGCGGGCCGCTTGATCGGACTCGGCGACGCCGACGTGATGGTTGCGGGCGGGGCCGAATCTCCGATCAACCGTCTTGCGATCGCAGGCTTCTGCTCCTGCAAGGCGCTCTCGACTTCCTATAACGACACGCCGGAAAAAGCCTCGCGTCCTTACGACAAGGATCGCGACGGTTTTCTCATGGGCGAGGGCGCGGGCGTCGTCGTGCTGGAAGAATTCGAGCACGCGCGCGCGCGCGGCGCGAAGATTTACGCCGAGCTAATCGGCTACGGCCTTTCGGGCGATGCGTTCCACATCACGGCGCCGTCCGAGGACGGCAACGGCGCGTTCCGCTGCATGACCATGGCGATTCAGCGCGCCGGCATCTCGCCCGCTGAAATCGATTACATCAACGCGCACGGCACTTCGACCATGGCCGACACGATCGAGCTCGGCGCGGTCGAGCGCGTGGTCGGCAATGCGGCGGCCAAGATTTCGATGTCTTCGACGAAATCCGAGATCGGGCACCTTCTTGGCGCTGCGGGTTCGGTCGAAGCCATCTTCTCGGTGCTTGCGATCCGCGATCAGATCGCGCCGCCGACGATCAATCTCGACAATCCGTCGGTGGAAACGCCGATCGACCTCGTGCCGCATACGGCGCGCAAACGCGAGATCAATACGGTGCTCTCGAATTCGTTCGGATTCGGCGGCACCAACGCTTCGCTCATTTTCCGCCGCGCGGCGTAAGCGCGCTTCGCGCTTTCGCCATATTTCCGCTTAGCTTGCGGGAAGCGGCAATCGCGATATCTTTTCGGCGTGCGCAGGAAGCGGCCGCACCTCGTCGCGAAACAGGCAATAAAGGACGGTGGCATGTCGGGCGAACAGGAACCGCCGCTTCGAGGGGAATATCGCGAGCCGCCGCGGCGCCATATGCGCTCGCCACGCGACGCGCTTAACCCCGAACAACTTCCGCCGCCGCCTTCCGCGCGCGTGCGCAACCCTTTCGTCATGGTCGGCAACGCGATTTTCAGCGGTCTTTTGCTGCTGATCCTCGCGGGCGGCACCGTCGTCTATTTCGGCAAGAAGAAGCTGGAAGCGGCGGGGCCCTTGGAGCGCGACCGCAGCGTGGTGATCCAGCCGAGAAAAGGCTTGCGCGAAATCGCCGACACCCTGAAAAACGAGGGCGTCATCGACCAGACGCTGCCTTTCATCGTAGGCGCGAAAATCTTCGGCGTGGGTGATGAGCTGAAGGCGGGCGAATATCAGTTCGAAGCGCATTCGAGCATGGCCAAGGTGCTGCAGACCATCGTCGAAGGCCGCTCCATCCAATACACCGTGACCATCCCGGAAGGGCTCACCAGCCAGCAGATTGTGCAGCGTCTGCAAGATTCGCCCGTGCTGACGGGTAACATCACGACGGTTCCGCCGGAAGGGACGCTGCTGCCGGAGACGTATAAAGTGACGCGCGGCTGGACGCGCGAACAGATTTTGCAGCGCATGAGCGTCGCGCATAAGCGCCTTGTCGACGAGATCTGGGCGAAGCGCGCGCCCGATCTTCCCGTCAAGACGCCGGAAGAATTCGTGACGCTCGCCTCCATCGTCGAAAAAGAAACCGGCAAGGCGGACGAACGCGCGCGCGTCGCCGGCGTGTTCGTGAATCGCCTGAAGAAGAGAATGCGCCTGCAGTCCGATCCGACCATCGTGTACGGGTTGATGGGCGGGAAGGGGCCGCTCGGCCGGCCGCTGCTCAAAGTCGAACTGGATGAACCGAACCCCTACAACACCTACCAGATCGACGGCCTGCCGCCGGGACCGATCGCCAATCCGGGCCGCGCGTCGCTGGAAGCGACCGCGCATCCGATGAAGACGAACGAGCTTTATTTTGTCGCCGACGGCACCGGCGGCCACGTCTTCGCCGAGACCTTGGAAGAGCACGCAAAAAACGTTGCGCGCTGGCGCGGCGTGGAAAAGCAACAGAACGCCGCTGCGGCGGCATCGCAGCCGGCCGCGCCGGCGGTCGAGACGGTGCAGCCGGTGACGCAGAACGCAGCTCCTGCCGCGGCGCCCGCACCGAAAGCGCCCGCGCCGCTCACTTCGCCGCGCACGCATGTCCCGGCGAAAAAGAAGGCGGACAAGAAAAAGTCCGAGGCGAAAAAGAAGCAAACGGCGCCTGCGGCCGAAGCGCCGAAGCAATAAGAGCGTTCCGCCCTTGAGAGCGCGCGCATGCGCGGCTAAGTTCGCGCATCGATTCAACGGGCCGGGAATTCGATCTAATGTCTCTTGCCAGCATGACCGGCTTTGCCCGCGCGCAGGGAGCGAGCGGCCCTTACGCCTGGGCGTGGGAACTGAAATCCGTCAACGCCAAGGGACTCGACCTTCGCCTGCGCCTGCCGCCGGGCTGGGATGCGGTGGAAGCGCCCGCGCGCACGGCGCTATCGAAAGCGCTCGCCCGCGGCACGGTGTCCGCGACGCTCACGATCGACCGGGCAAATACGACGCCCGCCGTGCGCGTGAACGAAGAAGTGCTCGCGGCGCTTGTCGATACCGCGAAGAAAGCGGCGAGCCGTTTTGGTGTTGCGCCCCCCTCGCTCGACAGCCTGCTTGGCATGAAGGGCGTATTCGAAGTCACCGATGCCGAAGAAAACGCCGGCGAGCGGCAGGCTGCGGAGCAGGCGATCGTTCAGGGATTTGAGGAAGCGCTGAAAGAGCTGGCCGCTACGCGCGCGCGCGAGGGCGATGCACTTAAGCGCATTCTGTCCGACCGGATTTCCGAGATCGAAAAGCTCTCGGCCGCCGCCGACACCAATCCCGCGCGCAAGCCGGAGGCGATCCGCGCCAAGCTTTCCGAGCAGGTAAAGGCGCTGCTCGCGACCGGCGAGAAATTCGATGCCGACCGGCTGCATCAGGAGGCGATGTTGCTCGCCGCGAAAGCCGACATCCGGGAAGAGTTAGATCGGCTGACCACCCATGTCGCTGCTGTGCGCAAGCTCTTGAAGGACGGCGGGCCGGTCGGCCGTAAGCTCGATTTTCTCGCGCAGGAACTGAACCGCGAATCGAATACGCTCTGCGCCAAGGCGAACGACGTTTCGCTCACCGCGACGGGGCTGGAGCTGAAGGCGGCGGTCGATCAGTTCCGAGAGCAGGTGCAGAACCTCGAATGAGAAAGCCCAAACGAAAATTGCGCGGCTCCAAGCGCATTTCGCGCCGCGGCCTGATGCTGGTGCTGTCGTCGCCCTCGGGCGCGGGCAAGACGACGCTCTCGCGGCGGCTGCTCGAGAAGGACAAGTCGATCGAGCTTTCGATTTCCGTCACCACGCGTCCGCGCCGCGGCGGCGAGGTTCACGGGCGCGACTATCACTTCACCAATCCCGCGCGCTTCCGCGAGATGCGCCGGAAAGGCGAGTTGCTCGAATGGGCCGAAGTCTTCGGCAATCATTACGGCACGCCGCGCGCGCCGGTCGAGCGCGCGCTTTCCGCCGGCAAGGACGTCCTGTTCGACATCGACTGGCAGGGCGCGAACCAGCTCAGGCGCAAGGTGCGCAACGATCTCGTCACGATTTTTGTGCTGCCGCCGTCCGCGCCGGAACTGCATCGCCGCTTGCGCACGCGGGCGCAGGATTCCGAAGCCGTCATCCGCCGCCGCATGGCGGAAGCGGCGAAGGAAATCAGCCACTGGGAAGAATACGACTACGTTGTCGTCAATTTCGACGTGCAGGATGCGCTCGGCGAATTGCGCACCATTCTCGCCGCCGAACGCCAGAAGCGCACGCGCCAGGTTGGGCTTAGTAATTTCGTCCGCAAGCTGAAGAAGAAGCTTTAAAGCGCCGCGCTTCTTTCATTCTGCGCCTCCGCCTTGGCAAGCGCATTGGCGAGCGCAATGAATCCGGCGACGGGAATTTCCTCCGCCCGTGCCGTCGGTTTAATCTCCGCCGTTTCGAGCAGCGGCAACGGATCGCGCCCGATGGTACGCAGGCTTTGCCGCAGCATTTTCCGCCGCTGGCCGAAAGCCGCCGCGGTTACGCGCTCCAGCATCTTCAAATCGCACGGTGCGGGCGATTTTCGCGGTACGAGCCTTACAAGCGATGACGTTACCTTCGGCGGCGGCACGAAGGCGCTCCGGTTGATGTCGAACAGGATTTCGGCCTCCGTGCGCCAGCCCGCGAGCACCGCAAGCCGCCCGTAATGATCTTCGCCCGCGCGCGCTGCGATCCGCTCCGCCACCTCGCGCTGAAACATGAGAATAAGCTGATCGTACCAGGGCGGCCACGCTTCCAGCGTAAGCCAGCGAACGAGGAGGGCCGTTCCGATATTGTAGGGAAGGTTGGCGACGATGCGGGCGGGGCCCGAGAAATGCGCGCGCGGGTCGATCTCCATCGCGTCGCCCTCGACGACTTTCAGCCGGCCATCGCTTTCGGCGACGAGCGGATAGAGCGCCTCCACGCAGCGCTGGTCCTGCTCGATCGCGACGACCTGTTTTGCGCCGTGCGCGAGCAAAGCGCGCGTGAGCCCGCCGGGGCCGGGCCCGATTTCGACAACGGTGACGTTTTCCAGCGGGCCCGCCGCGCGCGCGATCCGGTCGATCAAATTGAGATCGAGCAGGAAATTCTGCCCGAGCGATTTCCTCGCGCGCAGGTCGAATTCCCGGATGACATCCCGGAGCGGCGGCAATGCGGACAGGTTCATGCCCGCGCAGGATGCGCGTCGGCGAGCCGCCGCGCAAGTTTCAGCGCGGCCATGAGGCTCGCCGGATTGGCGCGGCCGGTGCCCGCGATGTCGAAGGCGGTGCCGTGATCGGGCGAAGTGCGGATGAACGGAAGGCCGAGCGTCACATTCACCGCGCGGTCGAAGGCAAGCGTCTTCGCCGGCACCAGCACCTGATCGTGATACATGCCGAGCGCGACGTCGTAATTTTTGCGCGCGACCGAGTGGAAGAGCGTGTCGGCGGGATAGGGGCCGCTCGCCACGATCCCTTCGGCGACGAGCGTTTGAATCGCGGGCGCGATGACTTTTTCTTCTTCGTTACCGATGCTGCCGCCTTCGCCGGCATGCGGGTTGAGGCCGCACACCGCGATCCGTGCCTTTGGCACGCCGAAACGCGCGGCGTAATCGCGCGCGACAACACGGCCGGTTTCTACGATCATCTCCCTGCTGAGCCGCAGCGGAACGTCCCGCAACGGAATGTGGATCGTCACCGGCACGACCGCGAGAGCTTCGGACCAGATCAGCATGACGGGCCGCGGAGCCGGTTTCCCGGGCGCCGCCGCAAGCTGCGCGAGATATTCGGTATGCCCCGGATGCTCGAAGCCCGCTTCGTACAACACGGATTTCGCGATCGGATTGGTGACGACCGCGGCCGCAAGCCCGGTCTGCACGAGTTGCACTGCACGATCGATGGCGGCAATCGCCGCTTGCGCGCTTGTTTTATCGGGCTGTCCCGGCGCGGCGGTCGTGGGATTTCCCGCGCGAATGACCGGCAGCGCCGACGGAAATTTCCGATCCGCATCCGACGCCGAACATTCGGCTATAGGAACATTCAGTCCGAGCAGCTTGGCGCGCGCGGCAAACAGCGCAGGATCGCCGACAGCGGCGAAACACGGAATGTCGAAAGCCGCGCGCTTCGTCCACAAAATGAGCGTGAGCTCGGGGCCGATTCCGGCCGGCTCCCCGGCGGTCAGCGCGAGCGGTCGCATGGCTGTGACCGGCGGCTAGCGAATTTCGATGACTGCTTGTTTTCGAAGTTTCTCAAGATATTCTTTTTCAAATGCACCAATGCGCTTGCTCAGCAATTCTTGGCGAAATTCCCTGCGCGAGGAAATATCCGCGAGGACTTCCTTGCGGCTGCACACCATGACGAGCTCCATGCCCGCGGAAGTCACCTCGGCGGGGGTCATTTTGCCATCGGGCGTGTTGTCGAGCAATTTGCGATATTGCGCGCCGAGATCGAGCGAAAATTTCTTCATTTCGGTTTTGACGACCGTTTCGGGAATGACGCGCGCTTGCGCGACCGCTTCCTCGCAGCCCACTACCCGCGACCGGAAAGCTTCCGCTTCCTTCAGTCGCGCGGCCTTGACCGAATCCGGCGCGCGCCGGGCAACCACGAAAATAATCGGCTGCAGCGTGTATTGAATCGCCTTCGTCTGCGGGGTTTCGCCGTGCGCGTTCAGGATGGCGACGAGGTCCGCGTCACGCACCTGGAAGACCCCGGGCGAGCCCTGCTCCAAAACCTTGCGCCAAGCGAGCTGCGCCCGCATCCGTGCCTTGAAACGGCTTTCGTCGATTCCCTGCTTGTCGAGGGTCTTGAGAAGGTCGGAGACCCTGCGGCCGCCGATCATGTTGGAGATTCCCTCCTCGATTTGCTTGTCGGTGATGGCGATATGCATTTTGGCCGCGGTATGCAGCTTGAGCTTTTCGTCGATCAGCTCGTCGAGCGCCTCCTTGCGCGTCATCGTCTTGCGGTCGAAGGCCTGCACGAGCTTGATGCGCTGGGCGATATCGACATTGGTGATCGGATCGCCGTTCACGAGCGCGGCGACTTGCGCCGCGGCCGGCGATGGAAGCGACAGCAGGAACGCGAAACCGAGCATCGCCGCCGCCAGCGTTGCCGCGGCGTATTTGCGATATTGCGTAATTCGGTCACGAGGCATGGCGTGATCCTGGCGGCTCTTCATCTCACCTAGGCCTACCCCACCGGGAGCAGAATGGAAAATTCCTATGGCTGCAATGGGGCCGCAAGTTCCTAGTGGCCAATGGAATTCGCAACGCTTGTGCCCGCGATCGGCCCTTCGGTGGTGATGCCCGTCGGAATGTCGGGGCTGCTCAGCTGCCGCAACACGATCTTGAAAACGAAGCGGTGATCGACCTGGTTCGTCGTGAGATGCGTGTAGTCGGCGGTGTAATTCGCGCTGATGCCGATGCACTCGTTCAGATAGCCGAATCCGATCGTATAGAGATCGATATCCTGCCTGTCGAGGTCGTAGCGAATGCCGCCCGTCACGCTCCAGTTCTTCTGGAACTTATAGGTCGCCGTCTGATAGATGCCTTCGCGCCGGTCGAGGAAGCCGATCAAAGGTTGCGGATCGTAGCGCGCATAGATCGTGTTGAGCTGCAGCCGATCCCAGTTCGTCCGCACCTCGGCCTCGAAGCGCTTGGCGTCGAAACTGTTTTTGTCGATGAGATAGCGGGTGACGAAGGCGAGGTTCGCGTTCGGCTGGTAGTAGAGCCGCGCGACGTAATCCGAAACATCGTTCTGCAATCCGGACTCGAGGCCCGAGTTTACGTTATCGGCTTGCGCGTAAGAGTTCTTGCCGAAGATCTGGTAGGACTGCCCGAACAACGCATTCAGCGTGCCGTAGTTGTTGAAATTCGCGGTGTACTGGACGCCCGCATTGACGCGCCCGCCGCCCTCGACGCGGTCAAAGCCGCCGAACTTGTCGATCGCAAACAGGTTGGCGTCGCTGAACACGACGCTCTGCGAATCCTCGTTCGGGAATCTGCCGACATTCGTTTCGTTCGGACGCAAGATGACTTGTGCGATCGGCTCGATGATCTGCGTGCCCCATTCCTGCACGGCGAGGAACGGCCAGCGCCACTCCATGCCGACCGCAGGCATCACGCGGCCGACAGTGTCGCTGCCAGGGGTGACATAATTCGAAACACCGGTATCGTTCTTGATGTTCACGTAGGCGATATCGGCGCGAAGCTGCATGAACGGCGTGAACACCATGCCGACGGTGTTGACGAGCTTGCGCTTCCAGTCGAGCTGAACGCTGGCGCGGTCGTATTCGCCGGGCATCCCGCGCAGCATGCAGTTTTTGGCATTCGCTGGCGTAATCGTCGCCGGGTCGCACTGATTGGTCGTTATGCCTTGTCTGACCAGCAGCTGGCCTGCTTTTGCCGCCGGATCGATCGCATCGAACTGTGCTTCCTGCCGCGAGATGCTCGCGAGGTTTATCTTGAAGCCGAGTTCGCCGCCCATCACCGGCTGCCCGTAAATATACGAGTAGTCGAGCACGGGGTGAACGATCGGCTGCTGCTTGTTGTTGTCGACAAGCGCCATGCCCATGAAGCCGAGCGCACGCAGGTCGAAATAGCTGCGGTCGCCCTGGCCGACGAGAT
>Ga0070681_10008083_pt1 | contig 10294 bp, 9 predicted proteins | sample KBSC83BmetaG_FD_65650 | JGI IMG/M metagenome (GOLD analysis project Ga0070681, IMG submission 65650) | Corn rhizosphere microbial communities from Kellogg Biological Station, Michigan, USA - KBS C8-3B metaG | ecosystem: Host-associated > Plants > Roots > Rhizosphere | place: USA: Michigan...
ACAGTCAAATCGGGGCTCAAATAGGGGTACTTGGTTTATCTGCAACAGGCCGGTTTCTCAGTCGGGTTCTTCTATTTTCACGATTTGGTCCGCCTGTACGTCTCTAAGCGTCTGAACCACCCCGCTCGGCCAGCGCACTTCGATTGAAGCGGCCGACTTTTCCCTGTCCAGCCCGAAATGTACCCGGCGATCGCTCGATGACATGAATCCAACACTGACCGTCACGTGGTTGTACAGCGTCCGGCCCGAGGGCGTGGTGACCTTAATGGTCGTTCCTATTCCGTCGCGATTACTTCTATGACCGGTCGTCTGAACCAGCAACCAGTGATTGCCATTACCTGCTGAGCTGAGCAGGATCCTAGGCTTCTGGTTTAACGATGTCACTACGAGATCGATAAAGCCATCATTGTTCAGATCAACAAAGGCCGACCCGCGCTGAAACCCGGAACGCAGGAAATCAGCGCCCATTTCCGGCGACACGTCCCGAAACTCGCGGCCGTCCACGTTTTCAAAGATTGTGTCGTGCTGTTGGGCGTTCGGCACCAGGTTGTCGACATCTCCGTTGGCGGAGAACAGGTCTTTCCAGCCATCGTTGTTGTAGTCGATGAACCCGTTGCTCCATCCCGAGAATGGGGCGCTCAACTGCACCAGCTTGGCTGCCGGAGAAGCATAGTTGAACGACCTGCCATGCTGGTTTCGGAATAGTCCCCAGGTCTGCCCCATGAGATTGTTGTAAAAGATGTCCACAAATCCGTCGTTGTCGTAGTCCTTGGCATCGCAGCCCATTGCCGACACGGTAGAGCCACTCTCGTTGTATGCCACACCGTAGAGCAGTCCGGCCTCTTTGAATGTGCCGTTCTTTTGATTCAAGTACAGGAAATTTGGCTCAGTGTCATTCGCAATAAAGACATCCGACCAACCGTCACCGTTGAAGTCGGCAACACAGATACTCATCCCTTTCCCGCGCACTTTACCGAATCCCGATCTCTCCGTGACATCTTCGAATCTGCCGTTGCCGAGGTTGCGGTAGAGCCGGTTGGGCACGCTAACGTATGTGGTTGGGCTGCAATAAATAGGCACGCTGCCCCGCTGGCAGCGCCGGTCCGTTTCAGGCCTCCAAAGGGTGTAATTGGATACGACCATATCCAGAAGACCGTCATTGTCATAGTCAAACCAAGCTCCCTGCACGCTCAACGTATTCGGCGGCTTCGAAGCCAAGCCGGAGTCTGCCGTCACATCCGTGAAGGTCCCGTTCCCGTTGTTGTGGTACAGGGTATTCTTCGCGGTGTTCGCGATGAATAGGTCCGTCCAGCCGTCGTTGTCATAATCGGCGGCCGCGATCCCATAACTGAAATCAAGATTCTCCCCGGAGACGCCGGCCTTTTTGGTGACATCCTCGAATGTGCCATCGCCCTTGTTGCGGAGTAGGCAGTTGTAGAACGACGAGTTGGTCTTTTTCAGTTCCGGCAATTTGGCGCCGTTGGTGAAAAAGATGTCCATCAGTCCATCGTGATCATAATCCAGGATCGCGATCCCCCCGCACATCGGTTGCTGGAAGTACTTTCGATCGTGAAAATCATTATTGGTGACGTAGGAGATGTTGGATCGCGGCGCAATGTCGATGAAATACGGCCTTTTCGCAGGCGCCTGATTTAGCGGATGGGGCCATAGCACGACACCTGCCGCGACAGCGACAGCACAGACGATTGTGAAGAAGTAAGAACTCAAGCGCGGCAACTCCGATCACATCATGCCACAGGGAGCTTCCAGGAATCGCCGCAAAGGCAAGCGCTTCTTCGGTTTTTTTTTGGCGCCTATGATGACTTTTTACGCAGCAGGTATAAGAACCTTGCTCCGCCGGGAATGCTTTCCGAACGTAAAATGTCGAAGTGCTGGCGGCAGACAGTCTCAAACAAGGTAACGTTCAGGTCTTTATGCAGCTCGTCGCGGCCGCGTGTCAGCCGGCGGAACATCGAATCCGCGGGCTCTATGAATTCAATGATGAGTAGGTCTCGTGTTAACTCCGCCGCGAGTTCCAGGATTCTCGGTAGCGGCACCCGCTCGCTAACAAGCATGTGATGCACCACAGCCAGCATCAAGACGGCGTCGAATCTGCCGCGTGCGCGGTCGAGAAAAGCGGGGCACTCTTCATTCCGCCACCCCACGCCGGGACTGGGGCGGGCGAGGTTAACGACCAGCGGTAGCACATCCAGCCGCTCGGCCCGGGCATCGCGCCAGACCTGCCCGGCCACGACCGGGTCATAGTCAATGGCCACAACACTTGCACCCGCGCGCGCAGCCATAAAGCTGAAGTGCCCTGTGTTGCAGCCCACATCCAGAATGTGTTTCGGCGTGAACTCGCGGAATACATTCGCCACAAACGACTCTTTAGCCGCGAATTGCTCTGCTGCGTAGTTGTTGCCTCGCGCTGTCATGTACGCCGACCACACGGATTTTCTTCCTGCAGGCGGCGCCAACCGCCGGAGCGTGCGGCGAAGACGATTCAGCAGTGAGTCGAGAATGAATCCCGCCTTTTCCGGGTCAGCCACGCTTTTCTTTTTGTAAATGCTGGTGTCGTCTTCAACATGGCGACTGCCGAGCCAGGTGGGAATAGAAACGAGACTCAGGAATGGCGGCATGAATCGCTGCAAAGTCCCCAGAAAGCGGTAGAGTTCCTCCGGTTCGACCCCATCGCGCCGCATCGCCAAGGTCTGATCAAGCGAGAGGCCGAAATACTTGTATGCCATCAGCGGAAGTAAAAATGTCCGCACGAATTGTGCATACGGCAACCAAGTCGCGTCGTGCATATCGCGCCGCTCGAACGATAGCAGATCAACGAATACCGGCTCAGCACCGCGAAACAGGATATTCAATGGAGTCGCGTCCTTCAGGCCCAAACCTTCGCCACGAAGGCTCTGCGCAAGGTCGAGCGTCAACAGACCAGCCGCATGAAGCATCTCGGGCGCCCATTCGTACGGATAGCTGGGGAAAGCAATGCGCTCATGTTCCACCAGCATCCGGCCATTGAGCGCGGTATAGGCTTTTCTGATTTCGGGGAGCGCCAATACGTCGACGCCTTGAGAAGCGGTCAAAATTGTCGTGCGCACTACCTGACCGGAGTCCACATACTTCTGTGCGGCTTTAGACGATAGGAAGATTTCCAGATCGGGCGCGCCCGTAGCCACGATGCGCACGATTCGGTCATCGATAGCACACAGCGCACCGGCCGGATCACGAAAAGAAATCATTGCGTCGCGCGTTCACAGCTTTTTTTCGTATTCTCCGGCGTCACGGCTAATTCGTCCTTTAATAAATTCTCTGCGGCCTGGGCGACCATTGATCATTTTTCAGAACTCGGCTTTAACATTTGCCGTTAACGCGAATTATATCAAGTGTTTTCACTCGGCGTCCCTTAATCAACACGGAGGGAGCGGATATCTCTCGGTAGATTTTGAGCCATGTGTGGGCATATGTGCTCTAAGTCGCATTCGCGCCAAAACGTTAACAACGAGCGAGTTATCACATTGCCGGCTCAGATGTGTAGGTACGATTACGAATGCGTTATGTTTTTATACGCAGGATTCCGTCATGCAGCGTATGATGACACGAGACAATAAATTTCGCGAAGTCACAGAAGTTCGTTGCCATACCCTGGCTCGCGAGCGTGTTGTGATCTAATTCGCATTTAAAGTCGCAAGCTTTATAACGGAGAATCGCATGTTATACGTAGATCCGAGTTCTGGCAGCCTAATTTGGCAGATTATGGTCGCCGGCGTGGTGGGCGGCCTGTTCAGTGTTCGAAAACTTTTTGCGGCCACAAAGGCATTGAAGCGCGGTCTGTTCGGGAAGCTTGGTGGGTTATTCGGTCCCTACTCAGTCGAAAGGGACTAGTATGCACTGCTGCGCGACAACGTCCAGTAACTGCAATGGTGCGCGATCTTATCATTTGCGTCTCGCTCGCCAATCTCTGTTTTCTTGATTCCTGGAATGATTTGCAGAAGCTCGCAAGAGCTTCTTACTTTCTGAAAACGCCGGCCGATGCCACGCTGCTGATCGCTACGATTGGCAGCGTACTTTTGGTCGCCGCAGGATTCTGGATTGCATTGCTAGTGGCGCGGTCCGTCGGACATCCCATGGGGATGCGGCTGGCGCGCGCGGGCTTTCTATTGTGCGCCGGCGTTCCATTGACTTTAACGCTGCGGACGATACCGTTCTACTCGTGGCTCGCGCCATGGTTTACGGGGGCGCTGACGGCAGGCGTTATCCTGATCGCCGCGCTACCGTTGTTCGGCATGGGGCGAGCCGTGATTCGTGTGCAAACTCAGCTTATCCTGGCCCTTGCTCCGCTTTTTGTAATTTCCCTGCTGTATCTCACGATCAACTTCCGGAAACTAGCGTCGCCTTATTCTTACGTCGACGCGCCCCGAAGGCACGCGCTTTCGAAACGCCGCCAGCAAGGCTTCCGGGTTGTGTGGTTTGTATTTGACGAATTCGATGAATGTCTTGTGTTCAGAAACCGTCCGGCGCAGATCGCTTTACCGGAATTAGACCGCCTCCGCGCGCAGGCTCTTTACGCAACGGACGCTCGCAGTCCGGCCACGATGACAACTATTTCCATGCCGGCGCTGATCACAGGCAAGCTTCTGTTCGACGCACAAGCAACTCGCACGAATGAGTTGTTGCTTACGTTTCAAGGTTCTGAGAAGAAAGCTGGCTGGAGCACGCTGCCCAACGTGTTTTCCGCAGCAGGCGCGGCGGGATTCAATTCGGGATTAGTGGGGTGGCATCATCCTTACTGCAGGGTGATTGGAAATGATGTTAGTAAGTGCTATTGGGAGCCGAATCTTGATGCGAGCACTTTCCTTCGCTCCCAAGCATATAGCAGTCAGGTAGGTATCCTGCAAACGATTCGACTGCAGATCTTGCAGCATATCGAGGATCTCGCGCTGTTCCGGCGGCTCCATCTGCATTGGGGCGATGCCACGGCGGAGGAATACAAACTCACACGCCGGCAGCATAGCGTCAGTTACTTCGCGACGCTGAAGGCTGCTGCTTCGATGATCACGGATCCGGACCTGGATCTTATCCTGCTTCACCTTCCGGTACCCCATCCGGAGGGTATCTACAATCGGTACAAGGCTGCGTTCACGCTCGATGAGAGTAATGACTATCTCGATAATCTGGAAGTGGCGGATATGACAGTTGGCAAACTCCGTCATCTCCTCGAGACCTCGGGTTTAGACGACAGGACGGCATTGCTTGTAACCTCCGATCATCCTTTTCGCAAAAATATTTGGTCTTTGCGCCCTACGTGGACTGCCGAAGAGCGCGCAACTTTGGGCGGCAAAGCCTGCCCGAGTGTGCCATTTATGCTAAAGCTTCCGGGGCAAAGTGCCTCCGCCGCATACCACCGCGAATTCAACACCGTGATCACTGCCCAATTGCTGCTAGACGTATTGCGCGGCGACCTGCACAGTTCGAACGACGTGATGGCGTGGCTTGATGCTCATGCTCGCTAAACACGCCGGGTAAATCGCCGGCGCGGCACGCAATTTTTCGTGGGGCTTGGTATGAATCGATACGAATCTGCGGATTGACGCCTGCGAGGACTCTGCCATCTTCACCTTCGTCGAGTTATCTTCATATTGTGCGTAGAGTCAGCGGCGGGATTGTTTCTAAGCCTGCTTAAGGGGGAAATAGACGTTGAAAAAGACATTGTTGCTGTTAGCGCTTCTGGCTAGTGGAACACTTTTCGGTCAAGTATCCTTAGGAATTCGAATCGGCCCTCCGCCGCCTCCCCGCGTCGTGCGTGTTCGGCCGGTGCAGCCGGGCCCGGGCTACGTCTGGGTTGACGGCTATTGGTATCCAGTGGGACGCCACTATAGATGGCATGCCGGATACTGGTCCCGGCCGGTGTACCCGAACGCACGTTGGATTGGACCGCGATACGAAGGGGGTCGCTATTTGAATGGCTACTGGGAAGGCGATCACGGCAGGCGCGAACATGAACATCGCTGGGACCGGGATCACGACCGCGATTATCGCGATCACGACCGGCGTTAGCGTACAGTCACTTAAAGATCCGCGGCGTGATAGCGGTGCACAGGCGCGGCGTCACCAGGCGGCCACATGGTGCTCACAGAACCGGCGCGATAGAAGGTCACTGTAACGCTTCGCCTCGAAAAAGCTGAGCCGTGGGCGACGGGCGAAACGGCGTGCCACGACTCGTCCGACCGGACGATTACAGCGGAGTTTCCCACAACGGGGATCACTTCGGCCGCCAGATCTGCGGAATTTTTGGAGTGTAGAATACCCAGGCAGCCGCCTTCCGATGTGTTCCACGAGCGGTTGAAATAAAGCACGTGAGTCACGAGTTTTTCGGGCAAGTCCCGGTGCGCGCCCAGAGAACAACCCGGCCCGTAGTGGAAGACATTCACTTCCATCGGCGCTGCGGTGAGATCGTACCCGGTTAGCGCCGATAGAGTCGCACGGTAGTCGGGCGAGAGCAGGTCGGCCGCGAGCGCCCGCCACGCCTCGCTCAAGTCGCCAGGATGTGTGATCGTGTCCGCACCCATCCCGATCAACGCCCGCGCCTCATATTCGAAGCCTTTCTCTCCATCGTATCCAGCCACAAGTTTGAAATGATCGCAGGGATAGGTGTCGGTCAGGCTTTCGGCCATTCCTTCAGCCGGACCATGCGCGGCAGATCGGCATCGATCAGTTGTGCATGCTCGCCGAATTCCGGGCTTATCGGTAACATCAGAAACTGGAAGCGGCGGAATCGCTCCGGGTGATTCCGGATGGCACGAAAGACTCCTTCGAAACCCAAATTGGGTTGCAGCACGATGTAAGGACTTTCCACGCGGTAGTCTTCCGCAAGACGCGTGAACTCCGAAGAGGGAGCACCTTGCAAGTCCAGCAGACGCGGGAGTCCGAACGCCGTGTCCGGGACCACGGCTATCGGCGCAGTGGTCAGAGGATTGAGCGCCGCGCGCGAAAGCTCGTCGCGCACCGACACGTAAGGGCTGAGCGTCAATGCCATCTGGATCAGCGGCCTCGCCCATCCCGGAACTTCGTTGCAGTGCATCCCCGGCGCATTCCAAGCCAACGGGACGTTGTGCTGCAACGCCATCAGCGTCGGCATAAGCCAATAGCCAGTCGGGTGGTGAATCCCGGGCGCCGGAGGAGCGTATCCCGGTGCGACATCTTTGTCGAAGCGGATCAGAAATCCGCCGCCTATGAGAAGGCCGTCGAGGCGATGGATCATATCCGGGAGCTTAGAGAGAGACGTAACTTCGTAGGGCCAAGACGGTGGTGTTTTGGAGTTGTAAGAGAAACGGTGGAGTATAACATTGCCGAGCCGGCGCTTCAGTTCCGACTCTGCGATGAACGGAAAGAGCAGATCACCATGGTTGGCCACGTCGAACGTGCCGCATATGCCCACTTGCCAATGGCGATCTCGCAGTGGCGACCTTCCTTTCACCACCCGCGACAGGGCTGCCGTCTCTGCCGCCAGACGCCGGCCCAGTTCCTCTCGTGCTGCTGTCTCCGCCGCCAGATTCCGGGCCACTCCTGCCAGTTGTCTGTTGAGATCTTCCACGAGTTCCCGATTATTTCGGCTAACCCGGGCAAGGCTCTTCAGCGCCGCAAAATGGAGATCGAATCCTTCCAGGATTTCCGCATGAAAATCGTCAAGCCGGGACGTGAACCAGAAAAGGCTCCGGCGGACAATCTTCACGAGCAACGCTCCCACACGTCCGCGGAAGCTTGGCGGCTCAGGAGGCATTTGTCCAACAAGACTTTTCCGCAGGTGCAAGGATTGACGCGTCCTATTCAAACCGCCCAGGTCGGGCAGCTCGATACTCGGCGGCAGCGAATGGCCCGGTCGCCTCTGCTGTGAATCGCCGCCTTGCCGGATCCAATCCCTCATTTCCTGCATGATTGTTTGAACGTCAACCGCGTCTGACATAGGTTTAAAGATCTCTGCTTGGCAATCGGTTCCGTCCCTCCGCGCCAGCCGGGACGAGGTGAGCGCGGGAATAAGTCGTGATGTGGCACAGGGGGAGCGAAACTGTGGATCACGCGGTCCCTGCGGGCAAGGCAGATCCACGGACGGAACGTCTTATTCTATCTCCCAATCACCGTTCAAGTCGTAGGCGCAGGATTCGGGGAAAATGAAAAGATGCGCGGCGGCGCCGGACGGCTTGCTCACGCGCGCCGCTCAGTAATGGCTCGCGAATGAACAATCCTGTTACCGAGAGTGGATGCGCTTCGGAAAACGCCAGCCAGCGCAGCCTTAGCTTTGTGGTTCGGTCTTCGCTGCAGTTGTTCAGACCGAATCTGATCTACCCGTTCGATGATCTTCGCCGCGGCGTGATCCCAGGTCCAATTGTTCATCACATCGTGCGACGCCCTTTCCCCTTTTGCGCGTGCTTCTCGCTGATTGTCAAACACGTGTCGCATTAAGTGCCTCAGATGCTGGTAAGACGGCTGAGCCCAACTGAATCCGGCGTAATATGGACACTTCGCCTGGGCTGGAACGAGGCGATCGACCCGCAAAGGGTAGGCGTTCTCGGCCTTCATAAAGTCGCAATGGGCGCTCCAGTCCGTGGCAATCACGGGCAGGCCACAGGCCATGGCTTCAATTACCGGCAGACCCCAGCCCTCGCCTCGAGTCGTGAGCACAAAGCAGTCCGCGGAGCAATACAGCGAGCCTAGCTGGTACGCAGGAACCATTTGGTTCAGGGAAAAATGAATCCGGCCTCCCTGTGGGTCCAGCCCCAAGGCGGCGACCTGGGCGCGCACATCGACTGCGGGATCCGCGTTAACCGTCTTACAAAGCAAAACGACAGCCTCACCGGAGCGGAACTCGTCGTTGAATGCCTTTAACAGAAGGTGCGGCATTTTCCTTTCGCCCCATTCGAAGATCGATAGGAACGTGTACACGCCGATCAGTGGGTCACGCAATATCCGGGGGTTGAAGTAGTCCGGATCGACGCCGAGTGGGATTACATGAATGGGGCACTGAACACCGCTCTCGAGAAATGTTTTTGCGTTAAAACTCGAGGGTACCCAGACTTCGTCCATCAAGTTGGCTTGCTGCACCCACTCTGCCGGAATCCTGTCGGTTTCAAACATCGTGAATCCGATCCTGTAGCTACCGAAGTTTGACTGAAATACGTCGCCCTGTCCGTAAACAACCTGGATTCGCGACGGCTCCAGCTTCCTTTCCCGGATCACATTAACCATGTAAGTGTCCGAGGACTTCGGCTCGTTCCTGGGAAACACGGTGCCGGGACCGTAGACGTATTTGTACTCGACATGAACGCCCTTGCGGTCAAGAGCGCATGCCAACTGCCGTGAGCTGATCGCGTAGCCAGTCGGAAAATTGAAGATCGAATGCCAACCTATGTGCCGGGTGTAGCGTTGCTCTCGCAGCTTCTTCTCCCACTTCGAGCGAAAGACTTTTTGAGCACGCAGGAACATGTTCTCGAGTCTTACTTCGTTGACCTTCGTCGATACATGTTCATGGTGGACAATAGTTACTGAACCGCAACAGACAACACGATAGCCCTTTTCGATTGCACGGAGGCAGTAGTCGGTATCTTCGAAGTAGGTGAAATAATCCTCATCCAGCAAACCGGCTTCCATAAGAGTCTCGCGCTTAATATAAACGCAGGCGAAGACCACGCCTTCTACATCACGATCCCGGTTGTACTGGTTTACGTTCTTTTCGCCACCCCCCAACTGTTGACCCCAGAAAGTGTCAATTGGCATATAGGTGCCGGCGTGCTGCAGGACACCTTCCGCCCTGGCTAGCCGGCATCCAACGACGCCAATATCCGGCGAGCTGTAAGCGGTAGCCTGTAGCCGATCGATCCAATCGAGCTGATGAATCTCTGTATCGTTGTTCAAAAGTATGATGTCGGAATTCGGAGGGGCGCTGGCGATGGCGCGGTTGTTGCCCTGCGCGAAGCCTAGATTGCGGCCGTTCGAAATCGTTGAAATGGAACTCTGAGCTTCGAGGTATTCAATAGTGCCATCGGTGCTTCCGTTGTCGGCTGCTATGACGCGATACTCCGGATACCCTGTGTTTGCCCGCAAGGTGTCGAGGCACCGTTTTGTGTATTCAATTGCGTTCCAGGTAAGAATGATGATTGTAACTGGGCGATTAGTAGAGGGGACATCGACGGAATCGCACGTACCATTGTGTTCCTTACTCATGGCTGTCGGATAATCTATTGGCCGATGATTCTAGCACACTCCTAGCAACGGCTCCCGCAGGGTAACGGCT
>Ga0070681_10008086_pt1 | contig 10292 bp, 8 predicted proteins | sample KBSC83BmetaG_FD_65650 | JGI IMG/M metagenome (GOLD analysis project Ga0070681, IMG submission 65650) | Corn rhizosphere microbial communities from Kellogg Biological Station, Michigan, USA - KBS C8-3B metaG | ecosystem: Host-associated > Plants > Roots > Rhizosphere | place: USA: Michigan...
GCCGCTCCTCCTCGGGAGCGGATGTCGCCGCAGAAATCACGGCCAAAGCGCGGTCCAGCAGACGCTGCAGCTGAGCGCTCTGTTGCTCGGCATCGTAGACGACGCGCCGCAGACCCGCGCTCTGGACCCGCACGCCCACGCTGTCGAGCGCGGCAGTGCGCAGGCCCAAAGAATATCCGTCGCCGGCATGTGCGCGCCATTGGCTCAGCGCGTCGCCGTCTTCGCAGAAGCACGCGACGAACAGGCCGCGCGCCCAGCGGCGCGGATCGAGAGCGGATTCGGCCTGCAGCACGAAATCCGCCACCGAGCGCTGCGACGGCGTCAAGCGCCTGTGCAGATGGTCGCGGATCAGTCCGTACGTATAGTTCACTTCGCGTGAGCCGTCGAGGTAGAGCATGTCGGCAGCCCATAGGCGTCCGGTCTCCAGGATGCCCTTCAACGCTGCTGCGTCGGTGTAGTGATACACGGCATACGGCGCGTTGGCGTGCAACGGCGACCAGTCGGCGTAGAACGCCTGGCTCGCGAGCAGCAGCTTTTCGGCAGCCGGGCTGGAGGTCCAGCGCGCTTCCTCGACCAGCGGCCTCAGCGGCTCCATCGGCTCGGGCTCAGGCGATGGGGTCCACTCGCTCTCGGTCGTCTCGTCCATCGGTGTTGCGTCGTCGGATGTCATAGGGTCCGCGTCGTAGGGTCGGCGTAATATCGCAGGCTCAGAACCATGCACTTTGCATTTCGAAACAGGAGCGATCCATGGCGTTCAGCAGATTCTTCTGCGGCTGGGTCTTCGGCAGCTCCCAGCGAAAGAAGTACGCGCACGCCTGCAGCTTGCCCTGATAGAAATCGCGCTCGGTCGCATCGGCGGCCTGCAGCGCGGCCAACGCGATGCGCGCCTGGCGCAGCCACATCCAGGCTACCACGATATGTCCCATCATCTCGAGGTACACGGACGCATTCGCCAGCGCAAGCTCGGCTTCGCCGCCGCTGGCCGCGCACATCAGATTGCGCGTTGTTTCCATCAAACCATCGACGGCTTCGGCGAGATCTTTAGCGTGCGCCCGCAAGTCGGACGATTCGCATTCGCGCACTTCGCGCACGGTCCGATCGATCTCGCGCATGAGCAGCTGGAGCGCCGCGCCGTCCTGCAGACCGACTTTGCGACCGAGCAGATCGAGAGCCTGAATCCCGTGCGTGCCCTCGTGGATCGCGTTCAGGCGGTTGTCGCGATAGAGCTGCTCGACCGGATACTCGCGCGTGTAGCCGTAACCGCCGTGAACCTGGATCGCCAGGCTGTTGGCCTCGAGACAATACTGCGACGGCCACGACTTGACGACCGGCGTCAGGATCTCGAGCAGCAACGCGGCCTCGCGGCGCGTTTTCTCCTTCTCAGCAGTGTACTGGTCATCGACAAGACGCGCAGCATAGAGGCATAGCGCGAGACCGCCCTCCACATACGCCTTCTGGGCCAACAGCATGCGCCGGACATCGGCGTGCTCGATGATCGGGACTTGCGGCTTGAGCGGGTCCTTGCCCGCCGGCGGCCGGCCTTGCGGGCGCTCGCGTGCATAGGCGAGCGCGTGAAGGTACGCGCTGTATGCGAGCGCGACAGCGCCGAGCCCGACCCCGACACGCGCCTCGTTCATCATGTGGAACATATACGCGAGTCCCTTGTGCGGCTCGCCCACGAGATAACCGACGCAGTTGCCATGCTCGCCGAAGTTGAGCATCGTGGACGTGGTGCCGCGATAACCCATCTTGTGGATCAGTCCGGACAGTGCGACATCGTTGCGCGCCCCGAGCGTGCCGTCGTCGTTGACGAGGAACTTCGGCACGATGAACAGCGAGATGCCCTTGACACCCGGCGGCGCATCGCGCAGCCGCGCGAGCACGAGGTGGATGATGTTTTCGGACAGCTCGTGATCGCCCGCGGAGATGAAGATCTTGTTGCCTGTGAGCAGATGGTGTCCAGCGTCTGTAGGGACGGCGGTGGTCTTGATGTCCGACAGCGACGAGCCTGCCTGCGGCTCGGTCAGCGCCATGGTGCCGAAGTAGCGACCGGTCAGCAGGGGCTTCAGATAGCGTCGCTTCTGCTCTTCGGACCCGAAGGCCTCGATCAGATTGGCGTTCGCGATCGTCAGAAACGGATAGGCCGAGGTCGATACATTCGCGGCGTTGAACAGGGCGAGGCAAGCCTGGGCGACCGTCACCGGCAACTGCATGCCGCCCTGCTCGTAGTCTTTTGTCGCGGCCATGAAGCCGGAGCTGCAGAAGGCTTCGAGCGCGGCTTTCACTTCCGGAATCATGCTGACGCGCAGGCCATCGAACTCGGGCTCGTTCTCGTCGGCCTTGCGGTTATGCGGGGCGAATTTCTCGGTTGCGATCTCGAGTGCGGTATCGATTGCCGCGTCGAAGGTCTCGCGCGAGTGGTCGGCGTAGCGTGGCCGCGACGTGAGCGCTTCGATCTGCAGCAGCTCGTAGAGAACGAATTGCAGATCCCGGAGGTTGATCAGGCGGGGAGTCATCCCAGGACTCCGGCGGAAATCCCCCCCAGCCCCCCTTTGCTAAAGGGGGGAGTTTCTCGGCCTTGGGATGGACTACGCCCGCATTCTGAGACCAAGGACAACTTCACCCCCCTTTGGAAAAGGGGGGCAGGGGGGATTTCGCGACCTCTGCACCCAGACTTTCTTCACAGCGCTTCCAGATCGCTTCGAGGACCGCCGTTCCTTCCTTCAGCACTTGCAAGTTATCGAACCGCAACACAGTCAACCCCTGTCTGCCGAGATAAGTATCGCGACGATGGTCCTTATCAACATGACGGGACTCGAAGTGCTGCCCACCATCAATCTCGACAACCAGACTCACTCGCGGAGCATAGAAGTCGACGATGTACGGACCAATCGGGCGCTGACGGTAAAACTGCACTCCAAGAATCTGCTTGCGTCGAACCCTGCTCCAAAGCCACTGCTCGGCATCCGTCATCGAGACGCGGAGGTTTCTACTCAATGGTTTCAGATTCTGCGCGTACTCCCGCACGACACCGCTTTTCTACACGACCTCGAACAACCCCGCCGCCCCCATCCCACCGCCGACGCACATCGTCACCACCACGTACTTCACGCCACGCCGCTTGCCCTCGATCAGCGCGTGACCCACGAGCCGGCTGCCGGTCGTGCCATACGGATGGCCGACCGCGATCGCGCCGCCGTCCACGTTCAAGCGCTCGTTGGGAATGCCGAGCTTGTCGCGGCAGTAGATCACCTGCACCGCGAACGCTTCGTTCAGTTCCCACAGCCCGACGTCTTCGATCTTGAGACCGACGCGCTTCAGCAGCTTCGGCACGGCGAATACCGGTCCGATGCCCATCTCGTCGGGCTCACATCCGGCCACTGCAAAGCCGCGGAAAACGCCCATCGGCTTGAGACCTTTAGCCGCGGCAACCTTGTCGCTCATGACCACCTGAGCCGCCGCGCCGTCGGAGAACTGGCTCGCGTTGCCGGCCGCGATCACGCCGCCTTCGATAGCCGGCTTGATGTTGGACACGCCCTCGAATGTCGTGTCCGGCCGGATGCCTTCGTCTTCCGCAGCGGTGACGTCCTTCGTGGTCTCGGCGCCCGTGTTCTTGTCGACGATCTTCATCGTCGTCGACATCGGCACGATCTCGTCCTTGAACTTGCCTTCCGCGCGCGACTTGGCCGCCTTGAGCTGACTGTCGACGCCGTAGCGATCCTGCTGCTCGCGCGAGATCTTGTAGCGCCTGGCGACAGTCTCGGCCGTCTGCAGCATCGGCCAGTAGATCTCCGGCTTGTGCGCTTTCAGCCAGTCCTCATAGATCATGTGCTTGTTCATCTCGTTCTGCACGCACGAGATCGACTCGACGCCGCCGGCCACGTAGATGTCGGCCTCGCCGGCGATGATGCGCTGAGAGGCCAGCACCACCGTCTGCAGCCCCGAAGAGCAGAAGCGATTCACGGTCGCGCCAGACACGGTAACCGGCATCCCGGCACGGATCGCGATCTGCCGCGCGATGTTCTGTCCAGTCGCGCCTTCGGGATTCGCGCAGCCCATGATCACGTCCTCGACTTCACCCGGCTCGAGCTTCGCGCGCTCCAATGCGTGCTTCACCACGTGACCGCCCAGAGTCGCGCCATGGGTCATATTGAACGCTCCGCGCCACGACTTGCACAAAGGCGTACGGGCGGTGGATACGATAACTGCGTCTGCCATGTTGTTCTCCGCTAGAGAGGGCCCGTCGCATCCGACGGACGATCGGGATGAGGAACGATCCGAGCAGGTCCATGAGCCGACGGCCTGTGCGGGTCTTTACGGGGCATAGCGTATCACAGGGTCATTGGCCTTTCGGCCCGAGTCGCCTGGAAGAGCGCCGCCGCGGATTTCGGTGCACCATACGCCCATGAGACTCCAACAAAAAGTCGCCGTTATCGTCGGGGCCGGTCAGACACCGGGTGAAGGCCTGGGCAACGGGCGCGCGACCGCTATGCGGTTCGCACAGGAAGGCGCCAGGATCCTCGCCGTCGATCGCGACCTCGCCTCCGCAGAGGAAACAACCGGCTTGGTGCGCAAGGAAGGCGGCGAGTGCGTGCCGTTCGAGGCCGACGTGACGCGCGAAAGCACGCTGGCCGCGGCGATTGGACATGCACACAAGCTATGGGGACGCATCGACATCCTCCACAACAACGTCGGCGTCAGCATCGCGGGCGGCGACGCGTCTCCCCTCGAGATCACAGAGGAAGCCTTCGACCGCGTGAGCGCCATCAACCTGCGCGGGACGATCATGGCCTGCAAGCACGCGCTGCCGATCATGCGCGATCAGCGCTCCGGCGTTATCATCAACATCTCGTCGATGGCTGCCTGGGTAGACTATCCGCTCGTAGCGTACAAGGCCACCAAGGCCGGAATGATCGCCTACACGCAGCAGCTCGCGCTGCAGTACGCCGCCTACGGAATCCGCGCGAACGTGATCCTGCCGGGACTGATGAACACGCCGATGGCCGTCGAGAACCGCGTGAAGGCCTGGGGCAAGACACACGAGCAAGTGATCGCAGAGCGCAACGCGAAAGTGCCGCTGCGGAACAAGATGGGCACTGCGTGGGACGTAGCCAATGCCGCGCTGTTTCTCGCCTCCGACGAGGCGAACTTCATCACTGGCGTGGCGTTGCCGGTGGATGGCGGAGCGATGGTGCGGATCGGGTAAGACGCGTCTCCGTGGTTCAAGTTCAGCCGTTGAACTTCCCACCCTCACCCGCCAGACGCTCCAACAGCGCCGCCGGTTTCCAGAACTCGCCGTGCTGCTCGTGGAAGCGCTTCACCGACTCGTACACTTTGCTTAGCCCCACCGTGTCCGCGTAGAACATCGGACCGCCGCGATAGCGCGGGAAGCCGTAGCCGTAGATGTAAACGATGTCGATGTCGCTCGCACGCAGTGAGATGCCCTCTTCGAGGATCTTTGCACCTTCGTTGACCAGCGCGTAAATGCAACGCTCGAGAATCTCCTGGTCGCTGACAGCGCGTCGCGCGATGCCGGCCTCCTTCGAGGCTTTCACGATCAGCTCTTCGACCACGGGATCGGGAATCGGCGTGCGGTTGCCGGCTTCGTAGCGATACCAGCCCGCACCGGTTTTCTGGCCAAAGCGCCCGAGCTCGCAGATCTGATCCGCCACTTTGGAATAGCGCAGATGTGCGGGGCGCGTCGCGGCCTGACGCTTGCGAATGTACCAACCCACATCCAGCCCCGCGAGGTCGCCCACCCGAAACGGCCCCATCGCGAATCCGAAGTCCTCGATGACCTTGTCGACCTGCTGCGGCAGCGCGCCCTCCTCCAGCAGAAAGCCGGCCTCGCGAAAATAGCCGTGCAGCATGCGATTGCCGATGAAGCCGTCGCACACGCCGGCGACGACGCCGACCTTCTTGATGGTCTTCGACAGCTTCATCGCAGTCGACAGCGTCTCTTTCGATGTCTTCGCGGCGCGCACCACTTCGAGCAGCTTCATCACGTTGGCCGGGCTGAAGAAGTGCAAGCCGACGACGCTCTCGGGACGTGACGTGACGGCTGCGATCTCGTTCACGTCCAGCGTCGACGTGTTGGTCGCGAGGATCGCGCCGGGCTTGGCCGCCTTGTCGAGCTTCTCGAAGACCTGCTTCTTGACCGCCATGTCCTCGAACACGGCCTCGATGACGATGTCCGCATCCCTGATGTCATCGAAGCTGGTCACGCCTTTCAGAAGGCCCATGCGCTTGTCCATGTCCTCCTGGCTCAAGCGCCCCTTCGACACGGTCGCCGCATAATTCTTGCGGACGATACCGAGACCCTTGTCGAGCGCTTCCTGGCTGACCTCGAGCACTTTGGTCGGGATGCCGACGTTCACGAAGTTCATCGCAATGCCGCCGCCCATCGTGCCGGCTCCGATCAGAGCGGCCGACTTGATCTCGCGTGTCGGCGTATCTTCGGGAACGTCCGGGATCTTCGTGACCTGGCGTTCGGCGAAGAACAGATGCCGCAGCGACTTCGATTCGGTCGTCGCGCGCAGCTTCTCGAATGACTCCCTCTCGCGCTGCACGCCCTTGGCGAACGGCAGCGTCACGGCCGCCTCCACGCAGTCCACGATCGTGAGCGGCGCGGGATAGCCGCGATACTCCTTCGCGATGTGCTCGCGCGCCGCAGCGAAGAACTCGGCAACCGGCTGGTCGAGCTTGGCCTGGCCGGAACCTGTCTTGCGGATTTCGCGACCTTCACGCACGACACGGTTCGCGAAGGCGGCCCCCTCCTTCGCAATGTCGCCCTTCACGATCTCGTCGACCAAGCCGAGCTCGAGGCCTTTCTCGACACTGATCGGATCGCCGCTCGTCATCATCTGCAGGGCGCGCTCGACGCCGACAACGCGAGGCAAGCGTTGCGTACCGTGCGCGCCCGGCAAAATCCCGAGCTTGACTTCGGGCAGGCCGAGCTGTGTTGCGGTGACCGCACAACGGAAGTGGCACGCCAGCGCGAGCTCCAATCCGCCGCCGAGCGCGAAGCCATGAATCGCTGCGACGATCGGCTTGGTCACCGTGTCCATGTAACTAGCCAGCGCAGGCAGGTTCGCCAGCCCGATGACGGGCGGCTTACCGAATTCGGAGATGTCGGCGCCGCCCGAGAACGCGCGGCCGCTACCCATGACGAGAAAGGCCTTTACGTTTTGGTCGTGCTCGCCTTCCTTGATGGCGTCCATGATCCGCTGCAGCACGCCTTTGCTTTGGCTCAGCGCGTTGACCGGCGGATTGTTGAGAGTGATCACGCCCAGATGGCCCTGGACGGCGTAGGTGACGATATCGGTCATTTCGGTTACCTCAAATGCGGATCAACCACGGAGGGTGCTTCGAACGGAGTTCAGACCTCGAGCCACTCCTTCCGCACGCCCTCGTTCGCACGCAGCTCGTCCGGCGTGCCCTCGAATACGATCTGTCCGTGACCCATCAGGTACAGGCGCTTGGATATTTTGAGCGCGATCGTGAGCTTTTGCTCCACCAGCAGAATGGACACGCCACGCGTGCGGATCTCCTCGAACAACCGCGCGACCTGTTCGACGATCTTCGGCGCCAGTCCCTCGGTCGGCTCGTCGATCATCACGATCTCGGGATCGCCCATCAGTGTGCGGCACAGCGTGAGCATCTGCTGCTCGCCGCCCGACATCACCCCCGCGGGAGCATCGGCGCGCTCACGCAGCACCGGGAACAGCTTGAACATGTCGTCCATGCTCCAGCGCCCCTTCTGATGCCGCTGCTTCATGCCGAGCAGCAGGTTCTGCCGCACCGTCAGCGTCGGAAAGATATCGCGATTCTCGGGCACGTAACCCAGCCCCTGACGTGCGATCGAATAGGTCTTCATGCCCGTGAGCTCGGTCCCTCTGAAGCGGACCGTGCCGGTCGTCGCAACCTGTCCCATGATCGCCTTGATGGTAGTCGAGCGCCCGGCCCCATTGCGCCCGAGCAGGCTGACGATCTCGCCGCGCTGCACGTTCATCGAGACGCCGTGCAAGATGTGGCTCTTGCCGTAGTAGGCGTGGAGGTCGTTGACTTCAAGCATGGTTCTTGTTTCTCAATCCGCGTCCGCACCCAGATAAGCTTCGCGCACCGCCGCGTTGCCGCGGATCTCCTCGGGCGTGCCGGACGCGAGTACGCGCCCGTACACGAGCACCGAGATGCGATCGGCCAGACCGAATACTACGCCCATGTCGTGCTCGACCATCACCAGCGTCTTGCCCTGGCTGACGTTGCGGATCAACTCCACTGCGTCGCGCGTCTCGCTGTGGCTCATGCCGGCGGTCGGCTCGTCGAGCAGGATCACGTCGGCGCCGCCGGCAATCGTGATGCCGATCTCGAGCGCTCGTTGCTCCGCGTACGAAAGCATGCCGGCAGGACGCTCGCGCCGCCGTGACAGTCCGATCTTCTCGACGATCTCCTCGGCGCGTTCCCGCACATCCTTCAGACCGCTGACGCGGTGCCAGAACGAGTAGCGGTAGCCGAGCGACCACAGCACGGAACATCGCACGTTCTCGTAAACCGACAGACGAGGAAAGATGTTGGTGATCTGGAAGCTGCGCGAGAGGCCCTTGCGATTGATCTCCTGCGCCTCGAGGCCCGAGATCTCCTCGCCTTTGAGCAGAATCTGTCCTGAACTGACATGGAAGCGCGCGCTGATCAGATTGAACAGCGTCGACTTGCCGGCGCCGTTCGGTCCGATGATCGCGTGGCGCTCGCCTTGCGCGATCGCGAGATCGACGCCGTTGATGATCGGCGTACGGCCGAAGCTCTTCTGCACACCCTTCAGCTCGAGTGCGGGCGCGGTCATACGCCACCTCGCGCCTGCAGCTCGGCGTTGACCGACTGCCACGCGGCTTTCAGAGGTCGCACGGCGAATAGAAACAGCCCCACACCGACTGCGAATGCAATGCCCGCAACGATCCATACGGTCGGCCGCGATGGGTCGACGCTGATCCACAACACCTTGAACGCGCTGCCGGCCTCACTCTCCGCTTCCAGGTGGTAGATCATCTCCACCAATGCGATCCCACTCATCAGCGGAACGGCGAGCGCAACGGCCGCCAGCAGGTAACCGGGCACCAGCCGAGCAAAGAGGCCAGCCCGTATCGCGGGTACGTGCACAGCCAGAAGGCTTGCGATCCCGCCGGGTGCGAACAGGATCATGACCACGAAGAACAAGCCGAAATACAACAGCCACGCTTGCGTGTAACTGGACAGGGCCGACTGCAGGAACGACACGAGCATCGCGCCGAGGACCGGGCCGAAGAAGTGGCCCACCCCTCCGACGAACGCCATGATCAGCACGCTGCCCGACTGTGCGACGCCGACATTCTCGGCCGTGACGATTTCGTAGTTGATCGTCCCGAGGCCGCCGGCGATGCCTGCGAAGAACGACGACAGACACAGCACCAGGTAACGAACGCGCGTAGGGTTGTAACCGACAAATTTGGCGCGCTCGGGATTGTCGCGCACGGCATTGGCCATGCGCCCGAGCGGCGTCTGCGTCAGCGCGAACATCGCGATCATGCAGACGAAGCACCAACCTGCGATCAAGTAATACACCTGGATCTGCGGCCCATAAGTGATGCCGTGCCACGCCTGCCCGACCTGGCGGTTGGTAGCGATCCCGCCTTCGCCGCCGAAGAATCCGGGGAACATCAGCGCACAGGCCGCAACCATTTCGGCAATGCCGAGCGAGATCATCGCGAACGGTGTGCCCGAACGCCGCGTGGTCACGTAGCCGAAGATGATCCCGAAGAACAGACCCGCGAACCCACCGACGAGCGGCAGCAACGTCACGGGCAGGTTGAACTTGCCGGCGCCGATCGCGTTCAGCGTGTGGGCGGAGACGAACGCGCCGAGCCCGTAGTACACCGCGTGACCGAACGACAGCAGCCCGGTCTGCCCGAGCAGCATGTTGTAGCTCAACGCAAAGATGATCGCGATGCCCATCTGGCTCAGCATCGAGAGCGCGAAGCCTTTGTTGAAGATGAGCGGCATGACGATCATCACGAGCGCAGTGGCGCTCCAAACGGCCACGCGACGCAGCGTGAGTCTGCTGATGGTTGGATGCTCGCCAGGCAGCGGAGCGGCAATGGTCACGCGTCACCCTTCATTTCTTTCGCCTTCACGGTCTTCAGGTCTCCCTGGTGCCGAGCAGGCCCGTCGGCCGCACGATCAGCATCAGGACCATCAGCAGATACGGCAACACCGGCGCCGCCTGGGCCACGGAGATGGACAGCACCTGGCGCCAGCCCGAG
>Ga0070681_10008091_pt1 | contig 10288 bp, 11 predicted proteins | sample KBSC83BmetaG_FD_65650 | JGI IMG/M metagenome (GOLD analysis project Ga0070681, IMG submission 65650) | Corn rhizosphere microbial communities from Kellogg Biological Station, Michigan, USA - KBS C8-3B metaG | ecosystem: Host-associated > Plants > Roots > Rhizosphere | place: USA: Michigan...
ATGGAATCCACCGTGAGTGGCACGGCCGAAGGACTCGTCGCTGGCGAGCGCAAATCGATCGCGCTGCGCTTCGAGAGCACCGGCCGCACCGGCGTCTACGCGCTCCGCAAGCAATGGAGCGATGACGGCGTCTGGTCCCTCGTAATCCGGGCGGGCCAGGGCGGCGGCACTCCAGCCCAGGCGCTCGTCGAGCTCGCTGCCGATGGCAGCATCAGCTCAGTCCACGTGCCGACGACACGCCAGCGCGAATGGACGATTCCGCGGGCGATCACCGCGCAGGAAATTGAGCAGTCTCTACAGTCGCGCACTACCCGCACGGCCCAGGCACGGCGTTAAGACCTCTTGGCGCCGGCTGTCGTGACTCGGCCGCGCACGCCAGGGTCGATTCACACGTAGGACTGTCAGGCGGTGATGGGTGCGACGCGTCCCCCCAGCAATTCTCTCGCGTCCGCTCGCACCGCCTGTGCAGTTCTATCCGCGAGCGCCATCACCGTCACGTACGGATTGATCTCGAGCGCATCCGGAAAGAGACTCGAATCGGCGACGCGCAGCCACGGCACTCCGTGCACGCGCCCCCACGAGTCGGTCACCGAATCCCGCGCGCTCCGGCCCATGCCGCAGCCGCCCATCAGGTGGGCCGCGGAGATCGAGATTCGGCCGCTCTGAAAGTGCCGCTCGCTGATCAGTGTATCGAGCCCATCCTGGGCCGATCGGTCGAGCAGCGGCGGATCGGCCGATGGCGCGTGCACACGCTCGGCGCCGGCGGCGAAGAAGATCCGAGCCGACGCGCGCGTCGCCCGTACGAGCGACGTGATGACTTCGTTCGTGAATCGATAGTGGACCACCGGCCGCCCCGCGGCGTTCACCGCGACGCGATTGCCCCGCACCGCGCGATCGCAAGCGAGGACGAGAATCATCTGCAACCGCGGAAAGGCTCGCATCAACGCGCTGTGTGACGCGCCGAAGCCCGTGAGATTCTTCGCCGTCACGAACGGGAAGTACATGCACGTCTCGAGGACGAATCCTTCCTCCTCTGCACGATCGAGGTAGAAGCTCTTCGGGTGTCCGACGTCGTTCGTGATCGCGCGCGGATGTTCGGCGACGAGAATGTGCGCTGGATGACAGGTGAATCCTTCTCCCAGTCGCGGCACGGCGCGCGCGAGGCCGGAGCGGAGCAGCAACGCCGAAGTCCCGACCGAGCCGCCGGCGCACACGACGATCCCCGCCCGAATGCGATAGTCACCTGGCTGCCACTCGGAGGCCGCGCCCTTCTCGCCCGCCGCGCGCTCGCGTACCCGCGCGACGACGACTCGATCCTCGATTCGAAGCGCCTCGGCGCGCGTCACGACCTCGACGCCCATTCGCTCGGCCGCCGGCAGTTGGACGCGGTTCGTTCCCATCTTCGCCCTATTCGGGCAGCCGAGGTTGCAGAGGCTCGATCCGCGGCAACCACGCACGTTGAGCGGGAACTGCTCGGCATGATAGCCGGCGCGCTCACAGCCCTCGACAAAGAGCCGGTTGTTGTCGTTGAGCTCCTCGTCAGGCAGGAGGTGGACGTTGTTCTCGACCATGTACCGGCGCGATCGCTCCTCGATGTCGGCATGCGCGAGACCGGGAACCTTCCACCGCTCGATGACGCGTCGTGGCGCGACGAGCGATGTGCCCGTGTACACGACAGTCGAGCCGCCATAGACCCGACCGAAGGCGAGCGTCATCGTGCCGTCTGCTGTGAGAAAGCCGCCCGCGTCTTCGTACAACGCGTCCGACATGTCGAGCTCGTTCCCCGTGAACTCGTGGTCGGCGAGACGCCCGCCCTGCTCGAGCACGAGAATGCGCCGACCATCGGCAACGAGGCCGCCGAGCGCCTGGGCAACCGTGCCGCCGCCAGCGCCGGAGCCAATGATCACGATGTCGTAGTCGCGCTCGATCATTGGCTGGCAGACGGCGCACGCCGCGCCGCCCATCCGGCGGCCGACGCACGGTAGCCGAGCGCGCGCGATGCCTCCGGTCGGGCGTAGTAGCCCATGAAGGCGAGCGTGCGCACTCCCCAGACGCCGCGCCGAAGCGCGAGCACGCGCGAGCGCGAGAGGGACTCGAGCAGTGCTGTTCGCTCGGCGGCGGACAACCCACGCAGGCTGCGGCCGTGCCTCACGAAAGCGACGACGTCGAGCGCCCGCACGAAGACTCCGAGCTGGCGTCGAACACCCGGCGGCCGCATCGCGATCGCGCGGGCGATGATCGACGCGGCGTTCCGCCACTCGTCCTCGCTCAGCGCTGCCGCCTCTGGCACGATGGCCACCATGATGGCGCGAAACCGGTCGCCACCGGGAAGCGCCGTCACGCCGCCACCGTCAGCCATGATGTTCGTGTTTGCTAATCCTCGAGCAGGATCCGCAGCTCCTCGAGGTCGTACGGCCGCATCACCAGCTCTGTCGCCGGCGGCAGCGGGAAGGGAAGCCGTGCTGTACTCGCGGCATCGCCGGCGGCGACGATGAATCGCGCCTCGGCGCATCCGGTCGCGGAGCGCAGCGCGCCGAGCACCGCTTTGCCCGCCGCGAGGCTGGAGTCGCAGATCACGGCGTCGAACGTCAGATGCTCCGCCAACCGAAGCGCGTACTCGACGTTCTGCGCGGCGAGCGCCGCATGTCCGCGCGACGAGAGGAACGCGGTGAGAAAACCGGCGCTCTGGAAGTCCGCGTCGACGACGAGGACGTCGAGAGCACGCACGGCGGTCTCCTGCGGGTCGACCGCCGCTGCGCCGCGTGGGGCGAGCGCCGGCAGCCGCACGACGAAGCGCGCACCCGCGCGCTCGCTGTCTTCGCTGGAGCGCGTCACCGTGATCTCACCGCCGTGGCTCGCGACGATGTCGCGGACGACGGTCAGTCCCAAGCCAGTTCCTGCGCCGAGTGCCTTCGTCGTCCAGAACGGCTCCCAGATCCGGTCGCGCGTTTCGTCCGGAATCCCCGGTCCGTCGTCCTCGATTTCCAGAACCACAGCCGCGCCGTCGACGCAGGTGCGGATCGAGATCTGCCCCGCGTCCTCTCCCGATTCCCGGATCGCCTGCTCGGCGTTGTTGAGCAAGTTTAGAACAACCTGCTCGAGCTGGGCACGGTCGCCGGCGACCGTCGGCAGCACGGGAGCGAGTGCCACCACGCAGGCGATGCCGTGGGTCTCGAGCGCGTATCGCCGCGTGCCGACGATGTAGGCAACGACGTCGTTGAGATTGATGCGTCCCCGGCGCTCGCCGTCGGGCTTGCGCGCCAATGTCAGGAGATCGCGCACGATGCGACCGGCGCGGGCCGCCTCGTGATCGATCGTCTCGAGCGCGAGCCGCGACTCCTCGTCCATCTCGTTCTTGAGCAGCAGCTGAGCGAAGCCGAGGATCGCCGCCAGCGGATTGTTCAACTCGTGCGCGACGCCCGCGAGCGTCGCGCCGAGGCAGGCCATGCGCTCAGTGCGCCGCAGCGCCTCCTGGTGGTGCAGCCGGTCCGTGAGGTCCTCGACGATACCGTCGACCTGCGGGGCGCCGTCCGCGTCGAGAATGGTGCGGAGCGAGAGTCGCACCGTTAGGCAGGCGCCGTCGCTCCGCTTCCAGCGCGTCGACACTCGCTCGACCGGGCCGCGCGCCAAACGGGCACGCAGCCGCTCGCACTCGCTTGGATCGGCGAAGACGTCGCGCGGCATCGTCAGGTCGTAGAGCTCGGCCTCGTGCGAATAGCCGAGCATCCGCGCCAGTGCCGGATTGACCTCGACGAAGCGTCCGTCCACCGACGCCCGGAAGACGCCGACGCCGACCCGCTGCACCAACCGCCGAAATCGATCCTCACTCTCCTCCAGCGCACGCGTGAGCGCGTCGCCCGCTCGTTCGGGGACGATCGTGATCTCGCGTTCGAAGCGGTGTGAGTTGGTCGACTTGGACGGGGCCATGACCACTGTGGTGCGGCGCAGGCGCTGCGGGGGAGGGCGGGGGTGGAACGGAAGGAACCTAGTTTATGCGCCGTAATGCAGCGAAGCCATACCATGGTCCGTAACACCGTTGCATTGGCCGTCCATTCTGCCCGATCCGCCAGCAACCCCGAGCAATGCCCCGATACTTCTTCCTGGCCGTCGTCGCGCTCCTCAGCGGCACCGCCGCGCTGCCAGCGGCCGGCCAAGACCCGTTCGAGATCCAGGTCTATGAGTACGAAACCGTACCGCGCGGCCGCTGGGATCTCGAGACGCACGTCAACTTCACGGCCCGCGGCATCCGTGCCTTCGAGGCGGGGGTGGCACCCAGTGAGCGCCAGACCCATCTCACCTTCGAGCTCACGCGCGGCATCACGCAGTACTTCGAGCTCGCGGGGTATCTCGTGACTGCCCGCCGTGACGGCGCGAATCCGGAGCTCGCCGGATGGCGGGTGCGCCCGCGCTTCCGGCTACCCGAGGACTGGCTCCCGTTCAAGTTCAGCCTCAGCACGGAATTCGGCTTCCCGAAGCGTCTCTACGAGGAGAACTCGGTCACCTTCGAGCTGCGGCCCATTCTCGAGCGGAGCTTCGGTCGCGTCCAGGTCGACCTGAATCCGGTGCTCGGCAAGGCGATTCGCGGCCCGACGTCGTCGGAGTTCTGGGATTTCGAGCCCGGCGCCCGTATCGGCTACACGACGAGCAAGACGCTCGACCTCTCGCTGGAGTACTACGGTGCCACGGGCTCGCTCACGCACGTCGAGCCGGCCGCGCAGCAGATGCACCAGCTCTTCCCCGGCGCCGACATCAACTTCTCCACCGCCGTCGTCCTCAACCTCGGCGTCGGCTTCGGCCTAACGAGCGCGGGGAACAGGTTGGTCTATAAGAGTCGACTCGGGTGGATCTTTTGAGAGCGATCAGTGCAGAGTCCATAGCTATCTGCGAACAAGGAACGAAGCGTTGATAGGCTGAGGTGCAGATCCCTCGCTACGCTCGGGATGACATCTGTCATTCCGAGGAGCGCAGCGACGAGGAATCTGCACCTGATCACATAAACGCTTCGTTCCGAATTCGCAGATCGCTATCAGCTATGGACAGATAGCTGTCAGTCCGGTGTCCAGATTCTCCGTCTCTGCGCGACCTGTCGTTCGCCGTTGAGCACCAGCGTCGTTTCGGCGACGATGTCGGGAGCGAGCGAGGCAGCCACCGTGCAGTACTTCTCGAACGACAGCTGGATCGCCCGCTCCGCGTGCTCGACGAGAATCCCGGCGCCATCGATCGCGAACTCCACGTCGAGCCGCTCGACGCGCCGTGGTGCTTCCGTCCGGCGCGTCGCCGTCACGTTCACGACGAGCCGTTGCGCCGGCGTTCGCCGCTTCGCCAGCACGTCCAGGACGTCGACGGCGGAGCAGGTCGCAAGCGCATTGAGCAAAGTCTCAACAGGACCCGGCGCGGTCTTCGAGTCCGCGTCGACGGGCGCCGTGCGGCCTTCCGGGCCCGCGTCGAACCGGTGCTCGCCCAGCCAGACCGCGCGCGTCTTCGTGACGACCGGCTTCGTCGGCGTTGCCGTCATCGCTCGATCGGGGCGCGCACCGCGTTCCCCCATTCGGTCCACGAGCCGTCGTAGTTCCGTACTCGATCGTACCCCAGCAGATATGTCAGCACGAACCACGTGTGCGACGACCGCTCGCCGATGCGGCAGTAGGCAATCACGTCGTCTCCCGCCGAGAGCCCCTGCTCCTGCTCGTAAATGCCGCGCAGCTCCGCCGCCGACTTGAACGAGCCATCGCTGTTCGCCGCCCGCGCCCAGGGGACACTCCGCGCACCGGGAATGTGGCCGCCGCGCAGCGCGCCTTCCTGCGGATAGTCGGGCATGTGCAGCTTCTTCCCCGTGTACTCGTCGGTCGAGCGCACGTCCACGAGCTTCCCGTGCGCGTCGAGGTGCCGCCGCACGTCCTGCATGAACGCGCGAATCGGCTCGTCCCGCCGCTCGCGGGCCTCGTAGCTCGTCCGCGGAAAGCGCGGCACCTCTGTCGTCATAGGCCGGCCCTCCTGCTCCCACTTCGAGCGGCCGCCGTCGAGCACGCGCGCGTTCGTGAACCCGAAGAGCTGAAAGACCCAGAACGCGTACGTCGCCCACCAGTTGTTCTTGTCGCCGTAGAAGATCACCGTCGTCGCGTCGTCGATCCCCTTCGACCGCAGCAGCGCCTCGAATTGCTCGCGACTCACGTAGTCCCGCACCAGCGGATCGTTGAGGTCCGCATGCCAGTCGACCTTCTGTGCGTTCGGGATGTGGCCCGTGTCGAAGAGCAGCACATCCTCGTCGCTCTCGATGATTCGAATGTTCTGATCGTTGAGGTGCTCGGCGAGCCAGCTGGTCGTCACCAACACCTCGGGATGCACGTACCCCTTGCGCTGAATCTCGGGGTCGAGCGTCGTCTCCTCGCCTGCGGTCACGGCCATGGTTACCTCCGCGTCACACGAATGAAGGGTCAGAGTGCTCGGCGCTGTCGGCGCCTGAAGACTCCGTCGTTATGCACCAGCTCGGGACTAGCCGATGCGCGTCCCGTTGGCGACCGGCCGCTCCACGGCGAGCAGTACGACGTCGCTCGCCGTCGGCATGGCGCCGAGCACGAGAACCTCGCTCGTGAAGCCCGCGATGCGCCGCGTGCCGATGTTCACCACCGCAACGACCTGGCGGCCAATCAGCTCCTCCGGTCGGTAGTGCACCGTCAACTGCGCGCTCGATCGACGCACGCCCAGCTCCGGTCCGAAATCGATCGCGAGTCGCAGCGACGGCTTTCGCGCTTCGGGAAAGCCCGATGCTTCCACCACGGTGCCGACGCGCATGTCGATCGCGAAGAAATCGTCAGCTGCCGGCATGCGTCAGAAGCTAGCAGCCCGATTCGAGCCGAGTAAGCACGCGTGACGTCAGCGCACGACCTCACGATCGAGCCATCCAGCGATGAACTCCGCTGCCTCCTGCCATCCCGGCTCCTGCAGCATGAGATGCCCGTGTCCGCGAGCGATGTAGAGCGGCGCGTGATAGCGTTGCGCGATTCGTTGCGCGATTCGCTGCGGGATGAAGCGATCGTCATCGCTCGTCGCCACGAGCACCTTGCATCCATTGGCGCGAACGCGCTCCGGATCGACCCGCACCGCGCCAAGACTCATGTCGCGGCCGGCGCGGCCGCTGTCGGGTACGAAGCGGGCGAACATCGTCTCCTGTTCGGCCGCGGGCACGCGGTTGAGAACCAGCGCGCGCATGTCCGAGAATCGCGGTACGATCCGGCGCGATCGGAGGAGCGCCGGCAGATACCGCAGTTGGCGACGGAGCACGGCTGGCGTCATCACGCTGATGCCGCGGGGCGGCGCCGGCGAGAGAAGAACGAGCGCGCGCGCCAGCCCCTCTTCGCCGAGCTTCTGCGCGATCAACCCACCCATCGAGTGGCCAAAGACGATCGGTTGGCCGACGCGCTCCGCGAGCCACCGCGCAACCTCCCGTGCGTCCGCGATGTAATCGTCGAGCGTGACGCGCCCGAGAAAGGTCCCGGATGGCAGCCTGCTGCCCTCTCGACCGCGCAGATTCACGGCGAAGCCCGCATAACCGCGATCGGCGAAGAAGGAGAGATACGATTCGTAAACCCAGGCCGTCGCGAGATAGCCTGGGACGAAGAGAATCGGCGGTCGCGATCGGCCGCCGGCCTTCGCCGCTGGTTGCGCCGAGCGCACTTCCAAGCTTCCAATGGTGATGGTGTCGAGCATTCCGAAATTGACATAGGACGCGCTCGACGCGCTACGCTGGTTGCGCTCGCCATCCGTTCCGTGCACCTTGCACGCCCCATGGACGGCATCCTGTACGAGCGCACGCTTCCGCACGGTCCGGCGGTGCGCATCCGGCGTATCACCGACGCCGGTGAGACGCCCGTGAGCGTCGTCCTCGAGGTCGACCGCCGTGCTGGCACGCCACGCGCCGGTGACGGCAATCCGCCGCCGCTCATGCGATTCGACGGCGCAACGGAACAGGATGCCGTCGACGCGCTGGAGCCGCACGCGCGCGACGATCGTCGCATCGTGCAGCTCATGCGCGAAAAGGGACTTCGCTAGTCGTCCTTCGCGCGCGACGCGAGATCCTCGCGCAGTACCCGCAGGATGCGCGGCCACACGTGCAGCGCGTATTGAAAAAAATTTGTGCGCGCGACCTTCTCAGCGTAAAGGAAGTCACTCAGGCGGCGATGTCCCTTCAGCGTGTTGCACGCTGTACAGGCCGTCACTAAGTTGCCGTCCGACCGGTCGCCGCCACGCACGCGAGGCTCCACGTGATCCACCGTGAGCTCCTCGGACGGAAACTGCTGACCGCAATACACGCATCTATACGCGTCACGCTCGAAGATTCGCTGTCGTTTCATGGACAATCCCTTGCCTTCACGCCGCAAAATGATGGACGCGGCTCGGCGCTATCTGCTCGAGGGACTGGATGACGACCACGAACCACTCCCCGACGCGTTGCCCCGTCTGACCCTCAACGCCCTCGAGAAGATCCGCATGTCCCGACCCCGCGAGCGAATCCTCGGCAATCTCGACGAGATGTACAGCGAGGCATTCGAGCGTGCGAAAGCCACCGGTGACAAGTCCCAGATGGCCGCACTCGACTTCGCCTACCGCCGCGAACAGCTCTACTTCGAGATTCTTCTCGACATCCGCGAAGCGATGGAGCGCCGCGCCTAATCGCGCCGCGTCCGCGTCCCGAACATCGATCCCGTCTTCTCCGAGGTGGGCCGCGCGAATCGCGGCCCCTTCTCGCGTTGCGGCCAGATGAGACTCGCCGCGATCGACAGGCCGAGCACGCCGATGATCACGGCCAGCGACCAGAGAATGTCGATGTGGATCCACTGCTCGCCGAGCATCTTCACGCCGACAAAAACGAGGATCGCCGCAATTCCATACTTGAGTAGGTAAAAGCGGTCGACCACGGCCGCGAGCAAAAAGTATAAAGATCGCAGACCGAGGATCGCGAAGATGTTCGACGTGAAGACGATGAACGGATCGCGGGTCACGCCGAAGATCGCCGGAATCGAATCGATCGCGAACACGAGGTCCGTCACCTCGACGAGCACGAGCACGAGAAAGAGCGGCGTAAACAAACGCCGGCCGTTCTGAACGACGAAGAAGTGCTTGCCGTGAAACTCCTCGCTCAGCGGAAGCACCCGACGCGCCGCCCGCACGACCGGATTGCGCTCACCTTCGAACTCCTCGTCCTGCTTGAGCGCCATGCGGATGCCGGTGACGATCAGCATCGCACCGAAGACGTAGATCACCCACTGGAAGCGCGCCAGCAGCACCGTGCCGAGGCCGATGAACAGGCCGCGCATAACGAGCGCACCGAGGATGCCGTAGAAGAGCACGCGATGCTGGCAGATCGCCGGCACCTTGAAGTACTCGAAGATCAGCACCATCACGAAGATGTTGTCGATGCTCAACGACTCTTCGATGACGTAGCCGGTGAGGAAGGTGAGCGCGACGTGGTGGCCGTAGAAGACGTACAGCCCGCCGGCAAAGGCGAGCGCGAGCGCGACCCACACCGTCACCCACATCGACGCTTCCTTCGGATGCACCACGTGCAGCTTCCGATGGAACACGCCGAGGTCGAGCGCCAACATCGCGAGCACGAACGCGATGAAGATCACCCAGAACCACACGTTGGTCGCGATCCCGATCATCCTTTCACTTCCGTCAGCCCGATAGCATACAAAAAAACGAGACCACTACGACACACGCCGCTCTGTGTCGTAGTGGTCTCGCCCTTGGCGCGCCTTCAGGCGCCACTCTGCCGACCGGGAGCGCGACGCGCTCCGTCTTGACGATCGGCCGATCCGGCATTGCAGCGCCGGCGGCTACTCCCCACTCGAGCGAATGGTGCACCGGTACTGCCCCTCCGGTCAAGCGCCGGGCCCTCTTCCCCTGTCGCGGCGATGCCATCAGTCTTGAGCCTCCGCATCGCCGCCACCCGACTCTACCGCGTGCCCCGCGCCGAATTGCTCATGCGCCTCTCACCCATCATTCACCTCGCCGCCCTGGCGACACTCCTTCCCGCCAGCGTCATGCACGGTCAACGCACGAATCGCTCCTCCGCCTCGACGCCATCTGCCCCGCCCACACTCGCCGTCGTCAACGCGCGCATCTGGACGGGCGATCCGAAGCGCCCCTGGGTCGACGCGCTCGCTGCGACCGGTGACCGCATAACGCTGGTCGGTGCCAGCGCGGCGGTGAAGAAGCTGGCGACGGCTTCGACGCGCGTCGTCGACGCGCAGGGGATGATGGTCGTCCCAGGCTTCATCGATTCGCA
>Ga0070681_10008092_pt1 | contig 10288 bp, 6 predicted proteins | sample KBSC83BmetaG_FD_65650 | JGI IMG/M metagenome (GOLD analysis project Ga0070681, IMG submission 65650) | Corn rhizosphere microbial communities from Kellogg Biological Station, Michigan, USA - KBS C8-3B metaG | ecosystem: Host-associated > Plants > Roots > Rhizosphere | place: USA: Michigan...
CGCCCCACCGACGGCCGTTACGGCGAGAACCCCTTCCGCGGGCAGCACTATTACCAGTACCAGGTCGTCATCAAGCCCTCGCCGCTGGACATCCTCGACCTCTACCTGGGGAGCCTGCGGTCGCTGGGATTCGATCCTCTGGTGCACGACATTCGTTTCGTGGAGGACAACTGGGAATCCCCGACGCTCGGAGCGTGGGGACTGGGTTGGGAGGTGTGGCTGAACGGCATGGAGATCACGCAGTTCACCTACTTCCAACAGGTAGGGGGGCTCGACTGCCGCCCGGTCACGGGAGAGATTACCTACGGCCTCGAACGCCTGGCGATGTACCTGCAGGGCGTCGAAAGCATGTACGACATCCTCTGGACCGAGGGAGTCACCTACCGCGACGTGTTCCATCAGAATGAGGTCGAGCAGTCGGCGTACAACTTCGAGCGCGCCGATGTCGCAATGTTGTTCCGGCACTTCGACGACCACGAAAGGGCCTGCAAGGAGCTCCTGGCGGCGAAGCTGGCTCTGCCCGCCTATGAACAGGTGCTCAAGGCCTCCCACACCTTCAACCTGTTGGACGCTCGGCGCGCGATCTCTGTGACCGAACGGCAGCGCTACATCCTGCGTGTCCGAGCGCTGGCGAGCGCCGTAGCGCAGGCGTACTTCGCCAGCCGCGAGGCGCTGGGGTTTCCGATGTTGGCCAAGCCTGCTGTCGAGGCGGTGGCATGACCATCGAGAAGCGCGACTTCCTGGTGGAGCTGGGAACCGAGGAGCTGCCGCCCAAATCGCTGCGCACGCTGGAGCGTGCGTTCGCTTCCGGCATCCGCACGGGCCTTGAGAATGCCGGGCTCAAAACGGGCGCTCTGGTGTCCTTTGCGACCCCTCGGCGCCTGGCGGTGCACGTCAAGCGAGTGCCCGCGCAACAGCCCGATCAGGACATCAAACGACGGGGACCTCCCGTGACGGCCTCGTTCGATGCCTCCGGCCTCCCCACACGAGCGGCGCTCGCCTTCGCTCAGAGCTGTGGCACGACCGTCGAGGCGTTGCAAAGACTCGATGAGGGCAAAGGCACGTTCCTGTACTTCATCGGCACCAAACCCGGTGACAGCGTCAAGGAGTTGCTCCCGGCGATCGTTCAATCCGCGCTGGACGCTCTGCCGATCGCGAGGCGGATGCATTGGGGATCGGGAACCGCGGAGTTCGTCCGGCCCGTACATTGGCTCGTGATGCTGTACGGCAAGGACGTCATCCCCGCAAAGGTATTGGACACGGCCGCGGGGGATCAAACACGTGGACATCGCTTCCACGCACCCAAGCCGATCCGAGTCACTTCTCCGGCTGCCTACGAACGCGCCCTGCGAGGCCGCGGCTACGTGTTGGCAAGCTTCGACGCCCGACGCGACACGATCAAGGAGCGAGTCACGGCCGCCGCCGACCAGCTCGGTGGACGCGCGTTGCTCAGCGACGATTTGCTGGACGAGGTCACTTCGTTAGTCGAATGGCCGGTGCCGATCAGCGGCCGCTTCGATCATGACTTCCTGTCGCTCCCCCGCGAGGTCCTCATCTCGACTCTGCAGGATCATCAGCGCTATTTCCCGGTCGAGGACGCGCAGGGTCATCTGCTGCCGCACTTCATCGCGGTCAGCAACATCGAGAGCCGCGACGTTGCGAAGGTCGTGCAGGGTAACGAGCGTGTCGTGCGCCCACGCCTGGCCGATGCCGCGTTCTTCTGGGGACAGGATCGAAAGCGGCCGCTAGCCGACCGGCGAGAGAGGCTCGACACGGTGACTTTCCAAGCCAAGCTCGGAACGCTCGGAGACAAGACGCGGCGCGTGCGGGCCCTGGCTGGGGAGATTGCCGCTGCGGGCGGCCACGATCGCGGCGAAGCCGAGCGCGCGGCCGAGCTCTGCAAATGCGACCTGCTGACAGCGATGGTGGGAGAATTCCCTGAGCTGCAGGGGATCATGGGCGCGTACTACGCGCAGGCAGACGGAGAAGCACCCGAAGTGGCCGTGGCGATCCGCGAGCACTACTTGCCCCGCGCAGCCGGTGGCGAGCTGCCAGCCACGCACGCCGGCATCGCCGTCGCGGTCTCTGACAAACTCGATACGCTCACGGGCATCTTCGCGATCGGTGAGAAGCCTACTGGCGCGAAAGACCCGTTTGCCCTGCGGCGTGCGGCGCTAGGGCTACTCCGAATCCTGATCGAGAAAGGTCTCGACTTGGACCTGCGGCGCTTCATCACCATCGCGCTCGAGAGCGTACGCAGCGACATCGAGCGCATCAGGAATGCCGCGCAAGCCGCGCGTGCGGCCGCCGCGCCCGCAACAGCGGCGGCAGCGTCCCCGACCTCCAAGGCTCCGCAAGCTCCTCCATCCCCCGAGGCGATCGCCACAGACGTCTACGACTTCATCATGGAGCGACTGCGTGCCTACTATCTGGAGCGGACCGGCAGTTCCGACCAGACGCCCGCACGCGCGACGATCACGACGGAAATGTTCGACGCAGCGCTGGCGACCCGCCCTTCCTCACCGGTCGACTTCGACGCACGACTGAAGGCATTGAGCGCATTCCTCGAGCTGGACGAATCCGCGAGTCTGACCGCCGCCAACAAGCGAATCGCCAACATCCTGCGCAAGGCCACTGACCAACCCAACGGCGACATCGAAGTGGAGAGCCTCAGAGAGCCCGCCGAGGTCCGATTGTTCGACGCGATGCGCTCGTTGCGCGATGCGGTGTCGACGGCGACGGAGCAGCGAGAGTATGCCAACGCGCTCGGCAGGCTCGCACAGCTGCGCCCGGCGATCGACGCATTCTTCGATGAAGTGATGGTCATGGACGAGAACCCGAAGTTGCGTGCGAATCGCCTGGCGCTGCTCGCGCAGCTCCACGGTCTGTTCGCCGGCATCGCAGATCTGTCGAGGTTACCTGGCTAATGCAGTACCTGGGCTCGTTCGTCTACACGGCCTTCTTTTCCCTGTGGACGTTCTTCTACGGAATCTTCTTCACCACGGCATGCGTCTTCCTTCCCTTCACGCGTCGCTTCCTGCTCGCCCGTGTGTGGGCGATCGTGCTGCTGCGGATGTTGAAATGGACGTGCCGCCTCGATTACCGGATCGAAGGCGCGGAGAACATTCCCAGCGGCAATCACATCGCGCTGTGGAAGCACTCGTCTTCCTGGGAAACGGTCGCGATGGCCATCGTGTTTCCCCGGCAGGTGTGGGTTCTCAAGCGCGAGCTGACGTGGATCCCAGCGGTGGGCTGGGGAATTCGCCAGCTTCACGCCATTGCCATCGACCGGAAGTCAGGCCACTCGGCCGTGCGCCAGGTCGTCGACCAGGGCAAGCAACGACTCGAGGAAGGCGACTGGATCATGATCTTTCCCGAGGGCACCCGGACGCCCGCGGGCCAGACTCGCAAATACGGCGTGAGCGGCGCTCTCCTGGCTTCAGAAGCCGGCTGCCTCGTGGTCCCCGTTGCACACGACGCGGGTAGCTACTGGCCCCGTCGAGGGTGGTACAAGAAGCCCGGCACGATCCGCGTGGTCATCGGCCCGCCCATCGAGGCGCGAGGTCGTGATGCCAGGGAGATCAATCGCGAGGCCCAGGCGTGGATTGAATCGACAGTGAATCAATTAACCGGCGAGCCCGCAGCAACGAAAAGCGCGACGCCGCACGACGCCGTCCCCAATTGCAAACACTAGAGTCGCGCGCACATGCGCGCTTCTCGTGCTCTCCTCCTGCTGTTGTCATCACTGCTCACCGCTTGCGGCTCCGCACCTGCGCCGCTGGCCTTTGAGCACGCAACGCGCGTCAGCGTTAAGCGCATCTACGTCGCTCCGGTAGGCATTCCGGACCGGGCGGAAGTCACGATCATGAATCCCATCGGCTCCGGCTTCGGTGTCCTGGGCTCGTTGATTGAGACGCGGCGGGAAGCCGCCGCAAGCGCGGAGATGACCGGGGTTCTCGCGAAAGCGCACTACGAATTCGGTGCAGCACTCACGAACGCCGTCGCCATTGCGATGCGCAGGGCTGGATTCACCGTGAACCGAGGTGAGGGCGTACGCCCGCCCAAGGAGCGGGAGAAGTTTCTCTCGGAGTATCCGAAGCGGGCTCAGGTCGACGCGTACCTCGATGTGTACGCCCCGTATGTCGGCTTCCAGGCGCTTCGGTCTTCGGCCGAGTATCGCCCGCATATCGAGATCGTGGCGCGGCTCGTCGACACTCGCGGCGCGACTCTCTTCCAGCGTCGAATCATCTATGGAACGTCGTCAGTGGAGGATGAGGACGCGCTCGTCGTGGGCGGCGAGGACAACTCGATCTTCCGCGACCGCGACTCCCTTCAATCGAACCCGCTGACCACGGCAAGGGCGCTGCAAGGCGCCATCGATTCCGTGGCCTGGGAACTCGCTCGGCAGTTCATGTAGGGACCAATTGACTCGTATATGAGTCAATAAGGTGCCTAGATGTCTAGATTGGTGACAGAAAGCGCGTTCTTCTCGATGAATTCGCGACGCGGCTCCACCTGATCTCCCATCAAGGTCGTGAAGATGTCGTCCGCGGCCACGGCGTCTTCGATCTTCACCTGCATCAGCCGCCGCTGCTCAGGGTTGATCGTCGTCTCCCAGAGTTGCTCGGGATTCATCTCGCCGAGGCCTTTGTAGCGCTGGATCGTCTGGCCCTTGCGAGCCTGATCGAAGAGCCACTTCATCGCTTCCTTGAATGAGCCCACTTCGTGCCGCTCGTTCGCGCGGGTGACGTGAGCCCCTTCGCCGATCATTCCCGACAGCGTCCTCGCCAGGTCGGCGATCCGCTGATACTCGGCCGACTCGAAGAATTCCCGCGGCAGGTACTTGTTGCTCGGTGTGCCGTGCTCCGTCTTGTGAATGACAACTCGCGCCGCGTGTGCGTCGCTCGCATCCCCCACCTCGACACTGAACGTTCGCGTGCCGTCATCGAGCGCATTCAGCCGTCGCTGCAGATCTACAGACCAAGAACGCAATACATCGGGCCGATCGAAATTCGCCGGCGTCATTTCCGGCATGTAGATCAGCTGATCCAGCAATCGATCGTCGTATCGTCGTGACCAGCGCGTGATGATCGCCTGCACCTCCATATACTTCCGCGCCAACGCTTCCAGGCCGGCGCCCTGAAGCGGCGGCGCGTCTGCGTTGACGTGAAGAGCGGCGCCTTCCAGCGCTGTGTTGAGCAGAACGGCGTTCAGCTCGCTGTCGTCCTTGACGTACTGCTCCTGCCTTCCGCGCTTCACTTTGTAGAGCGGCGGCTGAGCGATGTAGATGTGCCCTCGCTCGATCAGCATGGGAATCTGGCGATAGAAAAACGTCAGCAACAGCGTGCGGATGTGCGATCCGTCGACGTCCGCATCGGTCATGATGATGACGCGGTGATAGCGCAGCTTCTCGATGTCGAAGTCGTCGCGCCCGATTCCCGTGCCGAGCGCGGTGATGAGCGTGCCGACTTCGGCCGATGAGAGCATTTTGTCGAAGCGCGCTCGCTCCACGTTCAGGATCTTGCCCCTCAACGGAAGGATGGCCTGCGTGCGCCGGTCGCGGCCCTGCTTCGCGGAACCGCCGGCCGAGTCGCCCTCAACGATGAAAATCTCGGACAAGGCCGGATCCTTCTCCTGGCAGTCTGCGAGCTTGCCTGGCAAACCGGCGACATCCAGGGCTCCCTTTCGTCGAGTCATCTCGCGCGCCTTGCGCGCGGCTTCGCGAGCTCGCGCAGCATCGATGATCTTCGCGACGATCGCTCGTGCCTCCTGCGGGTGCTCGAGCAAGAACTCACCGAGCTTGGTCGCCACGGCCGTCTCGACCACGCCTTTGACCTCTGACGAGACGAGCTTGTCCTTCGTCTGCGAGGAGAACTTCGGGTCCGGCAGCTTCACCGACAGGATCGCGGTCAATCCCTCACGTGCATCGTCTCCGGTGGTCGGAATCTTCTCCTTCTTGGCAGACGCCTCCTTCTCGATGTAATCGTTCAGCGTCCGTGTGAGAGCGCTGCGGAATCCGGCCAGGTGAGTGCCGCCGTCCTTCTGCGGGATATTATTCGTGTAGCAGTACATGCTCTCCTGATAGGAGTCGTTCCACTGCATGGCGACTTCCACGGAGACCGACCCGTCCTGGGTCCGGAACCAGAAGGCGGACTCGTGGATCGGGACCCGCGTGCGGTTCAGGTATTTGACAAAAGCTTGCAGGCCGCCCGCATGCTCGAACACGTCGGATTTGTTCTCGCGCTCATCGACCAGCTCGATGCGCACGCCGGAGTTGAGGAATGACAGCTCCCGCAGACGCTTCGCCAGGATCTCGTACTCGAACTGGATGTTCGTGAAGATCTGGCCGCTCGGGCGGAAGCGCAGCGTCGTACCCCGCTCCTGGGAATCGCCCACCACGGCCAGCGGAGCCTGGGGCTCACCCAGGTGGTACTCCTGGCGATGCACCTTGCCTTCCCGGCAGACGGTGAGCAGCAGATAGTCGGATAGAGCGTTCACGACCGATACGCCCACGCCGTGCAGGCCGCCCGACACCTTGTACGAGGTATCGTCGAACTTCCCGCCCGAATGCAGCACCGTCATGATGACTTCGGCGGCGGAGCGACCCTCTTCGGGATGGATATCGACCGGGATGCCGCGGCCATTGTCCGACACGGTGACCGACTCGTCTGCATGGATGGTGACGACGATACGGTCGCAGTAACCGGCCAGTGCCTCGTCGATCGCGTTGTCGACGACCTCGAAGACCATGTGGTGAAGGCCGGTGCCGTCGTCCGTGTCCCCGATGTACATTCCGGGGCGCTTTCGCACCGCGTCAAGACCCTTTAGAACTTTGATTTTGCTCGAATCGTAGACGTCGTCGGCAGCCATGAAATCGCCCGGTCCTGAGATGGGACATTATACCACCCAGGGGGGGGCCTAACTGCTCTGCGTACGCACGCGTCCCTGTTCCACGTGGAACACCCGGTCTGGGGTCCCGAAGGCGGCAAAGTCAGGCTGCAAGGAAGTCAATACCAGCTGACATGGCAGCTCCCGAACCCGCTCAATGAATAGACCGAGACGCTCCGCGTCCAGCTCGGCCGCCGGGTCATCCAGGAGAAGCGTCGTCGCAGAATGCCCCGCTTCCTGAAGCAGGTACAGCTCGGCCAAGGTCATCGCAATCGCGACGAGCTTCTGCTGCCCTCTAGAGAGCACCTCTCGCGCGGGGCGTCCGCGGAGGCGGACCAGAACGTCGCCCCGATGAGGTCCTGCGTGCGTGAGGCCACGTGTACGATCACGCGCAAACCCGTCCTTGAGCGCCTCCGCCAGGGGGACCTCTTGCGACCACCCGCGAGCGTAGTGAAGCTCGACCTCGAGCCCGGACAACGAGCTGACCGCCGATCGCCAGTGAGGTTGCAGTCGCTCCAATAGCCGCCCCCGAGCTTCGGCGATGAGCTCGCCCAGCCGAGCCAACTCGGCGTCCCAGACCTGAGCCTGTGCCGGCTGTGTCTTCAGTGCCGCATTACGTTGTTTGAGCGAGCGGGTGTATCGGGTCCAGTGCTCCGCGAACGAAGAAGGTTCCACGTGGAACACCGCCCAATCCAACCACCGCCTCCGGCGGTAGCCCCCTTCCTCGACGAGTTGGTGAATCCCCGGGTCAATGACCTGGACCGGAAACGCTTGAGACAGCTCCGTGAGCGATCCTGTCGCCGCGCCCGAAATGCGCGCCCGAGTGCCTTCGGCGCGTGACACCTGAATGCCCAATGCCTGCGAAGCCACCTCGGCCGTTCGCCCAAACACAATCAGCTGGGACTGCCCGTGTCGAATCAGCCGTTCTGAGTTGCGCGTTCTGAAAGAACGGCCCCGTCCGAGGAGAAAGATAGACTCGAGGAGCGAGGTCTTGCCGGACCCGTTGCCGCCCCAGATCAGGTTGCGTTGAGGGTGAAGAGTGAGCTCAACGTGCTCGAGGCACCGGACGTCGTCGACCGAGAGCTCTCGTAACCCCAATGCGCTACAACCTCATCGGCATCACCACGTATCGGGTGTGCACGGCGCCGGGCGCGTGAATCAGGCAGCTGCTGTTGGAGTCCGTGAGACCGATCTCGACCTTGTCGCCCTCGATGGCGCTCAACGCGTCCAGTAAGTAATTGACATTAAAGCCAATTTCAACGTCCTCACCCTTGTAGGCGACCTCCACCTGGTCCTCGGCTTCCTCCTGCTCCGGGTTATGGGCGGTGAGCATCAGCAGGTCCGACTTCAAAGTGAGCCGAATGCCGCGGTACTTCTCGTTCGACAGGATGGCCGTCCGCTGGAGCGCTTGACGGAGCGTCTCCCGATCCGCCTCCACCCGCTTGGTGGGGTTGGCCGGAATGACCCGTCCGTACTCCGGGAAACGACCATCGATCAGCTTCGAAGTGAAGCGAATGTCGCCGATCTGAGCGCGAACGTGATTTGTTCCGATCCCGAGCTCGATGCGTCCCTCCGCACCCAGAATTCGCTGCAGCTCAAGTACACCCTTGCGCGGCACGATCACCTGTTGACTCGACTTGCCCTTGCCTTCGGTCTCCATCTCGCACAGCGCCAGACGGTGGCCGTCCGTGGCTACGGCCCTCAACGACTTCCCCTCCGTCTCGAGCAGTAAACCGTTTAGGTAATACCGGACGTCCTGCTGCGCCATCGAGAAATGGGTTTTGTCGATGAGCCGCCTGAAGTCGCCCTGGGCGAAACTGAGGGTCTGCTGGGCGTTGATCTCCTCGACGACGGGAAACTCTGCCGCAGGCAACGTCGACAGCGTGAAACGACTGCGGCTTGCGCGTATCGATACTCGCTCACCTTCGGTGCTCAATGTGACGCTCGCCGACTCCGGAAGCGAGCGGAAGATGTCGAGCAGCTTGCGACCCGGAACGGTGATGTCCCCTGCCTGCTGAACGTTGACTCCGCTACCACTGGCGGTCGAGGCGACGAGCTCCACTTCGAGATCGGTGCCCGTGACGTTCAGCCGGTTATCGCGTGCGGATAACAACACGTTCGCGAGAACGGGCATGGTCTGCCGACGCTCGACCACACCGATGACGGCCTGGAGTGGAGCGAGGAGCTCTTCGCGTGTTCCGGTCAGCTTCATAGAGTCTTCTTTCTTAGAGATTTAAGAGATTGAAGTCATGACTATAGAGGGCGCGAATAACGGGGATGAAAGAAGTTATCACGTCCGATCAAGGCATTGCCCTCGTTTACGAGACTCACAACCGCTGGCAGGAGTTGCCCGTTTCCTGTGTGTCGCCTGTGCATAACGTTATCCCCAAATTTGCCCACAGGCCATCCACATGTCTGTACACGGCGCTGCCCACATCATTATCCCCGCTCAACCGGTGAGAGTGCGCAGCAGGTTCGAATAATCCTCGCTGATGCGCCGTTCGGAGTCCCGCAGCTCCTTGATGCGCTTGCAGGCATGCAGCACGGTGGTATGGTCGCGGCCCCCGAAGGCATCGCCGATCTCCGGCAGGCTGTGGCTCGTGAGCTCTTTCGCGAGCGCCATGGCGACTTGACGCGGCCGCGCGACCGAGCGGCTGCGCCGCTTGGAGAGCAGATCCGCCATGCGCACCTTGTAGTAATCGGCCACCGTCTTCTGAATGTTCTCGATCGTGACGAGCTTCGCCTGCAGGGACAGCAGATCCTTCAGCGCTTCCTTCGTAAATTCCAGCGTGATCGGATGACCCGTGAAACGCGAGTTGGCAATGACTCTGCGCAAGGCTCCCTCGAGCTCGCGCACATTGGAGCGGATGCGTTTGCCGATGAAGAACGCAACCTCTTCCGGCAACGCGACGCCGGCGTGCTGCGCCTTCGTCATCAGAATCGCGACGCACGTTTCCAGCTCCGGCGGCTCGATCGCCACCGTGAGTCCCCACCCGAAGCGCGACTTCAGGCGCTCCTCCAGTCCGGCGACCTCCTTCGGATAGCGATCGCAGGAGAGGATCACCTGGTGCTGGCCCTCGAGAAGCTCGTTGAAGGTGTGAAAGAACTCCTCCTGCGAGCGGTCCTTGTCTGCGAAGAACTGAATATCGTCGATCAGCAGCGCATCGAGCGAGCGATACGCCGTCTTGAACTCGTTCATCTTCGAGTGCTGCAGGGCGCGCACCATGTCGCTGACGAACCGCTCCGAGTGCACATACGCTACACGGGCCTCCTCATCGGCTTGCTTGATGAGATGCGCTATGGCGTGCATCAGATGGGTCTTGCCCAAGCCGACGCCGCCGTACAGGAATAGCGGGTTGTATGCGCGCCCCGGATTCTCGGCGACCTGGAGTGCGGCCGC
>Ga0070681_10008095_pt1 | contig 10284 bp, 10 predicted proteins | sample KBSC83BmetaG_FD_65650 | JGI IMG/M metagenome (GOLD analysis project Ga0070681, IMG submission 65650) | Corn rhizosphere microbial communities from Kellogg Biological Station, Michigan, USA - KBS C8-3B metaG | ecosystem: Host-associated > Plants > Roots > Rhizosphere | place: USA: Michigan...
ACAGCGAAGTGCCGACTTCATTTGCGTTGAACGGGTCTTTGGGTATGTTCTCGAGACCCTTGAAGTGCTGCAGGACATTGAACTCCATGGACACTCCTCCCAAACTGTTTTTTGCTGGTTGTATGCCAGGCCACGTGCTGGGGGACCTCGAGAGGCTCCTCGTTTACGTGAGCCGCCGCTCCCGAGCGGGTCGAGCGCTCAGGAGCGGACTCACGCTACTCCCGGGTGAAAGGTGTGTCAACGGCCGAGCGGCACTGTTTCGCAGCGTGAGACGTCACACCCTCTGGTTGCCTCGAAATGCGCTGCAACATGAGGGCGCGCAAGCGGAAAATCCGTTCAGCATTCGTTCAGCGCCCCCCCTTTAATCTGCGCTCAACCAGGAACGAACCTGGGTTGAACGGACAAGGAGATACAGCATGAACACGAAACTTATTGCTCCCGCGCTTGGCCTGTTGATGCTTGGTGGCAGCACCTTCGCACTCGCCGACGGCTGGGACCCCCACGGCTACGACCACGAACGTGGCCCGGCATTTCACTCCTGGCACGATGACGCCACAGATCGTGCAGACCGCCATTGGCACGAATACCGTGACTACCGGTGGTACCGGCCCGAGCCCCGTGCGTATGTGCAACCCGCGCCGCACTGGCATCCGTACACCCCCTACGCGTGGGCGCCGCGTCCTTACCAGCAGGACGGCTTGACGATCATTCTGCGCGGCCACGTCAACTGAGCGACGGCGGCCGCCACTCGAACCGGAGAACGACCATGAGAACTACTGCAATCGCTGCTGCTGTCACGTTGTGCGTCGGTGCACCGTCCGTCTTCGCCAATGGCGGCGGTTTCGAAGACTATGCACGGGTCCGCGAAGTCACGCCCGAATATCAGAGCGTCAACGTCCCGCGGCAGGAGTGCTACTCGGAAGTCGTGCCGCAACAGCGCTACAGTCGCGGCGGCGACTCTATCGCCGGACCGCTGATCGGCGGCGTCGCGGGCGGATTGCTCGGGTCGCGCTTCGGTCAGGGCAACGGGCGCGTGGCATCTGCTGCAGTAGGCGCCGTCGTCGGCACGATCGCCGGCGACCGGATCGCCAATCGCGATAACCGTGTGGAATACGTCGATCGCGAAGTGCGCCGCTGCCGCACGGTTGACAACTGGGAAAGCCGCATCACCGGCTACCGCGTGACGTACGAGTACCAGGGGCGCGCCTACAGCACGATGCTGCCGTACGATCCGGGCCCGCGCTTGCCGGTGCACGTGAACGTCGAGCCGGCTCCGGTCCGGACGTACTGAGCGGTCCGGCCGTGGATCCGCGCCGGGTTGCGAGTCGACGTTTCATCGGCGATGATCGGCACCATGATTACAGTCATCGTGAAACGGGCGCTCCCGGCGCTGATCCTGCTCGCGAGTCTTTGCGGTTCCGCGCATGCGGGTCACGGCCATTGGCTGCAAGCTCCCGAAGCGCCGCAAGGCTTCGCGCCGCAAACGGTAGCCGACCGGCGTATCAGTCTTGCGCAGGCGATCGAGGCGGTACAGCGCGCGACGGGCGGCAAAGTGCTGGATGCCAAAGACCTCGGCAGCCAGTACCGTATCAAGGTGCTCACGCGCAACGGTGAGGTTCGCGTCGTATTCGTCGACGCCGAGACCGGGGCGATGCGCTAGTGAGTCCTCTCGATCAAATCCGGAGCACCTCCTCTCCCTTTGCGGGAGAGGTCTGGGGTGAGGGGTAAGCCCCTGCCATGCGAATCCTCGTAGTCGAAGACGAGCCCACGCTGCAGGAGCAGGTCCGCGCGGGACTCGAAGCGCAGAGCTACACGGTGGACTCGACCGATGACGGGAAGGAAGCGCTGTATCTCGCAACCGAGTATCCGTATGACGCCGCGATTGTCGACATCGGTCTGCCCGGACTCTCGGGCCTCGATATCATCGGCCGCCTGCGCGCACGCGGCAGCCATCTGCCGATCCTTGTGCTCACCGCGCGCGCCCGCTGGCAAGACAAGGTGCAGGGACTGGAGACGGGCGCGGACGACTACCTCACCAAGCCGTTCGAGATGGAAGAGTTGCTCGCGCGGCTCAAGGCTTTGTTGCGACGCGCGGCCGGAGCGGCGCAGGAAGTTTTGCGCTTCGGCCCAGTCACATTGAATCCAGGCTCGCAGAAGGTCGCGGTCGACGGCGCGGAAGTCGAGCTCACCTCGTACGAGTACCGGCTGCTCGAGCATCTGATGCGCGAACGGCGGCGCGTGTTGTCGAAGGACGAGCTCGCGGCCCATCTCTATCCGCATGACGAGGAACGCGACAGCAACGTGATCGAGGTGCTGATCGGGCGGCTGCGGCGCAAGCTCGATCCGAGCGGCACGCTGCAGCCGCTGGAGACCCTGCGCGGACGCGGGTATCGCTTCACGCTCGGCGACTGATGCGCTCGCTCAACGCCCGCGTCACTGTCGGCGCCGGAGTCGTGCTCGCGATATTCATCGCCCTGTCGGCGTTCGCGCTCGAGCGTGCATTTCGCGACAGCGCGCGCAGCTCACGTCAGGAACGCCTGCTCGCCCAGGTGTACCTGCTGATGGCTGCTGCCGAAGTCGATGCGAAAGGCCAGCTCACGCTCTCGAACAATCCGTCGGAGCCACGCTTCGACATGCCGGGCTCGGGCCTGTACGCGACCATCTCGGATCGCGAGGGCCATGCGGTGTGGCGCTCCCGCTCGGCGCTGTCGCTCGAGCCGCCAGCGGCTGCGGGCCTGCCGGCCGGCCGCCAGACTTTCGAAGAGGTCGTGGCAGCGGATGGGCACAGCTACTTCCTGCAGAGCTTCGGCGTGAGCTGGGCGACTCCGGGCGGCAGTTATCCATTCACGTTCAGTGTCGCGGAGGATTTGAAGCCCTATCGCGATCAGCTCAACATCTATCGCCGCAGCCTCTGGGGCTGGCTCGGTGCGATGGGCGTGTTGCTGCTCGCGGCGCAGGCGCTGATCCTGCGCTGGGGCTTGAGGCCGCTGCGCAAAGTTGCCGACGAGGTCTCGCGACTCGAGCAGGGGCAGCAGGAGCAGATCGCCGGCAACTATCCGACCGAGGTGCGGCGCCTCACCGACAACCTCAACACTTTGCTCACGCACGAGCGTGCGCAACAGAAGCGCTATCGCGATGCGCTCGCGGATCTCGCCCACAGCTTGAAGACGCCGCTCGCGCTCGTGCGCGGCGCGATGCGTCAAGCGCAAGCCGAGCCCGAGCTCACACGGACGCTCACCGAGCAGGTCGAGCGCATGGACAACATCGTGGGCTATCACCTCCAGCGCGCCGCCGCGTCGGGACGCAGCGGACTGATCACGCCGCAGGCGGTGCGGCCGGCGGTCGAACGCGTCCTCAAAGCGCTGGCGAAAGTACACGTAGAGAAGCCGATCGAAACCGATATCGCGATCGCCGGCGACATTCGCTTTCGTGGCGACGAAGGCGATCTGATGGAGATGCTCGGCAACGTGCTCGACAACGCGTGTAAATGGTGTCGCGGAAAGGTTCGTGTCAGCGCCACCGTGAGCGAAGGCCGGCTCGACCTGACCGTCGAGGACGACGGCCCCGGCATCGCCGAAGCTGATGCCGACCGCGTGCTGCAGCGGGGAATCCGCGCCGACGAGTCGGTGCCGGGTCACGGCATCGGCCTCGCAGTGACGCGCGATATTGCCGACGCCTATGGGGGACGCATTCGGATCGAGCGCAGCGCGCTCGGCGGCGCCGCGGTAACGCTGGTGCTGCCGTGCGTCGCAAGCTGATCCCTGCGGCGCCACCGTCGCGCGTTCCGCCTGGCTGCCCGCGCGCGCTATGCCGCCTTGGCCTCCGTGGCATAGAATCCGGGCAGAACCGGCTTCGGCCGGCGGAGGAGACGATGACAACAACGACAACAGCCGCCGCAGCGGCAGACCACGGCAAGCAGCTCAGACGCGCGGTCATCGCGAGCACCATCGGCACCACCATCGAGTGGTACGACTTCTTCCTGTACAGCATTGTCACCGGGCTGGTTTTCGCGAAGCTGTACTTTCCGCTCTCCGACCCGCTGGTGGGAACGCTGCAGGCGTTCGGCATCTACTCAGTCGGGTTCGTCGCGCGACCGGTGGGTGCCGCGATCTTCGGCCACTACGGCGACCGCATCGGCCGCAAGTCCGCCCTGATCGCCACGCTGCTGCTGATGGGCATCGCGACCTTCCTGGTTGCGTTCGTGCCGACCTACGAGCAGATCGGCTTCTGGGGCGCCGCGCTGCTGGTCATCCTGCGCTTCGTACAAGGCGTCGGGGTCGGCGGCGAGTGGGGCGGCTCGGTGCTGCTGTCCATGGAATGGGCCAAGAGCAATGCCAATCGCGGCTTCATCGCGTCCTGGCCGCAGTTCGGCGTGCCAGCCGGACTGTTCCTCGCGAACCTCGCGGTGTTCGGCTTCAGCTGGGTCTCGGGCGACCAGTTCCTGGTGTGGGGCTGGCGCATCCCGTTCTTCGTAAGCATCGTGCTGGTCGGGATCGGGCTGTACATACGGCTCAACATCTTCGAGACGCCCACGTTCGCGCGCCTGGTCGCCGAGAACAAGATCGAACGTACGCCCACGCTCGAGGTGATCAAACGGCAGCCCAAGGAGATCCTGCTGTCCGCATTCGCGCGTATGGGCGAGCAGGCGCCGTTCTACATCTTCACGGCATTCGTCTTCACGTACGGCACGACCATTCTCAAGGTGTCGCGCGATCTGCTGCTGGCCGCGGTGCTGACCGCCTCGGTGCTGTCGTTCTTCACGATACCGCTGTGCGGGCACCTCTCGGACCGCATCGGACGCAAGCGGATGTACATGATCGGCGCGGCCGTGACGGGCGTGTTCGGATTCGTCTATTTCGCGCTGCTCGACACCGCCATCCCGACCTGGATCTTCGTAGCGATCGTGCTGTCGCTGGTTCCGCACGACATGATGTACGGGCCGCAAGCGGCGTTGATCGCCGAATCGTTCACCGGGCGTCTGCGCTACAGCGGCGCGTCGCTCGGGTATCAGCTCGCCTCGATCATCGCGGGCGGCCCGGCGCCACTGATCGCCGCGGCCTTGTTCGCAAAGTATCGATCGGGCTATGCCATCGCCGGTTACATTCTGTTCTGCGCCGTCCTCAGTCTCGTGTCGACGGCGATGCTCAAGGACTACACCAACAAGGACATCTCGCAGGAGTACGACGACACCTGAGATTTCCGCGATGTCTTAGAATCAGCACATCCGACCGGGGACCGGCACCCATGCGCCAGCGTTCCCGGCCCCTCCCTCGTTAGTCGCGCCCTTGGCGGCGCGCTTGGCTTAAGGACTGATGAAATGGCTAAATTCGGTATCGGGCAGGCGATGACCCGGCGTGAAGATCTGCGGCTGCTGACCGGCAAAGGCCAGTACATAGATGATCTGTCGCTGCCCAATGAGGCGTTCGTGGCGTTCGTGCGCTCGCCGTATGCGCACGCAAAGATCGTTTCGATCGACGCCTCGGCTGCCAAGGCTCTGCCGGGCGTGATCGCAGTGCTGACCGGCGCCGAGCTCTCTGCGGACGGCGTCGGTGCATTCGGAATCAGCCCCGGCTTGAAGCAGCCCAACGGGGAGCCGATGACCTCCGAGCCGTACTACCCTCTGGCGGTCGATGAGGCCCGATTCGTCGGTCAGGCCGTGGCGGCAGTCGTTGCGCAGACGCGCGCGCAGGCTGAAGACGCCGTCGAGCAAGTCGCGGTCGGATACGACGAGCTGCCCGCGGTGATCAGTCTCGAAGATGCGATGAAGCCTGGCGCACCGCAGGTCGCATCCGCAGTACCGGGCAATGTGGCGGCCGAGATGAGCTGGGGCGACAAGAAGAAATGCGAGGCCGCGTTTGCGCAGGCGAAGCACATCACCAAGCTGTCGCTCCACAACCAGCGGCTGATCCCGGTCACCATGGAGCCACGTGGCACGGTCGCGGAGTTCGACAAGGCGAGCGGCCGGGTGACGGTGCACACGAGCTGTCAGAATCCGGCCGGGTTGCAGAAGGCGCTTGCCGAATCGATCCTCAACATGCCGATGGAGAAGGTCCGCGTGCGCGTCCCCGACGTCGGTGGCGGCTTCGGCATGAAGACGATGCTCTATCCGGAGGACGCAGTCTGCGCTTACGCCGCGCGCAAGCTCGGCCGGCCGATGCACTGGGCCGCCAGCCGCAGCGAGGAGTTCCTGGCGGCGTCGCATGGACGCGATCAGACCAATCATGCCGAGCTGGCGTTGGATGCCGACGGCAAGATCCTCGGCCTGCGCATCGACATCATCGGCAACGTCGGGGCCTATGTGTGCAGTCCCGGCGCCATCATCGTCGTTGCTATCGGCCCGAAAGTGATTACCGGCGTCTATCACGTCCCCGCGCTCGACCTGCGCGCCCGCGCCGTGCTGACGCACACCAACATCGTTTCCGCGTACCGAGGCGCCGGCCGCCCGGAAGCGATCTATCTGATCGAGCGCCTGATGGACCAGGCCGCGGCGGAGATGAAGATGGACCCGGCCGAGCTGCGCCGGCGCAATCTGATCCCGACTACGGCGATGCCGTACACGACGCAAATGGGCGAGACCTTCGACAGCGGCAACTTCGCTAACGTGCTGCAGCGCATCCTGACGCAGGCCGACTGGGCCGGTTACGCGCAGCGGCGCGAGGAGTCGCGCAAACGTGGCCGCCTGCGCGGCCGTGCGCTGTCCTCGTTCCTCGAATGGACCGGTGTGGTGCACGAGGAGACGATCGACTTCCACGTGCAAGCGGACGGCAAGGTCGTGGTCTATACAGCCATGCAGGCGATGGGCCAGGGCATCGAGACCAGCTATGTGCAGATCGTCGCCGAAACGCTCGGCGTCGATCCCGATCGCGTAGTCATCGTGCAGGGCGACAGCGACATCGCGCAGGGCCTCGGCAGCATGGGCAGCCGCTCGTTGTATATCGGCGGCTCCGCGATGATGACCGCGTCGAACGATGCGATCGAAAAAGGCAAGAGCCTCGCGGCCGAAGCGCTCGAAGTCGCAGCGCCCGACGTGACCTACAAGGAAGGCCGGTTTGCGGTCGCCGGCACCGATCTAGGTGTCGGCATCTTCGAGCTGGCTGGCAAGCAGACGGAGGGCCGCATCGCGGTCAAGACCACGCAGAAAGTCGGCGGACCGTCCTGGCCCAACAGCTGCCACGTCTGCGAAGTCGAGGTCGATCCCGAGACCGGCGTCACCGACGTCGTGCGCTATACGACAGTCGACGATGTGGGTCGCGTAGTGAACCCGATGATCGTGGCGGGTCAGGTCCATGGCGGTATTGCGCAGGCTGTAGGACAAGCCCTGCTCGAAGATGCACGCTACGACGCGGAAAGCGGCCAGCTGGTCACCGGCTCGTTCCTCGATTACTGCATGCCGCGCGCGGACAACCTGCCGAGTATCTCGACCTTCACCGACGAGTCCTCGCCGTGCAAGATCAATCCGCTCGGGGCGAAGGGCGTCGGCGAGCTCGGGACGGTCGGTGGCACGCCGACGGTCGTGAATGCGGTGATCGATGCATTGCGGCCGCTCGGTGTGAAGCAGATCGAAATGCCGGCAACGCCCGAGCGCGTGTGGCGCGCGATCCGCGCGGCGAAAGCAGCCTAGCGTCGCCCGATAAAAACAGCGGCACGCACCGGCTGAGCTGGAGTCTGCCCTACTGGAGGCTCGGCTTGACGGCTCGCAGGCACGCCTGAGCTTGCGCCACGGCTTGCGTGCTCGGCAGGGTGGTCAGCGTGGCTATCCGCTCCGGCGCGCACGCGGAAACACTACCGCTCGACACCGGCAGCGCGTTGAAGGTGTCGGACGCCAGAAACTCCCGTGCGCGCCCGAGCCATTCCTCGGCGTCGCGCTGATTCAGCGTGTCGCGCGCGTCGCTCTGCTGTTTGCGCTTCGCGAACTCCTGGTTCGCCGTGTTGTACTGCTCCACCCGCGTGTTCAGCTCCTTGCGGCGCACCTCGATCTGCGGGCCCTGTTCCTCGAGCTTGCGCGCCTGTGCGGTCAGCTCAACCGCTCTCGCGCCGCACGACGCGGCCAGACTCGGATCTTCGATCTTCTGCGGACATTCGTCTTGGTACTTCTTCACCGCCGCGTTGATCTCCGCCATCGCTGTGTTGAACTGCTTGACGCGGTCTTGCATCGTATCGACCTCGGCCCGCAGCGCCTTTCCTTGCGCGGCCATCCGGTCGCCCTCTTTGGCGATCGCGTCGTGGACCGGCTGAAGCGCGGCGGCCTCCTCCAGGATCAAATCCGCTTCCTGGATCATCGCGCTCACCCAAAGCAGATCGGCCTGCGGCAGCGCACTCGGCGCGTAGGCCAGCAGAACCGCCATCGCCGGCAGCAGCAGAGCGGCCGGCACTGCACGTTTCCAGACGGAACGAAGCATCCGAGCATCCAAGCCAATGAGATGTCCGCCATCATAGCGCCGAGCGGCCGATCCCACCTGCGGCGGCGGACTGGCAATAAACGCATCGAAGCGTAGAATAAGGTGAACGCACTGTCGCGCTCTGATTAAGGCGGCGGTGTTACGACACCGGCATAGACGGGCCCACGGCGGTCGGCAACCGGCGACGGACGCTCTCGGCAGAGCGTTGCGGCACGGCGACAGAAGGGTTATCGCGGCACGCCGTCCCGTTGCACGCGGGTAACATTCGACAGCGCAACGCGCACCACGGGTAGCGCGACGCATGCGATTTTCCATTGCGCACTCGCACGCGCTCCGATATTTTGCGGGTGAAGACGCAAATCCGATGAGGAGGAGATTCCAATGATAAACATGACCTCGACTTTCGCCGTCGCGATCGTAGGAACGGGACGCGGCCGCGGACAGATCGGAATGGCGGGTTGCCCGGGTCGGGCGACGACCTGGATGATGCCGAACAACACCGAGCGTGAGCTCGAGCGCGATGTCGAAACGCTCGCGCGCTGGGGCACGCAGGCTCTCGTCACCTTGCTCGACGACGTCGAGCTCGCGCGGTTGCGTCTACACAACCTGCCCGCGCTCCTCACGGCGGCAAGGATCAGCTGGTATCGTGCCCCGCTCGTCCCGGGACGAAGTGGCGCCGACTTCGAGAGCGTATGGACCAAGATCGGTCCGGTGCTGCGGGAAATCCTGTGGCAAGGTGGCAAGATCGCGCTGCATTGCCGCGATGGCCGCGACCGTACGGGGATGATCGCTGCGCGGCTGCTCGTGGAGCTCGGCTGCCATCCCGTGGACGCGATCAATCGGGTGCGCGCCGCGCGCCCCGGTGCGATCGGCACTGACGAGCAGGAGAAATATGTGCGCCGGCAGCGGCCTGTGCCCGAACCTTACGAGGGCATGCAGCTCGCGTTGCTCGACGATGAGCCGGCGCCGGACCGGGCTGCGGCGTGGACCGCCGCGCTGGCCGTACCGACCACGACGGCAGCGGCTCACCTGCAGGGCTTGCCCTCCCAGCGCGTCAGAACGCAGGGCGTCGCCAGCGCCGACTTGGAGTAGATGCCGAGCCGACCCGCCGCATTCGGCCAGGCGCGCGGTGCCGGCGCCACCTCTCAAGCGCGGCGCTGAATTCGAGCTTTCTCGGAAATTACGCGACCTTCGGTCGCATCACTTGCCGGCCACCGGCGCGGCCCCCGTCAGGTCGCCCGACCAGTTGTAGCTGGCCACCTTGCCGGCCTGATCGAACCGGATCTGCAACAGCTTGAAGCGCGACTTCGAACTGTTGTTGATATCACCGCTGCCCAGGTAGTAGGTCCATTGGTCGTATAGAGAACCGTCCGCCTCCGCCACGAGCCCTTTGCCCATCGGCGGGCCAAGGATTGCGCTCACCTCCGTCAGCGTGGTCGTACCCACGCGAACCTTGGACGCGAATTGTTCGTAATTGAACTCGCGGCCCACCGTGATCGTGCTGCAACCCGCGAGCAGAATTGCCGCGGTCAGCCCTGCAACGAAAAACGCACGCAGGGAAACGCTGTTCTTGTTCATGATCGCCTCCTTAGCCTTTGGATGATGCAGATGGGGAGTTGCGGTTGCGCGCGTAAGTCTACGCCCGATCCTGAGATTGTCGTGCGGCCCGAAGGTTCCGCTGTCGTCCGCGAGCGTCGCGACCCAGGTTCGTCCCCGGTTTGCCAGAATTCATCCCCGGACCGACCAGAATGCTGCGACATACTCCGTGACAGTGGATCAACGGCACGGAGACGGCCCACATGGACGATGTCATTATCGTAGGAGCAGGCTTCGCGGGTCTGGCCTGCGCACAGTCGGCGGTGCGCCGGGGATTGCGCACCTGGGT